>Ga0181347_1000003_pt1 | contig 198633 bp, 322 predicted proteins | sample Su13VDMM110SN_FD_130102 | JGI IMG/M metagenome (GOLD analysis project Ga0181347, IMG submission 130102) | Freshwater viral communities from Lake Michigan, USA - Su13.VD.MM110.S.N | ecosystem: Environmental > Aquatic > Freshwater > Lake | place: USA: Michigan | collected 2013-07-16
GAGAACAAGCACGGCTTCAACTTCTTCTCTGTAGAACAATTATTCAAAATCGGGAAAACCAAGATTGGTGACAAGGTTTTCTTCTTTGACTCTGCTTCAAACCACTCAATTTACCAAAACAACTTCCGCCAAGTTATTGGCATGTCTCGCTTGAGTGACACTAACGCCATGAGGGGCATGTTCGGCGGGCAGCTCAATGCCAAAATGAAAACCTTCGATATGCTGACAGGCGAGGTCACAGACAAATCGTACAAGGATTCAGAATCATCCGCAGGGTTTATTTACGCTGATGATGACGCCGCATCTCTGCGTTCTTCTTCTGGACAAGTTGAAGATGGTGAAGAGCCGTCAGCCTACTTGATGAATCTGATCGATTCTTCAAAGTCAGATCCAGCTATTCATGAGATGATCATGGAGCGTTCTTCATACGTTCACAAACTTGTGCAACAGCTGTATCGGATTGAGATTTATGGGGATTTGGCTATCAACGCTGGGGACGTGATCGAGGTGAATATTCCAACGTCATCTGGCCTCACAAAGGGTGGGGAAAGTGAACCACTTGACAGGCGCTATTCTGGAAACTTCATGATCAGCCGTCTAGTTTCAAACATTTCTCTCATGGCAGCAACTCCAGTTCATTCTATGACATGTGAACTGATTAAGGGGAACCTGGTCAATGGCTAGAAGTAACCATATCAAAGCTCCGGCTGCAACGGGCGAAGACACGTTCTTTATTGCGATCGTCGAAGATCTGGATGATCCGCTACAGCTTGGTCGTGTCAAGGTTCGCATCATCAATCAAAATGACACCGACACGCCGACAGCTGTCGACGATTTGCCGTGGTGCACCGTCGGTCTCCCTCTCACGTCCGCGTCACTAAACGGTGTCGGCACTAGCCCAACATGGATAGAAGTTGGTTCGTATGTAATGGGAACGTACCTTGACAAGAAAACCAAGCGCCAGCCGTTCCTTCAATTCACGTTCAACAAGATTCCAGAGAACGACATAAATAAGCATGACGTCTCAAAGCTGGCTCGAGGCGAAAACATAGTCACCAAAGAGCCAATAGGTCCAGAACCAGAATCTGCCTTTGCAGCCAAGTACCCTCACAACAAGGTTATCACTACCCCGTCCGGTCATGTCATCGAGATTGACGACACACCAGAAGCCGAGAGAATCCATGTGTTCCACAAGAGTGGAACATATTTTGAAATTGATCACACGGGCCGCATGGTTAGAAAAGTGGTTGGTGATGACTATCAGCTTGTGGCTAACAACTCTGAGATTCACGTCGAGGGGAAGATTAACGTCTACATCAAGGGAAATGCCACCCTGAAGGTCGACGGAGATTATACTGCAGAAGTAGCCGGAACGTACACGGTTAAGTCTGGTGGAAACATGAAGTTTGAAGCCCCTAAGATTGATCTGAACGAATAATGACCAACTTCGTATTGCCAGGTGAAAAGTTCTACGTAACGTACGTGTCAGACGGCGTCGAGATCCTATATGCTGTTCCAGACGTAACCGCCGAAACTGAAGATGTTACAGTTGCGTTGAACGGAATTGTTCAGCCGCCATACGATGTGTTCACCGTCCACCAAGGAAATCTGAGGTTTGTAGACGGTGCACCTATCAGTGGTTTTGTCATCACGATAAGGGCATAAGATGCCTGGAGTGACTAGGGAAGCTGATCTGGCTGGCGGTGCCATCAAAGCTGGTTCACCAAACGTGTTTGTGAATGGCAAATCGGCAGTCGTAGTAGGCACCGGCATTGAGCCCCATGGCTCTGCGCCACACCGAGATGCAAAGCTGTCCGTTGGCTCCTCAACGGTGTTTGTGAATGGAAAAGCCCTGGTTAGGGCCGGTGATAAAGCGACTTGCGGCCATGCGGCCTCAGGCTCATCTAACGTTTCAGCCGGAGGCTAACAGTGGCCAGCCAAGATTTCTTGACACCCAAAAATCAACCGACCTACTCTGACATATTCATTAACCTGAATATGCATCCAGGGAATAACCAACTAGCACGCCACACGAATGAGAACGCAGTCAAGCGCTCTATCAAGTCGCTCGTTTTGACGGCGCCGAATGAGCGACTGTTTCAGCCGGACATCAAATGCGAAATCCGTCGAGCATTGTTTGAACCCATGGATGCTATCATGGCCACGACAATCAAGACTCTGATCGAACAGGTCATCAAGAACCATGAGCCTAGGGCCAATCTCCTTGATGTTATTGTCAAACCAGACTACGACAACCAGGCTTACGAGGTAACCATTCTTTTTGCCATGATAAATATCCCTGACCCGGTCCAACTGTCCCTCAAGCTTAACAGAATCAGATAATGGCAGCAAACTCTTCTATCATTCTCACGGAGCTTGACTTCGCAAACCTAAAGGAGTCTCTCAAAGCCTCCATGAAGGCGCAGAACCTTTTCCGCGACTATGATTTCGACGGATCGAACATTAACGTTCTTTTGGATGTGCTAGCGTACAACACTTACCAAAATGCGTTCTATCTGAATATGACCGGATCTGAAATGTGGCTGGACTCTGCACAGTTGCGCGACTCTGCTGTATCCCATGCCAAAGAGCTAAACTATATTCCCCGCTCTTTCGTTTCTGCTGAAGCCACTGTCAACCTGACGTTCACCCCAACCGATACAGGGCAAGCCACTATTCTCATCCCTAAGGGTACGACATTCACTGGTCGTAATGGCCCAGACAGTTTCTCTTTTACCGTTGACAAGAACACCCTAGCATATCGCGAGGGTTCCGTGTATGTTGCGAATGACGTGATCCTGTACGAAGGGTCGTATGTCACCGAGAGCTTCATTGTTGACAACTCGCGAGAAGTTGCTTCCTACAAGATTGCCAACAAGAACGTCGATATTAGATCCTTGACAGTGTCATCTATCGAAGATAACGGTGCCAACATTATCGAATACGTGAAGGCCACGTCCTTGTTTGGTCTAACCGAAGCGTCTAAGGTCTTCTTTGTCCAGCCAGCGATGTCTGATTTTTATGAAGTCATCTTCGGCGATGGTGTGACTGGCAGGCAGCCAAAGGATAACTCGGTCATCCTGATCGAATACCGCACGTCAAAGGGTGAACTGCCAAACGGCATCAACAATTTCAAACTCGATTCAACCCTCATCGGTGTCACCTCAGTTGCCGTTGAGGTAACGCAGTCTGCCGCCGGTGGAGCTATTTCCGAATCTATCGAGTCTATCAAGTTCAACGCTCCTCGGGCCTTTACGACGCAGGAGCGCGCTGTCACTGCAGAGGATTATGAAAACCTCCTGCGCATGAACTTCCCAGAAGTTAATGTCGTTGCCGCGTATGGCGGCGAGGAAGCTGATCCACCACAGTATGGCAAGGTCGTGTTGTCCGTTGACATCCAAGGGTTTGATGGTCTGCCAAAGGCCAAAGAGGAAACATACCGCCGGTTCCTGAAAGAACGTGCGCCGCTATCTATCGACCCAATCTTCATTCAACCGGAGTTCATCTATCTGGCTGTTGAATCCTTGGTACGTTATAACATCAATCTGACCGGGTTGACCCAATCTGATATTACCTCGTTGGTTATATCTGCCATTCTGAATTATAAGACTGTTGAACTCAGCGACTTCAAAACCACTGGCCGCTATTCGAAGATCGTGGCCGCTATCGATGATTCCCATAGCTCTATTGTCTCCAACGAAACGCAAATTCTGGCAGCAAAGTATGTTAAGCCGTCTTTGGGTCGTAATGTTACGTATGACATAAACTTCTATCAAGCCATCACCCAACCAACTGTCCCAATGGCCGAGTCCGTGGCGAACTACAAGTCGGCCGCCGTCTATTCGAACGCGTTCAACTCTTCGAACAAGACGTGCTACATTATGGATGATGGCCTCGGCAACCTGCGTCTCGTCTCCATAAACGAGCAGGGCAAGTATGTCAAACTTAAGAACATCGGCACCATTGATTATGCAACTGGTCGTCTGCAGATTTCAAGTCTTCTCATCGCACAAATGCTTGACTCAACGTCTCTCAAAATGTATGCGAAGACAACCCTCAAAGACATCACCTCTACCAAGAATGTCATCCTGACGATCAATGAAGAAGACATTGCTGTCAGCGTAGAACAGATTAGAGAATAATGAAGCCAACAGAAACGGCAATTTCCCAGTACATTGAAGGCCAGTTCCCATCGATCTTCAGGGAAGAAGGACCTGTGCTCGTACAGTTTGTGAAAGCTTACTACGAGTGGATGGAATCCACTGGTCAACCGCTGTATCACGCTCGCCGCCTTCCATCCTACAGAGATATTGACACAACTCTTGAGCAGTTTGTGACGTACTTCAAACTGAAGTACCTGCCGAATATTCAGTTCACCACTTCATCTTCTAAGCGGCTGTTTATCAAGAACGCACTTGACTTTCATAGGTCAAAGGGTTCTTCGCGGTCCGTTGAGTTGTTCTTCAAACTCATCTATGGTGTATCTGCTCATATCTACTACCCCGCCGACGATATGTTCAAGCTCTCTGACGGGCGCTGGGTTATTCCTACATATATTGAAATCTCGCCGTCACCCCGAAGCAAAGACTTTGTAGGTAAGCTGATAACTGGTGTCGATTCTTCTGCTATTGCATTCGTTGAATCATATAACCGAGTTCGCGTCAAAGGTAAATACGTCGAAGTCTTTTACCTATCCGACCTCAATGGGGTGTTCATTGATGGTGAGTCTATCAGGACTGATGTTCTTTATGGCGACTGCCCTAAAGTAGTCGGGTCAGCCTCGTCGTTTGAAATAGTGGTTGGAGGTGCCGGCTTTTTCCTTGGTGAACGGGTTGGGACTATATCCGATAACGGACAGTTTGCTACCGGAATCGTCAGACAGGTTGGCGATATTATCGGTGCTGCGAACATCGAACTTGTCAGCGGCGGCTACGGCTATAACTCTACATCGGAAATTATCATTTCTGACAAGAGTCTTCTGGTCCGCGGACTGTCGAACGGCGTGTTTACACCACTGTCTACGGTCCAACAGCTTTATGCAAACGGTTCGGTTGCATCGAATGCAACAGTTGTCGGGTTCAGCCGCACCCACACTATTAGCGGAACCGTTCTAAGCGGAATCGTCCAGCTTGGCCAAGTTCTAAGCCAGGGAGAGACCTGGGGAGTCATCAGTGATATCAATCGCCTTGGTAGCGCAATCACCGTTGAGGTCACAGACGTAAACAGGTACTTTGCATCTGGTGTGGCAGCGAACACCTCGACTGGATCCATCAATGTAGGTACGTATGCCGCTCTAGTCGGCATTTATGATATCACTGGCCCTGGAACCTTTGCAGCAAACTCAGATATTGTCGTTGTAGGCTCTTCGCTTGAAGGAGTCATCCAGGTTAGTGCAACGACATCTAACGCAATGTCATTCAGCTTTGCCTCTAACACAAGATTCACCAACCAACGCACAGCTAATGTTGGCCTTGATTATCTCTTGCCATACGCTAACGTGGCCATCAATGCTAATGCGTATGGCCTCACTAAAAACGTGTCCGCCAACTCTGCTTCGCTGATGATCACAGGGCTACGGTTTGAAGAGCGTATGTACGGAACTATTTCCAACTCAGCAATCATTTCCCTCTTCTCAGGATCCGGGTACACGAGAGAGCCATTCATCCTGATTAGAGAACAGCTGATTTACGATCGCCGCCTCAGAAAGTATGAACTTCTAGTTGGTACACAAATTGGTGGTTTCATCGATGGTGAAAAATTGGTCACGGGAACTGCTAACACAGAAACTGGAGCTGTCTATCTAAGCCCGGATCCTATTGTCGGCCTGGTCATTTCCTCTGTCCCTGATGTGTCCGTACGAGTGGATCGACTTAGTGTTGATCAGCGTTTCTACGAGCATGATCCGGCCAACTACATGATCATCGGTGAGCAGTCTGGTGCCACGGCTAAGATTTTGAAAGCCAATAACTACGATGATGATTTCATCAACTACGTAGGTCTTAATGCAGATATTCGTGCAGAGGTTTTCGCTGCTGCAGGAAGAGTCGAACGTATACTTTTGGAAACCTCTGGTTACGGTTATGAAGATGGTGAAACCCTGACATTCTTCTCTTTGGATGATCCATCCAAATCTGGGTTGGCGTCTGTGTCAACTGACACCCACGGGGTCGGCGCAGGCTACTATCTGACAAATGGCGGCCTTCCTTCTGGCCGAACCTATTTCCAAGATAATGATTACTATCAAGAGTTCTCGTACGAGATCCAGACTACAATTCAACAAGATACATACAAACAGATGTTTGATCAGGTCCTCCACGTTGCTGGAACCAAAGGGTTCTCATCGTATCTGTCCGTCGAAACCGTACTCTCCCCGCTCAGCGTCGCTGAGTCTACTATAGAAGTGGTATAATGTCCCTCATTAAATTGACAGATGGCTTCAAAGTAAATCAGGCAGAGCAATTCCTAGAGAGTTTCTCCGAGACGGACAAAGCGTTCTACTACATGTTCTTCGGCCGCCATATTCCTTGGACAAACGGAGCCGTGCCCGACGTGTCGATTTCTGCACAGGTAACAGATATCGACACATACAACCACATGATCTTCGCCAAGCGCATCGCTGAGACTGATGTTTGCATATCTATTCCTAGAATCGACTGGGTAACTGGTGTCGTCTATACTCAATACGATCATAGAACAGTAGATCTGCAATCTGAAAATTTCTATGTCGGCGTGCTGGAAGGCGACAACTACAATGTCTTCAAATGCCTATACAACAACAATGGCGCGGTGTCAACAGTGGCGCCTTCCTTTGCTGCATTCTCGCTAGTAGAGACTGCAGATACTGAGACGTACGACGGATTTTATGAAACAGCTGATGGTTATCAGTGGAAATATATGTACACCGTCGGCGCTGACGATTTCACCAAGTTTGCATCGAACTCCTATGTCCCGCTGGTTGCGAACACTGAGGTAAGAGACTTTGCTGTCGGTGGTGCGATTGATGTTATCCAAGTTGAAACGGCCGGGTCAGGCTACAACAACTTCTTCGCCGGCGAGTTTGCGCTCGGATCTGACATCGGATACCTTGGTAACACGACGTACTTTGGTGTGAGAACAGCTAACAACGTATCTCCATCTGCTGCAAACGGGTTCTATACCGGGTGCATCATGAAGATCACAGCCGGTCGTGGTATGGGTCAGTTCCGTACCGTTATCGACTACATCAACAACGGTGCTGCTCGTTACGTCATCCTAGACGACTCATTTACGATTCTACCAGATACCACATCCACCTTCGAAATCTCACCTAAGGTCACCGTCCTAGGCAGAGCCACAACTAATGCTGTCGGTCGTGCTATTTTGGGTACAGGCAACAGTGTCGTCCAGGTTGAAATGCTTGATCGAGGTGCTGGATACTTCACGGCCTCGGCTGTTATCGAACAATCCAATGTAGCCGTTGAATCCAACACCGCTGTGTTGGTCCCACTCATCCCGCCCAGGGGCGGCCACGGGTCTAATCAGACCACTGAGCTTGGAGCACATTGGGTCACGATCAGCACAACGATCACAGGCAGCGAAAACGGCGTTATTCCAACTGGTCAACAGTTTGCTCAAGTTGGCATTATCAAAAATCCAATATTCTCAAATGTAGAATTGACGACTGTCAAGTACTCTAACAACGCTACTGCTGGTCGCGATGGTGGGTTTGTCGAGGGCGAAACCATCATAGTCTTTGACCCAGTCCGTCAAGCCGGATCCGTGTCTGTTACCTCTGGAAACACGTTCATTGTGTCGACTAATACGACCCTTCTGTCTATGGATGTGCATGTCTTCCCTCACGACCGGGCTTTTGTCTGTGCGGCTAACGGGTCTGAATGGTTTGTGTCCACAATCGTATCATCCAACGCAACGCACCTAGTAATGCAGGAAAGCTGCCCATTTACGGATAACTCCGCCGTCTTGCACATTTCCTATTCTAACACCTCGGCTATTCACGTTGAATCTGGCCCAACATATTCGTATGTAACAAACGCAACTCCATTCTTTGCTAACAATGATTCCATCATTGGGTTAACGACATACTCCACAGCAGTAATCACTGATATGCAAATCAACAACAACGCCATTAATGACTTCAGCGTTGTGAAGCAACTCTCCTCCATTGCTATCTCTAGCCCGCTATCTACCTTTACTGCTGACGAGTATCTGTCTGATGCTGATGAAGTGAACTCTTGTTACTTCCATTCGTACGCCAATGCGTCCCACATATATGTTACCGGCGTTGTTGGTGATATGGCGGCCGGAACTATTCTTCGTAACCCAACTACGTCTGCATCCATTGTTGTGGCTAATAAATACAACGGTGAGCTTGTCCCAGAGTCTGGTTCAGTCATTTATGTTGAGAACCATGAGCCTGTTTCACGTGAGACTAGCACTACTCAGACTAAGAAAATCACCGTGGAGTTCTAACACCTATGCCACTGCAAACTGATCTGTCGGCGTCTCCGTACTACGATGACTTCGATGCCACGAAGAACTTCGGCAAGATCCTCTTTAAGCCAGCTGTGGCTGTTCAGGCCCGCGAGCTTAACCAGCTCCAGACCTTGCTTCAAGCCCAAGTCGAGCGTTTCGGAGACAACATCTTCAAGCGCGGCACCATCGTTGATGGTGCCCAATTTACGTTCTATGACAACTACCCATTTGTCAAACTGAATGATGCTGATAGTTCCGGCGAAGCGATCAACGTTGCCGACTATGTCGGGCTGTTCGTTACGGATGAGTCAAATGGGACGACTGCTAGGATTGTGAATTCCGTCTCTGGATTCGAGGCCACGACGCCGGATCTAAATACGCTGTATGTCTCCTATATTAAATCTGGATCAGCTGGCGAATTGACGTTTGAACCGGAAGCTCAACTGGTTGTCACGGATCTTGACCGCGGTATCAACGCCATCGAAGTACTCAACAACGTTTCTGGGTTCTCGAACAATGATATCGTTGTGGTCAGTCCGGCTGTCGCTGTTCAAAACAGTTCCGGTGGTACAGCATTCGCCAACGGCGTGCCTATCACCGACATTTTCATTGCTGGATCTGTTGTTACACAGAATCTTAACGCTGGCCAGGCAAAGGGCGTTATCGTTTCGGCAAACAGCACCATTCAGGCAAATGCTGTTATTCTAACCCTCCGCCCACTGACGAACTCCCTTACTGGCGCATCATATTCAAACGGCCTGTTCCTCACACAGAATAGCTTCCAAGCGAACTCTACTGTTCCAGCAGTCTTTGGAGCAGCCGAGGTTTACATTTCGGCAGTCATCGGCTCTAACGCCTCGGCTTCGGTTGTAACAACCACTTCTGGCCGTGTTGAGAATGGCATGAACACCCTGCCGATAGCGGATTCTGGATCTGGCTATACAGTCCGCCCGTACATCACGATCGCATCTAGCACTGCAAACACGACTCAAGTCGATTCGCTGCAGATTTCTGCCCGCAACTACTATGCAACCGTTGTGGTTGCAAACGCGACTCAGAACTCAATCGGTTCTGGCTACGCATTCGGGATCACAGAAGGTGTCATCTACCAGAAGGGCTATTTTGCCAGAGTAGAACCACAGATTGTCATTGTCGAAAAGTACCGCACTGTTGCGGACGGTTACCCAACCAACAAAGTCATCGGGTTTGACACTGCTGAAGCAATCGTTAACTCGAACACGGATTACACCCTGCTCGACAATGCGAACACTGGTAACGCTGTAGCTCCTGGTGCTGATCGCCTCCAGCTCACACCTACGCTGACGGTTATCAGCACTGCGGACCTAGCTGCCAACACCGAGTTCTTCAGTATCGTCGAGTTCGCGAAAGGCAACCCATTCAAACAAATCCGCGATACGAAGTATAATGCTATCGAAAGCAATATCGCGCAGCGTACATTTGAACAAACAGGCAACTTCGTCCTTGATCAGTTCTTGGTTAACTCTGTTTCGCAAGCAAACTCTCTACTCGATGCCGCAACGTTTACTGTGGCAGTCGATCCAGGTGTCGCCTATATTGGCGGCCGCCGTGTTCAAACATCCAACAACTACGTAGTTGATGTCGACAAGGGCACTTCCACTGTTGTTTCCAGCAACGTCAACATCGACATCAATCTGGGTAACTACATTGATGTAGTTGAAATGGCTGGAACCTTCCCGGCATCTAAGCTGGTCAAGATCGACCTCTACGATACTGAAGCCAATCATTATTCTGCAGCAGTCGGCTCTGTCCCAGCTCTAGCAGGAACTAAGATTGGTGAAGCCCGCATCCGTGCGGTCACCGCCATAGACGGTGTTCTAGGAACTCCTGAGGCTCGCTTCAGGATCTACCTCTTTGATGTGGTCATGAATGCTGGCAAAAACTTCTCCGCGGTTCGTTCGATCTTCTATAATGGAACGAACAACAAAGCCGTGGCCGATGTGTTCGGTACTGCTGTCCTGCGGGAAACTGCGAACAACTATCTCGTTTTCCCTACTCGCTTCAACGCATCGAAGACGCTGTCTTCTGCTAACGTTTCGTTCCGTAGCAGGAAGTCCACCATCAACGCTGCCGCAAACGGGCTGTCCTCTTCGGCAACCATGGTCGTCGCAGCTGGCCCCAACGCGTATTTCCCATACGTTGGCACCCTGACGGACAACGAGCTGCGTGATATCATCATCACACCAACTACGAGTGTTCGCTCTAACACGAATATCACCGGAACGATCACTGGAACTTCTGCTGCAAACACAGCCGTGGGATCCGGAACTGCCTTTGTGACTGAACTGTATTCCGGCGCGTATCTGCGTGTCAACGGGCAAACTCGTCGCGTCTCCGCTGTCACAAATAACACACATCTGTCTATCGCCAGCACGTGGGCAAGCTCATTCTCTGCCAACGTTGCTCAGCTTGAGCTTCCTGCTGAAGTTCCAGTGTCGCTAGCTGATTTGCCATCCGGTTCAGCTTCCGTGTCTGGTAACACGCAACTGACTGTTTCGTCTGGCTTTGTTACCAACACCGCTGCGTGGAACGCTCACATCACGTTTGACGTGGTGAAGAACCAATCATCTGCGGCAGCAGCCAAGACCACCAAGCGCAAGGCCTATGTCAAGATCCAGGCCAACACCCACTCTGAGACCGTTCGCGGACCGTGGTGCCTTGGTATTCCAGATGCATTCCGCCTGCGTGGCGTATACCGCTCCACTGGAACTGTCACGACTGCAGATGAGAACATCACAGATGCCTTCTATATCGACAACAACCAAAACGAAAATTACCTGGATCTATCGTATCTGGTAATCAAGCCTGGTGCAAAGTACGACATTCTGGCTGATGATCTGCTGCTTGTTGAATTTGACGTATTCCAAAACCCAGCCGACCGTCCGTTTACCATCGATTCCTATAACATCGATGATACCGTTGAAGTAGCCGTATCCAATACGACTGTCCACACCGCTGAAGTTCCGCAGTTCTACTCCATCAAGGGCGAATACCGCGACCTCAGAGACTGCATCGATTTCAGACCTACGGTCGTATCTACAGCAAACGTATTGGCAGTTGTTGCCACCGCGACAGTCAACCCAGCCGAAACTAGGGTAATCGACGAGACCCTGGACAAGAACGTTCCTGCACCGCAGGGCGATCTCACGTTCTCTATCGAGTCATACCGCGGCCGCGCTGACAGAATCGTGATGACTTCGAATGGTGACATTCGTGTTCTGACTGGTTACTCTGGTGCTGGTTACACGCCGGTTGCACAACCTGTTGACTCTATCACCCTTGACATTCTCAACATTCCTCCATACCCATCGGTTCCGAAGACTCTAAACGAAAATGTTTCGTTACAGTATACCACTCGCATGGGATCTGAGCGTCTTCTTACAGCGCGGACGGGGCTGTATCAAATCCGCTCTTCGAGCAAATACAGCTTGACCAACTCGCAGAATAAGCGTTACTCCATGGCTGACATTGCCGGCATGGATCGCCGTCTGAACAATGTCGAGCAAGCGGTTAGCCTCACCCTCGTCGAGCAAGATCTCAACAATCTGGTTATTCCGTCATCGCTCGATGCCGATATCGCTCGCTTCAAGTTTGGCTTCGCCGTCGATAACTTCGAAGGGCTTCGCCTTGCTGACACGACAAACCCCCAGTTCAATGCGTCTATTTTCGAAGGTCGCCTGAGCCCATTGAAGCGCCGCCTAGTTGTTTCGTACGTCGAAGAAACCGGAACTCAAATCGTCACACTGCCACGATCCGCCGACTTTGTCTTGATCGATCAAGACATCGCCACTCAGGGTCCAGTTGTTCTGCCAGAGCCGCCACTCCCACCAATGCCTGTTGATCCGGTTGTTAAGCCAGACCCAGGTCCGCCGCAACCGCCTCCACGCCCTCCTATTACTCTGGAGACGGAAGGCGACGTTGCGCACGTATGTGGACTGGTCCCTGGCACGATAGTCAACATCACCGTTCGTCATCCATTGACGAGGGATATATACATGCAGGTTACTAGGACTGCAAGCGAAGAGGGTTGTGTTGAAGCACCTCTCATCCTCACCCCACCGGTCGTTGTACCAGATGATCCTATCATTTGCCCAGAGCCACCAAGGATTACGAAACCTGCTCCAGTAATCGTTGTCGATACTGATCCAACCGGACCAACCGGTCCTATCGTTGACACACCTCTGGATCCACCATACGACCCACCTTACGGTGGCGGTGGCGGTGGCGCCGGGTTTACTGATTATGCACTTGTGCCAAATGAACGGAGCGATCTTTTCAGCTTCCTGGAAAATCGTGGTGTGATCGGTCGAGGTACAGCAACTAACTTTGAACAATCCCTCGGCATCGACGGCTACTAATCTTGAAGGAACTTATTCTTGGCATATAACCTAGTTCAGACGTTTTTCGTCAACTCAAATGCAGTAAACGGCTCTAGCCAGGTTCTCCTGACTAGCGTCGACCTGTATGTCAAGAGTAAGCCAAATCGTACTGCGAACAAATCAGGTCTAACCAATCCCAGCATCGTAGTTAAGATCTGCCCAGCTACCAGAGATGCACCTATCCTGGAAAACATAGCTAGTGCTCCTTTTGCTAGAATGACATGGGACGACATCGTTCTAACTGAAAACGCAGACACTCCTACCACATTTACTTTCGCTGCACCACTAACTCTGCCAACAAACGCGTACTATGGAATCTACATTCAGGTCATGGATGAAGATTATGAACTATGGCAGGCGGTGCAAGGTCACGCGTTGATCAACACCAACTCTCCAACTAGCGGACCAAACGGTCGATACGATGGGTATCTCTTTGAAGGATCGTCAGACGATAACTTCAGGGCTATCTCAGATCGTGATCTGCGCTTCGGTGTTTCTGTTGCCCAGTTCTCTGCTAACACGACTGCAAACGTTGGGTTCGTGGCCGAGAACTATGAGTTCCTTACCATCAATGATTTGCATGATACCTTCCTCACCCGTGAGCGTGTTTTCCAGGACCCTTCAGACACCGGGCTGACTATTCAGGTTAAGGCTGATTTGCCAGGAACTCTGACTATCAATGCAAACTCAACAAGAATCCTCGGAAACAATACAACGTTCTCCACGACTCTTGCAGCAAACAGCTTCATCATTCTGTCTGATTCTCAGGCTGCGAATACGTATGCGATCGCTGTTGTCAATAACATCGTCAACAACACCGTCCTCTTCCTTAAAGAGAAGTCTGTGATTACGACTAACGGCTTCTCTGGTTCCTACAGAACCGGTGTTGTGGCAGAAGTTTTTGAATCTCGCCCATACTTCAACAAGACCAATGAGATCGTTCTCTTCAAGTCTTCGGCGAATAGCACCGCTCGATTCGTCACGGGTGGCCTAGGCGGCGTTACAGTATCCAACACGGGTGCTGGATACTCCAATACAAATATCGTGCGTGTTGTCAATCCGGTAGGCGAAGACGCTACATACACGATCACTACTAACGGATCCGGTGCTATTTCTTACCTGACGGTTATCTCACCGGGCGAAGACTTCGTTCCGCCTGTTTCAAACGTCAGGATCGAGGTGTCTATATCTGATCCGACGCTGAAGGCTGGTAACCCAGGCGCCAACGCTGTTATTACAGTGGCAAACAACCAAGTTGGTTTGACTCTGAGGGGTCATGTCTCTGGAGCATATGCTAACATCGTTTCTGTTGATGATAAGTCCATCACGGAGATTTGGCCACAGTTCCAAGAAATCAACTCAGTTGATGGCACCATTACAGTAGATCACGCATATTCAAATGGAACGACCCTTGGAATTAGTGCTGGGCTATATCGACCAACAACACTAAAGGCATTCAATAAGCTATCTGATTATCCAGCAGTTCTTGGATCGACGTCGAATGAAAAGGGCGCCAACTCTGGTGTGTCTAGCCGATTCAATGTTGTCTTCGAAGTCAACAAAGACAATGACTTCCTCTTCGAAACTCCTGTCATTGAGTCGCAGCGCGCTACCGTCATGACGTACGAGAACGACATTAATAATGACGCCACGAACGAGCATACCAACAACGGTAATGCTATTTCCAAGTACATCGGTAAGCGAATCGGGTTTGATCAGGACTCTGCATCTGAAGATCTAATGGTCTATGTCCGCGGTCAACGCCCAGCCGGAACCGACATTGAGGTCTATGCTAAGCTGCACAACTCAATAGACGATGAGCCATTCGATGACAAGCTCTGGACCAAACTGACCAAGACGACACCTGAGGTGTTCACCAACCCGTATGACAAGTTCAGTCTGACCACAATCGGATATACACTGCCACAATACCCCGAGGTCGCATCGACCCTGGCGGGCGTCGTGACAACGGCAAACAACTCAGCAAACGTCGATGGTTCTGGAACTAACTTCACATCGGCTCTGATCGGCGAACTAGTTCGCATCTGGAGCCCACTGAATGTAACGAACCATCAGGTTGCTCCGGTTATTGCTGTAGCAAACACCACGCGACTTACCCTCGGATCTCCAGTGGTTAACAACTCGGTTCAGGAATCGGTCGTTGGCGCCGGTCTGAAGATGGACCTCCTATCCTACGTGGGCACCGGCTTCAACAATATCCTCAATGACAATGTGGCTAGGTATTACACCCAAACGAACCAAGCCGAGATCGACGGTTTCGACACGTTCGCGATAAAAGTCGTCCTCCTTTCTGACAATAAATACATTGTACCTACTGTCGAAGATATTCGAATGGTCGGTGTGTCTGCCTAATGAATATGAAGGTAGATGAAGACACTCGAATCGTTTCTAACCAGAACCGTAGAGAGTATCTCGAGATGAAACATAAAAGAGATACCACGAAACGTATCGAGAAGCTCGAACGTGCGGTGGAAGATCTCACTAGAGAAGTCAATGCTCTGAAAGGGCAAAAGGAAAGCTAACGGATGTCCTATAGAGCAGTCGATACCAACATCCTAAGTGTTGTCAACGTAAATGCTGATACCTTCCAGCTATTCGTTACCAAATACAACCAGGTTGTTGATCACCTTCAAAACACAGTTCTGACCGTATCGAACACGAACTCATACGATGGTAATAACACTGGTAACGGATTCGTAGTCGGCATCTTCGGCGGAACGACTCTTGTTGCCGGCTCCGCCCTGCGTGGCGGTAACGTTTCGACTTCAAACACACTAACAGTCACCTCAGTTGTTTCCGTCACAAACAATTTGTCTGTCGCCAACGTTTTCACTGTCACGTCCGGTTTGTCAAACGTCAATACGCTGAATGTTCGTGGCGCTGCAAACATCGCCAACGTCCTAACTGTCACAAGCAATGCTGTCTTGGGCTCATTCTTGTCTGTTGCTGCTAATGCTTCATTTGCCAACAACATCGCTGTTAAGACCGACTATGTGATCGAGGTATCAGCCAACTCAGATCTCGGATCCAACACTACATCGCCCCAACAAATCTATGCTTTCCTCAAGACAGATTTTAGCTCGGCTAGAATTTTGGTGCAAAGCAAGAAGGGATCTAATACCCAGGTGTACGAAGGCATCTTGGCTCACAATAGCGGAACGCCACAGATGGCGGTCTATGGTGTGGTTTCTGTGCCTACGAATGCCAACAACGGCATTATTTCGGCAAGCTCAAATACAACCCATATCACCTTGAACTACCAGCAAACCGCCATAAATACTTCAACCAAGACAATCCTCCACATGGTGAAGTAAGATGGCAGTGAATAGACTAAAGATTGAAGAGGGCATTGAGGCGATTGGTAACTCAGTCGTCACTGGTAACCTTACAATCACCGACACGCTGTACATCGGTAACAACAACTTCGAGTTCAATACAAATGCTATTGCGGTTTCTGCTGCGGCGGTTACGAACGTGGATGCTTACAGCGCCACTGGTTATCACTTTGCCAAATACTTTGTGACTATCCGCAACGATGCTGGAACGCTTTACCATGCCCTAGAGCTGGTCGTGGTCAACCAGGGGTCTAACGTTTCCATGACCACCTACGGCGAGGTTTGGTCTAACTATTCGCTGGGTCTCCTGGATGCATCTGTGTCAGGTGGAAATGTGGTTGTCACGGTAAACCCAACGGCCAACGCAGTCCCACTGACGGTCAGCACCTACAGAACAATCCAAGCCTAAAGGACACTCCTTGGCTAATGCATACCAACTCATCAGCATCGAACAAGTCGATGGACTGGCCGCTGCTCTAGAAGCAGCGAGCAACACTCCTGCTGAAATTCTCGCATCACTACTCACCGTTGACGGCCCAGGATCTGGGCTGAACGCCGACCTGCTTGATGGGTATAACTCCACAGACTTCGTATTTACGTCTTCGTACACAGCAGCAGATGTCCTCGCTAAACTCATAACGGTCGACGGTAGCGGATCTGGCCTCGATGCCGATCTGTTTGACGGCTATAATAGTGATGCTTTTCCCCGTAAGGCAGAGACCGCCACTATTTCAGGGTCATGGTCGTTTAGCACTGGGTATATTCACGGCATTGGAACCACTGCTCGCCTAGATCTTGACGATAACTTCGGCGCCTCTTTGGTGTATGGGACATCAAGGCTGGCCATCGGCGGTCCGCTTATTTTCTATATAAGCTCAATAGAAAAACTCAGAATTAACACAAACGATGTGGCGTTCCATTCTGGTACTATTACTGCCAATGGGAATTCCATTTGGCATGCTGGCAATGATGGCGCAGCTTCCGGTCTTGATGCTGATCTCCTTGACGGACAACATGGATCTTACTATTTCCCTGTGTCTGGTGGTAGCTTTACTGGCAACATTTCCATTGTCAAAGCGTCCCCTTCTATTACAATCAACGATACAACGTACGTGAACCCGTCCGCCCTGGGTTTGTTCCGCATATATTCTGCTGCGGGTAATCTGTACTTTACCCGCAACACTTCCACAGCCCGTGACTATGCTACCGAATCTTCGATTCTTAACATGAATAGCTCAACAGGCGTCGTTGCATTCACTTCTGGGCCTTTCGTCGGGGCAAACCAAATTTGGCATGCTGGTAACGACGGAACTGGATCTACTCTAGACGCTGACCTTCTTGATGGCCAGGAAGGTTCGTACTACCGAGATGCCGGCAACCTAAACGCAGGAACTATCCTAGCTGCACGTATGCCGGCCCACACGGGTGACGTGACAAGCTCAGCGGCCAGCGTTGCACTAACTCTGGCAACTGTTAATGGAAACGTCGGATCCTTTGGATCTGCTACTGCCACCTCGACATTTACGGTCAATGCCAAAGGCCTAATAACCGCTGCTGGTTCAACCACTATCACTCCAGCGTGGGGATCAATAACCAGCGTACCGGCGGGCGTGACCTCGTTGGCCGCTTTGACTGGTGCTGGCGTTGTGACCGCAACGAGCACTGGTGTTTTGGCTATGCGCTCTATCGGAGTCGCAGGATCTACCGAGATTCCTGATCGAGCGGCAGCAGATAGCAGGTACCTGACGCTCTCTGGTGGAACCTTAGCTGGGTATCTAGTCCTGCACGCCGATCCAGCATCGGCCATGCAAGCCGCTACAAAGCAATATGTCGATACCGTAGCATCTGGTTTATCACCAAAGGCTGCAGTCCGTGCGGCAACTACCGTAGCCGGCGGAAACATCACACTATCCGGAACCCAAACAATTGATGGTGTCGCAGTCATTGCCGGCAACAGAGTTCTGGTTAAAGACCAAACTTCCTCACTTCAAAATGGCATTTATGTTTGCGCGGCTGGTGCCTGGTCTAGAGCAACAGATGCCGACTCGTGGGCTGAACTTGTTTCCGCATTCGTCTTCGTTGAAGAAGGAACAAATAACGCTGATACCGGTTGGACCTGTACTGTAAACTCTGGTGGTACCTTGGGTACCACGGCCGTCACCTGGGTACAGTTCAGCGGATCTGCAACATTTACAGCTTCGACTGGCATCACTAAAGTCGGCTCAGATTTCCAGCTCACTGGCCAGGCTCTGGCTCTTCATAATCTGGCAACAAACGGATCCATTCACCGTACCGGATCTGGCACCTACGCGTCACGCACTCTAACGGCCCCTGCAGCTGGCATCACTGTGACAAATGGTGATGGTGTAGCTGGTAACCCAACTCTTGTTTTGGCAAATGACCTTGCTGCGGTTGAAGGCCTGGCAACCACCGGTATCGTTCGCCGTACTTCCACTGATACCTGGTCGGCCTCTGCTTTGGTAAACGCGGATCTTCCAGCGTCTGGCGTTACTGCTTCGACGTACCGCAGCGTTACTGTTAATGCCCAAGGTATCATCACCGGCGGAACCAACCCAACCACTATTTCTGGCTACGGCATCACTGATGCTGTTGCAAGAGCATCTTTTGCTGTTTCACCTAATAGCTCTATGGCCGCTATAGACTCGCGTGCCATCACCAATCCGACAACGGGTCTTGGTTATAGTGGTGGCGGCCGGTTCCGCTTCTCGGCACTCAATGATGATAACACAACCCCGTATGCCGATGTTATCGATCTATCGACTTACACGGATTCTTCCGGTGGTGGTTTCAATGCTCTTTACTTTAGCAAGAGTTCCCACCTTCTGAAGCACAAGTTTGCAGTAGCGGGAGCGACTTCGTGGGATACCAAGACTGTAGCCTACACCGACTCTAATATAACGGGGAACACAACTGGTTCGGCAGGGTCATTGGCCAATGGCCGCACCATATCTATCACGGGTGATCTGACTTGGACTTCACCATCTTTCAACGGCACGAGCAATATCACTGCTGCCGGTACGCTCGCCACGGTTAATGGAAACGTTGGATCCTTTGGATCCGCTACCGCTGCTACGATCTTTACTGTCAATGCCAAGGGTTTGATCACCGCTGCAAGTAGTGCTACTATCACTCCTGCATGGTCATCTATTACGTCGAAACCGACGACGCTGTCTGGCTACAGCGTAACCGCTGCTGATGTCCTCTCTACATTGTTGACAGTAGATGGTGCCTCATCCGCGCTGGATGCCGACCTCCTCGATGGTCGCCATGGCTCTCAGTTTGTCATGCTGGGCGGCACCGGAACAAATGCGGATGCGACAATGGATTCTGCGTTCTGGACGGACAACGGCCAAGTAGGAATTGCGTATATTAGCGGCGGGACAAACTTCCCTAATAGTCAGACTGCTGGTGGTGCATACACCTTCAAGAACTTTGTTGGTGCCTCTAACTCCGCATACTCACGAGCGTTCCAGTTCTTCAAAGGATCGGGAGACACGTCTCTTTATATGCGTGGGTTCGATAGCGGCGGCGTGGGTAATGCTTGGGGTAAAATTTGGACGGACGTTAACGATGGTGCTGGATCGACCCTCGATGCCGACCTCTTGGATGGACAACAGGGCTCCTACTATCAAGATGCTGGTAACCTGAACGCTGGAACAATCCTCGCTGCCAGGATGCCAGCACTCACGGGTGATATTACAACTTCTGCAGGTGCGGTTGCAACAACATTGGCAACCGTTAATGGAAACGTCGGATCTTTTGGATCCGCTACCGCTGCTACGATCTTTACTGTCAATGCTAAAGGCCTGATTACTGCTGCTTCTAGCGCCACCATCACCCCGGCGTGGTCGTCGATCACATCAAAGCCAACCACTATTTCCGGTTACGGCATTACAGATGCTGTTCTTAAAACCGGTGATACTATGTCAGGCAAGCTAGGAATTAATAGCTCCGCTCTGGGTGGTAATGCCTTAGATGTGTATACCGCGTCTGCCGGAAGCATCGCGGTTTTCCAAAGCAACGCTCCAGCCGCTGGAAACACACTAATAGCGCTCAATCAAGGCGGCTCCACTGTTACGGGCTCGCTATACGGCCTCAAAGCAAGCCTGTCTTGTACCTCTGAAGCAATGCTAACTATGCAACAAAACGGGGCAGGCGCTGCAATACTCGAAGCGCTAGTACTTGGTGCTGGCGATGCCGCTTCAAGATATTTGATTAACGGCGGGCAAGCATGGACCGTTGGCCTTGATAACTCTGACAGCGATAAGTTTAAGATCAGCGGGTCTGGCACACTAGGAACAACCGACCGACTGACTATTGATACTTCTGGTTTAGTAGGTATCGGAACAACTACTCCGTCATCCCTTCTTCACCTTAGGGCTGCGTCTGCTCCGACAGTTCGCCTAGAAAACGATACAGCTACTTCAACTAGCGCATACCAATTCTACAGCGGTTCAACGCTAGAGGGCGCCATCAGCCATTACGCACAGACTGCTGCACTTACAATCTCATCTGGAAGAAGCGTTGCTTGGGGAGGGCATATTATCCTCGCGACTGACACTGTCGAAAAGATGCGTATCACGAGCACTGGTTTGGTTGGTATCGGAACTTCGGCTCCATTTTCAAGGCTTCATCTTTCGACATCATCAGCCGTAGACGGCATGACCCTTGGTTCTCCAACTGGTGTAGGATTAACGGTTTCTAACGCTGACCCAGCGTATGGCCTCAATATGGGCACACACGGCAGTGGTCGGTCGTGGATACAGGCTAGCCGAGTTGATGGCACTGCTACTGCATATGACTTGAGCCTTCAGGCTTCTGGGGGGTCGGTGGGTATTGGAATTGCTGCGCCATCCCATAAACTCCACGTTAGAGGCGAAGGAGATGTTCGCGTATACGTCGAAGACGATAATACCAATGGAAGAGGCGGATATCTTCGCTCGGTTACTGGCGGAGCTGTAACGTTAGGCACTTCCTCTGGAGTTCGTGATCTGGTGTTTGCTCCAGACAACACTGAGCGTATGCGAATTCTGACTACAGGTAATGTTGGTATCGGGACGGCCTCGCCTGCAACAGCACTTGATGTTGCTGGAACTATTACGTCAACAGGCGGTAATTTTGAAACAACTAATGGCGGCGACCGATCAATAACGCTGAGATCATCTACGTCATATAATTGGCAACTCAGGTCCACTGGCGATCATTTCCAAATCCGCGAGGCGAGCGACGCTGCTAAAATTCGTTTGGCGATCACTTACCCAAATGGTTATGTCGGGATCGGCACCGCATCCCCAGGCAGCGTCCTAGAACTGTTCAACGCTGCGACCTTTAACGCCAGGACGAGCGGACTCAACGTACATAGACCTAGTTCGTACGGCCAATATGGTTCGATGGCCTATGACGGCGACACTACGTATTTCAGCTCCACTTATACTGGTGGCGGCGCGGGTGTGTATGGAGCGTTCCGGTTCTGGGCTTACGATAGTACGTCCACACCAGTAGACCGTTTCAGAATCGCTTCTAATGGTGACGTTTGTTTTGGATCAACGGCTCCTACTCAGAAATTTGGAGTAGACGTTTCGCGCGAACAGGTGTTTGGCGTTGACACGCTCGGCTATGTGACAATGCCTCACGCTGACGCTTCCGGCTTCAGCGCTCTGAAAGCTGCAAGCGGCCGCGGCCTTAGACTCATGAGTGGCTCGTCTACTCTAGTTAGCATGCCCAGCAGTCTCGCATCAACCCTGGTCCTTGGCTATGCTGCTCTGCAAATTGGTGATAGCTCTGGATCGGGCACGCCTATCAGACTCTTCTCAATCGGCGCCTCAGACCTGGTTCTGAGGGGTGGTGACGGCGACGTTTCTCGGACCGCCGACGTGATCGTTACGGTCAAAAACAACGTAGAGGTTGCCAGATTCGCAGATACTGGAGTCGTAAGCTTTGCTAACACGAGCGTTACGGCAGCCGGCAACGCAATGTGGCATGCTGGTAACGATGGTGCCGCTTCTGGTCTTGACGCCGATCTGCTTGACGGAGTTCAGGGTGCGAGCTATGCTTTGCTAGCTTCGCCAGCGCTCACGGGCACCCCTACGGCACCAACAGCTGCAGCAGCTACTAACACGACTCAGATTGCCACAACGGCATTTGTGACGACCGCCGACAACCTGAAAGCCAATCTGGCATCTCCTACATTCACTGGCACTCCGGCAGCGCCAACAGCTGCGGCGCTTACTAACACAACCCAAATTGCCACGACTGCGTTTGTAACAACCGCTGACAATCTAAAAGCTAATATTGCTGCACCTTCCTTCACAGGCAACGGGGTGATCACCAGCTCGTCCGGTGGTACGGCTACAATTACGTTCACTATCTCAGATACCCATACAGCAACACAGTCTCTAACTGTGCCATGGGCCGCGTATGACTTTACGTCGGCAGACCTTAGCGGTGTTGGGGCTGGTGTTCGTTGTCGCATTGGCGCTGTGTCTGAGGCCGCGTCCGGGGCCAACACAAAGATCAGTTTCTTCACGGCGCCTACGACCGCCGGGACCATGGTTGAACAGATGACCATTGGATCTCAGGGTCCAATCACGTTTACATCATCGACTGTCACTGCGGCTGGTAACGCTGTCTGGCACGCCGGCAATGACGGCGCTGCCTCCACGCTTGATGCGGACCTGCTTGATGGTCAACACGGATCATATTATCAAAACGCTGGTAACCTAAACGCAGGGACCATTTTGGCTGCACGTATGCCGGCGCTGACGGGCGATATTACTACTTCCGCTGGTGCTGTCGCAACAACACTTGCAACCGTTAACGGAAACGTTGGGTCCTTTGGATCTGCCACTGCCGCGGCAACGTTTACTGTCAATGCCAAGGGTTTGATCACCGCCGCCGGTAGCACCACTGTCACTCCCGCTTGGTCATCAATCACGTCTAAGCCAACCACACTATCTGGCTACGCTATCACAGATGCTATGCCACTATCAGGCGGAAACTTTACTGGCAACATTGGTATTGTCAAAGCGTCCCCTTCTATTACAATCAACGATACAACGTATGTAGATCCATCACCGCTTGGCCTGTTCCGCATTTACTCAGCCTCCGCAAATCTTTACATTACGCGTAACACGTCTACTAATCGCAGCTATGGTACCGAGTCTTCTACTGTAGCCATCTCCAGTAGCACTGGGGTGTGGAACTTTACTTCTGCGCCTCTTGTTAGCAGTAGCACTATGTGGCACGCCGGTAATGATGGCGCTGGCTCTACATTAGATGCTGATTTGCTAGACGGTCAGCAAGGTGCGTGGTATGCACCTATCGGATCGCCAACGTTCACTGGCACAGTGACTATGCCGGCTTTCAGTGTTACGTCCGATCAAAGGCTGAAAACCTCCATTGAACCGCTGCAGGGATACGGCGAATTCCTAGATGCAACCAAGATTTATTCGTTCATTAAAGATGGCAAACATCAGTTCGGTGTTCTTGCTCACGAGGCTCAAGAAGTTCGTCCTGAGCTTGTTAGCACTGTTCCGCACGATGAGTTTGGCGAAGTAATGGCCGTGAACCCAATGGATTACCTCTTTGCACTCGTCGCCGAAGTTCAAGATCTCAGGAAGCGCGTCGCACAGCTGGAGGGTAAATAATGCCTATTCCAACCCCGGCTTTCACGTCAGGCGATGTGGCTACGGAATGCCAACTAACACCTCCTTGGGGATCAGCTCACGCAAACATTCTAGCGACGCTATTGGACGGAGCTTTGCCTTACACATCCGCCGAGTTGGCCGGTCGGACCTTTGCAGACTATGTTCCGTCTGCTATGGATTGGGCTAACATTACGGCGGTTGATGATGGCACAGACACGGGTAATTCAACATACGCTGAAAATGCAAATAACACTCTGGCCGGAATTAATCAAACTCTCACTCTTGAAATTTCTGTGCCTAGCTTTGAAGTCAACTGTACTGGTGCGGGGAGCCCTAGCGTTGATGGCAACCTAGATATTATTAAGAATGGTTCTGTAGTTGCGACCTTGAATAAAACTAGGTCCTCGGCAGGTAGCACAACCTCGGCGGCCTCGACTACCATCACCGTTGTGTCAGGTGACACACTTAGGTTTGCCACCTATTGCACGGTTTCAACTATTTTTGGAGTTGCGTCCGGTGGCGGCGGAGGTACTGTGTCTGTAATCAACCAATCGTCGAGCAACACGGTGCTAGACACCTTTGTGTTCTCAATGGCTGCCACCATTACCTTATAACGACTAATAAATACAGTGAGAAGGAGATAATGAATGACCGAACCTGTACTTGACTACGAAATCCTAGAAAGAAGCGGCAACAGCCTTCAGGTCAAATTCCTGAATCCCCTTTGGGAAGCAGGCAACGTTGTCGATGAAGAATACGAAGCTGAGAACGAAGATGGTGAAACCGTCACGTTAACTCGAGAGCGAGATGACAACATTCATAAAAATTTCGTGAAGACTATCAACATTCCTCTGCTAGAGGATGGCACAGCTGACAGGGACACTCTGAAGGAAATCATTGTGGCCCAAGCAAACGGAGTCAAGGCCCGCATGGAGGCGATTATCGTTGTCGCTCCTGATGAAACTGATCTGGACGACCTAATTGGGGCTAGCCTCTAATGGGATTTCTGCTGAGCATTGGCGGATGGATCTTAAAAAATCCAGTTCCGGTCATGGTCGCTCTTGCTGTGGCCTTGTTCGCGTATACGTGGAATGAGAACAAGAACCTCAAAGACGAAAACAAAGAGATGGCTGCCGCAGTGCAAACCCTAGAGGAAGAAGCAGCGACCACTAAAGAAAACCTAGGCCGCATCGACGACCTTCAGAATGAAATTGCCCGAGTTCGCAACAACCAAGGCAGAGTAAGGAACACCATCAATGAAATCCCAGCAAATGAAGACGATAGGCCGTTTGTCGCTAATCCTGGCCTGCTCGATCGCATTGACGTCATGCGAGACCATCAACAGTCTGTTCCGAGACAGGACGCCGCCAGCGATCAGTGATTCGTTCGTAATCACCGATGAACTGTTTAACTGCGGACCACGCCCAAGTGATTGGCCTTCTAGAGAAGAGCTTCTGAATTCTGGTACTGCCGGAGTCGTTGATTTGGCCAATGAGTACTGGTTCTGGGGCATGCGCTGTGAAGACCAGCTTCGCCTGGTTCAGCTGTACGTTAACTGCAACAAGGATGACAAGGACGCCTGTAAGGCGATCGAAGCCATCAAAGAAGAGACCGCCGCCGAATAAATAGGCCATACGTCTATCATAGGAATAAGTAATGGCCGATCAAAAAGACTTCGTAGTCAGAAGTGGTATAGTCGTTCCAAACAACTCTACGTTTGGTGCGAACGTTGCTGTTACGAATAGAGTAACAACCAACGCCCTTGTGACCACTTCGGCCGTTGCAAATACTGTTGCAGCCAACTCGACAACATCGAACACCCTAACCGTCTTGGTATCTGCTAACGTGGCCGTTGCCAACGTTGGTACGGTAAACGCCAATATTGCAAACCTAGTTGTTCTTGCTTCCAACGCAGCGACTATCAACGTTCTCACCGGTACGACTGGTTCGATTGTTGGTCTCGGCGCCAACATTCTTACCGTAAACACAGGAACGATTCAGACTTTGGTCGCCATCAGCGCCAATGCGGTCACCCTCTCTTCGAACGCTGCAACTGTCAACGTTCTTACGGCCACGACTGGTTCGATTGTCGGTCTTGGTGCAAACGTTCTCACCGTTAACACTGCTACGGTTCAGACTCTCGTTGCCATCAGCGCCAACGCGGTTACGCTCACTTCAAACCAAGCCACGATTACTAACGGTACGGTCACAACCCTGACCTCGACGACTGGTTCCGTTGTCAACCTTGGCGCCAACGTTCTCACCGTCAACACCGCCACGGTACAAGTCCTCACTGCCATTAGCGCCAACGCCGTCACACTTACGTCTAACCAGGCCACGATCACTAACGGTACGGTCACAACCCTCACCTCGACCACCGGATCGGTTGTTAACCTCGGCGCAAACGTTCTCACGGTCAACACGGGCTCTGTCAGCACGCTTACCGTGGTCACCGGCACGGTCACAACCCTGACATCTGTCACTGGCACGATTACTAATCTTACCAGTGACACTGGTACGGTCAACACACTGACATCGGCAAACGGTACGATCACTAGGCTGACTACTAATGCTGCAACCATCAACGTTGCTACAGTCACCACGCTGAATGCGACCACAGGGTCTGTTGTTAACCTCGGCGCAAACGTTCTCACGGTCAACACGGCTACGATTCAGAATCTGACTGCTCCCACACAAACCGTTACTACACTAACGGCGACTACAGGAACTATCACTAACCTGACGGCTACGGTTGGTGCAGCGAATACTCTTGGCGCCAACGTCTTCACTGCCAACGCTGCCACGATCCAATCGTTGGTTGCTATTACTGGAAACGTAGTTACTTTCACATCCAACCTGGCTACCGCTAACGTCTTGAACGCTACGACTAGCACAATCACAACGCTAGGTGCTACCACCCTGACTGTTGCCACGGGTACTGCAAATACTCTCGGCGCTAATACATTTACGTCTAACACCTCGACTGTAGCGAATCTAAACTCAAACACCATTGTAGCAAACACGGCGACTATTAAAACACTCGGCGCGAACACTGTCACGATGAACACACTGACTGTTGGCGATCTGACAGTTACAGGTAGCTCCAGCCTAACCATCGCACAAGGTCAGGTCTTCAGAGGATATAGAGAATACGTCGATGTTAGAACTGGTGTCTCCGGCGCTACTAACATGGACTTGTTGAACAGCAACATTTTCAACTTCACGCTGTCTGGAAACACTACGCTGACTGTGTCCAACGTCCCTTCGACTGGTGTTTCTACTGCGTTTACGCTATTGGTGAAACAGCCAGCTGGCGGCAATGCCGCTATTACTTGGCCAACAGGAACTGTTTGGTCTGAAGGCGTTGCGCCCGTACAATCGCTTGGCGCTAACCAAACCGATGTCTTTACGTTCTGGACCGTCGATGGCGGGGTCATGTGGATCGGTGCACACTCATTTGCCAATGTTTCTTAAGGTAGAATCGCCATGCCAATAGGTGCATCACACCGATTCATCCAAAAGAAAAGTATCGTAGAAGCAGGAAGCTCGAGCTTCAATGCTTCTGGTACGTTTACCCCTAAATTTGGAGTGATCAAAGCGACTGTCGCCGGCCGAGCTGGGTCTGGATACCCAGGCACGTCCGGCGCCGCAGGAAACCCAGGCAACGCGGGTTCAGCCGGCAATCCAGGAAACCCAGGCAATAACGGTCTCGGCGGACCTGCTGGTATTGCTGGAACAGCCGGTGCTGCAGGAAACCCAGGCAACGCTGGAACATCTGGAAACCCAGGTAATACAGGAACAAACGGAGCAGCTGGCCCAGGAGGAGCTGCCGGAACTGGAGGATCTGCTGGTAACGCAGGAACTGCTGGTGGTTCCGGCAACCCTGGAAACCCAGGAACTGCTGGTAACGCAGGGCCAGGTGGAGCCGCGGGTACGGCCGGAAACGCTGGAGGCACCGGCAACCGTGGAACCGGAGGAAACCCTGGAAACCCAGGAACAAACGGCGCAGCTGGACCAGGTGGAGCTGGCGGAACTGCCGGATCTGCTGGAAACGTTGGCGGTTCTGGTAACCCAGGAAACCCTGGAAACCCAGGCAATAACGGCCTTGCTGGACCTGGCGGCGCAGGTGGAAACGCCGGTGCTGCAGGAAATGCTGGAAACGTTGGTGCTTCTGGGAACCCTGGAAACCCAGGCAATAACGGCCTTGCTGGACCTGGCGGCGCAGGTGGAAACGCTGGTGCTGCAGGAAATGCTGGAGCAGTAGGTAATGCCGGCAACCCTGGAAACCCAGGTTCTAACGGCGTCGGTGGACCAGGCGGTGTCGGCGGAAACCCAGGTGCCGCCGGTAATGCTGGAAACGTCGGTGCGTCCGGCAACCCTGGAAACCCAGGAACGAACGGATCAGCCGGAACTGGCGGAGCGGGCGGTCCAGCAGGAGCATCTGGAAACCCAGGAAACCCAGGCCAACAAGGTGGCCCTGGCGGCGGCGGAGGGGGTGGCGGCGCCTTCGATGAAACTCTAACATATAGCGGAACTCCTGGGGCCGCTGGTCAAGGTGGCTTCAAAACAGGAGCTGCTACTGGCGGATCTGGCGGCCCAGGCGGAAACGCTACACCTTCATCTGCCAACGTCGGCACTCCTGGAAGCCCTGGTTCTGCGGGCGCTTCTGGTAACCCAGGAAACCCAGGCGCGGCAGGAAATGCTGGATCGCCTGGAAACCCAGGAACGTCGGGTGTAGCCGGCAATGCTGGATCGACAGGCGCTACCGGTAACGCTGGAACTGGCGCAACCGCCGGCGGACCAGGCGGAGCAGCACCTAACACATGGCCTGGTTCCGCCGGCGCGGCAGGAACTGCTGGTAACGCAGGAACCACTGGTAACGCGGGAACTGGAGCTACCCCGGGTGGCGCAGGCGGAAACGCTCCGGCAAACTGGACTGGTAAGAGTGGCGCTGTAGGAACAGCCGGAAACACAGGTGCTGCAGGTAATGCTGGAATCGGAGCTACTTCTGGCGGAACTGGCTCGGCGGCTCCTGCAAACTGGACCGGTAAGACTGGATCTCCCGGTAACGCTGGAACTGCTGGTAACGTTGGCACCTCTGGAACCGGAGCTACATCCGGTAACCCTGGAAGTGCTTCTCCTGCATCATGGCCAGATTCGGCTGGTGTTGCTGGTAACCCAGGCACGGGCGGGGCTGCAGGTAACGCAGGAAATCCAGGCGGATCCGGCGGAGCCGGTGGAGCCGCACCTAATACATGGCCCGGTTCAGCCGGAGCAGCAGGAACTGCTGGTAACGTCGGAGCCTCTGGTTCCGCTGGTACTGGCGCAACTGCAGGAAATCCTGGGGGTGCTGCTCCTGCCAACTGGCCCGGTTCTGCCGGAGCAGCTGGCAACCCGGGTAACGCAGGATCATCCGGTAATGCTGGTACCGGTGCAACGCCTGGTGGACCAGGCGGAGCAGCTCCTGCTAGTTGGTCTGGATCTGCTGGTGCTGCTGGTGCTGCTGGAAATACCGGTGCAGCAGGTAATGCAGGGACGCCAGGAGCGGCTGGAAGCGCAGGAGCACCGGGTGGAAGTACTCTATTCAGTCTAGGTGAAACTACAATCCTAGTATTCACTGGAACTGCTGGCGGTGCTGCAGGAAATGGTGGAAGTGGCGGAACTGCTGGGCCTGGCGGTGCTGCAGGAAACGCTGGCGCTGCCGGAAACCCAGGTTCACAAGGAACATCTGGAAATGCCGGTAACCCAGGATCTAACGGTGTTGGTGGCCCCGGCGGTGTGGCAGGAACTGGCGGATCAGCAGGAAACCCAGGCTCACAAGGATTCTCCGGCAACCCAGGAAATGCTGGCACTAACGGTGCGGCAGGGCCGGGCGGTGCTGCAGGAACCGCGGGTGCTGCAGGAAACCCAGGCAACGCGGGTTCGGCCGGTAATCCAGGAAACCCAGGAACCGCTGGTGTTGGTGGACCCGCAGGAAACGTCGGAGCCGCTGGTGCCGCAGGAAACCCAGGCAACAGAGGATTCTCCGGCAACGCAGGAAACCCAGGAACTAACGGACCCGGTGGAGCCGCTGGCTCTGCCGGCGGCGCGGGTGCTGCAGGAAACCCAGGCAACGCGGGTTCATCTGGTAATCCAGGAAATCCAGGCAATAACGGACTGGCTGGTCCAGGCGGCGCAGCCGGAACGGCTGGTGCTGCAGGAAACGCTGGAACCGCTGGTGGTGCCGGTAATCCAGGAAACCCAGGATCCAATGGCGCTGGCGGACCAGGCGGTGTAGCAGGAAACGCTGGTGGTGCTGGTAACGCAGGAAATGTCGGATCTGCAGGTAACGCAGGAAACACAGGAACAAATGGACTTGCTGGCCCAGGTGGAGCCGCGGGAACAGCTGGATCTGCAGGAAATGCTGGTAACCCAGGATCATCTGGAAACGCCGGAACGGGTGGTAACGCTGGAGCAGGTGGAACAGGCGGAGCCGGTGGAGCTGGCGGAGATGGCGGAGCCAGTGCTACTTCCAGACAAAGTGCTCCAGCCGCTGGGCCTGACGGTGGCGGGGCGGGTGGTATTGGCGGCGACCTAAACACTGAAATTGAACTAAACTATCCAGGATTTGGTGAATCAGGATTCCCAGGAGATGCGGGTGGTGCCGGAAACCCTGGAAGCGCTGGTAACCCTGGTGCCGCTGGTAACGTAGGTGCTTCCGGAAATGCCGGAACTGGTGCTACGCCGGGTAATGCTGGCGGAGCCGCACCTAACACATGGCCTAGTTCGTCAGGTGCTTCTGGTACGGCCGGAAACACTGGAGCCTCTGGTAACGCTGGAACTGGTGCTACTCCTGGTGGCACGGGCGGAGCTGCTCCTGTATCATGGCCTGGCTCTGCTGGTGTTGCTGGTAATGCTGGAACAACTGGCAACTCAGGATCTGCCGGAACTGGTGCTACGCCGGGTAATGCTGGTGGAGCCGCACCTAACACATGGCCTAGTTCGTCAGGTGCTGCAGGAACCGCTGGAAACACCGGTGCGGCCGGTAATGCTGGCTTCGGCGCAACTCCGGCCAATGCTCCAACGAGCGGCGGAGCTGGATCGCCAGGCACAGCTGGAACCGATGGAAACACAGGTGCTTCTGGTAACGCTGGAACTGGTGCAGGAAATGGTGGTGATGGTGTTCTAGGTGCTGCTAACTGGACAGACAAAACAGGCGCAGCTGGAACTGCTGGAAACGCAGGTGCAGCCGGTAACGCTGGAACTGGTGCAGGATCAGGTGGGGCTGGCGGAGCTGCATCTAACACGTGGCCTGGTTCTGCGGGTGCGGCAGGCAATGCTGGAAACGTCGGAGCCTCTGGTTCTGCTGGTACTGGCGCAACTGCCGGCAATCCTGGCGGAGCCGCTCCTGCCGACTGGTCTGGAAAAACCGGAACAGCTGGTAATGCCGGAACTGCTGGTTCTGCCGGTGCTGCCGGAACTGGAGCTGGCCCAGGCGGAAGTGGCGGTGCTGCTCCTGCTAACTGGGCAGGTAAATCTGGTTCTGCCGGCAACGCTGGAGGAACTGCGACCACTGCATCGGTCATAAATACAGCTGTCAGCCTGAAGCCTCGCAACCAGTATTCTGTTGCTCTAGGATCTGGTGATACTTCCACAAACTCATCGTCATTGACCGTTTCTTGGGTCCGCCATTAACTGGAATTTATTATGTCTATATACAACTTTGCGCCTATGCCAACAACAGAGATTTCTGATGTTGATTTCGTTACGTGGCAGAATGCCTTTACACCTGAAGAACTTGATACTTTAGACTCATACGCAACCACTATGTTGCCTGTTGACAAAGCTATCATTTCAGGGATGTCTAAGGAAGAAGAGTATGAAGCCATTCGTAAATCAAAAACAGGGTGGTTGGCTCTAACCCCTGAGACGACGTGGGTATATGATCGTCTGGCGTATGTTGCTAGGCTAGCAAATGCACAGTATTGGAGATTTGATCTCGGTGGATTCGTTGAAGATTTCCAGTACACGGTTTATGATGAACCAGATGATCACTACTCGTGGCACATGGACACGGTCAAACAGGCCGCCGGGAAAACTCCCCGTAAACTGAGTATGGTTCTTCAGCTTTCGGATCCGGCGGATTATTCCGGCGGAGATCTACAAATCAAAGGCGGGCCTACTGACACAACCGTTCGGCGTGAACGCGGCCTCATCACACTCTTCCCAAGCTACATGCTTCACCGCGTAACACCACTTGAATCTGGTGTGCGGAAATCACTAGTGGTCTGGATTAGCGGACCCCCATTCAAATAGGAGAAATCACATGAAGGTAACTAACGTTGCACTATACGGTGGGCTTGATGACACCGTGGCAGAAACTGCTGCTATCAAATCGTATCTAGACTCCCTCAATATCGAATACGCAAACCTCTTCTACAGTGATTCTTCACAGTTCGAGGCAGTCCTGAAACCAGTTAACACCTGGTTTGATGACAAGGAAATCACCAAGTTTCCATTTGTAATCTGGGACGTTACAGATACGACAGGCGCAACTACTCGCAAAGTTGCGATGAGCCTCAAGGAGGTCAAGGCCTCAAATTTAATGCCGACGAGCGGATCCACAAACTAAACGTGATGGAGGCATTCGATAGCCTCCCGCCGGATCTTAGATTGTTCATCCGCGAACTTGATTTCAACATCCTTGATGACCATATTCTCGGTGGCGAGAATGAGATGAGACGCGTGAAGAAACTTCTTGACGCTGGAGTGAAACCACAATTTTATGCAACAGGACTAAACTAATGAACCTCGTATCGGCATTGAAGACGCCAGAGATTGAATTCCTATGTGACGCAGATGACTGGGACGTTATTCCTAAGCCATATCCGGCAAAGAAACTAGTTCCAGATTGGTTCAAAGCCCTGCCTATGAAACTGCACGACGGACTAGAAGCTTCCACTATCAAGAGGTGCAACCCATTCCTAGACGCCATGTCTATGGGTTACATCATCCCGCTTGCCGCTGATGTTGAGTTCACGGTTAACGAAGATTGCTCAGGTGTGGAATACAAATGGAGTTTCTATAAGTCCATGATCGAGAATCACGGCAAGAACCAAATCACGACGGACAAAGCTCCTAATCCGCTGATGCCGAAGCCGCCGATCAAGTTCATGAACTACTGGATCATCAAGCTTCCTAAGGGCTACTCTGCGATGTTTATCCCACCGCTCAACAGGCCGGATCCACGGTTTCAATGCTTAGCTGGCGTAGTCGATTGCGACGGCTATTTCGAATACGTTAACTTTCCGTTCACATTCAATCAGCCTAACTTCCATGGGATCCTGCCGGCCGGTACTCCGCTAGTTCAAGTTATTCCCTTCAAGCGTTCGGATCTGGATCTGAAAACAGTCACAAGGCAGATGAAGAAGCCGGATTTGGATTTGCTATCTCTTACTCGTCGTAAGAGAATGTCCCACGAGAGTCACTACCGGGATAATGTCTGGACCAAGAAGTAAATAAATAGGGGGTAACCCCAGGAGAAGTCAATGGCAGTGCCAACAACTAGAGCCGAATTCAAGGAATATTGCCTGCGTGCCCTAGGTAAGCCAGTCATCGACATCAACGTGGCTGATACTCAGGTAGAAGATCGTATCGACGAAGCCCTAAGCTATTACGCAGACTATCACTTTGATGCGTCTGCTGTTGTTTACTACAAGCACCTGATCACGACGCAGAACATTACCGACAAATACATCACGCTCCCAGAGAATATCTTGGGAGCTGTTCGCATATTCCAACTGGGCGGTTGGGGCATGACGTCTACTAATGATATTTTCAACATCAACTATCAGATTGCTCTAAACGATCTGTACACGCTGTCTAGCTCTTCTATGATTCCGTACTACATGCTTCGCGAGAAGCTGGGTCTCATGCAGGAGATGCTAGTTGGGCAGCAACTCATCCGCTACGAGCGTCACCGCAATCGCCTACACGTCGATATGAACTGGGACAAGGTTAAGGCTGGCCAGTATCTTGTGGTCGAGGCGTACGAGGTCGTGGATCCAACTGTGTTTGCTGATGTCTGGAAGGATCGCTGGCTCTACCGCTATACGACGGCTTTGATCAAGAAGCAATGGGGTCTTAACCTCACCAAGTTCGTTGGTGTTCAAATGCCCGGTGGTGTTCAGTTCAATGGTCAACAAATTCTCCAGGATGCTCAGGATGAGATCCGAAAGATGGAAGAAGAAATGATCACCACATATTCGCTTCCACCATCTGATATGGTTGGCTAAGGACACGCGGTGACCACAAACCAATATTTCAATAATTACGCGTCAGCAAATGAACAGCTTCTCCTCGAAGATCTGATCATCGAGTCTATCCGTATGCACGGGCTAGACGTTTACTATCTGCCGAAAAAGACTGGTGGATTTGATGAGATTTACGGCGAGGATCCACTTGTGTCGTATGACACAGCCATCCCAATCGAAATGTATGTCAAGAACGTAGATTCATTTGGGGGCGATGGTTCCTTCATGTCCAAGTTCAACATCGAGATCCGCGACCAGATGACGCTTACTGTTGCTAGGCGCATTTTCATGAGTACCGTTGGAACGCCAGAAGGTATCCTACGACCGAATGAAGGTGATCTTGTTTGGTTCCCACTGAACCATAAAATGTTCAAGCTTCAATATTCTGACGAAAAGGCGATGTTCTACCAGCTAGGAGCGTTACAAACGTGGGACCTCACGATGGAGATGTTTGAATACTCCAATGAGAAGTTCACGACTGGTATCGCTGATATTGACGACATTGAGACACGCCATAGCGTAGCACTCACATCATTTGCTATTCTCACCGATGCTGGTCTTCCTATTACCGATGACAGCGGATTCTACATTATCAACTCTGAATACGAAGACACAGTCGAGGATGAGCTTGATCCATTCTTCGATAACACTGAGATTCAAGCTGAAGCCGATGCACTGCTTGATTTCACAGAGGCTAACCCATTCGGTGAGGACTACTAATGCTAGGCAACCAAACGTTTGATCATGACATGATCAGGAAGTATGTCGTTGCTTTCGGCACACTCTTCAACGAAATTTATGTCAATACCAAAGATGGTTCTGAGGTAACCAAGACTATCAAGGTTCCACTGACTTACGCAGCAAAAGACAAGCTGATGGCTAGGGTCCTAGGCGATCCTACTATTGACAATAAAGTGGCGACGACTCTGCCATACATGTCATTTGAAATGACAAATCTCGCGTATGACGGATCTAGAAAATTCTCTAAGATCATGAAGGTCGGAAGATCCGGCCCAGACTCCGGCGTATCTGCTTTCAACCCAGTTCCGTATAACTTAAACTTTTCGTTATACATAGCTGTGAAGAATACTGAAGACGGCACTAAGATCGTCGAGCAGATTCTCCCAAACTTTACTCCAGAATGGAACGTCACGGCCAATCTCGTTCCAGGTCTCGACGCAAAAGTTGATATCCCAATCATCTTGGACAATGTGTCCAAGGAAGATTCCTACGAGGGTGATTATAAAACTCGGCGTGCCATTATCTGGACACTGAACTTTACAGTCAAGGGGTATATTTTCGGTCCGCTGACCGACCGCAAGCGCATTGAGACGGCCATCATTGACATCTTCGACGACAACAAGGTTCCGGCAGCACTAGCTGCCACGATAACCACTACAGTTGATGGTGTAGACATAGAAGAGTTCTAATGCCTGAAGACGATATTTCGAAATTTCTCGGTATGAAATCAATCGATGAAGTCATTGCGAATAAGCAAGAGATCATCGAGTATAAAGAGCAGCTCCCTGCTAACAACTACAAAGTCGATCCCCGTAAGGATGAAGATTTTGAGAGTGCTCGGGATATGGTCAAAGACGTTCTCAACATTGGCACGACAGCCCTTGAAGAAATGGCTGCGATTGCACAGCAATCCCAAAGCCCAGCCGCTTATGAGAGGCTAGGTGCACTCATGAACTCCATGACAGCAGCGTCCAAAGTCCTTCTAGAAATCCACAAAAAGAAGAAGGAGATCGACAAAGCCGAGATCGATACTCCTGCTATTGCTGACGGAGCTGGAGAACAAACCGTTGTCCACAACAACCTCTTCGTTGGATCTACTCGTGACCTTCAAAACCTAATCGAAGACATGAGGAAGAAGAACGAAGAGAAGGAAGATGGCGATGAGTAATCTCGACACGGTCGGGATTGACAACATGAAGTCCTATAACGGCAACCCGCTGCTGAAGCGAGCTGGCGTTAAGGTCAACTGGACGCCTGAACTTATGGGCGAGTGGCTCCGGTGTGCTGAAGATCCCCATTATTTCATCGAAACCTACATGAAGATCATCAACGTCGATGATGGTCTGGTCAAATTCAAGCTGCATGACTATCAGGTCGACATGCTTGACGCCATGGTTAACAGCCGATTCACGTGTCTGGCCACGGCCCGCCAGGTTGGTAAGTCTACGGTTACCGCTGGATTCATCACGTGGTTCATCCTCTTCAACAAGGAAAAGACCGTTGGTCTCCTGGCTAACAAAGAAGCCACCGCTGTTGAAATCTTGGGTAAGGTTCAGCTCGCTTACCAACACCTTCCGGCCTGGCTTCAACAGGGAGTCAAGGAGTGGAACAAGGGCTCCTTCGTTCTTGAAAACGATTCCCGCGTCATCGCTGCTGCTACATCCTCCGACGCTATTCGTGGTTATTCGTTGTCCATGCTCTTTATCGATGAAGCAGCGTTCATCGATAACTGGGATACGTTCTTCGCGTCTGTTTTCCCTACCATCTCCTCCGGTAAGAAAACAAAGATCGTTCTCGTTTCAACACCAAATGGTTTGAACCACTTTTACAACATTGTCGACGGGGCCAGGAAAAAGAAAAACGAATATTCGCTCGTCGAGGTGAAATGGAATCAGGTACCTGGTCGAGACGAGGACTGGAAGGCCGCTGTTCTCCAAGGCATGGGTCACGACTTAGTAAAGTTTGCTCAGGAATACGAAGTAGAATTTGCTGGTTCATCCGGTACACTTATTTCTGGATCTAAGCTTAAGGAACTGGTTGCCCAAACTCCTTTGATGGAAGCAGACAACGTCACACAGTACAAGAAGCCACGGCCTGAGCATGCGTATTGTCTGATTGCTGACGTTTCGCGTGGTAAAGGCCTTGACTATTCTGCATTTCATATCATCGACATCACTGAGATGCCGTATCAGCAGGTTTTGACTTTCAGGTCCAACCAGATTGTTCCATACGACTATTCCGAAGTGATTCACCGCCTGGCCAAGATGTATAACGAAGCCGTAATCTTGGTAGAGATCAATGATATCGGTGGCCAGATTGTTGACGCACTTTACCATGACTTTGAATACGGTGGAGTCCTAGGCACTGAGAATGCTGGTCGATCAGGTAAGAGGATCTCGTCGGGGTTTGGTGGTAAGACCGAACTAGGAATTAGAACTACAAAGTCCGTTAAAAACGCCGGGTGTTCTCTGATCAAGCTCCTGATCGAACAGAACCAACTTATCGTTCATGACAAGGAGACCATCTCCGAGCTAAACACTTTCTCCAAGAAAGGTGTCTCGTATGAGGCTGAACCTGGCAAGAACGATGACCTGGTTATGGGTCTGGTTCTGTTTGGTTGGCTATCAGGTCAGGACTATTTCAAAGAGTTAACCGATATCAATACGATGATCAATCTTCGCGAGAAATCAGAAGAAGATATCGAGTCTGCTATGCTTCCATTTGGCTTCTACAGTAATGGTATCGACGATGAAGAGGAGGATGGGTCATCCATCCACAGTTTCTAGTTTTATAAATACACTAGGACAATTTAGACCTCTAGAGGAGATACAACATGGCATTCAGCGTTTCAGCGGGTGTGAACATTTCTGAGATAGACCTCACTACGATCGTGCCTGGTACCTCTACCACTGAGGGCGCAATCGCAGGCGTCTTTGGATGGGGACCCGTCGGCGAAGCCACTCTGATCAGCAACGAAAGTGCTCTTGCTGCTCGTTTTGGTAAGCCAACCAACAATAACGCAGAGACCTGGTTTGTCGCTGCTGACTTCCTGTCCTATGGCAACTCGCTTCTCGTCACGCGTGCAGCAAACACCACTGATGCCGCTGGCACGGTCGGCGTTCTGTCTGCTATCGCAAACACCGGTTCGGCTAACCTGGTTAACCACGTTGTTAAGAGCGCTGCTGACTGGGAAGTTAAAGAAGACACCGTCGACTCCGACGTTCACTTCATTGCTCGTTACCCAGGCACTATGGGTAACTCCCTGCGTGTTGCAGTCTGCGAAACCGCAAATCAGTTCAGCTCTACAGTCGCTAACACGACTATCTTCCCAGCCAACGCATCGATCAACGTTGCTTCTGCTGCTATCTCGTTCGTTTCAGGTGACCGCTTCGGTACTGTTACGATTGCTGCGGCGAACGCAACTATTCTTGACACGGTCGTAGACGGCTATGCTACCACGACCAAGGCGTCCCTGGCTGCCGCTGTCATTGAGGGCGACCTCCTGCTGGTCAATGGGCAGTATGTAAAGGTTGCCAACATTGCGACTCCAACTGTTGCATCTACAGCAAACGGCTATGTTGCCTCGATCAAAATCAATCTTGCTGACGAGTATACGCAGCTGGGAACGACCACGACCCGTGACCTTAGCCGCTTCTGGGAGTTCTCGACTGTTGTTGATGGTGCCCCTGGTCAGTCCGAATATGTCGCGGCTCAAGGTAACACTGCAGCAAGCGACGAAGTTCATGCTGTCATCGTCGATGCTGGCGGTGTCTTCACGGGCGTCCCTGGCCAAGTTCTGGAAGTCTATCAGAACCTGTCGCGTGCAACTAACGCACGTTCCCCAGACGGTCAAAACATTTACTACAAGAACGTCATCAATGATGGTTCCAACTATGTTTGGGCTGGTGCTGATCGTGCTAACGCTGCATCCGCTACGGCAACTGCTATTGCCAGCGCAACTAACGCTACACCTCTGAACATCCGCATGGCCGGCGGTTCTGATGGTGCTGCTGAGGACGCTGTAACACTGGCGGTTCTTGCTGCTGCATACGACACCTTCACCAATGCCGAGCAGGTCGATGTTTCGATCATCATGGCTGGTAAGGCGGTCGGTGGTTCCGTGGGCGAAGGCCTGGCTAAGTACATCAAGGATAACGTCGTTGACACCCGTCTCGACTGCGTTCTGACGGTATCCCCTCCACGCGCTTCCGTTGTCAACAATGTCGGTTCCGAGGCATCTAGCATCGTTGCATTCCGCAATGCGCTGGGCAGCTCTTCGTACCTCATCATGGACTCCGGTTACAAGTACCGCTATGACAAGTACAACGACGTATACCGCTACGTTCCACTGAATGGCGACATTGCTGGTCTCATGGTTCGCACCGACTCTACTCGTGACCCTTGGTTCTCCCCAGCTGGTTTCAACCGTGGTCAAATCAAGAACATCGTTAAGCTTGCATGGAACCCAGACAAGGCAAACCGTGACACCCTCTACAAGAACGGTGTTAACCCTGTCGTAACATTCCCAGGCCAAGGAACAATCCTGTACGGTGACAAGACTCTGCTGGCTAAGCCATCGGCGTTCGACCGCATTAACGTGCGCCGTCTGTTCATCGTTCTGGAGAAGGCTATCGCTACGGCCTCCAAGTTCACTCTGTTCGAGTACAACGATGAGTTCACCCGTGCTCAGTTCCGTTCGCTAGTCGAGCCATTCCTGCGTGATGTTCAGGGCCGTCGTGGTATCTACGATTTCCGCGTCGTCTGTGATGAGTCCAACAACACCGGCGAGGTCATTGACCGCAACGAGTTCGTTGGTGACATTTACATCAAGCCAGCCCGTTCTATCAACTTCATTCAGCTGAACTTTGTGGCCGTTCGTTCGGGCGTCGAGTTCTCTGAGGTTGTAGGCAAGTTCTAATAAAAGATCCTAGGTTCAACTAGGACGGGAACCTTAGGGGAGGCCGTCAGGTCTCCCCTTTTTCCTACCGGAACGGGGTCTCAAACAATATAAATAGGTGGTATAACATATGCCACTCATTCAGGAGAAAACAGTCGATGGCTTTCAATATCAACGAGATCCGTTCTCAGCTGACCTACGGTGGCGCTAGACCGAACCTCTTCCAGGTTCAGTTCAGCAACCCAGCGAACGGCGCTGGTGACCTGAAGGTCCCATTCCTCGTTCAAGCCGCTGAGATTCCAGCCGCAACCCTTAGCGAGATCCAAGTTCCATACTTTGGTCGTACGATTAAGGTAGCAGGAAACCGCACTTACGGAAACTGGACAGTCACCGTCATGAACGACGAAGACTATCTCATCCGTAACGCCCTTGAGCAGTGGTCTAACCGCATCAACTCCTTCGAAGGCAACGTTCGTACCTTCGGTGGCCCAGAGTCCAGCCGCTACAAGTCGACTGGCCGTGTTACTCAGATGTCCAAGGACGGTCGTGCGCTCCGCACCTACCGTTTCAATGGCATCTTCCCTGTTGACGTTTCTGGTATCGGCCTCAACTGGGCTGACAACGACCAGATTGAAACGTTCCAGTGCACGTTCGCTTACGACTGGTGGGATATCGACACCAGCATCACCGGCAATGCCGGCGGCGTCTAAAGATAGACTGTGAAGGGGGAGGCATAGCTTCCCCCACCATCCTTTTATGGAAGTAATCTACGCATGCAGCTATTTGGCTTTGAGTTCCGTCGAAAAGTAGACACGGATCCATCAGTACAACCTGACTCATTCGCACCTGAGGTGAACGAAGACGGAGCTGTAAATATTTCTACGGGAGGTGTTTATGGCACTTCCATTGACCTCGATGGATCTATTCGCTCTGAAGCAGAGCTAATCACCAAATACCGTGAAGCTGTTCAGAACCAAGAACTGGACACTGCAGTCACGAAGATCATTAACGAAGCTATCGTGCAAGATGAAGACAACGAGGTTGTCAAAATCGTGTTGGATAGGCTTGAGTTTGGTGATAACGTCAAGAAGATGATCTCGGATGAGTTCGCGTACGTCACGGATCTACTTGATTTCAACATTTCCCCTTACAAGATATTTGAAAACTGGTACGTAGACGGCCGTCTGTACTACCACGTGATCATTGACCCGAAAGATCCAAAGGCTGGCATCAAAGAGATGCGATACCTGGATCCGCGTAAGATTCGCAAAGTCAAAGAGACCAAGTCTAAGCGCATGGCTCAAGGCGTTGTGGTCAAAGAGGTTGCTAAGGAATATTACATCTACTCTGACCGTATTCTGAATACGAAGCAGGTTTCAGGTCAGTCTACAAACGATGGTGCCCTGAAGATTGCTAAAGACTCGATCATCCATGTCACCTCTGGGCTAACTAGCCCTAACGGGGACATGATCCTGTCATATCTGCAGAAAGCATTGCGGCCTCTGAATCAACTGCGGGCTCTGGAAGATAGCCTGGTCATTTACCGCATCTCCCGTGCGCCTGAACGCCGGATCTTCTATATCGACGTTGGTAACCTGCCAAAGGCCAAGGCTGAGCAGCACCTTCGCGACATCATGAACAAGTTCAAAAACAAGCTCGTATACGATGCATCCACCGGTGCTATTAAGGATGACCGCAAGTTCATGACCATGCTGGAAGATTTCTGGCTCCCACGCCGTGAAGGTGGTAAGGGAACCGAGATCACTACTCTTCCAGGTGGGCAGAACCTTGGTCAGATCGATGACATCACATACTTCCAGAAGAACCTCTACAAGTCCTTGAACGTGCCCATCAGCCGTCTAGATTCTGAACAGGCCTTCAATCTTGGTCGTTCTAGCGAGATTTCACGAGACGAGCTGGAGTTCTCGAAGTTCATCACCCGCCTGCGTTCTTCATTTGCACAGCTATTTGTCAAGACACTTGGCACCCAGCTAATGTTGAAGAATATCGTCACGCCTGAAGATTGGGAACAGATTAAAGGTAAAATCCGTTTCAACTTCAACAAAGACAACTTCTATGAAGAACTGAAGGAAACTGAGATTCTCCGTGAGCGTATTACTATGCTTCAACAGATTGACGATTATGCTGGCAAGTATTACTCGCACAAGTGGGTTCGTACTAAGGTTCTTCGTCAGACTGAAGAAGAAATGAAGGAAGAAGACAAGCAAATCAACAAAGAAGTTGATATGCCGCAATATCAAGCAGTAGAAGATGCAGCGCCTGGCACTGATGCTGGAGGCGGTGATGGTCAAATGGATCAGCCACCAGCACCTGGCACGCCTGTCGGACCAGATCGCTAAATCTTATAAATAAGGTAATTGGAGATTATACTATGCCTCAAGATCAACGTATTCTAGACATCATCGCTGCCTCTTCTGAACAGAGACCAGCTGATGTTGGAGCTATTGTTAATGAGCTAATCGGAGAGCGCATTCATGCTCTGATCGATCAGCGCCGTGATGACACGCGTGCGAATTTCTTCCCAGAAATCGACTCCGAATAATATCAACACACCACGAGGAAGCAAAAAAATGGCGAAAACGCTAAAAACAATTCTAGAAACATACGCTCCTCGATCGGTAGACGAGAAGAGATTCATCGACAAGCACGTCGTGGTCAAGCATGCTGACCGCAACGGTAACGGTGATGAGGTTTTCAAAGCCTCTAACATCAAGACCGTCAAGCGCGCTTCTGAGCATGGCTACGACGTTGGCAAGGATGCAACGGTTTATGAAGATGTCGAACAAATCGACGAAATTCTAGGTGTACGCTTCGGCAAGAAGCAATCGCAGCTATACCCACACATGAGTGATGTGTTGCAGCGTCACGCAGAAAATAATGGGGCAGTTCATAAGGGTCTTGGAATCGGTCTCCCTAGCCACGGCTATAACATCGAACATCATAGGCCTGACATTGAAAGGCACCCAAGATTTAGGGAAGCTGTGGACGTGTGTGACGAAGATAACCCACACTACAGCCATGAACTCAAGCATGAAATTGAACACCCTGCTGTTCAAGCAATTGCTAGAGACCACGGCCTCAGCAGCTTCCAGGCTCATGACTATTGCAGCCGCGGACCGTTCCACCGCCGTTGGGGCCACCTGGACTTCGATAAGTATTCGCCAACCGATGGACCAACGAGCCCGTATTTCGATCGTCACCACGATCATGTGCCACACGAACACGACTAAGATCGGATCATTCATTTGACACAGAATCTCGAAGAGAGCGTAAAGATCGTCAAGAACGCCCTTGAGGCCGGCGGCGTTTATCCTGATGCTGTTAGCAAAAACAATGATGGTCACATCATTGTTCGCGACGGTTTTTTCTACAAGTCTGGCCGCACGGCCGAGGGTCACACTCACAAGATCAAAAAGGCTTTGGACGCTGCTGGTATCAAGCACTCTATCGTCGATGATGGTGAGCATAATGCTCCGTTCCGTGGCGGAGCCTCTGTAGCTAGAAATTCGCATTTCTACACACACATCAAACTGCATGAAGACACTCTTACTGAGTCAGCTGCGAACCGCCCAGACCACTTTGCCTTTACACACACTCCAGGCGACTCTGAGTCAGAGCGCAAACTGGCAAAGCTTAAGAGCGTAGTTAGTGACCACAATAAAACCTCTGATTTCAAGCTAAGGGTGCTTGCAAAAGGTCGTATGGGTAAAGACAACCCTAACGCTGAAAAGTATAAGCGCGATCACACTGGCCGCACAGCTAGACCGAACTCGCATGGCTATCAGACGATCACCTTGGCTGACGCCAAGCACCACGATCTATACGTCGCACCTCGAAACGAGTCAGACGCAAGTGGCCGTAGCCATGAAGATCAAAGAACACACCACGCTATCGCGCGGAATGTGACTGGTTACTTCAAACATGCTACTGGGCTAAATATGCAAGAAGAAGTTATCAACGAAGTTTCTAAGGATCTACTGAAGCGCTATGTCGCTAAAGGCGATAGGTCCTACGACCAACTGAATGACAAGGCGTACAACGCCTGGAAGTCTTCAGACGATCTTCGCGATAATCCAGCAGCGTACAAGAAAACGACCGACGCCGCAGTTAAGTTCGGCCGCAAAGCTGACCGTCGGGCCCTCAGCCTCAACAAGGCAGATGCACGTCTAGCGGAAGAAATGACAACATCACAGCGTCATGACAAACACTATGATGAGCAACCAGAGCACGTCAAGAATAATTTGAACACCCATCTGCGAAATGGTATGACCTACCCAGATGCAGTTGCTAGGGAAGTTGGAAAACATCAGGGCGCGACTCCTTTGAATGAAGCATATCCATCCGCTGCTGCAATGGCTAGAAAGGCTAAGGCTGTAAAGCAGGCTCGTGCAGTTGCTACCGGTTATGCTAATCAGAAATCTGGCAAGTGGTCCTCACAATCCTACAAGACTGAAGATGGTCGCTGGGCCTCGAAGGACGTTAAGGAAGAAACTCTGGTCGAAAGATACAAGAGGGCAACGAGTCGCGTTTCTTTATGGGAAGCATCTTCCCAGACTTTAGTTGCAACTAAAGGCAGCGATAAGGCTAGCCGCTATGAAATGCATACTCGTATGCCAGGCGAAGCCAGCGAATATTCTTCCATTATCAAAACTCACCAGGATGGTAAGCCGCTTCAAAATCAATGGGGCGGATACAACACACTGCGCACTGGCAAAACTGCTTATGTGAAGAAGCACTTTGATAAGCTTGATGAAGAACTAGATCTGAACGAAGGCACTATCGGTTCTTGGTCTAATGCTGGCCCGTTCATTCGTGTCACTAAGGGCACGGATCGTGTTACCAAAAAGCCTGCGCGCCACGTTGAAATTCACGATATGGGAAACAAGACGCGCTTGATTACGTCGGTGCACCCAGACTGGAAAAACGAAGATATCAAAAACCACCTGATCAAAACTCACGGCAAGAAGCTCGATAATGTCCACTGGAATCTAGATGAAGAAGTCATCACTGAGCTTTCTAAAGGAACCCTTGGATCCTATATCAAAAAAGCATCAAACGACGTGGCAAGCAAGGCTGTAGAATACGGCACGAAGAAGGCCGAGCGTGACGAGGTTGATCGGATCACCAACCGTCACATGAAATATGCTGACAAAGACACGGTTCACCAGGCTCTCAAAACCACTTCGGATGACGTCGAAGGCCCAAGGGTGAAAGCTGCTAAGCGTATCGGTGGTATCTCTAAGGCAGTCAACAAGCTGACTAACGAAGACGTTCAGCTCGACGAAGCTCCTTACTACTCGCTAGAAGCTTCCAAAGCCCGTATGGCCAAGGAAAAGGCACGCGCTGCAGCCAAGGCCGCAATCGCTGCAGCTAAGGCGGATTCTTCTATTGCTAGAAAAGAAGCCAGGGAAAATAGATCCCTCCACATTGCTCGTCATATCGAAGCCGAAGTAGGCAACCACTATCCTGACTCTGATGGCTTCGAAGCGATCAGCAACAAAGTTAGGAAAATGGGCATCCCACACCATGAAGTAATTGATCACCTGGATAAAGCTGCTCGCAAGCACCTCGGAGCCAAGAGCTTTGACCACTACGTGGATAATTTCCACAAAGATTATCAGGGTTCAATGAACGAATCTAAAACCGATCAATCTAGGGTGATTGCCGACCACATCAAAAACGAAATCAGCCCAAACCGTAAGGCAAACAAAAGCTTTATGTCTCTCAGTCAGAAACTTAGGGGTATGGGTATTCCAGCCCATGAAGTAGGTGATCGTTTAAGCCATGCAGCCCGTAAACACTTAGGTGCTAGAGACTTCCACGCTTACGCAGACAAGGTTCATAAGCACACTAAAGGAATATCTAACTAATGCCAGTATCACCTAACATTGTTATCAACCGCGAGAATTCATCTGCAGTATTTCACTTCAACGCCAATACAAGTGGCATTGTTGTTGCAGGAAATAACTCGGTTAGCAACGTTGCTATCGAAGAAGAAGTAATCACTGGGGTCACTATTACCCAGGCAGCGTACGGTTCCACGCCTGGTGCGTATTGGCACGTCCAAAGAGGTTCTAATACTGCTGTAGTCCTAGACTCTACTGGATTCATCGACTTCGCTGGCATTGGAATGCCCATAAATAAAGACATCGCTGCTGATATTTCGGTAACGTTGATTCCGCCAGAGGGCAGCGCTGTTCCTTCCAAGGGCTTCCTTGTCCTTGAGGTACAGAAGCAAAACGCTCGCCTAGAATATCTAGCCGACTAAGGAGACTACCATAATGAAGCTGTTCCTAGACATCGCTGAGGACGTTCAGTACATCGAAGAAGCCGCAGGCGAGGATGGAAAGAAATCCCTGTTTATTGAGGGTGTTTTCCTTCAGGGCGGCATCAAGAACCGTAACGGTCGCATGTACCCGTCTCAAATTCTTGAGAACGAGGTCGCACGTTATACTAAGGAGTCGATCGCAGCTAACCGTGCTTACGGCGAGCTTGGCCACCCATCTGGCCCAGCTATCAACCTAGACCGTGTGTCACACATGATCAAGGAGCTCCGTAAGGATGGCAACAACTATATCGGTAAAGCTAAGATCATGGAAACGCCGATGGGTAACATCGTCAGGAACCTGATCAAAGAAGGTGCTGGTCTTGGTGTTTCCTCCCGTGGTATGGGTACGCTGAAAGCCCAGAACGGACTTATGGAAGTTCAGAATGACTTCCGACTTGCAACCGCCGCTGACGTTGTTGCAGACCCATCCGCACCTGACGCCTTCGTTCAAGGCATCATGGAAGGTGTTGAGTGGATCTGGGAGAATGGTATCTTTAAGCAGGCAACTCTTGAGACGGCCGTTCAGGTCATCGAAAATCACGCTGCTGCACGTACACTGGACAATGAGCGTAAGATGAAGATCTTCGAAGCGCTACTGTCTGGTCATACAAATCAGTAATTTATAAATACAACAGAACATTCCTAAAGGAGCTGTCGATGCCTAAAGACAACAACCCAGAACTCGAAATTGATGACAACGACCTGGATCTAGATCTAGACCTCGAAGACATCGGTCTCGACGAACTTGATATGGACGGTGATGACGAAACGGTTGTTGCTGAGCAAACCGCTGCTGCCGCAACGATCGCTGCCAAGCCATCTCGTACTGCAACCCTCGCTAACCTGGTTAGCGCTGCTGCAAACATGTCCGATGAGGACCTGAACAACTTCGCTGCTTCTATCGCACAGCCTACCAACCCAATCGATGGTGGTGCAGCTGCAAAGAACAAAGCGTCTATCGCTACGAAGACTGTTACCAAGGAAGAGCTTGACTCTCTCTTCGGTGATGAGCTTTCCGAAGACTTCCGCGACCAAGCAACGACTCTGTTCGAGTCTGCTGTAAATGCACGTGTCGGTCTTGAAGCTGCTGCCCTGGCTGAAGAGCTTGAGGCTAAGTATGCTGAAACTACCGCTGCTCTGGAAGAGGCTTATGCCGCAACTCTGGAAGAAGAAGTTTCTGCCCTGACCGACGGCCTGTATGAGCAGATTGACTCTTACCTCAACTATGCTGCTGGAACCTGGGTCGCCGACAATGAAGTTGCTATCGACGTCAGCCTTCGTGCTGAAATCGCCGAAGACTTCATGGGCAAAATGAAGGACCTGTTCCTTGAACACAACCTAAACATCCCCGATGAGGCAGAAGACGTCCTCGCTGAGATGCTTGAAGTCAACGAAGGCCTTGAGACTGAACTGAATGCAGCCCTAGAGCAGATTATCGCCCTAAAGGAAGATAAGCTCGTTGCAGGCATTGAGTCTACCTTCGCTGAAGAGACTGTTGGTCTCGCCGCAACCCAGATCGATCGCATTCGTACCCTCGCCGAGGGTATTGAGTCTGATGACCTGAATACCTATACCAAGAAGCTTCGTCAGATCAAAGAATCCGTCACGAAGAAGGCTACGCCTTCCACTGGCATTCTGATCGAAGAGGCTCCTGCTATCTCCGAAGATCAACTGATCGAAGAGGCTGCTCCAGCTAACGTTGACCCACAAGTCGCTCGTTACATGGATGCAATCTCTCGTACGTCTCGCCCAAAGTAACGCGACAAAGAAGCGCGTTAGAAACCAAGCTTTTATAAATAAACTAGAATATACCTCTAAAGGGAGTCTACCAAAATGCTACAAGAAGACCTGAACAACAAGTGGGGACCCCTGCTGGACCACGCTGATCTAGGTGTCATCAAGGATGATCACCGTCGTCGCGTAACGGCTGTTCTGCTTGAGAACACCGAGCGTGAACTTTCCGCTGTTGGTTCCATGGCGATGACCGCTAATGGCGGCCAGAGCCTGCTGGGCGAAGCTGCTCCAACGAACGCAACCGGTTCTTCGGTCGATAACTTCGACCCAGTCCTGATCGGTCTGGTTCGTCGTGCAATGCCTAACCTGATGGCTTATGACGTTTGCGGCGTTCAGCCAATGACCGGTCCAACCGGCCTGATCTTCGCAATGCGTTCCAAGTACGCAAACCAAGCTGGTGCTGAAGCCTTCTACAACGAAGCAAACACCGGTTTCTCTACGGACGCCAACTCTTCCAACCAAGCTAACACCATCGGCAACAAGCATGTCGGCGGCGTTCCAGGTAACTCGACTTCGGTCGCTAACCTTGCTGAGCTGGGTCTCTATAACTTCCGTGGTGGTTCTTCCACTGCTGCTCTTGAAGGCGGCTTCGGTGCTACCGGAACCTTCCCTGAAATGGCGTTCTCGATCGAGAAGATTGCGGTCACTGCAAAGGGCCGTGCTCTGAAGGCTGAGTACTCGCTGGAACTGGCACAAGACCTGAAGGCAATCCATGGCCTGGACGCCGAGACTGAACTCTCGAACATCCTCTCCACGGAAATCCTTGCGGAAATCAACCGTGAAGTTATCCGTACCATCAACCTGACCGGTAAGCCTGGTTCCCAGGAAGGTACGACCACGGCTGGCGTCTTTGACCTCGACGTTGACTCCAACGGTCGTTGGTTGGCTGAGAAGTTCAAGGGCCTGATGTTCCAAGTTGAGCGTGAAGCCAACAAGATTGCCAAAGACACTCGTCGCGGCAAGGGTAACATCGTCATCTGCTCTTCGGACGTTGCGTCCGCTCTTCAGATGGCCGGTGTTCTGGACTATGCGCCTGCGCTGAACTCCAACGCTCTGAACGTTGACGACACGGGCAACACCTTCGCAGGTGTCCTGAACGGTCGTTACCGCGTCTATATCGATCCATACGCAACGGGCAACTACATGACCGTCGGTTACAAGGGTTCCAACACCTTTGACGCTGGCCTCTTCTACTGCCCTTACGTTCCACTGCAAATGGTTCGTGCTGTTGACCCTGACACCTTCCAGCCAAAAATCGGCTTCAAGACGCGTTACGGCATGGCTCCTAACCCATTCGCTAAGGGTGCTGCTGAAGCTGACGCTAACGCTGCTCTGGAAGTTGACTCCAACGTCTACTACCGCAAGACCGCTGTCACCAACATTATGTAAGACCGGCTTCGGCCCCTCCTACAGAGAAATCAGGGACCCTTCGGGGTCCCTTTTCTTTTGTGGTATACATATTTCATGGGTCACTGTATGATGGCAGTGAAGGAGATACAATGAAAACCTTTCTAGAATACGTGACTGAAGGTGCAGCCGGAGTTTACGCTGCCTATCATATTGCGCCTGAGACCAAGGCGGCCATGGCCAAGTTCGTTAAGGATCTTGGAATCAAGAATCCGAGCGATCCTAGTACTCTCCACATCACCACAGTTTACAGCACGAAGCCGATTCAGTACGAGCCATCAAAGAAAGCTTTGACAGTCAAACCAGTTGGATACGCCTTGTTCGGTCACCCAGATAAGGTCCTAGTTCTGAAGGTCGAGCATCCAACACTTCATGAGCGGTTCAAAGTGGCCAGGGACGCTGGAGCTACGTGGGATTACCCGAACTATCAGCCACATATCACACTTGCTACGAGTGTGGATCCGGATCTGGACATTTCGAAACTGCCACTTCCAGACTTTGTTCTTGACACAGGCCCTGAGTACACGGAAGCATTAGCCGGCTGATCTTTTCATTGTACAATAATACCAGACTTTGTATTATAGGATTGTAAGCAGGGTTAATACTAATGTGCGATAAAAAGCGCCGGTCCGTCGTCAAGACCTTTCGTGAAGGACATGGTCCCACGAAAGAAGAGTTTCACTCAGCGCAGAATGGAATCTGCCCGCTCTGCGGCAAGATGATCATTGACCTCGGCAGTGCAAACTACGATCACGTTCATGCTCACTCAGAGGGCGGCCGGGTTTTCGGTAACGTCCTGTTGACTCATGTTCGGTGCAACAGCAAACGCCAATCGACTTGCATGGGTCCTGTCTATTACGAAATCCTGGACGTTGTCAACGCTCGGCTCGGCTGGAACGGAAAGTATTACCGGCAAACTGTTGGATACTCGTTCAGAATGCGCGAGATGGCGATCATCGACATTTACGATGGACTTGGCATCGACATCAAGAAGCTCAACAAGTACTGGTATGTCAGATACCCAGGAATGCAGGACAGCCATATCCCTGCCCTGATCGAACACTTTTCGATTTTCCTGAAAAACGTAGAGTTCCGTGGTCGGAATGAGGTTGGGATTCATCGGGCTAGACCGGCGCCTCTGGGCTCATTTAGAGTTCGGCACGACGGCCTGAAATAAGCTGTGTACATATTTTCGTGATGGAATAGGATAGAGAGTATGAAAGATATTTTACCTATCCACGAAGGTTTCAAAAGAGGCGAACTTATCTGCCTCGTTCGAGGCGGAAACAGTGATCGCTCTGATGAGCTTCTTGATGTGACGATCGATGAAATCGGTCGACCTTACGAGGACCTGCAGGGGTTTGAGAGCCGACTCTGGGCCACGCGTGAGAATGCTCTCATCGATGGCTATGCCGGGCTTCGAATGAACCTCGACCTCGAAGATGACACCAATGTTACTTCCGGTGTTCTGGAAGATTGCACAGTCTTCGACGTCAAATACACGATGAAGATCATCCATCTTTGTGACCAAGTGGTCGTCCGCAAGAAGGGCTCAACCGCTTTCAATATGCTAAAGGATCGTTATGGCTCTCTACACTAGGGAATTCCTCGAGAAGGTGGCTAAGGCCCATCGACAGTTTGGAATCAGTTTCCGATTTCAGACCCGTAAGGGGAAGCAGTATGTTTCGATGAATAATCGGGATGTAAACTATCTAAATGTCACGTACTGGAAATCTCACGAGGCTGTAAACGACCACGTGCAGAGCCTGTTCCCCGACGCATATGTCACTTCAGGCATGTGGGGTGGTGGTACCTTTGACGTAACGTATCGGGTGAATCCATGACAGAATTTGTTGAGATTTGGGAGCGAACCGACTATTCGCATCCGTTTCGTGAACCGGACACCAACTTCATTGGCATCTACTCCACAGAGAGGGCCCAAGAGTTCTTGATGGGTAAACACCTAGTGGACCCGGATGCGTACGACAATGGCTACTTCACTCGGAAAGCACGTATCGTGCAGTGACCGCATTTTTTATTGTACAATAATGTCAGATAGCTTATTATGGGAATGTAAGCAAGGACACTGACATGACCAAGTTCGTTCGCGACCAGTTTCAATACCACGGTGGGTATCTGACCTACGGTCCTGAAGAGACTTTCGTCGCCCGGTTCAAATACTGCGGTCGTGACAAAGCTGGATTCGTCAGCTTCCTGATCAAACATTTCGAGGTTGAAGAATATTTCAACCTCTATGCCGACGGCCGCGGGGCCGCCCCGGCGACCATTCTCAAGTCGAAAGGCTACGTCAGTGCCACGGTCAAAGCCATCCTGAAAGAGGCTGGATATGAACCGACCCAGACTGCCTACGACCAATACATTCAGGACGGCATTGCTCGCCGTGCTGCTCAACAGGCCAAAGAGGCCGTGATCCGCACCATCGTGCTGGTCTAATCAAGGAAATACAATGTCTGCTGAATATCGCGATCAAATGGAAGGCCCGATGGAAAATCTGGCCGTCACTCTGATTACTGGCGATACCGTTTTTGAAACGGACGCTGAGATCGTTGAACTGGCTGCTCGCCAGTTTTCGGTAGTCTACAAACTTCTGCTTGCCACCGGCAAATATACCGAAGCAGAGCTCGACATCATCCTCAACCCAGGCGCATAAGAATACCATGTCTAAAGACCGCGATAACTTCGTTTACGAAGATCCTGACCTTCCCAAGTTCGAACGATTCCATCGGGAAAAATCCTACGGATACAGCTTCGATGCACGTGGCAAGAAGCCGCGCGAGAAGAACAAGCGCGAAGGCAAGAAAGACAAGCGGGACATCGAGGAGTAGCCATGCAATACGGAATTGAATCGCTTCTGGGTAAGACTCTCGTCAGTGTCGTGGATAACGACAGCGAGATTCGGTTCTCAGCTGAAGGCGGAGAAGTATTCCGGATGTGGCACGAACAGGATTGTTGCGAGAACGTTTATGTCGAAGACATCTGCGGCGATCTTGATGACCTCGTCGGCACTCCGATTCTGCGGGCTGAAGAGCGCTCGGAAGATGATCCTGCCGAAGAATATGGAATCGGCTGCTGGACGTTTTACGAGCTGGCAACTATCAAGGGCTCGGTTACCATCCGTTGGTACGGCTCTTCAAACGGCTATTATGGCGTCGGAGTGTCCGTAGGACAGATTTCATGAATTTCATCCACTGCGAACTGCCTGAAACAGACAAAGATCTTTTCTTTGGTCCGCTTGAAGATGGTGATGATTTCACTACCTTTGGGGGTGATCTAACTATGGCTGACCTCGTCGTGGAGATGGGGGTCTTCCCGTCAGTCAAACAGGCCCGTAAGAACGGGTGGGCCAAGCCCATTCCGGCCGGGTTTTCCGCCCACAAGATCGGTAAGCGCCGGTTTCATGTTCTGAATAGGTTCGATCATGTTTCGTAAGATTCTCATCTACGGTGCTGCCCTCTTCGTCACGGGCTGTTATGACCCTGAGCAGAAGGAATACGACATCCAACAGGCTCAGCACGAGAGGTCCCTTGACCAAATTATGAGCGTCTATGATACGCAGTGTTCTGCTGAACCCGACCCCGCGTATCTGATCCGCAATGATTCCTTCTGTGATGGGCTTCGTGAGGCGTATTGGTCCATTCAAATGGACCGCAATATGCAGGGGTTTCCCGAATACGAAAAGATGCGAGAAGCTAAAAACAATTCGGAACCTTCTGCCCGCTGAAGCATTCTATATACGTTGACTCCCAGGGTCCGGTCGCTGTGAAGCGCCGGACCCTTTTTTCTACGCGTCATAAATAGGATAGGAAATCAGGGAATACAACTATGATCGAAGGCGTTCCAAATATGCTCTCCCAGCTCGGCTTTGGGTTGAGCATCAAGAAAGCACCTATGACCTCTGCTATGGCATTTGAGGTCACCACACCTGACATTATGACGGGTGTAGCAATGGTTCCAACTCCATTTATGGATCAGGCATTCAGTCCTGACAAGCTAGTTTACGGTGATGTGTCAGTTAGCTTTAAGATCGATGAAAACCTCGTAAACTACATGGAAATGCTAAACTGGATCAAAGGCATAACTTTCCCTAATTCGTTCCAGCAGTATGGTACCGCATTGAATGCAGTAGATGGCGACGGAATCTATTCTGACGCGCAACTAATCATCTTGAATAACAGCGGTAGACCTACGATGGAGTATACCTTCATTGATATGTTCCCTATTGCGTTGTCAGGAATCAGGATGAATTCTCAAGATAACGAAGTTGAATACCTAGCGGCTTCAGTAACCTTCAAAATTCGTGACTTCGAGATTAGGGCACTCAACTAAAGATTACGAAACGTTAAATGTACAAATGCACCGGTTCGTGTATAATGGTGCTGTACTTAACTAATACGCTAGTGGAATTCAGTAGATGATTGGGCACTGTGAATGAAATTCGAAGACATAAGTAGAATGTGGGAGGAAGATGCTAAGCTGGACATCTCCGAACTCTCAAGAGTTACCCAAGACATTCCAATTCTCCACAACAAATATTTCAAGATCTTCTCCCAGGAAAGGTATCGATACCGGACCATGGAGCTGGAGATGAAATCACTCAGGCTGGCAAAGTTTGAGTTTTATTCTCAGGGCCCTAGCCCTGAGACACCAGCACACTGGAAGTTGCCTCCCATTGGCAAGGTTCTCAAATCAGATGTTCCCCAGTACATCGACACGGATGAGGACATTATCAAGCTGAATCTCAAAATGTATGCCCAGTCCGAGAAGGTTGATTACCTGGAGGCGATCATCAAACAGATCGTCAACCGTGGTTACCAAGTCAAATCTATAATCGACTGGGAAAAGTTCAAAGTCGGAGCGTAATGTCTGAAACGATTACCATCACCAAGCTAAACGAGGTTCACTGTAGAGTCCAATGTGATGCTGGCATTGCCGCAGAACTGCAGGATTATTTCTCGTTCTACGTTCCTGGTTACAAGTTCATGCCGAAGTTTAGATCCGGTGCCTGGGACGGGAAGATCCGACTCTTCAATCCGTTCGGCAAGGTTATCTACGGCGGCCTTATCAACAAGATCCAAGAGTTTGCTCAGGTACGCGAATACGAGGTAGAGATCGAGAACCAACTTCTGCCGAGGCCATTCTCGTTTAAGGAAGCTGAAGACTTTGCGAATTCATTGGGGCTTCCAGAACACATCGAGAGCCGTGAGCACCAGCTCGAAGGATTTGCCCATTGCGTCCGTGAGGGCCGGGCTCTTCTGCTCAGTCCTACGTCGTCAGGCAAATCCCTGATCATCTATCTGCTGACAAAATATTACAACTGTAAGGTTTTGGTCATCACCCCGTCGATCGGCCTGGTCGGCCAGATGAAGGGAGACTTCGAAGAATACGGAGCGGATCCTGAGGACATTCACGCCGTATCGGCTGGGGTGTCCAAGATATCTGAGAAGGGAATCTGGGTCTCGACATGGCAATCCCTGACCAAGATGCCTAAGAGCTTCTTTGACCAGTTCGGCATGATCATGGTGGACGAAGCTCACCTTGCTGATGCCAAGTCGATCACGACGATTCTTGAGAAAGCCGAGAACACGCCCCACCGCTTCGGCTGTACGGGTACGCTGGATGGGAGCTTGACACACGAACTGGTTCTACGAGGCCTGTTCGGTCCGATGAAGAAGGTCATCACCACTAAGGAGATGATCGACAAAGGATACGCTGCCAAGCTGAAGATCAAGTGCGTTGTCTTGAAATGGGGCGATGATGATCGGAAGGTTCTCTCGAAGGCTGCATATAAGGACGAGATCGATTGGGTCGTCACTAATGAGAAGCGGAACAAGTTCATCCGGAACTTGGCCCTGTCTCTGGACGGCAACGTTCTGATCCTCTACCGCTTCGTCGAGAAACAAGGTATGGTTCTTCGAGATATGATCGAAGCGGCTACTGATCGGCCAGTCCACTATATCGATGGTGGTGTCGATGGTGATGCCAGAAACGTGATTCGTAAAGAGGTCGACGAGGTCGAGGACTCTATCACAGTGGCCTCGTACGGTACCTCGGCCACGGGCATGAGCGTGAAGAATTTCAACTATCTCATCTTTGCTAGCCCGTCGAAGGGCCGGATCCGGAACCTACAGTCGATCGGAAGGATGCTAAGAGTATCTAAGAAGAAGAACTCAGCAGAGCTTATCGATATTGCAGATGATTTAAGTTGGAAGAACAAGAAGAACCACACCCTGGGGCATTTCAAAGAACGTCTCAAGCAATACGATTCCGAAGAACATAACTATCGCATCTATCCAGTGGACATGTCATGAAGCCAAGACCAGTAATTCTCAAGTTAGTAACCGGCGAAGAGATAATTGCTGTGTACATTAAATGGAAACTGTTTACATTGGATATTAAGAATCCGATCGAACTGGTTTCTGACGGCGACATCATGAACCCCAAGTCCAAGCTGATGAAGTTCAGTTTGTACGGTAACTGGGATCGCATGTCAATCCGAAAGAGCGCGATCGCCGCCATGATCGAACCAACTCCAGAGATGCTTGAGTACTATAAACTCATCTCACTGTGGGTTTCTAACAATATGAATCCTGACCTGTCTGCTGACCTCCTGCGAGACATCAACATGCTGAACGGGTTCATGGATATCAATACCGGCGAGATCGCTGCATCTCCTGAATCCAAGCAGGAAATCTATAAACACATCTTGGAGACATGTCACTTCCCAGAAGGACCGATACATTAATGGCCAAAGCAAAAAACCACTACGTAAACAACAAGCAGATGCATGCGAAACTTCTTGAATGGAAGAACGCAGTTCGTGCCGCTGAAGCTGCTGGAACTCAGAGACCACGAGTGCCTGAATATATCGGCGAATGCATCAAGCTGATTGCAACCAACTTGGCCCGTAAACCAAACTTCATGAACTACTCGTTCAAGGAGGAGATGATTGGCGACGGCATTGAAAACTGCCTCATGTACATCGACAACTTCAACCCTGAGAAATACAAAAACCCGTTCGCTTACTTCACACAGATCATCTACTACGCATTCCTGCGCAGGATCCAAAAAGAGAAGAAGCAAACCTACATCAAGCACAAAGTGATGAACCATGACATGGTCTTCAATAACCTGGTTGAGAACGGTGAGGGAAGCGATGGTCAGTTCGACGCAGTTAAGCTGACTTATGATCCAGAAAAGATGGCGGCTCTTGAGGAACTCTTTGAAAAGAAGAAGCCATCAGCCACTAAGAAAAAGGTCGGGCTGGACGCCCTTCTCGACCTAGAAGAGGAAAAGGTGCCCGAATGATTCCGGCAATCGTAGAACAATACATCACCAAGCTTTTGGATCCATCGGTTCCAAAGAACGAACGCGAAAACACCCGCTATGTTCTGACGCAGATCCGTGACTTGTCAGACAAAGCCATTCGCCAATATGACGGCAAGAGGGCCTAACGCTTGAAGATCGCACTTGTAACCGATACCCACGCTGGTGTGCGTGGGGACAACCAGAACTTCGCTGCATTCCAACGCAAGTTCTGGCGGGATGAGTTTTATCCCTACATCGATAAACACGGCATCAGCACTGTCATCCATCTGGGTGATATTGCAGATCGTCGTAAGTACATCAACTTCCTGACGGCTAAGAATCTCAGGGAGGACGTGATCGACCCTGCTATGAAGAGGAACCTGAACTTCCACGTCATCCTTGGCAACCACGATGTGATGTTCAAAAACACAAACGCCGTGAACGTGATGGATCAGCTCTTTCATGATTACAAGCATCCTAACCTGCATTGGTATGCTGACCCAACTGAACTAGAGTTTGACGGCCTCAAGATCTTGATGATGCCATGGATTAACTCCGGCAACCAGACATTGTGTATGGACGCTATGCGCGATGCCAAGGCCGAAGTGATGATGGGCCACCTGGAAATCACTGGCTTTGAAATGCATAAAGGTGCCGTCTCCGATCATGGTTTCGACATGAACATTTTCTCTAAGTTTGATCTTGTCATGTCCGGCCATTTCCACCACAGAAGCCGGAACCGCAATATCAACTACCTCGGTGCTCCGTACGAGATGACTTGGTCAGATTATAACGATCCGAAGGGTTTCCATGTGTTCGACACAGCTACCCGTGAGCTGACATTCATTGAGAACCCACACCGTATGTTCCGCAAGATCTATTATGATGATATCGGCAAAACGATGGAACAGGCCACGACAGTTCCATCGGATCTAGACGGGTCTTATGTGAAAGTCATTGTCAAGAACAAGACCAACCCGTATTGGTTTGACATGTTCATCGACAAGCTTGAGAAGACCGGTGTGCTAGACGTCAAGACGGTCGAGGATAACCTGAACTTGTCGCTGGAGTCTGATGATGAGCTTATTGATGAAGCCGAAGACACCCTGACCATCATGAAGTCGTATATCTCGGCCATGGAAGTCCCTGAGGGAGAAGCATTCCAGCTGGAGTCTCTTATCTCGAACCTCTACGTTGAAGCCCTGAGTCTGGAGTAGAACTTGCTTATCAATTTTCATACCGTTCGTTGGAAGAACTTGTTAAGTACGGGGAACGCGTGGACGGAAATCCAACTCGACCGCTCTAAATCCACACTCATCTTGGGTGAAAACGGGTCTGGCAAATCAACGTTCATCGAGGCAATCGTTTTTGCACTCTACGGGAAGCCGTATCGTAACATCAACAAGCCGCAACTGGTTAACTCAATCACCGGTAAGGGTCTGTTGGTTGAAGTCGAGTTCTCTATCGGAACCAAACGGTATCTGATCCGCCGTGGTGTAAAGCCTGCCATCTTTGAAATCTTCGCTGACGGTAAGCTCCTAAACCAAACCTCAGACGTTCGTGAGTATCAGGAGATCTTGGAAAAGAACATCCTGAAGTTGAACCACAAGTCTTTCTGTCAGGTCGTGGTTCTTGGCACTGCCAACTTCACTCCGTTCATGCAACTTCCGGCACACCATCGCCGTGAAATCATCGAAGATCTTTTGGATATCCAGATCTTCTCGAAGATGTCAATCCTTTTGAAGGAACGCATCTCACAAAACAAAACAGACATCACCGCAAACTCGTATGACATCAAGTTGATCGATGAAAAGATCAAGATGTATAAAGAAAACCTGGCCAACATTCGTCAAAACAATGACGATATCATTAGGTCACGACTGGAACAGGTCAATCTTCTGATTGATGAGACCCAAGAACTAGAGACACAGATACAGGATATATCATCCTCGATCGCTGCTCAAGAGATCTTGGTCACCGACTACCTCACTATCAAGGCCAAGAGAGATAAGTTCGCTGCTACCAGGACTGACCTGGAGCAGAAGAGGAACAATCATCAGCAACACATATCATTCTTCCATGACAACGATACTTGCCCGACGTGCACGCAAGAGATTGACGTTGACTTCAAAGAAGGCTATGTCGCAAAGCGAACAGAAAAAATCGACGCTCTTGAGACAGCTCTTGCAGAGATGGGAACGATCATTGGAGATCTCGACACAAAAATCGCAGAAGCCGATGTAATCAGGAACCAGATTACTAAGACTCGTAGAGAGTGCGACACTTTGGAGATCAAACTCCAAGCTGTTAACCGTTCGATCGCTTCGTACCGCAGTGAAATCGAAGAGCTAAAAACTAAAGTGAAGGGCACAGATGCAGATGCCGCAGGCCTGATTAAGTTGCATGATGAGTCTGCCGAACTCAATGTCAGGCGTGAGTCTTTGCTAAAGCAGCGTTCGACCTACGAGTTGGCTTACGCAATGCTTCGTGATGGCGGCATTAAAACCAAAATCGTCAAGCAGTACATTCCTGTGATCAATAAGTTGGTCAACAAGTATCTTGCTGCGATGGACTTCTTCGTGAACTTTGAACTGGATGAGAAATTCAATGAGGTTATCAAGAGCCGCTTCCGTGATGAGTTCAGCTATAACTCATTCTCTGAAGGAGAAAAGAGCCGACTGGACCTGGCTCTTCTATTCACATGGCGCTCTATCGCACGTCTACGTAACTCAGCGGCAACCAACCTCCTGGTGCTGGACGAAGTCTTCGACTCCTCAATGGACACTAATGGTTCAGAAGAGCTGATCAAGATCCTGCACAACTTCGATCACGACACTAACGTGTTCGTTATTTCCCACAAATCTGAGAACCTCTACGATAAGTTCCACTCGGCTATCAGGTTCCAGAAGACTAAAAACTTCAGCACAATGGTGTGATTATGAAACCGCTTATCTTCCTAGACATGGATGGAGTCCTCAATAACACGAGCATGGACTGGGAATCCCATAAAGCTCGTGCTGAGGCACCGTACATTGTTGATGACGAAAATCTGGACAAGCTAGAGAGACTCGTTCTCGTGTTGGATGCACAGATCGTTATCAGTTCCACGTGGAGGATTACGTGCTCTAAGGATTTCATGTCTAAGAGACTTGGAGACGTGGTTGGTCCACGAATCCATGACGATTGGAAAACCAAGCGGCTCAACGGGATTCGTGGACTAGAGGTTCAAGAATGGCTCGAGCGTAACCTTGGTCCAGAATACTGGTCTTTCAAGGATTTTCTGATTCTTGATGACGATTCGGATTTCCTATGGCACCAACCATTGGTCCGGATCGACCACGGAACCGGGCTGACGGATCGTGATGTTGAAAGGGCTCTTGCTATTTTCAAGACCAAGACGGCTGAGATCCCAGAGAAACTTCCGGCTTTTCAGCTTCTTGAAATAGCACAGAGCCTCAATATTCCGCCGGCCATGGCCCTTCAGATTCATGAAAAGATCTTCGATTTGTATCGATAAACGGTGTACACATTATCCCAATAGTGTATATTTGAATTATGAAACTAGCCCTCATCAGCGATACCCACCACGAGTTCAACTCGCAGGTCCCCGTTCTTCTCACGCAGGACGTGGACCTGCTTGTGCTTGCAGGTGACATCGATAAAGCCAGTCGTGTTGTCGCCCGGGCCGTCGAGATCGCCAATGGACACGCAAAGAACATTGTCCTCATCCACGGGAACCATGAATATTACGGGACCCGACTGGATAAGGGCAAGCGCCAGACTAATATGGCTTTGCTGAGCTACTACGGCGATCATGAGGTAGAGTTCGGAACCTATGAAAACCCAGAGATCTATTTTCTGGACGGATCGTCGGTTGAAATCGAAGATTTCCTGATCGTTGGTGGAACCTGCTGGACAGATTACAATCTCGACGGCAATCCAGCGCTTGCGGCTTTTCACGCTCAACAGGGTCTGAACGACTTCAGGCGGATTAAGGTGCACGATGCTAAGAATGGCACGTATCGCCGACTTCTGTCTTTGGATATCCTGCGCGAACACAACATCACTGCCCAATATATCTGGGACACACTGTGGCTGCAGGAACAAACCAAGTCGTTGGATAAAACCATCGTCGTGACTCATCACGCTCCGGCTGCTGAGTCCATCGATGAGGACTTCCTCGGCTCTCCCCTGAATGCGGCTTACGCCAACAACTGGGGAAATCGTCTGGCGTACGAGCGTGGGCCACGTCTGTGGATTCACGGCCACATGCATTGCCCGAAGGATTACACCATTGGGGAAACGCAAATTGTCTGTAATCCCTATGGCTACCCGGGCCAACTGCCCGGTGCTGCGATCAAATACATGGAGGTCTAGTGTCTGTAACTGTTACCATAATCGAAGGTCCCCGCGGAAGCGGTAAGACCTTCGTCCTCCATGCGCTCGGCAATGCTGCGGTTGAAGGCCGGACTCTAATGCTGGACGAAGCTGATATTGCTTTGTTCTTGGAAAATCCCAAGCTTCAGTTCCCTAAATATTGGGGCCAGCAATACGCTAACATTTTCATGGTTGGACCTGATGTTGTCAGGATGATGACCCAGCTAGTTGCCGCTGGCATTATTCCTCTTCCATTTAATGTCAGATTCGTTAACCTGGCCACCACGGAGATCACAGCTGATGACTACCCAAACACTAAGTGATGTTGACGATGCTCTGGAAGAGATTTCTAACGGCGCACCTTACAAAATAATGCATCTTAGCGGGAATCAATATCAGATTCTCGTTGAGAATGATAAGTTTCATCAACGCCCTGACCAGGGCCACGACCCATACTACAGTATTGAATTCACCGCAAGGGCTCTATGAAATACCAAACCGAAGTCGACAGAGCATTTACCGAACTGAAGATCATCCCACGCGCCGGCCAACGAGAGGCCGTGAGTATGGTCTTGGAACAGTTCTTCGATCATAAGAAGAGACACGTCGTCCTCTCTGCCGATACCGGAACCGGTAAGTCCATCATTGCTGCCGCAATCAGCAAATGCTTCCAACGCCGGGTCACAGATCCGCTGACCGCATTCACGCTGATGCAAAACAACGCTCTCGTCCGTCAGTACGCCGATACGTTCGGCCACTTTGACAATCGAGAGTTTTATCAGATCAAGGGTGCAGGCAACTATCCATGTTCCGCCCTTGCTGAACTCACAAACGACCAGAATGCCAATGGCGAGTCGTGTTCGTTTGATGAGCTTCCAGATCCTATGAAGCTCCGCTATTGCTCGCAGTGCGAGTTCAAGAAAGCGAAGGGTCTGAGGAATGAGACGCAGAATCTCATCACCAACTACTCATACTATTTCATCTCTAAGATGTGGTCCAATCATTTGGATGACCGACCACTAACTGTATTCGACGAGGCTCACACTCTTAATGAAGTCTTCTGCGACCACAATGCGATCTACTTCTCGGTGGAACGCTTGACGGAATGCGCCAATGAGTGCAACCAAGCTCTGAGCGTGATTGTCGAAGATGAAGTCAAGAAGATGAACCTCATCAAACGTCTTCTGAGAGATAAAGGTATCACCGAGCAGAATTATTTGAAGGTCTTGCGAGAACTCTTGGACGTTTACAAGAATCTGTCTGCCAAGTTTGAAGAACATGCTGAGAATCAATCCTTGGTCAGCGCCTTGAAGACCAAGCAACTCGGCAAGAAATACTTTAACCTCGGTTGCAAGATTGGCGATCTTCTGGCCTATAACTACGATCACGTCTTTGAATACATTGTGGAAGACGAAGCTATCTCTGTAAAGCCTGTCTTCATCGGTAAGATGGCCGACAAAATCCTGGGAGAGCGGAACCTCTTCATGTCAGCAACCATCTCCGACAAGTACATCATCGACACCCTCGAGCTGGACCCAAGCACAGTCGGCTTCGTGAAGCTACCTCCAGTCTTCGATCGTGCCAACAAGGAAATTGTCTTCGTTGGCCGTCGTAGTCTGAACTACGGTCTCATGAACGATGATCAGGTCATTAAGGAACTGGCTCAACAGTGTAGCTCTATCGTGGGCTCTCACGCTAAGATGGGCGAAAAGGGTTTGATCCTCGTGCCGTCATTCAAGGTAGCCGAACAGATGGCCAACGGTATTACGGACAGATCCTCCCGAGTGTTCGTCCACACCCGTAGGGACAAGATCGGCGAACTGATTGACCAGTTCAAGGCGTATTCAAAACCTGCCGTTCTCATCAGCCCTTCCATCTTCGAAGGCTTGGATTTCGCAGATGACGCGTCCAGGTTCCAAATCATTCTGAAGGCTCCGTTCCCAAGCCTCGGCGAGAAGCGGATGAAACATATCGCTGACAAATACCCAGACATTTACAAACTCATGACCCTGAAGAAGATCATCCAGGGTATCGGCCGGTCTGTGCGTTCTCCGGAGGACTACGCCACGACCTATGTTCTGGATTACAACGTCAAGAAACTCTTCGACTCGGGCCTCAACGTCTGGGATGATCAATTCACGGTGACAAGCATATGAAGCTCCGACCCCTCTTTATGTGGGCCGGAGGCAAGACAAAGATGATTCCAAAGTACGAGGAACGTCTTGGCATCCCACATGAGTTTGATTATTATGTGGAGCCCTTCTTCGGAGGAGGAGCTATGTTCTGTGCCCTTCACAATCAAGGTCTACTTGATGGCAAGATGGTCCGGATCAACGACCTCAACCCGGAGGTCATCAAACTATATCGGACCATCCGTGACGACTGTGAGGGTCTGATCTACATCCTAAAACAAATCGAAGATCGCTACCTCAATATGAATTACGCGAAGCGGAAAGAGCACTACTACCTCGTCCGCAATGCTTATGCCTTCCAGGGTTTCGAGACCCTATTAGATTCGGCCACATTTCTATTTCTTGTCAAGACTGGCTTCAACGGGATCTTCCAGACGATGGAGGGATCTGACCGATTCGCTAGCCCCTGCGGTTTGCTAAATCATACTGATTCGCTGTTCGACTATGACTTGGTCCGTGCCTGGTCTAAAGCCCTGAAACCAGTCTACATCGAGAATCGTGATGTCAAGGACGTAGCAAGAACTATGGGTTGGAAATCGAACACCTTCTTCTTCCTGGATCCACCGTACCGCGATTGCTTCAAGCACTATGGGGTTGATGATTTTAACCATGACGATTTGATTCGATGGGCTCGAGAATTATCGAAGGGTGATTACAATATCGTCTTTCTGTGTAACCGCTGGACTGACGATACATACTACATGGATCAAGCCCAGGGTGACCTGGACATTGATACCTTCGGCGTGACCTACACGGCCGGACGACGCAAGAAGAACGAGGATGGGACCCACTCAGCCGTCAAGGCGCAAGAGGTTCTGCTAAATAACACTAGGAGATTATGATGGGCTGGTCCAGTGGAACTTCGCTTTTTGAGCATGTGATTGAGACGGTGAAATTCCACGTACCGGATTTCGACACTAGATACAGCATGTATGTGGAACTCGTCAGCGCTTTTGAAGCCCACGACTGGGACAATCTGGATGAAGTGGTTGGCATCGACCCGGCCTATGACCAATTTTACAATGAGTCCGTGAAAGAAAACGATGAAGATTGAGTACGTCAAAGGCTCTGTAGTCGATGCCGCCGAATCTATTATCGCCCAGGGGTGTAATGCTCAAGGCGTGATGGGGTCTGGAGTGGCCAAAGCCATTCGCGACAGGTGGCCTGAAGTGTTTCCACGCTATAGGGTGTTCATTGACGAAATTCGAGCTGCCGGCCGAAATCCTCTTGGCTGCACCAACTTCGCTAATGTGGATCCATACGGCGATGATAAAATGATCGTCAATATGATCACCCAGGAGTTTTACGGCCGTGACGGTAAACAATACGTTGACTATGATGCCGTGAGAAAATGCATGAATCTCTTAAATAGAAGAGTAGGAATGTTCTCAACTTCTCCACACCGTGTTGCCATGCCTAAAATCGGAGCAGGTCTTGGTGGAGGTGATTGGGAAGTCATTTCTCAAATCATTGAAGAAGAGAGCACTAACTTCCAACCTGTGGTCTATGAACAATGAGAGTTTTAGTCTGCGGTGGCCGTGATTACACAGACAAAGAACATGTGTACTCTATTCTTGACCAGTGTTATAGTCAGAATACCAAGCTAGAGATCATTTCCGGTATGGCTCGAGGCGCCGATAGGTTCGCCTACGAGTGGGCCAAGGAACGAGGCGTAAAGTGCTTCGAGTTCCCGGCGGACTGGGATAGATACAAGAAGGCTGCTGGGCCTATACGGAATCAACAAATGATCGACGAGGGTTTCCCAGATGCTGGAATCGCCTTCAAAGGAACAACCGGAACCGCTGATATGGTTAGACGCCTGAAGGCGAACTGCATTCCGGTTCTTGATCTTCGTAGCCATTCACCTAAACCACTGCCTGAGCGCGTCGTACGCCATGGCATCATGAAAGTAAGCCGAGAATATGATCCTCAATCTGGTCCCCGAGACTGATCCTATCCTGAAGACCGAACTCGAGCGGTTCGACTTCTCCAATCCGCCTACCGATCCAGTTCAGCTGGCCAAAGATTTGGCTGAGACTATGATCCAAAACAAGGGCCTGGGTCTCGCAGCCAACCAGTGTGGTTTGCCGCATCGTGTCTTCGTTATGAACGGCGAACAAATCCGGTGTTTCTTCAACCCAAGAATCGTTGACGTATCCGATGAACAGGTTGTCATGCCTGAGGGTTGCCTGAGCTTCCCGGGGCTCTCAGTAAAAGTTAAGCGCCCGGCCACTTGCCGTATCCGCTACACTCAGCCGAATGGCGAGACCGTCACCGAAGAATATGGCGGCCTATCGGCCCGAGTTATCCAACACGAAATCGACCACCTGAACGGGTACACCTTCAAGGATAGAGCTTCAAAGTTCCATCTTGAGTCTGCCCTCCGCAAGAGAAAGAAGAACAAATGAAGTCATGGCCACAAGACATCCACGAGATGCATACTAAGTTCGGGCATCTAGATGCTGTCAGGAACATGGAACCAGAAACCCTGAGGGCAATGCTGAAGTTCCGTATTGATTTCCTCCAAGAGGAGTTGGATGAAACCCGCAAAGCTCTCGACGAAGATTTTGACCCAGAAGAAATCGTAGATGGCTGCATCGATCTCTGTGTCGTTGCAATCGGAACGCTGGATCTCTGCGATGTTGATGTGCAGGAAGCTTGGGATCGGGTTCATGCAGCCAACATGTCCAAGAAGGCCGGCATCAAGCCAGGCCGCCCAAATCCACTCGGTCTTCCGGATCTGATGAAGCCGGAGGGCTGGGTTGCTCCTAATCACCTTGACAATCACGGCTTCATGGCTAAGGCCTTCGAGGAATAATATGAACACGCTTGAAGTTCTTTGCAATGAGCATCTGCAAAACATCCTGATCACTCAGGAGTTTATAGACTATCGCAATGAGCTTTCTCAAAAGTTTTACACAGGCGGCCGAGATGGGAAGGAAATGCTTGTCTCGGCCGATTGTCTAATTGCTGAATACGAACTCCTGCGATTAGGTGTCGTTCAAGAGCCTCTTAGTTTCGCACACGACATCATAGTCGACGGCAAGCTGATTGACATCAAGGTAGTTAAGAGTACTTGGTTCACAGTCAAACAGAGAAGACTTGAGTGGTATAGAGAGTGCGTTGCTAGACGTTCTGTAGATGACTTCGCCTTCTTAGCCTATAAGCGCAGTGTAACCAAGCCATTCGTTGTAGGTGATATCATATCATTACGATTTATTAAACAGGTCCCAGCTAAAGAAGTGTTGTACAAATTGAAAAAATCGATGTATAATGGCTTCTACTATCCAATGTAAGGAATACACATGAGCATGATTATAGACAGGCCTTCCAAGGAGTCTATCAAAGTCCTTGAGGAATGCGCAGCAGTCCAGAAGAAAAAGGGCGCTGACTACCAAAACCCCAACAGCAATGTCAAGCAGGCGATGCACTACCGCCGCGGCATTGATTCCATCCATGACATCATGCAAGGTAAAATGTACCGAGCGCAGAGTCTTTTGGAGTCTGCTGAAGGCGCGACCAACCCCAACTATGAGTCGATCGAGGATACCTATATGGACCTGATCAACTACGCCTCATTCGCCGTCGAGTATCTCCGTGGCAAGATGGATGGTCAAGATCCAACGCGTGATATGTTTAACAAGCCAAATGCTGTCACCCGTATCCCACGCATCACAACCTCAACTATTTCTAGCATTTCTCATGAAGACAACGGAAAACACACGTAATGGCTGAGTTTATTGAAACCCTAGACGTCAACGACATCCGCAACATTCTGAAAGAGCGTCTCCGCCGCGAGCAGTATGTCATCGATAAAACCGGCGTGAAGATGATTGAGATCGTCGGCGCCAGCTTCATCGCTGATGAAGAAGCTATCTTCGGTGAGGTCAACTGGGATTATGTCCAGCGTGAGATCGACTGGTACGAGTCCGAGTCTCTCAATGTTAACGACATTCCAGGTAAGACGCCGGCCATCTGGACCCAGGTCGCCGATCCAGATGGCATGATCAACTCGAACTACGGTTGGTGCATCTACTCCGAAGACAATTGGCACCAATACGATCACGTTCTAGCCGAGTTGGCTGATAAGCCAAACTCCCGCCGTGCTGTGATGATCTACACTCGACCCGCTATGTGGGGCGACTATGACATGAACGGCCGGTCTGATTTCATGTGCACCAACGCAGTTCAATATCTTGTCCGTGACGGCGCTCTACATTGCGTAGTGCAGATGCGGAGTAACGACGTAATCTTCGGCTACAAAAACGACAGGGCGTGGCAGAATCATGTGTTGTATCATCTCGCTGAAGATCTTGATTTGCCGGTTGGGAATATTCACTGGCAAGTCGGTTCACTGCACGTTTACGAACGTCACTTCGATCTAGTTAAGTAGGAGATTACCATGAGTGATAGAATCAATATTTTAGACCGCATTGACGGCGAGCGTGAGTATCAGATCCAGCGATGGGGAACGTTGGATGAAGAATACAATATGCCAAATGACTTTGTGGCGTACATGGCCCATTACAGCACGAAGTGGTTTGATGGGCAAATCGCCCCATACAATCTTGAAACTGTGGTCCGCTTTAACGAAGCCATGGTGAAGACTGCTGCCATTGCAGTTGCCGCCGCCGAACTATCGGAAAAGATCATCAACGGCGAAATCGACCGGCCCGACATTCTACAAGCTGCAACGGAAGCGTAATGAAAAACTCTTGGAAGACCAAGTATCTCGATCTTGCTCAACACTTCTCTACGTGGTCCAAGGATCCGAGTTCTAAAATCGGCGCCGTCACGGTTGCCGATGACGGCCGAGTTCTGACCCAGGGGTACAATGGTTTTCCAAGAGGCATTGCTGACACGCCTGAGCGTCTGAACGATAGGCCTACCAAATATGGTCTAGTGGTTCATGCTGAAATGAACTGCATTTACAACGCGGCTGACATGGGCATTAGTCTGAGAGATTCGTCTCTATTCGTGTATGGGCTTCCTGTATGCGATCATTGCTCGTTGGGCATCATTCAGGCCGGCATCAAGAAGGTCTACATGAGACCTAACTATGAAAAACTCACGCCTACGTGGTTGGCTTCCTTCCATAACACAGCCAATAACTTTGCAGAGGCTGGGGTTCATTGGGAAATCGAAGTCCCTCGCCTTGAGGGTGTTGAGTACCTGGAGCTTCATAGGTTCACATGACAATCACACTGACTCCGTATTACGATGAGTTTCTCCGTTACCACGAACTGGCAAAGAAACAGCAGGATCTCTGCAATCTAGGATCTGAGTCGTATCTTGGCTCTGTAGGCGATCCGCTCATGGAGCACGTTGAGTTGTATGATGTGGTCGAACGGAAGTATGCCGGCTTTAGCCAGATCGTTCATGATGTTTGGTACGGTTGGCGAAAAGATCACCCATACTGGGACAAGATGGCAGTCGGCAATGTTTCGCGGCAACGGGAGATGATTGCCAAGGACTGGACCGGGAAGCACATCGGTCTACCTGAGTTTCTTTATATGCTGATCCTTCACCGGGTCACGGGTTCTGGCATTAATTACGCCGCCAAACCATCTGGTTACCATAACTCGATTTTGATGCATCTTCATCAATGCCATAACGGTGATAATGTAATCACTATGAATAAGATGGTTGATTTCATCAAGCATTACCCATCCACGTTCATGACATCAGTCGGGTATCAGTTTCCTAAATTCCCTAAGAGCCCAAGTTCTGAATACCGTATTGGCGGAATTTATTATCTCTGTGAATTTGCACCAAAGCTCGCTAGAGACCTGGCCACGATGCTTCAGGACATCCAAACTCCAGGGCTTGGAATCACTAAATTGACATTTAGACAGCTCGGTGAATGGATGCTCAACTGGAATCTAGAGCATGGCCTCGGGCGATATATATTCCAGTACGCGGCCGTGATCGCAGACATTGCTGATTGGCTACCGCAGTACGTAGACCATTCGAGCATGTTCTACTATGGGACTAATGCGGTTAACTGCATGGGTTTCATGGGAACGTCCACCAAACTCAAAGGCCAAGATCTCCTTGATGCAATCATGGAGCAGGCAGTTAAAGACACAGGCGGGCACCCGTATAATCTGGAAGACGTCATGTGTGACACGATCCGGTACGTAGAGAATTACTGTCGGCCCGGAGACGCTTACGGGCACCTGGATCTTGATAAGGTCTGGAACACGTCCAAGATCATCCATCCTTACGGACGCCAAAAGGCTATGTTGGATCTAGGTCTGGTCAAGACGTTCAATGACATCAAACATCACCCCACCGGCGACTCTGTTATCGCAGCCGCCGGCATGAAACCACATGAATATATTGAGAAAGTGAAAGACCTGCATGGCACTACGCAGTCACTCTGAACACGTCCTAGATGGGCTCAACCGAGATGTTGGTGTCATCGGTTGGGAAGCAGCCAAGGAATATTATCTGGGCCTAGCTGAAGGTTGGAAACCTTACAACCCAGATCCCATCACAAAAATCCACGAAGGTATTACTGTAGTTCGCGATGATCTCGTAGCCGGTACAAAAACTCGCGCCGCAGACCTTCTTCTGAGTAGGACACAAGCCGATCGCTTTGTATACGTTCAGCCCCGTACTGGACTTGCTGGGGTATCGCTGCTTCACGCTGCCAAGGTTCACAACCGCGACGTTACTCTCTTCATGCCATCCTCCAAGAGGATCAGTCTTCACCAGGCCTGCTGCATCGAACAGGGAGCGACTCCTATATTCGAGCGAATTGCGGCTATGCCAAATCTCAACAAAATTGCAAAGGAATGGTCAGATGACAACAAAGCCTTCTTCATACCCCTCGGGCTTCGTCACGAACTCGCAACTGCGGCCATCGTCGCCGCCGCCTCCAGTATTCCTGAACCCGACGAAGTCTACGTTGCAATCTCAACTGGGGTTCTTACCAGATCTCTCCAAATCGCATGGCCCAATGCCAAGTTCACCGCGGTGGCGGTCGCTAGGAACCTGAAGGCTGGTGAGGCCGGTCCTTCAAAGATCATCTCAGAACCCCTCGAGTTTCAAACTAAGGAGAAGGAAGAAAACCTCCCTCCGTTCCCATGTGTAGAAACCTACGACGGGAAAGTCTGGAAATATATTCCGAAGAACACGGGCCGCAACATCTTGTTCTGGAACGTCGGGCAGAACCCAGTTCTGAAGGATGAAACCATATATGATCGTGTTAACTCGGTAAGAGAGTGGAAGAAGAAATGTCCGGTAGATTAACAGTAACCTGCGGCCCGATGTTTGCCGGCAAATCTACGGCCCTCCAGAGTGACATCGAGCTGTTTGCTAGCCCATATCGGGTTTTCAAACCTGAGCTTGATACTAGAAGCCCAGGCCGAATCGTCTTGCATAACGGTAGCTATATTGACGCCATAGAGATAGATGCAACAGACGGGTCGCTGTGCGCACATCTAGATGAAGGTGTTAGAACCATCTTTATTGACGAGATCCAGTTCTTCGGGCCCTGGATTACTCGTGAGATCATTTATTTGATCTTGGAGCAAAATATTGATGTACATGTTTATGGACTTGATTTAGATTATAAAGGTGGGGCCTGGCCACGCATGTCGGAACTACTGCCGTTGGCAGATGAGGTCCACAAGCTGAAGGCTGTGTGTCAGATGTGTGGGAAGTTCGCTTCCAAGACTGTTCGCATCTCCCACGAAGAATACCAAAACCAGGTTATGGTCGGCGCAGCTGACCTGTATGAACCTAGGTGCAACCTCCACTTTGCAGAGCATTTTCATGAAGATATTGCTGACTAGTCCGGTAACGCCTATCTCGGAATCCGAGTACTCGCACCGGTCTGCTCAAGCTGAGATTTATGCTCAGATGATCTATGATACCTTCGACTGCCCTATCGGCAATTTAGAAGTGGTCATTAACTATCGGAACAAGATCAAGGACTATTCAGATTTTGATCTCGTCTACGTCTATCACGGCAATGACTGGGGTGGAGCGCTGAACCTATTCGGAGGTATCAGCGGTTTGTCAGATCCAGAGGGTTTGGTCGCTTTGCATAAACTCGACACCAAGAATGTGGTGTCTATTGCAATCCCAATGCCTGATTATGCTGGCCTTCTGAGAAAGAGGCTGAAGCCTGGTGAGAAGTTCGACTCTATTTTGGACGAACTCCCAGAGAATACCCCGATGACCTATGCGGTCACCCCAGTATCGTTCGAGGGAACGTCCAATCTGGTCATCGGGGACTCACACGCTATTTGCATGTACCGCCCTGGTTGGGAAGTTCTGTCGATTCCATTCAAAACTCTTCACGGTGCTATGACTGGTCCTGGTAGCATCCGTCAGTTGGTGGCAGATAAGTTTGCACACTCCGGCCATTTCGAAAACCTTGAATTCTATTTTGGCAACATCGACATTCGTCATCACTTGATGCGGCAGACGTCGCCGGAGGCTGCCACTATTCTTTTGGCCAAGCGCTACTTTGAAGAGGTTGAAGGCCGCTTCCCTAATGCACTGTCCAAAGCCATCTACGAACCGCTTCCGATTGAAGACGAATCTCGGAAGCTCCCCAAAACTGGCTATTACAAGGGTCTTCCTTTTTACGGAACGTGGGAAGAGCGCAACAATATACGAGAACTGTTCGCTGCCACCCTAGAGAAACTATGTGTGGGCAGCTCGGTCAAGTTCATTCGATGGACCGACTATCTCAAAAATGCGCAAGGCCAACTTGATTTCAAACACATGGAGAAACCTAGGTCTGTCCATTTGGCTCGTGCTTCGTATCCGCATTGGCAAGGCATGAACAAAATTCCTGAAGCCGTAACTCCAACCTCATCGCTCGAAGGCTTTTTCACTTGATTGACTTTCTCACCCAAATCAAACAAGACCTGCATCTCTCTGGTCAAATCGACGCACTAGTCGCTGAGCCAGAAAGCTCATGGGTCTGGCAGGTTCCTGCAGGCGGACTTGTTATGGGAGCTAAGGCTTTTGAGGTGACTATGGAAGTCAGAGACGGCGTCAATTCCGACGGTACCATTCATACCGCAGACGGCCTCACATTTCAAATCTACAAACAACCCCGATCAAAGGAACCATCAATGACAGATACCCCATCAAAAGTCGAATATCGTTTTGATGAAGACAAACTTCTGGCTGAGATCGGGGAATATATCGCTGGCACATACTCGAAACATTACGCAACCAACGGCGGCATTCAGGCAATGGATGCCATTACAGCTACGGGTGCAGGTGTAGGATTCTGCGTTGGCAATATTCTGAAGTACGCTTGGCGGCTCGGTAAGAAAGACGGATTTAACAAACTTGACATCATGAAGGTGATTCACTATTCGATCATCCTGATGTTCATTATGAAGAAGGAAACCAAATAATGAGAGCATATATACTATTAGACCGTTCGGGCAGCATGGCTGGACTCTGGAATGAAGCCATCGGCTCCATCAACGCTTACGTCAAGGGCCTTCCGGCGAAGGCCAAGGTTACAGCTGACCTGTTTGATACTGGCACGTACGGTCAATCAGATACATATGTCCGCGTCCGCGACACCACGGTCAACAACTGGCAGGACATCAGCACTACCGAATATTCGCCCCGCGGTGGCACTCCGCTGAATGACGCTGCTGGCCGTCTTCTGACCGAGGTTCTGGCAGCCAAGGACAAGAAGGCCGTCGTGATCATCATGACTGATGGCTACGAGAACGCCTCCAAGGAATTCACTCTGGCCCAGGTCAAGGAACTCATCAAGAAAGTCGAAGCCCGTGGTTTCGAGGTCATCTTCCTGGGTGCCAACTTCGATAACGCAGAACAACAAGCTGTCGGCTATGGCGTCGCTATGGACAAGACCATGAACATCTCCAAGGGCAATCTCGAGAGCACCATGCGTAGCATGTCTCAGATGACGATGGCCTATATGTCGGGATCCTCCGCTTCAATCACACTGGACGCTGGCACCAAAGCCGCAGCCGTTAAATAAGGAATAACATGTCATTTGAACTAACCGTCCAACGCGAAGACCTGAAGAAGCAAAAACTCTTCATCGCCACTCCAATGTATGGTGGCATGTGTGCCGGCATGTATTGCAGATCCATCGCCGACCTGAGCGCCCTCTGCACTGCGTACGGCATTTCCCTCCAGATCTACTACCTCTTCAATGAGAGCCTGATCACCAGGGGCCGGAACTACTGCGTCGATGAATTCCTACGTTCTGGCGCCGACCATTTGATGTTCATTGACGCTGACATCGGCTTCGATCCGAAAGACGTCATCGCCCTCATGGCCATGCAGATGTCTGATCCTGCGAAGTACAACATTGTCTGCGGTCCTTATCCTAAGAAGTCCATCTCTTGGGAGAAGATCAAGCTGGCCGTGGATAAGGGCTTTGCCGATGAAAACCCTAACGACCTCGACAAGTTCGTTGGTGATTACGTCTTCAACCCAAAGGGCGGAACGCAGTCTATCTCCCTTGGCGAACCAGCTGAAGTTATGGAAGCCGGCACCGGCTTCATGATGATTCACAAGGACGTGTTCCCTAAATATCGGGAAGCATATCCTGAGCTGAGCTACAAGCCGGACCACGTTCGCTCTGAGCATTTCGACGGCACCAGAGAAATCCACGCCTACTTCGACTGCATCATCGATCCTGATACCAGACGGTACCTCTCTGAGGACTACATGTTCTGCTATAACGTCAACAAGATGGGTGGTCACATCTGGCTCTGCCCATGGATGAGACTGCAACATGTCGGGACCATGATCTTCGGCGGCTCTCTTGCTGATCTTGCGTCAATCGGTGCATCCGCCACAGCGGATCCGAAGGCGATCACGAAAAACAAGAGAAATCAATAAGCTGTGTACTTAAATGGGCTCAAGTGCTAAAATGGCACTTGAGCCCCGACCATTTGGAGAATATTTCGTAATGAATCTAGACCCCCGCACGCTGCAGATCCTTAAGTCGTTCTCAGCCATCAACCCATCCATCCATTTCAATGACGGGAAGACTCTAAAGACCATCTCGCCTACGAAGACCGTGATGGCAAAGGCTACTCTTGATGACGGGTTCGACCGGCCATTTGCCATCTACGACCTGTCCAGGTTCCTCGGCGTTCTCAGTCTGTTCGATAACCCCGAACTGACCATCACAGACACCGCCGTTGAGATCCGCGGCCGCAATGGCGACAGCATCAACTACGTCGTTGCCGACCCTTCAAACATCGTGACTCCTCCTGAGAAGGAAATCAAACTCCCTTCAGTTGATGCTACCTTCTCGCTGAAGCAAGATGACTTCAACCGCGTGATCAAGGCGCTTTCTGTCCTCGGTCTCCCTGAGATTGCAGTGGTCGGCGACGGTGAAAAAGTCTTCCTGCAAGCTGCTGACTCCAAGAACCCGACCGGTGACGTATATAAGACTCCAGTCGGTGAAACTGACAAGACTTTTCGAGCCATCTTCAAGTCTGAGAACCTGAAGATCTTGTCGGGTGACTATGAGGTCTCCATCAGCAAAGCCGGCCTGAGCCACTTTGCTGGAGCTGGCATCGAATATTGGATCGCCATGGAAGGCACGTCCAAGTTCAACTAAGACTACCTTTTATCATGGAGCTATTTCATAATGCGTGAGCAATTCCTCTACGTGGAAAAATACCGCCCTCACACGGTGGCGGATACCATTCTTCCAGAGAGTCTCAAAGCGACCTTCCAGTCCTACGTCGACAAGGGCAACATTCCAAACATGACCCTGGTCGGTGGACCAGGCATTGGTAAAACCACCATTGCCAAGGCAATGTGCGACGAGTTGGGTATCGACTATATCGTCATCAACGGTTCGCTCGATCTGAACAAAGATGCTCTGCGAAACGAGGTGCAGCAGTTCGCATCTTCAGTCTCCTTCACGGGCGGCCGCAAGATGGTCATCGTCGACGAAGCCGATGGTTTGCGCGGCGACGTTCAGGGAGCACTTCGTGCTTTCACTGAAGAGTTCTCGGCCAACTGCGGTTTCATCCTGACTGCCAACTTCGGCAATAAGATCATGGAAGCTCTCCGCAGCCGCTGTCCTCCGGTGAACCTGACTATCCGCAAGGATGACAAGCCACAGATGGCCATGCAGTTCATGAAGCGTTGCCTGTCCATCCTTGACAAAGAGGGTGTCACCTATTCCAAAGAGGCGCTCGCTGCTATCATCCAGAAATACTTCCCCGATTTCCGTCGGACTCTGGGAGTTCTGCAGGAATACGCTTCGGCCACTGGCACTATTGATTCTGGTGCCCTCGTCGATTTGGCAGATGAATCCATCGATGCTATCAAGAAGCTGATCAAGGAGAAGAACTTCTCTGGCATGCGGAAGTGGGTCGGCGAACATTCGGACATGGACACAACTGTCTTCTTCCGGGCCCTCTATGACAAGATCACTCCAGATCTAGAACCCAACTCGGCTCCACAACTGGTCTTGATCTTGGCTGACTATCAGTATAAGGCGGCCTTCGTCGCCGACCAGGAGATCAACACGGCCGCGGCTCTGACTGAGATCATGGCCTCCGTCATCTTCAAGGGGTAAATATGGCCGGCAACCCCTTCGAATACATTAACAACCTCACGTCCGGCCGGCAGAACATGATTCGCGAGAGCGATGATCCGTTTGTCGCCGAAAAGGAATACCCAGCGTTCATGGCGAACCGGGGCCTCTCCTACTTCATCGACACGATCATGTATGCTAATGACATGAACAGGCACGCTTCGCTTGATAACATCATGCAGTACGAATACCTCTACTATTCTGTTCCTAAGAAGAAGAGGTTTACAAAATGGTCCAAGCCTGACAAGTCTGAAGAGGTCGCATTGGTCTCGGAATACTATGGCTATTCAAAGAAGCGAGCAGAAGAAGCTCTGCGGCTGTTGACTCCAGATCAACTTGCCACTATCAGAAAGGTCTTGGACAAGGGCGGAAAGTCTTAATGCATAAATATCAACAACGTCATGGAGTAATGATGAGTTAGGAAGTGTGCAAACCATGGTTGATCAAGATATATTCCGCGGTCTAGGTGTTGAAATCCAGATTGCCAAGGAAGATGACTTCCTTAAAATCAAAGAGACTTTGACTCGTATAGGCATCGCCTCTAAAAAAGACCAAAAACTGTTTCAGTCATGCCATATTCTCCACAAGCGTGGACGGTATGCCATCATGCATTTTAAGGAACTCTTCATCTTAGATGCAAAGAAGACTGATTTCACCGATGACGACCTTGGTCGTAGAAATACCATCGCTAGCCTGCTTGAGGAATGGGGCCTCATCAAGATAGCCAATCCTAAAATGTGTGAATCTCCCCGTGCCGACCTTCGTAACATTAAAATCCTCCCATTTTCTCAGAAGCGAGATTGGGAGTTGTGCTCTAAATATACCATAGGAAACAAGCAATGATTAAACTAGAAATGACCACCATTCAGGCATCCGCATTCCTGCAGATTCTTGATAGCGCTGTTCGTGCCAACGGCCTGAACGCTGCTGAGACTCTTGTCATCGTCCAGCCGGTTCTGGCTCAGCTGATCAACGATTACCGTCTTGCAGTAGAGACGGAACAGCTGGCCGCTCAAGCCCCGGCCGCTCCGGCTAAGTAAGGCCTACCGCACTTTTTAGTGTACAAAATATCCTAAGTGGTTTATGGTGGTTTATACCCGTCTAACACTTAGGATATTTTCGTATGAGCAAAGCTAGCCTTGACGGTCTGAACCTTACCGTTTTCGATGAGATTTACGTTCAGACTAAGGATCGAGTGCCTTTCAACACCAAGGCTCCGCCTTTGGCATTCGCGACTCAGACTGGTGTTGGTTTCGACAAGCGTAAGGAAACCGTTGACACTTGGTCCGGTCCGACGTACCGCTATGTCGATAAGCTAGACGAAAATGGTAAGCGCGTGATGCGCAAGGATTATCCGAGCGTCGCCGAACAAGTCCGCGTCGATGCCCCGATGACGCCCGGGATCTATCTGAAAAACCTGCCACAATCTGGCTTCACCTTCGAGAAGTCAGTCAGCCGTTGGTCAACCTCCAATAAGTGGTTCACCATCAACGATCCACGTGGATTCCAGCTACAAATCGCAGCTGATAACCTCGGCGACATCCTTATCAATGCCGGCGTGCTTAATGGCGATCTTCAGGGAGAATATGTCTGGGCTCGAAATAAGGCCAGCATCTTTTTGTGCCGCACGAGCCACCCGGCATACAGAGATTTTGTCTCACCTAAAATCACTCGGACCAACTTGATCCCTGGTGACGTCATCCTGATGGGTCAGGAGACAACCGAGTATGAATTTCTCGGGACTTATTACACGACCCGGCTCGGTACCGAATACCGCTATGTGCATAATCAAACAGGGCAAATTATGCCAGACAACTGGCGCAACCCTTCTCATTGGAACTATAGAGCCACATCTGTTCATACGCAGCAGGGAGTCACTTTCAGCACCCAAGATTCCAAGCTGGTTTTCGTCTTCAAGGGTGAAGGCGGCCAACTGAAGGTCATGCGACAGAAGCCAACCAAGGTCAAAATGGTTCGTGAAGGTAATCCATCGGTTCTGCTGAAAACTGGGCAACCATACACTATTTGGTCGAATCTGCCAGCCTCAAGTGTCGCCCTGTTCTGGGATTCTGTGGAAGACATGGAGGAGCATGGTCCTGCGTTTATCGAGTCACACGTAGATACTATGAGTGCTGCCGAGAAATTCGGTGGGTATTCCTATAACAGGGAATCACGGATCTTTGGAGGTGATTATGCCTACGACAAGGCAAATAACAAGGTAGTCGATGCTCGTTAATGATTCTGCACTTCCCGGCAACGTAAAGAGGGCCCTGATCGATGATCATGGGCCCTCGAGTACGATTGAAGAGATTGTGGCGAAGCCTGATGCTGAGCTTGTCAGGTCGGCTAATGTAGGCCGTAAAACGATTCGTCTGCTGCGGGAATACGCTGCGACTATTTGATGGGGTTTCCCGCCTTACCTAGCATCACTTTCGTGTGCCAGTGGTCGCCAATTTTACGCTGATAGAAGTGATTCTTAAACTCAGGGTGCCTGGTAACTTCAGGATCATCATCTGGAGCGTGTCGGATCGGATCCTCATCGCCAAGGTGTTTCTTGACTTCGTCATGATCCATAGCGTGATGGTGAAGATCAGGTGTATGACGTTTCATGAAACTCAAGGACGGCCCAGATACTTCCTTGTAAGAAGTCCCATGTTCAATCTCTGATTTCATGATATGCTTCAGGCCATGCTTGCCTTCATCGGAACCATCGGTCCCTACAGCAACGCTCTTACGACCGCCTTTGTCTTTATACATGACTGCCGCATGGACTTTGCCATCCTTTTTGTGGAGCTTCCACATAGGAATGTTCTTGACCATGTCGTCTGCGTCTTTGAATCCAGACCCGTGGATTCCGCCTATTTTTTCATAGGATTTTTGCATGAGGCCAAAGACCTCGTGTTTGTGGGCTTCTTTTTCAGCCTCGTGGTGTGGCAAGAGGTTAACGAAACGCTCTGCTAAGACAAATTCACCGAACGTTTTCATGTAGTCCCCTAGTGCATCAAGTGCTTCTTCATGATATTTATCACAGGACCCATGTTAACAATCCGGTGGCCTTCACCTTTTAGCCACGTGACGTTTTTGAACTTCTTAGCAGCATAGTCAGGCTTGACAACGTCATCCTGGTCGCTCAGAAACACGTGGTGGTTCTTCGAAGGTTCGCCCTTGGCAAGATTAAACTCTGCGTAATCTTGCAGGACTTTGGCCTCGAGGCCGAACTTGGTGAGGTTCTTAACCGGCTCAAGCGACGGGTTCAGAAGAACCATCCGCGAGCCTTGTTGCTTGGCAAAGTGATATGCCCACAAGCCGCCGGCGCTGTTGCCGACCAGGATCACGTCTTCAGGGTGATACGTATCGAAGATGGTGTTGATGGCTTTTTCAAGCTTGGCAGCGATCTTCGTCGGGCCTTCTTGGTGAACGATCGGATACGATAGCACTAGGTGTTCAGGGAAGGCTTGTTGGATGGCGACCTTGCTGTCTGCCTCCGGGCTCCCGTTAAATCCATGAAAGTATACGATACACTTAGACACGCTTAGCTCCTCTTACATTATCAATGTACACTTATAGGAAATGAAGTACACTGCCTTCTTAGCAATATTTATGTGTACATCATTTTCCTCGTGTCGTACATTGATAAAATGAATCAGGACCGTTACAAGTACCCGAGCACGCCACACCTACCGTTGTCCAAAGGACGACAGTGGGATGACACCGCTCTTGACGGCTACGCAAACTTCATCGGCCACGAGGTCGTGATCACGGAGAAAATGGACGGTGAGAATGCTTCCCTTTACCATGACTACTATCACGCCAGATCCCTTGATTCTCGCCACCATCCTTCTCGTGATTGGATTAAGTCTTTTTGGGGTCGCGTTCGGTTTGACATTCCCGCCGGCTGGCGGTTCTGCGGTGAAAACCTCTACGCTGCTCACAGTGTCAAGTATGATTCTCTGCCTAGCTACTTTATGCTATTTAGCGTTTGGGGTCATAACAATTATTCTCTGAGCTGGGATGAAGTCGAGTTCTGGGCAGATCTTCTGGGCATAGATACTGTGCCTGTCCTTTATCGTGGTCAATTTGACAAGACCATCGTCGAGAAGATTGCTCGAGAACAGGATCCTGAGAAATCTGAGGGCTTCGTGATCCGGAATGCAGAGTCATTCCATTTTGATGACTTTGCCAAAAACATGGGTAAGTACGTTCGAGTCAATCACGTACAAACCGACCAACATTGGATGTTCGCTGAGATCGTCCCAAACCAACTGAGAGACAGCAATGAGTGAGATCTTTTACACCTCTGACCTTCATTGGGGTCATGAGGCAACCTGCACCAAGTTTACCAGAAACGATGGGACTCCTCTTCGTCCATTCTCCTGTGCGCAAGAGATGGACGAAGAGATGATCCGCCGTTGGAACGCAACTGTATCACCGAACGACAAAGTGTACGTGTTGGGCGATGTGGCTATGAGGAGCCAGCACCTGAAGACTATGGGCCGGGTCAACGGCAAGAAGACTCTCATCCGGGGAAACCATGACATCTTCGACATCAGGGATTACCTGAAATACTTTTCCGAGGTCCATGCTATTCGGTATCCGGAAACCCGTGAGTTCGTCATGACGCATATTCCTCTGCACCCAGATTCGGTTCGTGAGAGGTATAAGTACAATATCCACGGGCATCTGCACGCCAACCGGGTGACTATCGAAGCCGAACGCACTATCAGAAAATATGCCGACGGATCCTTTGACAGTGAGATTGTTAGGGTCACTGACCCGATGTATTTGAACGTGTGTGTTGAACACACCGACTACACTCCAATCTCACATGACGAGGTCCTCCGCCGGATTCGCCAACAGCAAGAGGATTTTAACAATGCCTGAACCAACCGTTATGATCATAGTGGCAAGTCTTGTTGTATTGGCCTGCTTGACGTTTCTGACATGGGTCCTGCTTATCAGGCCGGGTCATCTCACAAAGCTTCATGACCAAGTAGTCGATGAAACTACTTCGGCCGTGCTTGAAGCGTGTCTGTCTTATGGACAGAGCCAACTCTCGTCTAGCGAGTATGAGAGATTCAAGACCCTGCTGACTGCCGAAATCAGTGAAGGCGCAGGCGGCATTAGCCTGGCGGTTCTCGTTGAACGCTGCATTGCAGAAGCTAGAGAGGAATCCAATGAAGCGTGAATGGACTCCCATCACTGAAGATCAAAAAGATGGACGCATCTATCTCTTAGGAATCCCAGATAAGAAGATCGGCCCTTGGATGGGTTATTTCTGGAAGAACGGCAACTGCTGGCTCCAATGCGATCTTCCAGCCCACGGCAAGATGCCCACCCATTACTATGACTTGACGGGATTGCTTTTCGAATGAACGCTCTTGAGTTTGACCGCGACGTTTTCATGGAACAGGGGTTCCAGTTCACTAAAAGCGGTAACAGCTGGATGGTCTCTGTTTTAGAGTCGTGGACCTCTGAAGGGGAAACGTGGCGCTTCATCGGCCACACCATGGGCCGAGAGGATCGTTGGGCCTCAATCAATTTCCGTAGAACGACGATCGGGCACAAGAGCCGCCTTGAGGCTGCTCAGCAACTCGAGAGATTATTTTACGGTAAGTGAATTTAGTTGTGTACCTATTTTCCAGTTATCGTATTATGAGAATGTAACTTGGAGCTACCTATGATGATCAACGTTCTGGATGGCCGGGACATTCGTTCGGTTTCTCGTGTGGAACTGCAGCGGATTTCTGAGCAGCTGATGAAGATCACGCGGACGCTGAACCAGGAAATCGGAATGCGCAACGCCTCGGACAGCTTCGTCTACGGCTGGAGAAACACGGACGGTAGCGGAACGTACACGACGTTCGATACGTTCCTGGAAGCTTGGGCCGAAGCTGAAAAGCAGCTTGGTTCGGGCGGAGGTTATCGAGTGCAGAACGTGCATCTGTAAGAGATTCAACCGGCGAGGCCGGGGTCATTGCAAAGGACCGGGTGCGAATCCCGGGGGCAATGGGTGCAACTCCCTAAGCCCGCACGTTAGCCGGTAGTGATTGGATAATGTCTGGACCCGAGGTTGCAGCCTTGGCCCTCCACACATGCGAAAAGAGTAGTGAGACTAGCTTAAGCTGGATAGAGCGGGGACCCTGCGGTCCTAGGTACACGGGTTCGAGTCCCGATTCACTTTCGTCCCCCGAGGCACTGCAATGACTTGCGGGGCCTCTTTTCGTATGCGCCACTTTTTATTGTACATATTTGTCAGACGGTGTAGGATAAGAATATGAGAAATGTTGACACACAAATTCACGCCGTCTTTGAGTCCGCTCTGGATGATATGTACGTCTTCCCTGACAACTCGACCCTGCGTCGCGAGTCTGGCAAGACTCCAAATGGCAATGACATGGATGGCCAATGGGTCTACCGTGACGCTAATGGGAATTTCCTTGACTACGGCTCGTACCGCCACGACCTGGCGGATCGCTTTAATCTCGTCCTCTATCCCAGAATCGTCTGACATGAGAGTCATTAAAACCAAAATCGACCTGAGCATTCCGCTTGGGATCTTCTTCCGCTTTCCAGAGACCGGCTTCGTTCTCTGGACTCTGCTGGGGCGCGTGCTGTGAAATACCAATTTCCTGTCATCAACACGATCAATGACGTCCTTCCGCACCTCGATGGTCGGAAGGAGTTTGTCGTTGCCAACCGTGGTGACCACATCATCATCAACTACGCCGTGGCCTTCGCCGACACCTTCTGTCCGGTGACAACTCTCGGCGACGCGATCCGTCGTGAATGCCGTGGCTTGATCTTTGATGCCAAGACCGGCAAGATCATCCGCCGTCCGTACCACAAGTTCTTCAATGTGGGCGAAAAGGAAGAGACCGACCCCAAGATCATCGATGAACTGATCGACGCCATCTCGCTCGAGAAGCTCGATGGTTCGATGATCGCTCCTTATCCGGCCGCCGACGGTACGCTCCGTTGGGGCACCAAGATGGGTGACACCGACGTGGCCAAGATGGTTCTTCCGTTCCTAACCGCGAACTCGAACTATGTTCAGTTCGCTCAGGTCGCTGTAGAATGTGGCCTTACTCCGATCTTCGAATTTTGCTCGCGTCAGCAGCGGATCGTCGTGGATTATGAGACCGAGCGCCTCGTTCTGACTGCGGTCCGCCATATGGAATCAGGTGCTTATGTTGGCTATGACGGCCTGTGCGCTCTGGCCGATTCGTGGAGCATCGATGTCGTTGGGACCCTGGAGTTCGACAAAAACGCTGTCGGCGTCGAGGGTGTGGTCATCCGCCTGTCGGACGGCCACATGGCTAAGATGAAGGCCGAGTCATACATGCGTATCCACAAGGCCAAGGACAAGATCACGGTTGAGAAGAATGCCGTGGACGCCATCCTGAACAACGAGATCGATGACCTTCTGCCTGAACTTGGTCAGGAAGACCGTGACCGTGTTGTGGCTCTTGATGTTGCTCTTCATCGGTTTTTGGACAGCCGCTCGAAGATGTTGGCTTTAGAGGTGGCTGAAGACGTGGAGCTCTTCAAGGATAAGAAGACTTACGCTCTTGAGGCTCAACGCCCACAATATATCAAGGCGGCTGTTTTCAAGATGTGGGATGAGCCGGAAGGTGCTTACGAGTACCTTATGGCCCAACTCACCAAGAGCCTGGGTAAGGAAGTCAACTACGCTGACTTCAAGCGCATGTGGGGCTTCGACTATGACTATTCTCAGTAAGATCCTAGACCGGTTTCAAGGCCCGAAAATATACATGGTCGTGGATGATGAGGGTGACGCTATGGCCCTCCATCCCGGCCGTGTGTTGAAAACCGACACTGTTATCTCTGGACCATTTCGTTATGCAAAGGCTCGGAAAATAGCCAGAGCCATCAACAAGGAAAACACCAATGCAGATTGAATCTCAGTTTCTGGCCGCCGGAATGATGTCGGCCTTCTTTGATTCTGGTGTTTATGAAAACGCACCAGCACCTGTCAAAGCGAACATGCGGACCCTGGTTATGAAGGGATACGAGATCGCCTGCTCTATGCAGACAGCCGCTGATGTTGAACAAGAGCGCGAAAGGGAGCTGGCCGCGATTGAGAAGGAAGTGGAGTTCATCCTGAGCATTTGTGATCAGCTCAAGCGTAACCCCATTAACTCTGATTCGATCAACCTTCTTATCGCCAGCTTGCCCTGCGAGTGCGACCATCGCGATCTGATGCTGAACTACACTGGTGATTCTGCAGCTGTCACTGATTTTCTGCTGCGCCTCTTAGGGCGCCAATATCAGGGTCACGTTTATGACACCTTCCGCTCACTGCGGGCTAACCCTTGCATTAGCGGACCAGACTCCGTACTGCTTCTTCTGGTCGGCTTATCGCAGCACGGCTTCAATCTGAAACAGCAGTTTACGTAAACGCAGTCGAACTCATAAATATCCCTATAACAGGGGCACTAGCTATGGGTACTACAGTACGAACTAAATGTAAGCATCGCACTTTGAAGCTATTGGCGAAAATGGCTGTAGGTACCGCATGGTTGTTAAGTCCCAGCGCAATCATGTTTGCTGTTGGGATTCTAGTGGGTCCATATATGCACTGGACCACGGATATGATTTATCTAGCTGCCACGAATGCGTTCATACTATGGGCTTCTATACTAATAACGTTTCTGGGCTGCATGCGTCACATGCGCCACGAAATTAGATCTGATATCGAAGACTATCACGATCAGTTTGTGGCACTGCGCTATTGGACTGCGGAACCTGGCTCTCCAAAAACGGATTTGGATACACTGAAATCTCTTAAACAAAAACTACTAGCAAGCGCAAGCAATGCAAGCTCCTAGACTTGACGGGTTTGTCCCTATTTTCATCGCAGGAACTATAGTCCTTGGCGCCGCTTGGTTTTTAGCACCTGCTGCCATTGTGTTCGCTGCCTGCTTTATTGTTTTGGGATTGTCTATGTCTCTCTCAAAACTGTTAGCCATATGGGCTTGCGGCGTTTGGATTCTAGGCCATGGTATATTCTGGCTCTATATCAGGTTCCATGATTGGGTCGTTCTAAAAATCTATGAACGCAAGCATGAAGATTTCATGCGCATCAGGGATATATTTTACTATCCCACCGCGTGTTGCGCGGAATCTTATGAAGCTCTAAAAGAGCGTGAAAGGAATTGGCAAGATGGCAAAGGGCCGGGTTGTAACGTGCCGTACTCCGCACTGCGGTGCGAAAGTGAACTACGAGACGAGGTGGGTTCGTGGCTGGAGTTCGCCGGGGACTAGTGGCGAGTTCAACGTAACGAGTAACGTAAAAGAGCATCATTGCCCAATATGCAACAAGCCGCTCTTAACGCCTGAAGAAGATGCCGCAACTCCGATCAGACAGTACTATTCTAGTACCATGTGAAAAGGGACCCCGTAGGGTCCCTTTCTTCGTTCTTAGGCTTCGTTGGTCGAGACCTTGCCGGCGGCCGACCTTCTGATCACCTTTGCAGGTGGTAGAGGCGCTTCTAGCGGCCAGCGCATGCCGCCCTCAGTCAGGCGACTCTTAGCAATCATAGTCTCGGAAACCGAGTTACCCTGATTGCCGCCTAGTACCCAATAATGGGTCGCCGTCTCGCCGGCATAAAAGCCAACATGTCCACCACCATCGCGAGTAAAGACCAGAACCGCACCAGCACGTGGCTCAGTTAGCTGCCGACCCCAGGTCGCCCATGCCTTAGCACGGACAGCGATAGGAGCAGTCTTAAGACCGGCAGTATCGATACAGTGGGCTACGAACGTGCCACACCAAGGAGTCTCGTCATCCTTGACAGCAATACCGAGCTTGTTGCCGAGGCGCTTTGCCCAAGCCATAATTGTAGGGTTATGCTTCGAGCCTGGGTATTCCTTCAGGCCAATCCACTTACGGGCTTCGGTGTACCAAGCCGGATCAATAGTCTTTGTCATTATGTTTCTCCATTTTATATGACGTCCGAAGTTATTTATGTGTACGTATTTTCTAGTTATCGTATTATGAATGAATGAGAGGCAGGAAGTTTGCCTCGTTTTGGAATGAAGCCATGTTTAAGATGAAACCGAAGCGTTGGCACCTGACGCTCATGCTGAAATACGGTCATGTGATCGAGGCCACCGTGGATACTTTTGAGTTTATCCGGGCTCCTGAAGGCCACATCACTAAGTGGTCGGTTACCGGAGTCAAAACCGGGTCTTTCGGCGTCAACCCTATGGACATCGTCGGTTATGAGGCCCGGCCTATCTACTTTTAAGGAGCGCTATGCGATACGCAGCTATTGAGACCACCACGACCCAGACTTGGGTTCCTGGTGATGAACGGAGCCGTACTAACCCAGGGCATGGTTACCCTGAGGGGTATGAAACGCACACCACGATCACCATGCACGAGTTCGACACGATCGAACAGCTGACCGCATGGCTGACCCGTCAACAGCAGAGCACGTACAGCCGAGACCGCAAGTATCGGCTCATTCAGTTCGATGAGCTGCAGGCTCAAACGACCATCTCGGTTGCTGTGGTGCCGGCGTGACTCGGCTTCAGCCCGGTGATCGTCATTACGCCGTTCACATGAACCATTGTAATGAGGGTGAGTGTTTCCGAATCTGTAAATACGGAGAATCGGACATTTGCCCGGCTTTGGAAGGAATCCTGCCGGACCCGGACCCAGAATATGTGGTCAAGACTCTGACCCATATGGCTGAGCAGATGGAACGGCAGAACCCAGAATACATCAACAACATCTATCGTCAGGCAATCATCCTGATCGATTATCATGGACACTATCATGAGTATTGAACTTGAAGACCTCATTTCCGCTTTAGAACAAGGCGGCAAATCCGACGGTCGAGGCATCCGCCTCACGTCGTATGACTCTCGCTTCACCGCTAAGGAAGCCAGACTTGAAATCATTGAACATTTGGCCCGTCTGAAAGATCTTCTCGATTAAGGGTGTACATAATATTCTAGTATCGTATTATGTAATTGTAAGGAGAGACTCTGAATGACCCGCGGTGAGATGCTTGGAAAGATGCTGGTTCTGGCCACGACTGGTCACGCTGGCCAGTTCGACAAGGGCGGCAAGCCCTACATCCTCCACCCTCTGGCGGTCATGAACATCCTCAACACGGATGACGAAGAGCTCCAGTGCATCGCCCTCGGCCACGACCTGATCGAGGACACGGCTGCCACCTACCAAGATCTCCGCGATGCCGGAATGACCGAACGGGTCATCGACGGAATCCGCAGAATGACCAAGCAGCCCGGTCAAACGCTGGACGAATACAAGGCGGTCATCTTCGAAAGCACTGACGCCATGCTGGTCAAGCAGGCCGACCTGACCCACAACTCGGACATTCGCCGACTGAAGGGGGTCTCCGAGAAGGACATTCAGCGGATGGCAAAGTACCACCGCTTCTACCTGGAAATCAGACAGAGACTGGAAGAGAAGAAGTGAAACCGTATAGCCTCGAATCTAAGGTTCAACATCAGACCAATGTCTTCGTCAGCGACCTGCTTGGCGGCGCCTATTCTGTGTCGAGCGGCATCACCAATCTGGTGATTGAAGGCCTCTCATTCGGCTATTACAATCCGGACGGCGCCACCAACCACATCCTCGGTGTAACTTTCCAAAGCCAAGAGGAAATTGAAGAGTATGCCCGTGAGCGTTTCTTCGAGGTCCTGACTGGTAAGATGGCGATCGGCAAGTTTTGTGAAGAGATTTTCACTTGCGCTGCAGTGTTCCGCCGTGAGACTCGTAAGAAGGAAGACGCTAAGTGAGACCCTATTTCTTCAATCGCCGCATCCTAGTTCCGTTCTATCGGCTGCGCTATAGGCTGTTTGGCCCCAGGCCGCAGAAAGCGTACATGTGCCAAGTGGACTACGACCATCACCTTGATGGTGACAGCTATGGTTGCAAGGTTTTTGGCGATATCGAAGACCTTCGGAAGCATAAGCCATGTGTGTCCGCCTGCGGAATCGTCGAGGTCAAAATTGTTCGGACTAAGATCGTCCAGCCATCAAAGCACTGATATATAAACATGTGCATCGGGATAGACCCACGCACCTCATAGCCCTAAGGAGTTTAGGATGAAAGAATATAAGACTGCGGTCGTGATCATGCGAGCACAACCGCCACACATCGCCCACGTTGAGCTAATCCGTGAGGCATATGACATCGCCGATCACGTCATTTTGATTTTTGGCAGTTCGTATCTCCCCCGATCCTACAAGAACCCATTTACTTTCGATGAGCGTAAGAGCATGATGCTCGACGCCCTCTATGATGCTGGTATGCCAGCCTTTAGCGGTTTCGAGTATCACGGTTCGCCGGACTTCAATGACAACAACGCTTGGGCAGCCAACATTCAAGAGTTGGTCGGCGACAGCGGCAAGACGGTTCTCGTCGGACACATGAAGGACAACTCGAGCTTCTATCTCGACATGTTCCCCCAATGGGATCGCTTTGACCCCGGCCTGGTTCATCCCCTGAATGCGACGGACGTGCGAGATCTCTATTTCCGCAAGGACTGCAATCTCCGTTATTTCTCAGACGTTCTGCCAACCTCTGTCATTTCGTTCCTGCGTGCTTTCAAAGCAACCGAGGAATATCAGCAGGTCATCCGCGAGCGCGAACATATCGAAATGTATCGTCGCCAGTATGAACATCTCCCATACGCTCCAGTCTTCGTGACGGTTGACAACGTCATTTTCCAATGCGGTCACATCCTGATGGTCAAGCGTCGCTCGGAACCGGGCAAAGGGCTCTGGGCTCTACCCGGTGGATTCCTGAACGCGGCGACCGATCATTCTCTTGAGGATGCTGCCATCCGAGAACTGAAGGAAGAGACCAAGATCAAGATCCCTGTTCCTGTTCTCAAGGGTTCCATCAAGGGCAGCAAAGTCTTTGATGCGATCAACCGCTCGGCACGTGGACGGACCATCACTCACGCCTTCCACTACGTTCTTCCTGACGGCGAACTGCCTAAGGTTCGTGGTGCTGACGACGCTGAGAAGGCCGTGTGGATTCCGATCTCGCAAGTCAATCGTGAAGAGTGCTTTGAAGACCACTACCTCATCATCCAACACTTCGTGGGAGCCACAAAATGAGAGTCTTTGTCTGGGTAGGCTATGGTAACAGTAGCGTCTATTACGCTGAGACACAAGAAGATCTTCGCAAGATCTACAACGAGGTTCGTAACGCTCTTCGGGACTTTTATACTCCTGAAGAATTCATCGAGACCTTTGGTCCTGAGCCTGATCTTCTCAGCCACATTCGTGAGAGAGACGTTTGCGACATGATCGAACGCTTCGGCGGCTTCGGTCAGCACGACTCATTCGAATGGGGTACCGAATTCACCAAACTGCTGGGTCGATAGACGACCTCGCTTAAACCGCAAAGGAGCTTTGCAATGCTAAACGAAAACAACATCATCTTCAACTCGGATTCCTACAAGTACAGTATGTACCTCCAGTATCCGCCAGAAACGAAAACCGTCTATTCTTACATCGAGAGCCGCGGAGGCAAGTGGGATTCGACTGTTTACTTCGGCCTCCAGGCTTTCATCAAGAAGTATCTGTTGACTCCGGTCACTATGGAAGACATTGATGAAGCCGAAGCAGTTATTCTGGCACACGGTGAACCATTCAATCGTGCCGGCTGGGAATACATTGTCAACGCTCACGGAGGCCGCTTGCCGATCGTGATCCGTTCGGCTCCTGAGGGTTCTATCATCCCCGGCAAGAACGTCCTGCTGGTTATCGAGAACACCGACCCGGAATGCTTCTGGCTGACGACCTTCCTCGAGACGGCTCTGCTTCGTGCCATTTGGTATCCGACTACGGTCGCTACAAACTCTTATGAGTCCAAGAAGGAGATCTTGTCCTACCTCGAGAAGACCGGTGATCCTGAATCGATCGGCTTCAAGCTGCACGACTTTGGTGCACGTGGTGTGTCTTCCAAGGAATCTGCCGGCCTCGGCGGCATGGCTCACCTTGTGAACTTCAACGGCACCGACACTGTGATGGGTCTTGTCTACGCTCGCAACTTCTACGGTGCCGATATGGCCGGCTTCTCCATCCCTGCTGCCGAGCACAGCACCGTCACGTCGTGGGGCAAGGAGAACGAAGTTCTGCCTTATCGGAACATGCTGAAGCAGTTTGCTCGTGAGGGAACGGTTGTGGCGGTTGTTTCGGACAGCTATGACATCTTCAATGCTTGCGAGCTTTGGGGAACCGAACTGAAGCAAGAGGTGATTGACTCGGGTGCAACTGTCGTCATCCGTCCGGACTCCGGCAATCCTCCTGAGGTTGTTCTGTCGTGCGTTCAGATCTTGGACAAGAACTTTGGACACACGCTCAACGCGAAGGGCTACAAAGTCCTGAACAACGTGCGTGTCATCCAGGGTGACGGCATCGACAAGCAGATGATCCGTGCCATCCTCTACACTCTGACTCTGGCCGGCTACTCGGCTGATAACGTTGCCTTCGGTCAAGGTGGAGCCCTCTTGCAGATGGTCAACCGTGACGACCTGGCTTTCGCCATGAAGTGCTCGGCCATTCAAATCGGTGACCGTTGGGTTGAGGTTTTCAAAGACCCGATCACTGACCAGGGTAAGAAATCTAAGAGAGGTCGTGTTACCCTCTATCAAGAGAAGGATGGGACCTTCCACTCCGGCGTCGAGGATTGGCAAACGCCGGCCCTTGATGAGGTCTACCGAGACGGGGTTCTCGTCAAGGAAACCACCTGGGATGAGGTCACTGCTCGGGCAAGAAAATAAGACGGAAAGGAGCCTTCGGGCTCCTTTTTCGTTGTACACAATTAGCAGACTGCTTATTATAGGAATGTAAGCAAGGAAACGAACATGCTCCCCATTTCAGATGAAGCTCGTGCGGTCGCTGCCACTGGCGGTTATAGCGAAGATCGCTATCGCAGCTGGCCTGCTGTCGCGCAAGCCCTCCTCGACCGCGGTTATACCGCACAGGAAGCCGAAGCCATCATGCGGTCTAAGTGGACTCGCTGGGCTGCTGACGTGTCTGATGCTCCGTACGGCCAAGCGACGGCCGACATGCTGATCCGGTTCATTGAGAGCTCGCCGCGTCATTACGGCCCGGGTGCTGTCGCTGCGCTGGTTCAGGAAACCTTCGGATGATCCAGATTCGTTCGAGCCAGTTCGACTCGTTTGTCGATGATGGCGTGAAGGTTCTGACTGCTGAGATCTCCGAGCTTGAGCTTGCGGGATTCCCGGCCCAGTTCCAACTCATCACTTCGGCTGGTCTGAAAGTGATGTTCGAAATTGTCGACACCACTCGGAATGAAGGTGACATTGTTATGGTCACCTATAAGCCGATGAGCCCTGCGTTCGGCTCCGCTCAGGTGGTCATTTTCAATGATTGAAAAATAAAGGTGTACAAATAAGTCGAATCAAGTTAGAATGGCATAATCGACCTGTATAAATAAGATACCTGAGAGTGAGGCGTACGATGGAAGACTTTGACATCATTAAGCAACTGGACGCCAATCTCAAGAAGTTTGTTGGTGATACCAACGTGGATGCAGTTTTTGCTGACCCGAAGCGATACCGTCGCCTCGCGGATCAGTTCTGGAATACCAAAGTGGTCAAGCCGTCTAAGGCTGCCTGACCCTTTTAGGGGTGTGTTGTACGGGAGCATGCGGGCCTCCAAAACCTTGCGGCGGGGGTTCGAATCCCTCCACCCCTGCCATTGTGTAGCCACCTTCGGGTGATAAAAGAAATGGGCGTGCTACCGTCCTATTTTATTTTGGGCCTATAGTGATAACGGTAGCACTGTAGCTTTGCAAGCTTCAAGTCGGGGTTCGATTCCCCGTGGGTCCACCAAACACACCGCTCCTATGGTGATACTGATGTGCATGAGCCCTTGGTACGGGTTAGGTAGAGGTTTGACTCCTCTTGGGAGCACCATTTTTGTGCCGAGGTGAACAGGGTTCACGCTGGGTTGTGTCCCCGGCGGGCACGGTTCGATACCGTGTCTCGGTTCCATTTCTTCCCGCCTTAGTGATAGCTGGTTAGCACGCTGGATTGTGGATCCGGTAGGCTGGGTTCGAATCCCAGGGGTGGGACCATCTCATATATACTATGTAACATCAAATAATCCGAGTGTAGGCCAGCCTGGTAGGTCGCTCCGTTTGGGTCGGAGAAGTCGTGAGTTCGAATCCCACCTCTCGGACCATTTTTAGTGTGTAGTGCTTGAAGTTTGAAGCATAAATATCTGCATGACTATAGCAGATATGATCACGAAGAAGCCTTGTATGTATTGCTCCAGAGAAATATCTTTGGGTAACATAGCAAAACATGAAAGGTCTTGTATAAAAAATCCTGGCAATGCCAAGATCTGTCCTTCGTGCTCTAAGCCATTCTTCTCTTCAGGCACTACATGCTCTTATGCCTGTTCAAATAAACATTTCCGGTCTGGATCGAATCATCCTAACTGGAAGCCAGATGGTTATAAGAACATGTGCTGGGAACATCATGGCAAGAAGTGTCTTGTTTGTGGTGAAGAAAAGATTGTTACGGTCCATCATGTAAATGAGGATCACGATGATAATAGGCCTGAGAATGTAGTTCCGCTTTGTCCGACGCACCATCACTATGTGCACAGCCGATACAAGAACGAAGTTCAACCTATTATCGAAGAATATTTACATACGTTTCAACTGAGTCGACGAGGCTAGGACATCTCTCACGTTTGGAGCGTGGGAAGCCGGGTGCGATCCCCGGGACTCAGACCATTTTCATCTTAGGAGACACATATGCCTGAAGCAAATAAAGTAGTAGCCGCCACCGTCACAAAAGCAATCGAATCTGTCAAGCCAGCTGCAACTCCAGCCACTAAGACGGTAAAGGTCGCCGACATTGTTGGCCCTATGGATGACGCAGAAGTGGTTGATGGTATCAACGCCCTTCTAGCTGAGTGGTCCGAGCAGAATCAGGGAGTTGCCAAGGTTGATCTTCAACTTGGAGCCTTCCGTACGATTCTGCAGACAGCACGAATCCCGGCCGAGTAAGACAGAGAAAACCCAAGCGTCTGGAGCCATGGGCGAGGCCAGTAAATAGCCTGTGTGTATCTCAAAGGGGCAGCTTCGTGGTCTCGAGCTGTTGTGGAGGTTCGCTCTCCGTATTTTATAAATACAGGATAACACTAGAGGATCCTGCATGAAAACGTTCAGACAACACATCGTAGAAGCCGTCGTTACCAGAAGTCTTCATGACATTTTGACTAAGGATCACGGATTCAAGCACGAAGAAGTTCACGGCGAAGGGTGGAGAAGCCCTCACTCTAGAGGTGTTGATCAATATCATACCTCAGAAATGCTTGAACCTGAGGATACACATAAGATTCTCACTAAAGCTGGTTACACGCATCTAACAAGATCCAAGGCCGATTCTAGAGTTTCTCTCGACAAGCATGTTCATTACGAAAAAGAACAGCTAGGTAGCAGACATTCTGTAACTGTGCATCATGAAACTGGGTTTGGCGATGCTCCTAAAGAAGTTAGCCACATTACGGCCCAGTGGCATACCACAAGAGATTAAGAACAACGCCTCCGTAGTGATAATGGTAGCACGGGTGTTTCGTAATCATCCAGTCGGGGTTCGATCCCTCGCGGGGGCACCAACCAGGAATACCGAATGAAGTCTTTTAGAGAACACATCGTCGAAGCCAAGGGCGTCACTCACTCAGCCCTCAGCAAACAGGTTGAGAAGCTATACGACGCCCATAAGGCTGGCAGTAATGACCATGAAGTTGTTCATGTGAAGAAGAATGCCCACACGGGAGCATCTAGTTATAGCAGTGGTTCTGTCAAAGCCAATACACTAGCTTACCGACATAGAGCTGGTGTGAAGTACGTCGGTCACCCGATGAAGGACGATGTCCAGAAGCTGATTAAGAAGCACGGCGGGACCTCTACAGGATCTTCGGCTAACGGCAACGAGGGTGGCTATATTGACACCTCGGACGGCTATCGCCACCATTTCACTCGTCAGCTTGGGTCGAACTACAATACGTTCGACCATGAGGTTCACAAGAAGCAAATCTCTGAAGAGATGACTGACGACGAGATCGATGCGCATAACGATAGCTTCAATGAGAAGGTTGCTTCTGCTCACGATAAGTACATCACCAAGCATTTTGGTAAAAATGCCGATGTGAACTGGGGTTCAGGTCATGATGAAGACGGTGAACACGGAATGTTTACCTCTAAAGTCTTCCATCCAGATCATGGCCGAGTTTATGTAACGACACATTATAACACCAAGACGCACAAAGTGCTCAAGCACGAAGAAGAATAAGATTTAAGCCTCTGTAGTGGTAATGGTAGCACGGGTGTTTTGTACTCACCCAGTCGGGGTTCGATTCCTCGGGGAGGCACCATACGGCTTCGGCCGCTCGGTTCTTCGGAACCACACCCTTAGCAGGACTTAAGAAACCGCTAAGGGTCAATATTTGGAACCGTGGCAGAGTGGACTATCGCACTGTCTTGATTTGCATAAATAACTAATGCAAACACTCTGTCAATTCTGCGATAAAAGCTCTAGTAACCCTGGGGCATTAGCAAAACATCAAAAACACTGTAAAAACAATCCCGGCTACGTTAAGGCTTTTAGGAGTCCTAGAGCTGGGGCAAAAAAGGGTAGTACTCCTTGGAATAAAGGGAAATCTGGAGTTTACTCTTCTACAACCCTTGACAAAATGCGATCTTCTGGAGGACACCTTCATACCGAAGAGACCAAAAACAAGTTAAGTGTCATCGCTAAAAATAGCGGCCTCGGCGGATATACAAAAAATGGAGGTCGAGGCAAAAAAGGATATTTCAAAGGTATATGGTGTGATAGCTCGTGGGAACTGGCCTATGTCATTTTCAATCTTGATCATGGGCATAAGATAGAGAAAAACTCTAAAGGCTTTCCTTACGAGCATGAAGGAAAAACAAAGAATTATATACCGGATTTTGTTTTAGAAGATGGCACATACGTAGAAATCAAAGGTTATTCTACTGAACAATGGCTACACAAGCAACACCACTTCAGTTATCCATTGGTTACGCTATATAAAAGCGATATGAATACATACCTTTCTTATGTTATCGAAAAATACGGAAAGAATTTCATAGATCTTTACGAGAAATAATGGATGCGGTTCCCTGATGGTGAGGGGCGTCGCCTGGAAAGCGCACGGTAGGCAGCAATGTCTACGGAGTTCGATTCTTCTCGCATCCGCCATTATTTAATGTGCATCGAATAATAGTTGTGTACTTAATATCCCAGCCGATTAGAATGGGAAGATAAATACAGACTTAATGCTCGCGTATCTCCTCTGGCTACGAACCAGTTGAAAGAGTAACTGGATACATGGAGGTTCGACTCCTCTCGTGAGCGCCAATTCAAACAATACCAGTGAGTCCGAAAAGTGAGGGCCAGAGCTGATAACTCTGTGGTAGGTGGAGCGTTACCACCCGCTGGTACCAAATTCTGACGGCCTGTCTTCCAATGGTCAGGAAACCCGGCCGATAACCGGGCAATGGTGGTTCAAGTCCACTCAGGCCTACCAACTTTCTTGTGTACATATTATTCCTACGGTGTAGGATGAGAATATGAGTAATGAAGATTATCTTGATGGTTACGATGCTGGCTGGGAGTTCCATATGGGATCCGGCCAGAGGGAAGAGCCTTCGGACGCCGTATGGCGGGATGATCAACGCCTTGCCAACTGGCAGCGCGGCTTCAATGACGCAGGAGACGACTCGTGATTATCACTCGCACTTCCATGATTAGTGGTAAGACCCACTCTCTGGACCTCGATGTGTCTGAAGCCCAACTGAACCGGTATCACTCCGGCTCTGGTTACCTTCAGGACATCTTCTCGAACCTGTCGGCAGATGAACGGGAGTTCATCAAGACGGGCATCACGGCTGCTGAATGGAACGATGTGTTCAACCGCGCCGAAGAAGATGCATAAATAAAAAAACCTAATGCCTAGGTAGCTCAGGGGTAGAGCAAGGGACTGAAAATCCCTGTGTCGGTGGTTCGAGACCGCCTCTAGGCGCCATACATTATGCCGCTCTGGTGAAGCTGGGGCTCACATCGGCTTGAAACCCCGAAGATAGAGGTTCGATCCCTCTGGGCGGCACCATAACATTTACTGCTGGGGAGTAGGGCAACGGTAGTTCGGTCTGATTCTGAGTCAGAAAGGTGTGGGTTCGAATCCTACCTCCCCATCCAACATTAAAGGCTATATCATGGACGAACCTGAAGTCTTCGAAATTACTGACGAACAGATTGAGCAGATTGATCTTTATCAAATGCTCCAGTTTCATCAGACTGGAGAAGGTGTTCAGATCTCTGTCGTTCAAGTCCCGGTGCCACGGGTTCTCATTGAGAACTTCCAGAAGCAGTTCGGGGAAGAGATGGCTAAAGTCAATTTGAAGCTGGTCACCTATAAGGGGCAGGTCTTCTTAGCTCCGGTTAAGACGACCTCTCTGATCGGCATCTAACCATATTACCCCGGCGGACCCAGCTGGTGACGGGAGCCGCTTGTCAGGCGGATGCAGGGGAGTTCGATCCTCCTCGTCGGGGCCATAAGTTTGGAGTTACTCAGGAAGGGTGTCGCGACCTCTGAGAATAGTCTTAGACAATGTTGGGTGCAACACCAACCTCCGAAGCCAATCATAGAGCTGCACCATGGTGGTGGCTAGCGTCTCATAAGCGCTAAGGTCGGGATCGTTACCCGATGGCTCTTCTCTAAAAAGTTCTGAGAAAATGCATTTTAGCTGTGTACATAATAACCAGCCAGTGTATATTGGGAGAATGAGTTGAGCATCTAATGTTCCTCCTCTTCCACGGCAGCCCATCGGGTTGACGGCTTAGGATGAGACTGCCCTGGCAGACGGCTTGATAATAGTCTGCCACCAAAGTTTACGGAGATGTCGTCTAAGACCGAGGACACCAGCGTAGAGCTGGAAATGGGGGTATCGAAATCCACCCTTCTCCACCAAAGTTTACGGGCGGGTCGTCTAACATTTAGGACACCGGCATTTGAGCCGGCAATGGTAGTGAAAATCTGCCCCCGCCCACCAAATCAGCGATAGAGCCGGTTCGAGTCCGGCCCTGGGGTCAGCCCCGGGACTCTACTGGAGAGATGTGGCTGCTAGGAGCTAACCTAGAGGGAGTAACTGAGACAACCCTCGAACTGTTGGACTGCTGGAAAATCCGATAACCGCCTTCTCAGGCTGTGCAGGACCAGAGAGTTAGCTTCGAAACTATTTGTTAGTTCTGATAAAATAGTTGTGTACATTAAATCAGAACTGCTTAGAATGAGAATATAAGATTGAGGCAGGGTGATGAACCCGTTAAGTCCTCCCAAGTTCGTGCTGCCGGGTTCGAAACCGCCAGTAAGAAGAAAGCGTCCTCCTGTAGGAACCCTCGAGGGAGATCGGGGTTGCGACTGTCGCAGGGAGGATGGGGTAAAAGTCCTCACGAGATCCCACCATTTCGCTCGAATGAGCAAACAAGATTGAATGAACGTGTGTGCGCAACGGGCCACATGTAACCCTCGGTTGGGGTTCATTCATAAGATTGCCGTGTGCGGCAAAAGTCTGGGTAACCAGATGACAGGGAACGCCTCCCATAGGCCTCCCGACCTCTCCGGAGGGTAAAGCACACCGAACGGGCTACGAGAGGAGACTCTCGGCTTCATGTACCAATCATGGAGATACGTCCTAAGGATGGGAACTGAAAAGCCGGCCCCTAGCCGATGGTGGGGGGTTCTAACGGCAGGTCCGCAAGACCTAGGTTCACGCAAACCATTCTAAGACCGATGGCAAACGTTCAGAGGGTACCGCAAGTCCGAGGCCGCAACCAAGGGCAGGTATCATATCGATAGGAGACGGGCATACGGGCCGAAGGGTTCTGAGGAGACGTCATCTAGAAGATTTTTCGAGTAACTCGCAAGGTGAAAGGAATGAGTCGTGTTGCATTCTGTAGGGTAAAAGCCTTATGGAACAACTGGTCAAGCACGACTTGGTGGGTTCCAAACATAGCTCATTGGTAGAGCAATCGCATTGAACGCGATAGGCTGTGGGTTCGATCCCCACTGTTTATTTAAAAAAGCAAAGACTTGACCGAGAGTAAGTGTAAGAAGCCAAATGCCACAGCCGTAAGGTAATGTGGTCACTTGAAGCTCGCAAGGCGGACGGTGTTGATGTACGGAAGTTCGTAAGGGGTTAGCGCCCTTGAGTGGCTCGCAAGGTCAGCGGATGGAAAGATGTCGAGTAGCTTGCTCTGCATGTTGGATGGTCACCAACTCAAAAACGACTGGCTTTGATCGGATACCCTATCATGTATATAGGTGTGGAGATCTAGGGAATATGCCGGGTCGCACTGGCAGAATAATCCTAGGAGACTGATCATTTAAGCGAGTAACTCTCATCGCTTTACAAACGATTTAGGCACCCTCGGGTGTCTTTTTTCGTATTTGGGGGCTAATTCCTCTAAGCTTCATAGTAGCTGAAATTTTAGCTTTACGTTCTTCAGAAAATGGTTTGCCAATCATCAGTTTTCTTGCTGCTGAGATCTTAGCCTTTGCCTCTTCACTCATTGGTTTGGTGTTGCGGCGTGGTTTGCCAGTTTTAGATTTAGAAATCTTGGCCTTTGTTTCTTCAGAATGTCTATACACTTTGAGTTGCTCCACAACATTTTGTTTCACCGATTCATAAAATTTGGAACCACGCAGAGTCATCATTTTGATTGCCCTAGTTTGGCTACCTCCATATGTTTTCCATAACAAAAGATGTGCCACATAGTGTTCGCGTGGTGTTAGATCAATTCGATTCCATGGATGGTCATAAAAACTTCCGTATTCTGGAAAGAGATCCTTTGCTCTTGGGCAAATATGGTGCTTTTCAATTGGACCGCTCTTAGGGGTTCTTGTTTCTATGAATTTCACATAGCGGGCGAGTTGTCGCCCGTCGTGTGGTTTAGTTCTAAGAATTTCAGCTATCATGGGAATCTCCTGAGATATTTATGTTCTTCTCATCCCTAGGCGCCTTTTTTGTATGTACCTATTTAATGCTATGGCTTAAAGTGAGCCTACGGACGATCATGTCCGAATCACCAACTTCATTATGAGGATCCATTTAATGGACATTGCAACCATTCTCTTGCTCGCCGGTATCGCCCTTGGCGTTTTCGTCGCGCTTTGCCTGACGGTGTGGGTTATCACCAAACGACGGGTCGTTCCGACCAATATGACGCACATCGTGCAGCGAAAGAAGACCACCACTCTCTACGGACAAGGTCAAGTCGCCGGCAACGTTTACTACCACTGGCCAAAATGGATGCCGATCATCGGTATCGACGTTTCTGTCTTCCAAGGCTCAATCTTCGACGTGACGCTGAAAGACTATGAGGCATATGACGCAGGTCGACTGCCTTTCGTGGTTGACGTAAAGGCCTTCTTCCGAGTCGACGATGCTGATGTCGCTGCTAAGCGAGTCTCGACCTTCGAGGAGCTGAAAACCCAGCTGACCGCCGTCCTGCAAGGTTCGGTTCGTCGCATTCTGGCCACTAACGACCTCGAGACCATCATGCAAGACCGTTCCAAGCTGGGCGGCGAGTTCACTACCGAAGTGGATGAGCAGCTCAAGGAGTGGGGCGTGAAAACCGTCAAGTCTATCGAGTTCATGGATATCCGTGACTCCGGAGGCTCGAACGTCATCGACAACATCATGGCTAAAGAGAAGTCGCGTATCGACCGTGAATCTCGTGTGGCAGTTGCCGAGAACAACCGTGCTGCTGAGGAAAAGGAAATCGAGGCACGCCGTCAAGTCGAGCTTCAACGCCAAGACGCCGAACAACAAGTCGGCATTCGTACGGCTATGAAGGAACAAGTCGTGGGTCAAGCCGAGGAGCAATCCAAGCAAGAGATCTTGCTGCAGGCCAAGGTCACGACCGAACGCGACATGGACGTTAAGAAGGTGCAAGAGGTCCGTGCGGCCGACATCGCCAAGGACGTCGCCGTGGTTCGAGCCAATCAGGAAAAAGAGGTCCAGATCGTGGCCGCTAACGCTGCCAAGGAGCAGACCATCATCTCGGCTAACGCCACGAAGACGGAAACTGAGACCGTGGCTGCGGGTAACCTGACGGCTGCCAAACTGTCCGCCGAAGGCACTCTCGCCACCGGTACGGCCGAAGCTGAGTCGCGCAAGCTGATGGAACTGGCACCCGTCCAAGCTCAGATCACGCTGGCTCAGGAGATCGGTGACAACGAAGGTTATCAGACCTACCTGCAAACCATCCGCCAGATCGAGGCCTCTCAGGCTGTCGGTATCGAACTGGCCGGCGCGATGGCCAAGGCCGACCTGAAGGTCATCGCCAACGCTGGAGACCCCCAATCGGGAGTCGCCAAGCTTGGTGACCTGTTCACCACGAGCGGAGGCACCGGGTTGACCGGAATGTTGACCGCTTTGTCTCAGACTCCTGAAGGCGCCGCTCTTGTGGAACGCGTTACCGGCAAGAAGGGCCCGACCCTGAATGCTGATGACATTGCTGAGGCAGTCATCGAAAAGGCAAGCGCCAAACGTCCTACCAAATAGGTAACGGACATCTCGACGAAAAAGGGCCCTTCGGGGCCCTTTTTCAATTGTACTTAATATCAGGACTTTGTATTATGAGAATGTAAGAAGGAACACCGCTATGACCTCGATTGAAGCTGCTACTGATCTGCGGGCCATCCTTGATGTCTTGACAGCCCATCTTTTGACAAGCCCAGAGATTGGCCCTGGCGAGATGGTCATCATGTCCGTCACCGAGGAACTGGAGGAGATCATGCTTGGTCTTCTGCCTACTCAAGAAGAGTCATACGATGAAACATAACGTCGCCGCTAAGGCGCTGGCTTCACCCCAGTTCCGCCAGCAAATCGTCAAGCCTAAGAAGGGCAAGGGTTCTTTCAAACGGACCCGCACTTTTTAGTGTACATAAATGCCCAATGGCTTACTATGAGATAGTAAGCTGAGGACGAGACTATGTGGATCAAGACCGTTAACAAAGCGATCGCCGCCGAGGGTATCAACCTCGAGCTGGTTGCCGGTGACGGCTATTTCTACTTCGTCGGTCCTGGGTCTGAGAACCTGAGCACTGCTTCGGTTATGGTCTATCGGCTGAACGAGCTTAGCCTTGATCAATGGATGACCGAAGCCCGCGAAGTGGCTCGGCTGATTACCAACTATGAGGATGAACGTGATGGAAAATATTGAAGAAACCTACGACTTCGTTCGCGTTCGCGTTCGCGAGCCGTTTCAGATCACCGCCTACAAAGCGCTGGCCGGCGAAGGTCAAGCCCTCAAGGAGGCCCTGACCGCAGCTCTCTCGCTCTCCGATGGAGAGTACGAGATCGAGCTGTTTAACAGCGCCGAGGTCGATGATGTCATCACGGCTTCCAATGATCTTCACAAGCGCCTGAAGGCAGAAACTGCCAACGGCGACGACATTCCGCCCATCGTGGCTTAAGGAAACACTAATGCACCTCTATGAATGCAAGATTGGAACTCTGGTAACTCAAAAAGAGTATCCAAAGTTTGTCGGCTATATTTCTGGCATGGAATGGAATGGTTTGGAAACCATTCCAGTGGTCACTTGGCCTATTCCTGAGCCGCACCGAATGGTTGATCTTAAATCTAAATATATGTGCGTGCCGTGGATTCAGCTCGATTTGCGAACTCAGGCAATTCACCAAGATAATCTGGAACCCTACTAAATGCTACTCCACACTCTAGAAAAGGACAAGTTGATCTCGCCGCCTCGTTGGCTGCCAGACAACACCGCCTATCTGACCGCCATGGGCTCTGTTGCTTATGGCGTCAGCGGCGACATGTCCGACGTGGACATCTACGGATTCGCTATGCCTCCTAAGGATATGGTGTTCCCACATCTGGCCGGCCATATCCCTGGTTTCGGTCCTGCACCTCCGAAGTTCGAGTGCTGGGAGCAACACCACGTTCAGGATAAGAGCGGTAAGAAGGAATACGATTTCCAAGTCTTCTCCATAGTTCGGTTCTTCCACCTTCTGGTCGAGAACAACCCGAACATGACTGACTCGCTCTTCACTCCGGATCGTTGCGTTCTGCATCAGACTCGAGTGGCTCAGCTGGTCCGTGAGAACCGGAAGCTGTTCCTGCATAAGGGTGCCTACCACAAGTTCCGTGGGTACGCCTATCAGCAACTCAAGAAGGTTCAGGCAAAGACGCCTTCCAATCCGAAGCGTCAAGCTCTGGTCGATGCCTATGGCTACGACACCAAGTTCGCCTACCACATCGTTCGCCTAGCGCTCGAGTGCGAGGAGATCTTGACTCAGGGTAATCTGACTCTGGACGCGAACGTGGCGGTTCTGAAGGCTGTCCGTGAAGGACAGTGGACTTTGGAGCGGCTTGAGCAGTGGTTCGAAGGTAAGGAACTGCAACTCGAGCAGGCCAAGATGGACTCTAAGCTTCCAGAAGGTCCGAACTATGACGTGATCAAAGTGCTGCTCTTGCAGTGCCTGGAACAACACTACGGCGATCTGTCCAAGGCCGTTGCCAAGGATAACGGTGGCCAAAATGTCATCAACGAGGTCCAGGCTGTTCTGGATAGATATAGGTAGGGGCAATGTTTACTGCAATCGTTTGGACTGTTCTGGGCATCTGCGGAGCCCTTGTTCTCTTCGGCCTCATATTCCCGTTTGTGCTCGTCAATCGGTGCGATCACATCTGGGAAGTGATTTCTAGCGACGACCGCTCGTTCACCAAAGAGTGCCGTCGTTGCCACAAAACCAAAATGGAGAAACGCGCTTGAGTATCAATATTGACCTGCTGCTGCGGGAAACCGTCAGCCCGATCCACTCAGATGTGTATAGTATGCAGGTGAAGCTCAATGAGAGTTTCGCCGCCGACTATCATATCGCCTACGCCTATGGCAATGAGAACTCGCCTGAAGAGGTTCACAAGAAGGTGGCTGCCGTCGGCGCCGAACAATTGGATATGCCGGTGGAAGATTACCTCCGGCTGTGGACCGAGGCTGTAGAGTGCATCCTTCAATTCCATGAAGTGCCTGCACAGTTTCAGGACGAACGGTATCTGATCAATGACTGAACGTGAGATGTTCGAACGGTCATTCCAACGGCCCTGCAACTTTATGGATCTAGGTCCATCGGAGCAGTGGGAGATCGATAAGAGTCTCGGCATTCTCGATTGGGAAGGAACGGGTCTTAACGAAGAGGACCTTAAGAGGTTCAACGCTCACTACCGCAAATAAGCTGTGTACATAATATCCCGGTGCTGTATATTGGGATTATGAGCAATCAATCCTGCACCCACTTCGTCGGCTTCAAAGGCGAAGAGTTTCATCGGGCGATCGCCGTGTTCGGCAAGCCTGATTTCATCCATCGTCAGAATGACGGCCGTTGCCGTTCGATGATCATGGATGAGGACGTGGCTGTTTATGCAAACGGGGCCGAAGTGCCCCACTCGAGCGTTTTTTCGTTCGATGATAGCTCTGTGATGTAATTAATCTCGGAGCCTAGTCGCGCCGAGTATAAATAAACCACAAGTTCATTCCTAACGGTCCCTCTCGGTGAGGGAACGACACTGTTAATGTCGACGCGTCAGGTTCGATCCCTGAGTTAGGAGCCAATTCATTCTTCAGTAGCTCAATGGTAGAGCTTCCGATTGTTAATCGGACGGTTGTTGGTTCGAGTCCAGCCTGGAGAGCCACGCGGGTATGATGTAGTGGTAGCCTGTGACCTTGCCAAGGTCAACGTCCGGATTCGATTTCCGGTACCCGCTCCAATAGACTAACCTCGTCTTTACAGGGGTCGTAGACGTCAGCGTTAGGCGTGACCGGGGGAGAGTCTCCACCAAATTTCTGCGGGTATGGTGTTTAACGGTAGCACAGCAGCCTTCCAAGCTAAAAGTCCCGATTCGAATTCGGGTATCCGCTCCAAAAATCTAAGAATCCTGGGTGGGTTCAATAAGGCTCGGAAGTCCGGGCAACCGGCTGTAAACCGGTTCCGTAAGGCATGGGGAGCGTTACCTCACCCACCTACCATTTATGCGGCTGTCGTCTAAGACAGGACACCCTGATGAACCTCCCCGAGGTCATTCCGGCGCGGGGAGATCAGGTATCAAATCCTGCGGCTGCACCATTTTGAGATGATCATGTCTGATAAGAAGATTGAAAAGAAGCGTCGTAAACTGCAAGAGCAGATCGATCTACTTGAAAATCAAGTTCGCAGTTCCCTCGGTAAGAAGGACAGCAGAACTGATGAGATCAATGTTCCAGATCTGATGAGAAAAATTGCGGATTATCGAGCACAGATAACCCGTCTATAAGTTACGCCTCTGTACTCCAACTGGCAGAGAGAGCAGGTCGAGAGCCTGTCCAGTGTCGGTTCGAATCCGACTAGGGGCACCAAAGTTTGTGCAGGTAGGATGCGGTATCCCACTCGGGCTCATAACCCTTGCTACGTCGGTTCGACTCCGACACCTGCTTCATATAATGCCTTTGTACCCCAACTGGTAGAGGGAGCGGTCTTAGAAACCGTACAGTGTCAGTTCGAATCTGACCAGAGGCACCAATCAAGGAGACCAGCTTGAACCATAAGCGTGGAAAGCCTAAGAACGCCAGGAGCGGTTGCCTGATGTGCAAACCCTGGAAAGTCAATGGCTGCTGCATGGATAAGCACTCCGATGCTATAAGGAAAGAGTCTGCTAAGGATCAGATTCGTTTCATCTGCGAATAACGCCCCTGTAGTCCAACTGGCAGGAGACAGCGGTTTCAAAAGCCGCACAGTGTCGGTTCGAATCCGACTGGGGGCACCAATAACGCCTGAGTACTCCAACGGAAGAGAGCCCGGTCTTAAAAACCGTGGAACGTGTGGGTTCGAATCTCACCTTAGGCACCATTCTACAGCCCGCCTCCATGGGCAAATTGGCAAAGTCGCTGTGTTCAGATCGCAGAGTTTTCCCGGTTCGACTCCGGGTGGGGGCACATCGGCGTCAAATGCATAAATAGAGTAGAATCTATTTGCACGCGAGGCCCGCTAATGTTGTACACCATCTATCGCGTGACTCATCTAGAATCCGGGAAGTGCTACATTGGAAAACATCAGACTAGGGACCCTAATGATGGATACATGGGTTCCGGTCAACTTATAAGACGTGCCGTCAAGAAGCATGGATTGAGCGCCTTCAAGAAAGAGGTTCTTCATGTCTTCGAAACGGAGTCCGAGATGAACGCTAAGGAGGCCGAAATGGTCACCGAGGAGTTTTGTGCTAGAGACGACACGTATAACGTGTGCCCAGGAGGGCAAGGTGGTTGGGGCTATGTGAATCGTACAATTTTAAGTCCAGCTGAGAGATATAAGAGAAGCTCAAAAGGCGGTAAAGCTGCTTTTGAAAAGTTTCCTGATTCTTTCAAGAAAGCGTGTATCGCCGGCGGAAAGTCCACCGGAGCTAAGAACGGAAGCAAAAATCAAGCATCAACACTTACTGAATCTGCGAGACTAAAGCGAAAAGCGACCATGAAAGCCAATAGGCATATGTGTGGAGCTAAGAATAGTCAGTTTGGAACTTGCTGGATTACAGACGGGGTCTCTTCTAAAAAGATCCAAAAATCAGAAATTGAAAACCATCCTGGCTGGGAAAGAGGCCGGGTTATTAGAGGATGAATAACATGAGCGATAAGAACACCTTCGTAGTTCGTTTTGAAGATATGCCAGAACGACAGATTGAAGCCGATGGCTTTCAAATCTATGACCGTGGAGATCTTGTGTTCTTCAATCAAGGTGAGAATCAATATGACCAAGACTGCTCGGCAGCTTTTGCCGGCGGCAAATGGATCTCAGTCAACAAGGTTTAATAAATACCCTCGGTAGCGGATCTACCACCGGGCCTCCGAAGCTTGGATGGGTGGTTCGATTCCACTCGAGGGCGCCAACTAATAAATAGGACTATGATGACTTTCAACCAACGACAGCAAAGCCAAAGTTAAGCCACTGGGACACACCTCCCAGTGAATGCTGGGGACTGGTGTAATGGTAGCATAACACGCTTTGAACGTGTTGGTTCAGGTTCGAGCCCTGGGTCCCCATCCAATTTGTCTTCGTAGTTTAACGGATAGAACGAGAGTTTCCTAAACTTTTGGCGGGGGTTCGATTCCCTCCGAAGACGCCATAATGAGAAAAGTGATACATGCTTGAAACCATTTGCGAAGTCCTCTCTGAGGCGTATAAGAGAAACTGGATCACGGCAAGAGACGGCAATGCCTCCTTGCGATTCGCAAATGACCACAAGATCTACGTAACTCCATCTGCAGTCAGGAAGCAAACCATGCAGCCTGGTATGTTCAAGATCATTGACGCCAGGTCAGGTGCAGAGCTTGAAGGCTGTCCTATCCAAGTCGGCCTGCGTCCGACCGGAGAGCTACCTCTCCACTATGGCCTTCAGAAGGTCATCGACGAAGACGTTAGAGTCGTCCTCCATCTTCATCCCACTTACACAATCGCCGCCATGTTGGCTGGCATCGACCTGAGCAAGCTAGTGAATGAGTTCCCAGAGCTTGGTCGCTATACGTCCGTGGCACCTACGGTGCCTGACGTTCCTCCGATCAGCCAAGAGCTGGCCGATGCGTGTATGGAAAACCTTGTGCTCGATGGTAAAGGTTCCATCCGCTATAACATAGTTGGCATTGATCGGCATGGTGTTGTAGCCATTGCCAACACCCCGTGGAGAGCCATGGAACATATCGAACGTCTCGAACATATCTGCAAGATCGCTCTTGCATCTAGAACCACTTTTTAGGAGATACCCATGCAAGCAACCCTAGATCGCCTCATCGTTGAAAAGGAATCCAAGCCTGAGAAGATTGGTTCGATCATCTTGACCGACACTGCTCGTCAGCCGTTTGCCACTGGTGTGGTTTTCCGGGCTGGGCCTGGAACCCCGTCAGCCAATGGTGACACCATCTACAACAACATCGTAGAAGGTGATAGGATCTTGTTTGCTGCCAACGTCGGCACGGAGATCACCCTGAATGGCACCACCTATCTCTTGATGCGAGAGATCGACGTCATCGCTGTCCTCGAAAAGGATGACCGCATCGGCTCATAAAGTTGTGTACTTACTTTCTTAACTGGTTATGATAAGAAAGTAAGGAGACACACAATGTCTGTTGATCTGACCAAAACCCCGACTGCTGAACTCATTCTGGCCCGACTGCTGCTTGTTCCGTCGAACAAGTGCCTCATTCAGGATGACATGGAGAACGATCTTTCCCTCGGCGAGGACGAGATCATTCCGTTCATCACTGATGTTTTCCAGGCTCTGTCTGAGGCCGACCTGATTGATCGTCAGGTTTATGATGGTGACCTGCGGGTCCGCGGTCAAGGCCCTGCCAAATACGGCCGCTACACGAGCTAAACTTTTCGTTGTACATAAATCCACAACTGCTTATGATAAGAAAGTAAGCTAGGAAAACGGAAATGATTGACAAGAAGCAACTCTCGAAGATGATGCTGGAAATGGCTGCTGTCGGCGCCAAGTACGGCTACAAGGTCACCCCGAACGGCGGAAGCCTTGGAACCGGTCTGACCGACGCGAAGATCAAGTTCAATGTCCTGACCATGGTCACCTCGGGTGAAGGTAAAGCCGCTGTCGCTGTGAGCGGCCGGGCCACGCAAGAAGCCAAGTTCGCCGGCATCGACATTACCAAGTCCTTCAAGGACAGCAAGGGTAAGACGCACCGCGTCATCGATTACCGCCCTCGGGCTTACAAGTCCCCTTGGGTGACTGAAGCTTCGGACGGCAAGACCTACATCTGGCCGACGACTGCGCTGAAGAGCGCTATGTCGCCTCTGATGGCGGCCGCCAAAACCAGTGGTGTGGACGGGCTGTCCCACCTCCTCTAGGAAGGGATAACCTATGAACCTTACTTTCAACGAAGCACACACTTGCTCCGATTCGTACTCGAGCAATGAGCAGTACGGCGACTGGTGGGCTCACTACGACTTCGCCGCTCCGAGCTATGCATGGTCTCTAAACGAGTCCAGCTACCGGTCGTATCCGTACGCCGGGCCTGACATCGAACCGGGAACTCCGCTCTTCGTTGTTTATGCTGTTTGGTCCTCAGGAGACAGCTTTGGTTCCGATACTCGGGGTAACTATGAGTTCATGTCTGTTACGACTGATATGAACCGTGCTTTGCGGAACATGGAGGCCCTTCGTAAGGAGGGTAAGGCTGTGCTCGAGAACGACAACGGAACCACCATGGAAATGGGTTGGAAGCCGTGGGCCGGTTATTTCGAATCGCTCGATGAGCTGTCTATCGCCACTGTGATGTTCATGGGTCCGAAGTCGGCCTACGAATAGGACTCATATATAATTCAGATACGTTCCATTGGCAGAGTGGCTGATGCGGGGGCCTGCAAAGCCTCATACGGGGGTTCGATTCCCTCATGGAACTCCATTATAAGAGAGAAGCACCATGTCCTCATGCAGAATTAGAGATATTCCCGAAGGCTGGGGTGGTAACGGCTGTTCTGAAGGATTCGGTGGCCTGCGCATCGGTGATGGCGGCTCAGAGTTCGTCGAAGGCGACAACGGCCTCGGCGGCATTGAAGGCTGGCCAGATCTCAGCGCTACAGAATCAATTTAATGAAACCCTTCAAAGACTTCATTACTGAATCTGCCGACATTCATAAAGCCGTCGGCGATAGAGACACCTATGATGTGACCCATGCGCCGGATTGTGATCGCAAGCACATCACTCTTGGCCATGGCCATGGCATTAAAGTTGTCGTCCATAGTGACGAGACCGATGATAAGACAGCCTCGGAACACCGTGAGATTGTCAAGAAGAACTTGGCAGCTGCAGGACATCGAGTAGCTCATGTCGGCATTTTGCATTCTTCCCCGGAAGAGAGATCTTTCCATCTTACCGTGTTCGGTAAGGACAAATAGGCTTATGCCCCTCTAGCTCAAAAGTCAGAGCGCTGCATTGACATTGCAGAGGCACCCGGAGCGTTACCGGGGAGGGGCACCATTTCATGGAGTTTGTTATGACTACACCTCTAATCGCATCTAACATCGCTAGAATCTGTCATGAGGTCAACAAGGCCTTCTGTCATTCGATCGGCGATGACTCCCAGCCAAGTTGGGATGCCGCTCCTGAGTGGCAAAAAGAATCTGCAATCTCAGGTGTTCTCGGTATCATCTCAGGCGAGATTCAAACTCCTTCAGACTCCCACAAATCGTGGATGAAGCAGAAGGAAGCTGACGGTTGGATCTATGGAGATCTTAAGAATCCTGATGCCAAGCCACCTACCCATCCTTGCATGGTACCCTACGACAAGCTGCCCGTGACCCAGCAAACCAAGGACTATCTGTTCTTCGCCGTGGTCCGCAGCTATTTGGACGGAGTTAATTCGGGAGAATAAGCCGATGCAGTTTGAAGACAAGGTCATCAATGCTCTTAAAAGTCATATGACAACAGGGCTTTTTAGACGGTGTCTACAGGAGTATTTGTTCGCGACTGGTCATCTCGCCTTGGAGCCACGAACCGGCTTGCTTCTTTATCGTGGGCATGTTGCGTGGTGGTTCTAAAATCGCACAAAGTGATGTACACATATTTCAGACAGTGTATATTGGTAATGAGAGTTACGCACCTATGGCCTAATGGTTAAGGCAGGGGTCTCTAAAACCTTGAATCCGGGTTCGAGCCCCGGTAGGTGCACCAAGTTTCAGTTTTCCCCTCAAGAGGGGAGATGGAGACCACAAAGGAGAGTGCTATCATGGACTAATCTGACTCTGTAGAGATAGAATGATTTTTGATAGATAAAGTTTAATTGGTAAGAACACCGTCCTCGAGACGAAAAGGAAAAAGATATGCATTCGTAGAATCGCTGTCAACATGACCCTCCGTGATGTAAAGATCACATTACACTAAGACCACTTATGGTAACACCATCTTTACATTACGGAGACGTCAAATGCAAAATCAAATCATCACGACCTGGAAAGCCCTTGCTCGTGCTAAACAGGCCACCGCTGCGGATACGCTTAGCTATATCCTTATTCGAGCTGATGGCCCTACCGAGGCCCTGTACCATATTCGTCGGGCCTTTTCTCCTGTCCGGAACAAGACTAAGTTGGCCAACGGCCGTTCTGCTTACGATTGCCTCTGGACGAACGAGAACTATCAACTTGGGTACTTGCTCAATCCGTTTATGATGAGCCCTCTTCGGAGGACCATGTTGACGAACCAAATCCGCTTGCGATTCCAAAAGTTTGGGATTGAACCCACCGAAGAACAGATTCAACAGTTCGAGGCCAACTACCTCTACTGCTGCAAAAGTCTGGGAGCTTGATTATGACAGACACCAAATACTACTACTGCTTCCTGCGGAAGGATCTGTATCCCTTCGGTCCGGAAAACCCGGCCTACCTGATCATCCAAGCGTCTCACGCTTGTTTCGAGATGGCGCGTCGACTGCCTGCTCCGGCTCCCGGTGAACAGCCCGCTTCGATGGTTCTGTTCGAGGTTGCCAATGAAGAGGAGCTGTTCCAGACGTACCGCTACCTGAAGTTCAACGGCCTGATTGAGAACGAGGACTTCCATGTCTTCTTCGAACCCGACCATGGCACTGGCTTTACCGCCATCTGCACTCGGCCCTTCGAAGGACGACAGAAGATGTTCAATGATTTTCAGCTGTTCGGCTCTCCGGAGTGCATTCAAGAAGATCTGCAAGGCTAATGAAGAAGCGTCAATACCAATCCCCCTTCGAGGTTGTGGTGCGGCGGCCAGGCAACGATGACATCGCCCTGGCCGCCGCGTGGCGGTTCAACTCTGATGAAACCATCCGGCGTGAAATCGCCAAAGAGCTGGCGGACATTAGTCTTCTGCAGGATTGGAGGCCTATCAACCACAATCTTCTAAACGCTAAGAAGGTTCGCGTCCATAAGATGCGGCGAGTGCAGGCCATCAGATCGGCCGAAATCATTTCAAAATAGTTGTGTACTTAAATCCCAGACTGCTTATGATGGGAAAGTAAGAGTTAAGGAGATATATAATCATGTTCCTGCAGTTCACGCAAGACGGCCGTTGGTACCTTCGCAATGAGGTTGGCCAGATTGTCTCGAAGCTGTTCCTCTGCTATGAGGATCTGATCGACCATCTGGAAGGTCGAGTTCTGCAAGAAGTGTAAGTCTGCACTCTGTTCTGGAGTGTGCAACATAATAGCCGAGTGGCGAGGCACCCCGCAACGGGGACGTTGGTTCAGTTCAGGATCGCTACCTGACAGCAGAAGGGTCGCACCCAAACGCTGATGAATAGCTAGGTTCGAATCCTAGATCCAGAACTGAATGCAGATAGAGCCTCGGCTCTGGTAGGTGCAATGTTGATTGAACCGGTGCGCAAGCAGCGGCCCTAGACTGGGGAGTCTGGGAGGGTGTCCTCAAGCAGAGGGAGTGCCTGGTCAAATCCCCCTTTGCGCCTTCCTGAACCGAAGTATCAGAATTGGTAAGAGTAGTGAGTAAGGCCGGATAAAGCCCGGTGAGGAACACCAGAAACCCATTAGGGAGACGGCCTCAAGCTCTTGCCAACTAAACAGGTGAAGTCGCGAGGGACGCGGGATCGGAATGCTAGCCGCCCGAGCTTCGAGGCTTCACCTACCTAACGTAGAGAGCAAGCAAAGCTGAAGGTCGGAGAAAGTCCGATGTGGAGAGTCCATCTCGACGGAGATGGCGGACACCACGAAGCTCTCTACCATTCTATGTGACTGAGACGAAGCTATTTCCCCCTGTGCTATACGCCGGCAATGCGAATGGGGGCGGTTCGAAACCTTATCCGGCGTTGCTGTCCTCAGTCACTACATTTTTGGGCGCCTAGTGTGAACTGGCCTAACACGCCGATAGGATCGTGCCGATCGTAAGCGCTTACGATCCAAGCAAACGAGGACTGTACACCCTCGGCGATACCGTTGGAAATCCTGGTTCGATTCCGGGGGTGTCCACCATTTTTTTATACCCCTCCCTATAGGCGGTCTGACTCGTACGGCGTTCCGGAAGACGTTGAGTCGGTGGCAGTGCAAGTCTGGCCAAGGGGTGTCAATTTTATTGTACATAATTGTGCAACTGCTTATTATGGGAATGTAAGAAGGAATTCGACATGACCCAATATGCAGCTCCTCATAGTGCTATGGAAGCTCGTTTCAACCAAGCTTCGCTTTTCGATGAGGTCGATGACTCGGTTGAACTGTACTTTAAGGGCAAGGAAGTTGCCCACGTTCAGATCATGCGCGGCGCCGATTACGGCGGCCGGACGCAGTATGCCGCTAGCATCTGGCTGACTGAAACCACTATGTGGATGGGCGTTCATCGCCTGACCTATAAAGAAGCGGCGAGCGATGCACTGATTAAGTTGATCGGTCTCGGTCGTTACTAATAAATAACCTTATCATGCCCCTGGCGATGGAGTCGCGCGGATCCTTTACACGGAACCGGTCATTCAGTTCAATCCTGAATAGGGGTACCAATCATGGAAGGTACCGGCAAGGTGTCAAACTGGACTTGAAATCCAGGGGCACGTGATGAGCGTGCGGGTTTCGATTACTCTACCTTCCTCCACATTTTGGACCCATCGTCTAACAGCCTAGGATGACTGCCCCTCAAGCAGTAGATGCCGGTGCGACTCCGGTTGGGTCTTCCATATTATGCTCCCGTCGACTAGCGGTCTAGGTCGCCGCCCTTTCAAGGCGTAAACGCCGGTTCGAATCCGGTCGGGAGTACCAATCAGGAGTGATTATGAAGCGCCTAACTGCAGATGCGTATGCGGAGCTAATCCTCCGAGGGGATGATCTTAAGCTTTCCCAAGACACAATCAAGGAACTGAGGGCGTGCGATAAAGCCGACCTTATTCGATACCATTCTTCCCTAGGAAGGGCGATTCGAAACTCTCTTGGCCTCTGGCAAATCCCCTGGAAGCCGAGAATTAAAGATGGGGTTGATGTTTCTAAGGACCATCCGGACGCATTGTCCATGGCAATCTTGGAGGCAATACACAAGAAGTTGTAGAAATATGGAGGGACGGTGCGCTGGGCGCTAACGGGCTTGCTAAGCCTGCCCAAGGTGAAAGTCTTGAGGGTTCGATTCCCTGCCCCTCCTCCAAACAATATGAAGAGGAATTAATCATGGCCGACACGATGGACAAAGCAAGAGACGCAATCGCTGCAAGCTCGCCACAATCCGCAGTCTACATCGGCTGTGACTCAATCCGTTTCAAGAAGGGTGGACGTTGGTTCGCCAAGTATTCGGTCGTTGTGATCCTGCACATGGATCAAAGACACGGCTGCAAGCTCTTCCATAGGACTGAGATCCAACCAGACTATGGCAACCTGAGAATGCGTCTGATGACCGAAGTTGGGTACGCCGTTGAGACCGCTCTGGAACTGGTCGATGTGATCGGCGACAGGGTCTTCCAGGTTCACTTGGACATCAACCCCGATGAGAAGCACAAGTCCTACGTGGCTTTGAAAGAAGCCCAGGGCTATGTTCGTGGTGTGATGGGCTTCGATCCTCACGTGAAGCCTGACGGCTTCGCAGCAACTCACGCGGCCGACCATGTCGTTAGACATTAGGCTGACTGACGAGGAAGAAAAGTTCCTCCATATCATGGCACGTAAGATCTACCCGACCGCTTGGGGTGCTGGTTCTTTTTATACAGAGAACCATCAAGCTACAGCGGTCGGGCATGTTCGTGCTGCTTTCTTGGATGCCTGCAAAGGATCCAATGTGAAAATCACTCGAAAGAGAAAGACTAAACCATGTCGCCCATCTACGAAACCATCAAAAGAGACAGCCTAACCGCCCGCAAAGCCGGCGACAAGGCTACAGCATCCCTTCTTGTTACTCTAGCGTCTGAGATTCAGGCAGCAGGTAGATCTGTTGAAGAGCGTGAGAACCCGTCGAACGATGTGGCTATCGCTACGATTAAGAAGTTCATTAAGAACGCTTACATCACTGTGGAAGCTAATAAAAACAGCAGAGACAGGGAGACGGCTGCAATGCGAGAAGTTGAGATTTTGGAATCGTATCTGCCTAAGCAGCTAACCGAAACCGAAATCAAGGTGATCATCGCTGGGCTCAAGGCTAAGCCTGGCGAAGCCAACATCATGGAACCCACCATGGGTAACATTATGGGGTATTTCAAGACGATGTATCCTGGGCGATACGACGGAGCTTTGGTAGCCAAGCACGCCAGATAAAGGTGTCATCATTTTCTAATCAGTGTACTATTTGATTATGAAACAGATGTGGGAAATCCTGGTCCCTACCCAGCTTAACTGTGGGAAGCCGATCAGAACAAGACAGCACAGAGAATGGGACAGTCGGGTTCGTAAGATCACCGGCGGTCTTACTGTTCTGTCACCAGCTAAAGGCCAGTGGGTTGCGCCAGACGGGGTTCTCTTCACAGAGAGGATGATTCCTGTCCGGATTATCGCCACGAGGGAAGAGATCGATAAGATCATCGATATCACCATGGTCTTCTACGACCAGCTGGCCATTCTGTGTTATAAGGTGTCCGACGAGGTCATTTTGAAGCACAGGGTAACGACTCTTTAACCGCTTGTGGTGTACTATGGGATAGTAAGCCATGGAGACCATTATGTTCGACTTCCTCATCTGCCTTCCTATGATCTTCGTCGGTTTCGTCCTGCTGGGCGTGGCTGCTAAGATTTGGGGTCCTTATATTCTGGACAAGTTTGTATGAGCGAGGATTATCGTAGAGGGCAATGGGCCGCTCTAGATCGTGTCTTGCAGCTCCTTAACACTATCGAGGAGCGGCATATTGATCGCTCTAAATTGTATGCTATGATTCTTGATCTGCGGCCTCGTTGATCTTTCTAGTGTACATTTAATTCAGACAGTGTACATTGGATAAATAAGAGACTGATCGCCCTTAGCTTAATTGGCCAGAGCCAGCTGCTCATAACAGCTCAGATGTCGGTTCGAGTCCGACAGGGCGTACCATTTAAGAAGTGCAGGGTGATGATCCCATAAGTCATTTCGTGAGTCCTGGGCAAGGACGTTAAAAGGCCCAACAGATTTGCGTCCGTATCGGAACCGCCTTCTAAGCGGTAGTACCGTAAGTGGAACGATGGGGGTTCGAGTCCCTCCGGGCGCGCCATATTTCTGGACGAGTTGGACAATTGGTTGGTCCGCGGGACTCTTAATCCCGTTCGCGAAAGCGGCTTGTGGGTTCGAACCCCACCTCGTTCACCATCCAGCCGTAGTGTAGGTTTGCACGGCACCCATTTGGGGGTGTTAGACTAGGTTCAACTCCTAGCGGCCGGACCAAGACCCGTCCTAAGGATTCTGTGGGACGTTAAATCACTAGGAATCGGGCTTTCTCTCCTTTGCCTTAAGAAAGGAGACTGGAATCAGCCTAGAAGAGCTGGTCGAAGTCCCGTAATGTGGCACCGCCTCCGTCCGGGCGACCCTCGCAAAGGGTTAAGAGATCGGCATGGTAACCGAAATCAGGCTTCCAATTTAGGACGCGTCACCTCAGCAGCGAGAGGCCGGGCCTTTTAAGCCCACGGAGAAATCCCATCGGGGGTGCGAGTCCCTCCGCGTTCACCAAATTTGATGCGGACCACCTCGGACGTGGTTGCCAAGTCTGGCCAGACGGTAGAAGCCCTCGGCCGAGGGCGGACACTTATAAAGTGATTTGGGTAGGTGGTTCGAATCCGCCCACTTTGATGGCAACGCATCAACTCATTCGGGTTCATAGCTCAATGGCGTAGAGCAGCGGGTTTTTACCCCGTAGATCTCGGTTCAAATCCGAGTGGACCCTCCAGATAAATAAGACAGAACCCTCAAAGCAGAGAAGCAAAATGAAACTGAGAAACACCCTTATCGCAGTAGTCGCTGGTCTTGCGCTTGCTGCTGGCCATGCTTCCGCAGCAAGCACCGTAGTGATCGATCGCGTAGGTGTTACCGCAGAAGACTCAGGAATGTCCTCAGTGACGCTTGTGGGCCTCGCCGGTGGCATTCTTACCACCGTATTGGTCAACAGCTCTCGTGCTGACGAAGCGGAATCTGCATAATCACGCTGCAACTAGTGTAATGGAAGCACACGTGCCTGAAGACTTGGCGGTTCAATCCCGTCTTAAATGGTGGTCCAGGTCGTACACGTAGAGCCGTTCGATCCGGCAGGCGGCACCAAATAAAGGCCCTAGGATTCCCTAGGGCCTTTTTCGTGAGTAGAATATGAAACACGTCGGCCACTGTAAGAAGGAAGCCTATGACGTCTATATCGGCAGACCGTCGGTATGGGGCAACCCATTCGTGGTTGGAGTCGATGGTACGCGCTCTGAGGTGATTCGAAAGCATGCTGAGTGGATTGTCACCCAACCAGATCTCATGGCTCGCATCCATGAGCTAAGAGGTAAGAGGCTTGGGTGTTGGTGTTCTCCTAAAACGTGTCATGGTGACATTCTCGCAAAGCTGGCGAATGATTCCAGCCTGACCGCTTTTTTCGATGTACAATAATAGCAGATAGCTTATTATAGGAATGTAAGTCAGAACCCAAATAGGATTTGAAAATGGCTATTCGTCAAAAACAACCTCGCCAGGGCAAGATCGAGATCGACATCTCTGGTCCGGCTGGCAACGCCTTCGCCCTCATGGGCTATGCTCGCCAGTACGCCAAGCAACTCAGCATGGATCCGAAGCCGATCATCGAAGAGATGATGTCTGGTGACTACGAGAACCTGCTGGAGGTCTTCGACAAGAACTTCGGCGACTACATCGATCTTGTGCGCTGATGGGAGTCGACACGCGCCCTTGGATGGGCCTCGGCTATATGCTCCGTAAGGAAACCGCCGAAGATTTCAAGATCATGGACTACGAAAAGATCTATGATGAACTGATGGATCGTCAGCACGAAATCGAGGAAGAAACCAGTATTGCCTGGATTTCTTCAGATTGTTATTGCGGGGACTGGGTCTTCTTTGGCGTATCTCGATACGGCTCAGAAGACACTATAGAACAGATTCCTTACGGCGAGCGAGGGTATCTGTTCTCAAACGGTGACGATATCGACATCGATATCAAGCAAGTTCTGGGAGCCGATCACCCCTTCCTCAAACACGCCACATTCGGTTTCTATTTCGGAACAGATTACACATGAGCTATATGAAGCCCGACGGCGATGGCCGTCAATATATCTACATGGACACCAGCGGCAAGGTCATTCAAAGCCTGCCGAATGAGCCAGGTTACCCGAAAGTAATCTATGGTCAGAATCCGCAGAGTATCAATGAGGCAATGGCCCTGATGTCTGCGATGAGAGACTTTCTGGAGTCCAATGGTGTCAAGGTGACTCTTGGCCGTAACTGGAAATTTAAGAAGGATCTCCGGTTCAACGGCCGCACGTGGTTCGACATCAACAATTTGCTACACACCCTCAGATACGGAAAGTAGAATCACATGCGTGAAGTCACATATCAACTGAGCTGCCCTGAATACCCAGGGCTCGCTAAGGTAATCGAAGAGAGTGGTGAAATCGGACAGGTCTTTGGAAAGATCATGTCGAACGGTGGGCATCGTTTCGACCCTTGGGTTGGCAATGACCTTGGCGCCAAGCTAGACGAGGAAGCCGCCGACCTGTTGGCTGCTCTTTCGTTTATGGTCACATACTGCCCGCATATTGATGAAAACATTGTGGGCGACAGGGTGGCCCGAAAATTCAAGTTGTTCGAAGAATGGGCAGCTGGACGAACTGATACCCGATACGATGATATTGTGCTATAGTGCTTGCTAGACTCTACGACATAACTACTTGGAAAGAAGGTGTTGAACACGGCATCTTCTGCGATCCTGACGGTTATGGCGAGGGTCTAGACGCGCTTTTTAACAAGATTGATCCCTACGTTAAACCATCAGACATTGATGTCTTGAGCAAAAACATTCGCCACATTCGGTGGTATGGAGAATAAACATGTCAGACCAAGTTTTTGTCATCCTGCGGGTTGACTACAGTCCTTCGGCAAAGCAAGAAATTGCCGTTGGGTATGTTCATTACGAGTTCGATGCCAAGAGGGTTATCGATAAGCTCAAAATTGAAAATGGCGCTGAATATACCTTCCGTCCCATTCCGTGTTTGACGACTATTCCTGGGCACTGCTGATTGGCGGTGTACTTAATTACCAATCGTTATAGTATGAGAATATGACAATGATCAAATTTCCTTCCATCGAGCAGCTGCGGACGGTCGTAAAGAACGTCCAGCACCAGTCTCGATTTGCCGGTGTCGATGACACCGGGGAGCCCATCTTTGACAGCACTCGGCCCATCCCGACCCTTCGGTTTGTTGGCACGGTGAAGCTACATGGCACAAACGCCGGTATCGTTCTGGATCGTACCGGAACTGACTTCATCTACCAGTCCCGTGAGCGTGTTCTGACTCTTGAAGCTGACAACGCTGGTTTCATGGCCCATATGCAGGCTAATCAGGACAGCGTCGATACGCTGTTCGCAACTGTCATGCTGCAGATTGAAGATCTCGACTCAGTCAAGTTCATCTGCATCTACGGCGAATGGTGTGGCGGAAACATTCAAAAAGGGGTCGGCATCTCCGGTCTTCCCAAGATGTTTGTGGTGTTCGGTATCAAGGTCATCTACGAGACTGACGATGACGGCTCCGAAGGTGTGTGGATTCCGGTTCAAAACATCCAATACGAAGACAAGGATGCTGGCATCTACAATGTCCATCAGTTCGGTTCTTGGACGATCGACATCGACTTCAACCATCCCCAACTGTCTCAGCCCAAGCTCATCGAGCTGACCGAGATGGTTGAGGCTGAGTGCCCTGCCGGCAAGTTCTTCGGAAACACTGGTATCGGCGAGGGCATCGTCTGGCACTGTGAAGAGCCTGGCTTTACCTCTAGCCGCCTGTGGTTCAAGGTGAAGGGCGAGAAGCACTCTGTCTCCAAGGTCAAGACGCTGGCTCCGGTCGATGTTGAGGCCTACAAGAAGCAGCAGGACTTCATCGACTCTGTCGTGACCGAAGCTCGGCTGGAACAAGGCATTCAGAATCTCATCAACGAACAGCAGAAGCCGTTCGAGATGGCGTCCATGGGTGACTTCATTCGTTGGGTCTTCAATGACATCGTCAAGGAAGAGACTGACACAATCGAGGCCAACGGCTTTGACTCTAAGAAGCTCGGTGGTCCTATTGCCAATAAGGCACGGCCCTGGTTCATTCAGCGGCTGAACAGCGAAGGTTAAGCTATGAAAATCGACTTGTTTTCTCTAATAGTGCCCACCATTGCAATTGTGGCAGTGGGCACTTCTACGATTATGACGCATAAGGATCGTTATCCCGATCCAGTCGGCGCTGTGGCAGTTGAACAGTATCCTGGGTCGACCATCGACTATTCGCCGGACCGTGAGCACGGCGCTTCTGGGCCCGACGACTACAGTCTGATGTGGTCGTGCAGCCGTACCAATTCCAACGGCTCAGGGACTGTTCCTTGCATTATCGTCCGCGAGGTGAATAACATTGTCTTCAACTTTACGGATGATGCTGACATCACCTTCTGGCACGGTCCAGTGGAAGGCAACTCCGCGGAAGTTTCCGGAGTTCAAGCCGAGGGTTCTTACAGAGAGCAGGCCTTTGGGTTCTGCGAGTTCATTGGTGACGGCGCCCGCTGCCGCGCATCCAACGGCCCCGAGATGGTTGAGTACGAAGCCCAATGATGGTTGATAAGAACGGCCGGTGGGTTATCAACGGCCGTGGTAGGTGTGTTGGGTTTCAAAGTCACATACCCAAGGACCTGGGAGGGTTCATCAACTATTACATCTTCAATCTAAAATATAAGACCATCTGGGAACGAGGTGGGGAACGAACCACTCGCCTCGCCACCCGTGATGACATTATTAGAGACGTTCACGAGTACCCATGAAAACCATCGAATGCACTTATAGATCTGACGCTTCCGGCAGGAAGCTGTCGAACCTGTATCCATATCAATTCGATCTGGACGGGTTTCGTTGTGCCTCAATGGAGGGATTTCTGCAGTCTCTTAAATGCAACACTGTCGAAGGATCTGCTTCGCTTAGAGCCATGTCTGGTGTTGAGGCTTGGAAAGAAGGTCAGGCGTTTACTCGCAAGTGGCAAGAGTCGCAGACGCTTTATTGGCAGGGCAAGCCGTACAACCGCCAATCAGCTGGTTACTTCAATCTAATCAAGAGAGCCTACGATGCGCTGGCTTGGAATCAACAGTTCGCCAACGCTCTGATGCTTACAACTGATAACGAGCTTGCGCATTCTATTGGAAACAACGACAGTACTTTGACTGTACTAACACAAGCTGAGTTTCTCTTTAATCTTTACAGGATCCGGTCGATCCTGCTCAGTATCAACGCCTAATCATTACGAATCGCTAAAGGTTTAGGGCCATAACTGGGCCCTTTTCCTATGTACACTATTGATTCGCCAGTGTAATATGGGAGAATAGGAATGGAGACCTAATGACAGAACCCTATTTTTACACAGCAGTAGATCAGGCCAAGAATGGTGACCTTCTCGTTAGAGGTTATCAGAATGGCAAGCGCTTCATGCGCAAAGTTCAATACCGGCCACATCTCTTCGTTCCCACCAAAGGCGAGTCTAAGTACCGCACTCTTGATGGGAAGCCAGTCAAGCGGATGGACTTTGAGTCCATCAAGGAAGCCAAGACTTTCATCTATGACTATAAGGAAGTTCAGAACTTCGAGATATTCGGCCAAGACAAGTTTGCCTACTCGTACATCAATGATGAGTTTTACGGCGAGATCAACTTTGACCCTCAGCTAATCTCCGTGGTCGGTCTCGACATTGAGACCAAGACCGTGTCCGATGATGGCAAGAAGGGTTTCCCAGACATCGCCAAGGCTTCTCACCCGATCACGGCTATCACCATGAAGAAGTTCGGTGGCCCGACCTATATGTTCGGTCTGAAGGATTATCGGCCGAAGGATAAGACTGTCACGTATTTCAAATGTGTGGACGAAGCATCCCTGCTGGCTGCCTTCATTGAACTGTGGGATGGTGAGGAGATGACTCCTGACATTCTCACCGGCTGGAACATCGAGTTCTTCGACATTCCCTATCTGGTCAACCGGATCACTAAGATCTTGGGTCCGACCATGGCCAAAATGCTGAGCCCGTGGCGTATCCTTGAAGAATATGAGGTTCTGGCTCGTGGCCGTACGCAAATGGCATTCCGCCCTGTCGGTGTGTCTTGTATGGACTACCTTCCCCTCTACAAGAAGTTCAGCTTTAAGAACCAGGAGTCCTTTACCCTCGAGTACATCTCACAGGTGGAACTCAAGGAAGGCAAGACTGATACGTCAAACTATAAAGGTCTGGATGACCTGTACGAAAGAAACCCGACTCTCTACTATGACTACAACCTTCGAGATGTCCTTCTCATCGAACGACTGGAAGCCAAGCTCGGATTCATTGCGATGGTCGAGGCCTTCGCCTATGATGCCAAGGTGAACTACAACGACACTTTGGCAACCGTGAAGCCGTGGGACGTCATCATCTCGAACTTCCTTCTCGGCCGTAACATCGTGGTCCCGCAGTTCCGTCCGAAGCACCAAGAGAAGACGATCGTCGGCGGCTATGTCAAAGAACCCGTGCTTGGTATGTCCAAATGGGTCGTGTCTTTCGACTTGAATTCCCTGTATCCGTCTCTCATCATGGCTTACAACATCGGCCCTGACACCTTCATCGAGCAACTCGAAGAGGAAGATGATCTAGAGATGACCAATGCTAAGGTCGTCGAGATCATGAACGGTAAGCTGAACCAAAAGTATCAAGACGCACTTAGAGAAGACAACGTCTGCATCACAGCCAACATGGCTCTGTATTCCAAGAAGAAGATCGGCTTTATGGCCGAACTCATGCAGCAGAAGTACGATCAGCGTAAGATCTATCAGGCTAAGCTCAAGGAAGCCAAGAAGGAATATGCCAAGACGAAGGATCCGGCTCAGGCTATTCTCATCAGTCGGTATCATGCGCTTCAGTTGTCCAAGAAGATCCAGATCAACGCCTTCTATGGTTCGATCGCCAACAAATATTGCCGTTGGTTCTCCCTGATCAACGCTGAGGCCATTACCACGACCGGCCAGCTGACCATCCAGTGGGTTCAGAAGGACATCAACAAGTACCTGAACAAGGTGCTCGAGACTGAGGGTCTCGACTTCGTCATTGCTTCTGATACTGACTCCGCTTACATCACACTTGACAAGTTCGTTGAGAAGTTCTGTCAGAGTATGGATGACGGAGCTATCACTGACATGTTGGATAAGGTCTGCAAGACCAAGCTCCAAGACGTGATCAACAAGTCGTTCGAGCAACAAGGCATCTATACTAACGCCTTTGACGCCACCAAGCTAGTCATGAAGCGTGAGTCCATTGCCTCCAAAGGTATCTGGGTTGCCAAGAAGCGCTACATCCTTTACGTCTGGGATAATGAGGGCATCCGTTATGAAGAGCCTGAGATCAAGATCACTGGTCTCGAGGTTGTGAAGTCCTCAACCCCGGGCGTATGCAAGAAGGCTATGAAGGAATGCTTTAAGCTGATCTTGACCAGGCCAGAGGATGAGCTCCACAGTTACATCGATGACTTCTATTCTCGGTTCATGGAACTACCATTCGAAGAAGTTGCTTCGCCACGTGGTATCTCTGACATGGACAAGTGGGTAGATCCTGCCACTATCTTCAAGAGTGGAACGCCGATGCATGTGAAGGGTGCCATCATGTGGAACCATGCAATCTCTAAGAAAGGTCTTGATGATCGGCTGCCGACTCTTTATAACGGCGACAAGATCAAATATTCCTATCTGAAGAAACCCAATCCCCTTAACGTAAACGTAATTTCTACCCCTGGTAATCTGCCATCAGAGCTGGGTCTGGACTCATACATAGATCGGGATATACAATTCCAAAAGACATTCATCGATCCAATGAAATTGGTCACAGATGTCATCGGATGGACGCCCCAAAAAACGTATACACTCGATTCATTTTTTAGCTAGGAACATACAATCATGACTGACTTCTTCCGTGGACTCGCTGAGTCCGTGAAGGACGCCGACACGTCCATCGTTGCCGACGGCCTTGGTGCCGCTGAGTTTGAGGGCTATGTCGACACCGGCTGCTACATGCTCAACGCAGTCCTTTCAGGCTCACTTTATGGTGGTCTGGCCTCCAACAAAATCACAGGACTTGCCGGTGAAAACTCCACCGGCAAAACGTTCATCGCCCTCGGTATGGTGAAGAACTTCCTCGAAGCCGATCCCCAAGCCGGGGTCATCTACTACGATACCGAAGCCGCTATCACTCGCGAGATGATGGAAGAGCGTGGCATCGATACTCGCCGGGTCATCCTGGCTGAACCTGATACAGTTCAAAAGTTCCGTCACCACGCAATCAAGCTGGTTGACAAGTATATTGAAACCCCGAAAGCCAAGCGTCCTAAGATGCTGATGGTCCTTGACTCTCTCGGCATGCTCTCTACGACTAAGGAAGTTGAGGACTCCGCCGAGGGCAAAGAGACCAAAGACATGACGCGGCCTGCCATCATCAAGGCTGCTTTCCGTATTCTCACCCTCAAACTAGCCCGTGCTGGCATCCCAATGGTTGTAACGAACCACGTGTATGCGGCAATGGGTTCCATGTATCCCACCAATGAAGTTGCCGGTGGTTCCGGTCTGAAATACTCGGCATCCTCTATCGCAGTTCTTGGCAAGGCCAAAGACAAAGACGGTACTGAGGTTGTCGGTAACTTCATCAGGGTCAAGATGCTGAAGAGCCGTCTCTCGAAGGAAAACTCCGAGGTTCGTCTGCGTCTCAGCTACAAGACCGGTCTCGACCGTTTCTATGGTCTGCTGGACTTGGCAGAAGAGTTCAAGATCTTCAAGAAGGTTTCAACCCGCTTTGAACTGCCGGATGGCCGCAAGGTATTTGGCAAGGAGATCAACGACAACCCTGAAAAGTACTACACCCCAGAGATCATGGCGAGGCTGGAAGAAGCAGCACGTCGCAAGTTCTCGTACGGCGATACTGACGATGGTGAGGCGGATCCTCACTTTAACCTTGATGATGGAGATGATGATGTTCGAGACGTTCAACCGGACGGAGGAGTCGTGGGGTAAGGTTGCCCATGTTAAGCCCGAGGATCTAGGTCGTATCCTAGCCTCGGGCGACAGCCTGAAGAAACTAGCAATCGGGAAAGGTCACAAACCTTTCAAAGTCACGCTGACCGAGACTCTTGAGATTAAAAGAAAGAGTGAACCAGCAATTGTCTACGCTACATCACAGGACAGAGTGACTGCTGCTGCACAGGACGTCACTTTCGACATGATTCCAAGCCAAGTGTATGAGGATGTTCAGGCGCTCCTTAAGCAATACGGTTTGGAAGTTCGTCCTAGGACTGTCTATTCCATTCAAAGGACCACATGAAACTAGAACACGTCATATTCAGCAACCTGGTTTCAAACGAGGATTACCTGCGTAAGGTGTTTCCGTTCATCCAGAGGGATTACTTTTCAGACACATCTGACAAAGTAATCTTCGAGCTGATCCACGATTACATTACAAAATACAATAGGGCTCCGTCAAAGGAAGCTCTTAAAGTCGACCTGCAACTCAAAGACAGCATCTCAGGAGATGTTTACTCGAACGTTGAAAAGACGATCGATGAACTGGCTCCTGATGCTATGACTAACATGAACTGGTTGGTGGATAACACCGAGAAGTTCTGTCAAGACAAGGCACTCTACAATGCTGTCCTAGAGTCTATCAAGATCATGGATGACAATCAGACACAGATTCCTAGGTCTGCTATTCCTAAGATCCTGCAAGACGCACTGGGTATTTCGTTCGACTCTCAGATCGGCCACGACTTCATTGAGGATGCCGACGAACGCTTCGAGTTCTATCATCGTCATGACTCTAGATTGCCGTTCGACATTGAACTGCTGAACAAGATCACAGGCGGTGGTCTGCCTCCGAAGTCTCTGTCAGTCCTTCTGGCCGGCACGGGAGTCGGTAAGTCTCTAGCCATGTGTCATATGGCCTCTGCCAACCTGATGCTCGGCAAAAACGTCCTCTACATCACGATGGAGATGTCTGAGGAGAAGATTGCCGAACGTATCGATGCCAACCTGATGAACACTCCTATTCAGGAGATGCTCCTCATGGACAAAGAGACGTTCGACCGTAAGATCGCACGCATCAAGTCCAAAACCGTCGGCAAGCTTGTTGTCAAGGAGTATCCTACGGCTTCGGCAGGGTCTGCAAACTTCAGACACCTGCTGAATGAACTGAAGATGAAGCGGAACTTTGTTCCTGACGTCATCTACATCGACTACCTGAACATCTGCACCAGCTCGCGTATTAAAGCCGGTGCCAATGTCAACTCCTACACGATGATCAAGGCGATCGCTGAAGAGCTTCGTGGTTTGGCTGTTGAGTTCAACGTTCCGATCATCACTGCCACCCAGATCAATCGTACTGGCTTTGCCAGTTCAGATCCTGAACTGACCGATACCTCTGAGTCATTTGGTCTGCCGGCCACGGCCGACTTCATGATTGCTATGTCTCAATCCGAGCAACTCGCTGAACTTGGTCAGATCATGTTCAAGCAGCTGAAGAACCGCTACAACGACATCAACTATTATAAGAGGTTCGTGGTTGGTGTTGACAAATCTAAGATGAGACTGTTTGATATTGACCAAGATGAAGCCAACACGGAAGATAAACCGCTGATGGATAAGACTGAGTTCGGTCAACAAGACTTTGATCGGAAGAAACCTAAGAGTAAGTTCGCTAACAAGTTTGGAGATTTCAAATAATGGCTCGTAACCCTATCAACTATTCTGTGACTCATGAGAATGATGGAGTCTTTGATGTCTTCGAGAACAACACCAAGCAAGTCATCAGTTCACATAACCATCATGATACAGCGCATGCGATGAAAAAGTTCCTTAATCTCGGAGGCGCTTTTGATGGAAACACCCCTGAGTTCTTCTTGCATACTGGCCCAGTGTTGGTTAAATAACGAAACTTTAATCTGAAAAATCCGTGCTCCAATGCATAAATAAGTGCACACATGATACGTGTCCAGCCTTCGGGCTAGAGGCAAGAGTTTTGAACTAAGGAAGTGGCGAGACAAATGGTGGAGGTTCCACTCGCTCACGTATCGAGAAAATAGCGGCTTCGGCCGCTATTTTCGTATGTACTTAATATCGTGGTATCGTATTATAGGAATATAACCTGGAGAGAGATTATGTTCCTCGAAATTGGTCGGACCACGCATCTGGTTCACACTGTGAAAGAAGCTGTCGAAATCTTCGAAGCTGAACGTGACGCCTCTTACGAAGGCGCTTCGACTTGGCCTGATGGCATTCTTTGCCAAGGCAAGACGCCTTTCGCCCGCATCAGCTACAACGGCCGGGTTTGGAATCTGGATGGGAGCGAATTTTGAATGAATTAACCTTTCTACTTTCAGTGTATGGCGCGGTGATTTACGCCTTAGTCGGATTGGGAACGTTCGCCAGTGTGACATCAAGCTGGACGAACCCGTGGCCTGGCGATAAAGCTTTTGCACTCGCTGCTCTTTGGCCAGTATGGTTAGTTCTCTTCCTCAGTAAGAGTCTGATCATGGGAACTAAAAAGCTGGCTAAGGAGCTTGTCAGTTGATCTACGCTCCATTTGTATTTCTCGGCATTCTGTGTTATGTCGTTGTGGCTGGGTTCGTTTGGACTGTAGAGCGGGATTCTGCATACAGCCCGGACCTTGCTGAACGTCAGGCCATATTGGGTAGAGCCATTTGGTGGCTCCCCTGCCTGATCTATTGGGGGGTCACGAGCATTTTCAAACTCGTGATCTTTGTGATTCGTAGCTTCTACAATGCTACGTATCAGATGCTTCTCTCGGAGTTCGGAAAATGAAATGGACTCCAATCGAGACGCCGCTTGAAGACGGCCGAGACCCAAAAAACGCCGGGGTCCTTCTCCTGAGGGGGACCCTCGATCATTCTACCCTTACCGGGCCGGGGGAAGAAATGTTCCCTCGCCAAACTGTCAGAACCGTAGGATACTGGGATTCTCTAGATGAGGCCTGGGCCCTGACTACCACTCCGTGGTACGGACCTTTCTTTAACCCAACCCACTATGCTGTCTTTCCAGATAGCCTTGATTTGTAGGAGCACACATGAGCCAACTCATTCTTAACGACGGCCAGAACACCCAAGTCGTCACCACTGACCTGTTTCTGGACGCTTTCCGCCAGGCAAACATGTCTGACCCGTCCGGCATTGCCGAGACTCTGGTCAACATCTTCCGTAAGCACGCTAGCCCTGAAGAGGTCCAGCAACTGGAAGAGATTGCTGCCCAGTCCACTGCGCAATATCTCGAAGGCTAATAGACCTTCCAAAACACACTCGTGAAGCCCGCTGGATCGTTCTGGCGGGCTTTGCTTTTTATGGACGATAAATACCACATGAACTGAGGCAAGGAATCTATGGACTACAAAGTTGTAGGCGCAGCATTGACAGAAGCAGTTAAGGCCTACAACTTTCAAGTGGGCCCGAAAGCGATTGGCGGTAAGCCTGGCAAGAACATTAAAAACATGAGGGAGTACCGTCTCCAGCTCATTAACAAACATGACGACACCTCAGACAAACTGAAGGCGGACCTCAAGGGTATTCTGGAGAAGACATTTGGCGGGGCCATCAGTCACCTCAAATTCAACCCGGTGTCTCCTAACAGCTCCAAATACTCTAGCTATTCGTTTGAGCTAACTAACCAAATGTATGATGTGGTTATTGCACGGGGAGCCAACAAAGGTGAAAACTTTGAAGTTGTTACTACCAATAACCTAGCCGCTGCATTTCATACAAGGGGTGGAACAACGGAGTTCCACAAATTGATTGAGCAACTCAATAATGCTCACGATGGATTCGAGCAGGTAGAGATCTCTAAGGTTGAACAGCGCAAGGGAAGCACCCGCAAAACTGGGGTCCCTCTAGAGCGCCTAGGTGAAGTCATCGGCGATATTATTCTCACTGATGAGAATAACCACAAGTGGTTCGTTAGCCTGAAAGACGTCAACGGTATTACCTTCTCCGCTTTCCCCGGCGGCGGCACTCTATTTGATAAGCAGGGCAATCTTCAGCCTAGATCAGACGGCGCCAAGTTTCTACAGGCCTTCGGCGTAGATCTGGCCAAGGTCCAAGATGGATTTGACGAACGCCGTGGTAGCATCGAGAATGCTAATAACCGTGAAAACATTCCTACAGGTGGAAGGCCTGATCTAGCCAAGATCAAAGCCCTCTTTGAACAGGCCTGGGGCATGAACTATTTCTACGTACGAAAGAAGTCATTTGGATGGGAAGTGTTTTGGCTAGATAGGGCGATGCTCACAAAGCTTGCATCGAATATCAGGATCGAAGAGATCCGGTACCCTAGCAAAAAGTCAAAATCGATAATGATTCTGTGTACAAACCAATACAAGAAGTATAAGGTGGAAATGCGAAACTCTGCGGGTAGGGAATACCCGAACGATATTAAGTTTAGTGTCCGATGAAAACATTTGCCCAATTTGTAACCGAGAGCCTGGGTCGCATGACGACCTATGACGAAATTGTGCACGCCATTGCTGCCTATAAGAAAGCCGGAGAGATTCCGAATCCTGTATATCAGGATCTCGGCAGCCAAGCTCGCCGTGTTTTTGGAAAAGAAGCAGGAGCCGGACGGGACTTGATCCTTAAAGTCATGCATGCTGGTGACGGTGCACAAAACCGAGATGATGACATCTCTGACTTGTATTATGCATGGCCGAGCGATTCATTCCAAGGCCTTATCAAGTTCGAGAAGATTCTCCTCAAAGTCGAGAAGATGAACAAGCCGAATATGGCCCCTGTCATTAAAGCCGGCAAGGACGTTCTAGCTAACTGGAAACCAGTAGCAGATGACCTGAAAGTCTTGAAGGACAAGATCGTCAAGATGACCACCAAGCGTGCTGAAGCCAAAGAGGTCGCAGCCAAAGAGATGGGTGCAAAGTTTGCTGATTCATCCTCGTTGATCAAGGTTCTTGAGAGCCATCTCGGCGAATACAAAGCTGCTGCTCATCAGCGGGCAGTTGAGTTCATCAAGTCCAAGCTTGACTTCCTCATGAAGCATGATTGGGATCTCAATAAAGCTGTGCCTCGCCACACGGGTCATTACGGAACTGCTTACAAGATGACCGAAAGCCAGCGGTCTCTTTATCGGTCTATTACGAGGAGCAAGTCGGCCAGCCTCCGTGTTGGAGAGCCTGATATTCGTGAGCCGGACCAACACCTAATCGACCGCTATGTTCTAGCCAGTGTCGCAGGTGCTGAAGCTAGTTATCGTGAATTCATGCACAAGATGATTACGAAGATCGGTAAGCCGGTTGTTAACGCCAAAATGATTGGCAACATCTGGACTAATGCTATCCTGACAGTTACGACCAATGACGGTGAAGAGCAAGTCTGGAACACGAAGATGATCCTGAACTTCTCGAAATATCAAACCATGTTCAACCAGTTCCCATCCCGCAGGAAGAAATAATGAAGACGTTCGCACAGTTTGTAGCCGAGGCGTCCATTCGTCAAGGTCTGCCCCACATCACGACCATGAACCATGAGCAGTTCAAAAACCTTCTCCATAAAGACGGCAAGGTTCACATTCACGATGTGACTGAAAAGACCGATGGTATGACCCACGTGATGGGCCACGACGAACATGGGTTCTACACTCAATCGTCTGGATCAGGCAACGAGAAAATGCGTAGCCCTGAGGATTTCCACACGCGCGCCAAGCGCCGTGCTGAGGAAACTGGGAAGCCTTACAACCCTACTGCTGCCAACGCCTTTGGCCACGTCCACAAGATGATGCAGTCTAACAAGGCCGTAACCGATCACCTGGCAGCCGCGCATGCTAAGCACGGTGAGACCAGGATCCGCGGTGAGGTTTTCTACAAGCCGCTAGGCACTCCATCTGAGACCCACAAGCACGAGATCAAGTTCGTAGGAACCTCGTACGATCCGTCCCACATGGCTGAGCATGGCAAGTACGTCATTCACACAAAGCTGCCTGACAACCACCACGTGGACGCTGAGGCATTCAAGAGGCACTCTACGGCTCACATCAACTTCGATGATGACAAGACTCACATCACGACCGGACACGTCGACGCCTCGGATGAACACAAAGAGTTCCACAAACTCGATCATGACTTGATCAACTCGCGGACTGTTCCGAAGAACAAGGAAGCCAAGATGGCTGAGCTGGCCAAGATGGCTCACATCCAGAAGCGGGTTGCTGATAAGGTTGATGATCACGTCAAAAAGTTAGGTGTTACGCCTAAATGGGGTTCTGGCAGTGAAGGACTTGTGATACATCCATCTAAGCATAACCCAAATGCTCCGAGGTTCAAGGTAACCTCTGACGCATTCCGGGCCTATCGGGCCGACCCTAAGACTAAGGACAAGTGGAAGAAATGAAAACCTTTATCTCCTACATCGCTGAAGGCGGTAACATCAAAGTAGGTGAGCACGAAGCTGCTCCCTTCACAATGACCGCTCAGAACCGCGACTCACGGGTCAAAGACATCCACGACTCTATGCATGAGCTAAACAAGTCGTTCCACGCTGAGCATGGTCATGACCTGTTCCATGGCGGCAAAGCCCACTATGGTGGTTCCTCCATGCAGCTGATGGACAAGAACATTCCAGCGGCTGAGTTCGCAAAGCACAAGCCACAGGTTGGTGATGTTGACGTTCATGTTCCTCATGAGCACGGGGACAAGCTACATGCCCATCTGAAAACTGGAGCACGCTTCGGCAAGTACACCGTTGCAGGAACCAAGAAACACGGCATCGACGTTTCGGCTGTGATGCAGCATGACAATGGCGAACTGCATCAAATCGACTTCATCAAAGGCAAGCACGGGCGTGCTGAGCAATCCTTCTTGCATTCGTCTCACTGGGACGACGTCAAGCGTGGTGTGAAGGGTTCTCACCACAAGCTGCTCCTTAACGTGGCAGCAGGCGACACGCACAAGTTCTCCATCTCCGGCGGACTGAAGTCCAGAACCGATGAAGACGACAAGGGGCACCAACACCCTGAGAAGATCTCTAAAGCCCTGTTTGGTAAGGATGCTGACCACTCGAAGATCCATTCGTTCCATGGGTTGGCTGAGCTGGTTCGTGATCACATTCCTGCATCTAAGCATCAGGACATCTACAACCGGTTCAAGTCGTCCACCGATCGTGCTGGCCGTGATACCGATCACACCAAGGCAATCGCCCATCTGAAGAAGACTCTGAATGCCAAGGATGAAGTGAAAGAATCTCTCGATGAAGAAAAGATCCGCTGCGAATCCTGCAAAGGCCGTGGAATGAGAATCAAGTTCACGAAGTCAGGGCCTCTAAAGGTTCCTTGCGGTATCTGTCTATCTACTGGGAGTCTTGAACATAGGACCAAGGCACTAGCTGAAGAAACTGAGCACCACGCTTCAGTCATTCCTTTGGTTGGTTTCTCCCCCATCTCCCATATGGGTCACGCCCATGATCTCGGTGGAGCCATGAAGAAACTACCTGGCAAAAAGCACATCGGTATCTCTCAGAAGGACGACGTGTTTTCGCCTGAGGAACGCTCCCACATCATGAAGAAACAGTGGGCCCAAGAAGGCGTCAATCACCACTTCACGAAGTCCGGTGGTGACACAATCGGCCATGCCTATCACTCTCTTCCCAAAGATGGGAAGAAGCACCTGCACATTCTGGTCGGTGGTGATCGGGTTGAGATGGCTCATGGTCTCAAAAAGAGCCTAGAAGCCGGCAAGATCCCAGAGATGAATGGTCACAAGTGGGACTCTATTCATATCCACACACCTGAAGACTCAAACCGTAAACACGGTATGTCTGGGACTAACCTTCGCTCGGCAGCTGTGACTGACGATCATGAAGAGTTTCATCGCCACCTGGGTCATGCATTCTCCAAAGGGGAAGCAGACAGCATCAGGCAGAAAGTAAAGAGTGCGATCATCAGCAAGAAGATTAAGATCAAACGTTAAGCTACTACTGTATTCGTTGAGCACAGCACCATTATACACGCTCCGGACGGATTGTACATATAGCATTTCGTAATCTTTCATCTTTGATAAATACATCTGACCAGTAAGTCCAAGGAAAACCTGGAAGGAAACCCATGACTGACAAAGCAATTGACACTACACCTTCGAGCGAAGGAAACAGTTCCAAGCCGAAGACCAAGTTGGATAAGCCAAAGGGCAACCAAACAATAGTCAATCCTCAGTATGATGAGAAGCCAGACCCAGAGGCTATCGTACCATTTGGCAGCAACATCAACGAATCTAAAGCTCTAACGGCCCTGCAGCGCCTCCACCGCGCGCAGGCTATTCGTCGTATCCAGCCGAAGATGAAGATGGCCAGGGAGCGTGCAGCGTCTCGTAAAGCTGACGATAAGAAGATCGCCAAACGCTCCATGCGCAAGGCTAGAGATATTGCCAGAGACCGCATTGCTGGAAACTCTGGTCGTAAGTACGCTGAGATGTCGACAGGCGAGAAGATCCAGATTGACAAGCGCCTTGAGGACAAGGTAGGCCTGATTCGTCGTATCGCTAAGCGCCTCATCCCTGTAGTGCGAAAGCAAGAAGCTGATCGCTTTGCTGCCTACACCCACAAAGACATGGTCAACACGGACAAACTACCTCACACCAAGATGACAGTGAAGGCGAAGTCGCTTAAGGAAGAGGCTGCTCCTATCACCAAAACAGGCGACTATGCTAGGCACCTTGCTGATAAAATGGCAGCCCATCACGGTGAAACCTACGAACACCCACGCTGGGGAACTAGCGCCAAATCTTCTCATGATGTTGTAGTAGGTGGCGGCCAAGGCACCCGGTCTCAGAGAGAATCCGGTCACTTTATTAGGCGTGATAACTATCACAAGATCCCCCTAGCAAAACAAAAAGCCGCTGAAGATGCTGTAATCCGGTCAAAGCCTAAAATCAACGTAAAAGGTCCTAACGGCACAAAGCAAGCCTATAAGCATGGTAAGTTCGTGGTCGTGGACCACGGAGAGCATTTTAGCGTTCACTCCCATTCCAAATATAAGGCAGTAGCTGAGTCCTACGATCTCCTTGACGGCGCCGTCGATCAAAAACACACTAGCCGATACGGCCAGAAAATCATTGTCGGTAAAGATGGCAAGCGCAGAGTCGTCCCAACTGCCATCACTATCAAGTCTGTCGAAGAAGGCCTGCTGAAGAAGTCTCGCCTGTCCGGCATTCCACTGGAAGCGCTGCAGGAAGTTTATGCCAGAGGCGTGGAGGACTATGACCCATTCCGCCACGCCAAAACTCTGACTGAGCAGCAATACGCTTTCAATCGAGTTAACAAATTCTTGGCCGATCGCTCCATTGATACAGATGTCGCCGGTCGTTTCATGTCTCGCGTGAGGGGATCCGAATAATGGAAAAGAGAATCTCCCCAGAGAACACAACCCGCCAGATTGTGGCTGGTAGACGTACGACCAAGAAGGACCAGACGGTTCAAGGCGCCATCAATTTCATCTTGCAACAGCAACGAGCTGAAGGTGTTACATCAGCAGACATGTCTATCGTCGACGGCAAAGAGCATGACGTCGACCAGCTAATGCGCCGGATCCATGGTAGCATTGTTCAAGAGGAACTTATCACTGAAGCTGAAGTCGCTGGCATCGCTGATAAACTAGGTGGATCCAAAGACAACCTGGCGATCCAAATCGCTCAGGCCCTTAACCGTTACAGCATGGTTGACAGCGCTGATGACAGGGGCATGCTCCTTCTCATTGCAGCATTGATGCTGCTCAACATCTCCGATACCGATACCACTAACGGTGTGGTTCGCCGTCTAATGACCGCAGGCCTTAGCCAGATGAGGAAGCCAAAAAATGACAAATAGGTCTGACAGAATCAAAGCACACATGAACGCAAAGAAGCTTAACGAAGATGCAGCGGGCGATGTCCTGCGGGCCACTGCGGCCAAGCATAAGCTGAAGCGTATGGAAGGCACAAAGAAATCTCCGGCATTGATTGCTAAGCTGACTGCTCGCGTAGCCGCCGGTAAGCGCTACCAGACCGAGGAAACTATCAAGAAGGCCGTGAAGCCTGCTCCGAAGCCGGTCAAGCCACTGACCAATAACCCAGGATATGGGTATCACGGGATTGTTGATCGTAAGCACAAGGGCGATGCTAACAAGGCTCATGCAGCCTACAACGCCATGCATGCCAAGGTTAAGAACTGGGCCGGAGAGGCAGGCCACCTAGCCGTCTCGAAGAAGCCTAACGAGATGGTCCGTGACTATCTCGACTCGAAGCGTGGGCGACACCTAGAAGGTCTCGAGGCTGATGAGAAGTACATCAAGAAGGACTTCGGCCATTTCTCCCGTTCATATGATCCGAAGCTGTTCGTCGAGTCCCTGGAAGAGGGCGTCCGTCGGACAACTCACGCTGTCTTCTGTGTGTACCATTCTGGCCAATACAAAGGTATGGTCGTTCATCACGGCGGTAACACGAGCAACCCAGAGAAAGCCCAAGCCCTAGCAGACAGACTCAACGCATCTTCGGACGCTTTCTTCAAGGACAAACACGTAAAAGAAAAGGCTAACTACCACTATGAGGCTAGGCCTCGTGGCAATAGAACTTGGATGGAACATGCCGGTGATCCAGGTGATGATGATCACTCCGGTGTTTATGAAGTCCAGCAGAGGGACGGCCGTTACAAGAATGTTCGGATCCGGCGCCAGCCAGACGGAAAGTACCATATCCATCACGCTGATGGTTCCAAAGGATCTACAGATCTCAACGGAGTTAAGTCATACATCTCCCGGAACAACGCAGCATGGATGAATGAAGAAGCCCTCAACGAGACCACTAGATCTGAAGATGCTCAGCGCGTCCAGTACGGTGTTATGAAGCGTGACGACTATCTACGGAAGTGGAAGATCGGCAAGTTCGGAGAGAAGAAGAACCGTCTAGCCGGGCCTGGGGGTCTCTACAAGAATCTCCTGGTCGGCAGCAACATTGATAACAAGAGTGCAGCGACCAAGAAATGAACCGCTTAATTGAAGTAAAACTTGCGATGGGAGTCGACAAGAAACACAAATTTGATGATGCTGATATAGGTAAGGTTGCTTCGCCAGCAACCGGGTTTACCCATATTGGCGTCGTTCAAGGACATGATGTTTACCATCGGCAAAGAAATGCTGGAAACCATGACTTTGTGATGACCAAGGAAGGTGAACGTAAGATCCACACCCATCTCAATACCTTTCAGTCAGACAGCCATAAATCCCATCACGTAAATTATCTGCAATCAAAACCAGGCCACGGCCCTGGAGCTCATCATCTTTACCATCATTTAATCACTAAACATAACGCCATTATATCCACGGACACTCAATCTGAGGGAGGTGCAGCCGTTTGGCATAAAATGTCGAAAATGAAAGGTGTACACATACATGCTATTGATGCTAAAGGTGTTGGTCACCACGCGGATCTAAGCAATCTAAACGATCTTCGAGATACCCACGCAAGCCCAGCTGACATTCAAAAAGCTAAGGATGCGAAAGATAATGATGAAGCCAAACGCCTTAGATCAAACATGGCTAGATGGCTAGTCGCCCACAAGTCCTAAGTTCACATTAGATAAATAACCCAAAGTCTCCCAGAAGGAATTGTCCATGACAACGAGAAATACATTTGCGGCTGCCCTTGCCAGGAAGCTGGCTCCTTTGAATGAAGCCGTTGAGGACATTCAAGAGGTTTCTAGCCCAACGCTAAACCGCTATTCAAAGGCCGCTCGTGAGCAAATTACTGCTATCAGTAAGAAGCCTGGCAAGACCTCGGCAGCTGGTAAAGCCGTCATCGCCAAGCGCGAAGCTGGTGTGGCCAAGGCCAACGACATCACAAACACCCGACGCACCCAAGCTTGGGATGCGCATGCTGTGGCCTCTCACGCAGCCTTTAAAGCGGCTGCAGATGACGCTCTGTCTGCCCACGGCTATGAGGTTGCTCATCCTGGCCAGATGTCGAATGTTTATACGAAGCATGACCCAGAGACAAACTCGCTGTTTATTGCTAAGCACCATTTTGGTAACCCTTCTACGAGTGACTCTCCTCACTCCGCTCAGGGCCAGATCAAGTTGGTTTCTTCTAATGGCACAACTTCCGACATTCGCCACTCCTCATGGGGCCTCCGTCCACGTGAAAACGACGAGCCTGTCGATTTGCATGGCGAGCACTTCAAGAAGATTGTAGACGAAATCAATGATCACCACAAGTGGTCGAAGAACTCTGCCTTCAACCAAGACATGAACGAAGGTGCTGAGTATCCTTCTGATGAAATGCTGGCCGAAGCGTTCCCAGAACTCAGTGGAGAGCCGCTCGACGAAATCCGCTATGTCAAGCCAGTTAAAGCTCCAAAGACTAAGGCTACGAAACCAGCTTACGTTTCTCCAGCTCGTAAAAAGTGGATCAAAGATCACGAGCACGAAATGCAGCCATTTGAAGAAGCCAAAGAGCCATACGTTTCGCCAGTTCGCAAGAAGTGGGTAGCTGACCAAATCGAGAAAGAAAACAACGGAACTCTTAACTCGAATGCAGCTAATCCGCCGCGCTATGTCGCTCGCATCCCAATGACAACATTGGCCAAGGAAGAAGCCCCTGCTGAAGATGCAAAGGTCATCAAAGAAGGCCGTGGTCGTCCTCGCAAGGACGGTACTACCAAGGAAGGTGCAGATCGCGAGCACATCATCATGCAGCTCCGCAAGCACGTCTCGCTCCGTGGCCAGAACCCAATCGAGTTTAAGGACGGATCCAAGGCTTCGCCAGGCGAAGGCCAAGCACGTCTCGCTCTGATCATCCACAACGGCCTGCGTACTCCACAAGAGAAGGCTAACTACATGGATCGCCTCGACGCAAACCACGAATCCTTCAAGGACGCAGTTCGTTCCAAGTCCCCTGAAGAAGCCGGCAAGGCTCCAACTCAAAAATCCCGCATCACGCTCCCAGCCATTGATCGTCTCAATGCTAAGCTGGGTCCTGACACTAACTAATAAGGAATACCCACCATGGCTCAATGGAAGAACACCGACGCTGCAGCGAACTCCGTAATTTGGGCCGCTGGGCAACTCAAAACTCCGGCGAACACGGCCAACCGTGACGCCCTCTTTGGCAACACAACCGCCGACGCAACAGTTGCTGGACAGACCATCGGTATGTTTGGCGCCGACGTAACCGAAACCACTGTTAACCCTGCTATCACTCATGCTGGGTGGGTTCTTCGTACTGTAGGTTCCGGCGGTCGTGCTGGCCGTGTCCAATATGAAACCCTAGTTGCTATGGGTTCTCTGACTGCTGATGCTGAAGATGCTGTCCTGTCTGATGCCCGTCTGACCTGGGTAACCCAGCCAGTCGCTGCGAACGTTACCGCACCTGCTGCTGCAACGTTCACGATCGCAGTTTCTGTGGTTCCTGGTACCGTTACGCCTACGTACGTTTGGCAGGCTAACACGGGCTCTGGCTTCGCCAACCTGTCCAACGCGGGTGTTTACAGCAACACCACCACGGCTACCCTGAGCATCTCGAACTCCACTGGCCTGAACGGTGTCCAGTACCGTGCTCTGGCTCTGGCAACAGGTGCTAACACGATTACCTCTACAGCAGCGACCCTTACCGTCGGCGCATAAGTAACTGTAAGGTAACAAAGGAATAGAGAATGAGTGACAGATCTAAGATGATCCCTGATATCACGACCGCTAACACGGTCGTGCAGGGTGATCTCTTCATTGTAGAGAAGGCGGCAGGGACTCGAGTAGTCGCTGCTGAGAATCTGTTTGGTTCTATTGCAGTTGACGTGCTGGTTGGTGGCAATAACAAGCTTAGTGCCACCACCCTAGCCGTCTTGAAAAGTGATACACCAGTCAGTTCGACTGGTTCATTCACAGCGCGACAGATGTGGTTTGATGATACGTACCTTTACATAGCAATCAACTCAACAACTCTCAGGCGCGTCGCACTACAGGCGTTCTAATGCTAACTGATCAGAATTTTGTATTATTCGCAGCCAAGCATTACGACAATCCTGAGTGTCACACCACAGAAGAGTTTCATGAGGACCTCAATAAACTGAAGTATCTGAAGAAGATCTTCAAGAGGTATAGGGACACCAGCGACATCAATACTCGCTTGACCTTAAATTACATCATAACATTCTACAATCTATTTGGTGTCGATGGCTCTAACAAAATGATGTTCTTCAAACTGAAGGACTATCATGATGTGTTGAAGCCATTTCTCGTTATGCTCAACTATATGCCAGAGGTTGTAGACCTCGGCAAAGCACGAATCCGAAGTTCAGACATTACGATGGACCCAAAGATCATAGCAGAACTGAGAAAGATATGATCCCCTTCGCTAACTTCATAGCAGAATCTGACGACTACTACTATCATGGAACGTCCGATGCTAACGCAGACGAGATCATGAAGCACGGTCTGGACACAAAAAAGTCAGTTTTCAGTGGTAAGACCTATCTGACTAGGAGCTATATGCTCGCAAACAAATACAGCAAATCCGGGGCTGGTAAACTTGGGACCGTTCTTAAAGTCAAGAAGGACGCGTTGGATCCGGATCACACAATTCATCACGATTCGACCGGTGTTATTGAATACACCGATCACATTCATCCTGATCATATCTCAAAGGTATAGAAATGAAGACCTTCAAAGAGTTCATTGAAGAAGACGTCCCTACCTGTTCAGCATCAGGCGGTGCCATTGCATCCATCGGCGTTGGAGTTCAAGGTGAACCGCCCGGAAAAAGATCTAAACTTAACAAAACACTTATGTTCAAACGTAAACCACCAGAGGTTGTCAATTCATAAATACTCCTGTTGAACGAGCGTATTCTATTTGTCATGCTTTTATATAAAGAGGACGACAAATGGAAAAGTTTTTAAGGGACCTGTTTACAGGTAAAGACAATAAAACCTGGGATCTAGGTAGAGTAATGTGGGCGTGGGGTACTGTTGTATACTTCGCTATGACACTATATTCCCTTTACAAAGCCATCCCAGTGGACCCATTGAATTGGGCAACGGGCTTTGGTGCCATTCTCGCAGCCGGCGGAGCAGCTATCATGCTGAAGCGCCAGGACGAGCCACACCCAGATACCACAACCACGACGACGGCGTCTGAGGGCGAAGTAGTATAATGCCGGCTGTTCCCGAACACACCATAGTTGACTCGATAATTGATCTTTGGCCCCTAGCGGCTTCTGCAATTGCTGCTGTAGTTGGCTGGTTTACGGCGGTACTAAAGGGCCGTAACGATTTCAAAATCAAAGCCGAGGCCGCCTTTGACGAATTGCTCGAGCGTGCACACAAAACTGAAGTTGAACTCGCCCAGATGCGAGCAGTTCTTGCTGCGGCTACTGGTAAGAAATTTGAAGAAGTAACCCTGGAGATGATTCGGGAGCTCGTCTTCAAGCAGGCTGTCACGCTAAGAGAAATCCAAACCTTCATTTACACGATGCCGCGCTTGGTATGGATCAAGCGCCGTGAAGGTGAGAAAAGCTTCCGCATGATTCAAGTCAGCCAGGCTTATGCCGACAAGTATCTTGGAGGCGAGGCTCAGGCGTATGAGGGCAAATTTGACCACGACATTTGGCCGCTTGACGTTGCTGATGCCTTTGTAGAAAATGACGAACTAGCGTATCGCTCCGGCGAAACAGTTGAGACTGTTGAGAAAGTTTATTCATCAAGAACCGGTATTCATGGTGTGTTCATTGGAACGAAATGGTCTTTCCGCCTCGGAAACGACACATATGTTTGCGGGCTAGGCGTCCACGAGGATGTTCATACCCCTAAAGTTATTGACGTTACTGCATTTTAAGGGTGTACCTATTTTCGGTTTGGATTATGATGGGGAAATAACCCCAGGACAACCATGTGGCTTGAACGGAAATACACCAGCCTTCTCAGTACTCGTCTAGAACGATTCAAACTTCGCGGTCATGTTGCGTCGTTTCGCTGTCCCATATGTGGAGACTCGAAGACAAACAAATACAAGACTAGAGGGACGATAGTTCTCCAGTCCTCAGGCTCGTATTTCTATTGCCACAACTGTCATGCTACCAAAGAGTTCGGGCCCTTTCTAAGGATCATTGACCAGATGCTCTTTGATGATTATCTCAAAGAGCATCTGGCAGAGAAATATTCACAGGCGCCTAAAGCCGACGACTCAAAGTTTGATGCAAAGCCAGAGTTCAAAAAGATCGATGACAAACTAGCTGGGCTTCGAAAAGTATCTCAGCTAGGCCACGATCATCCGGTTCGAGCGTATGTTGAGTCTAGGCAGATTCCTGCTAGCCAACACTACCGCATTTACTATACGCCAAAGTTCAAAGCATGGACTAACAGCATCATTCCAGGCAAGTTTGAGAATGTCGACAAGGATGAACCGCGTCTGATCCTTCCGTTCCTTGATGCTAATGGTGCATTCTACGGATTTCAAGGTAGATCGTTTAAGCGTAAGATTGATCCTAGGTATAGATACCTCACCATCATGGCAGATCCTGAGAGACCTAAGGTCTTCGGCTTGGATGTAGCAGATCTCAAAAAGCCGTATCGAGTAGTTGAAGGACCGATCGACTCTCTGTTTGTGAAGAACTGCATTGCTACTGCCGGCGGAAAGCTCCAGGCCGAGCTTGCCAAGATGCATGCCGACCCCAAACTGGGAACTGTCATCTACGACAATGAACCCCGCAATGCCCATGTCGTTCGCAACATGGAAGGGGCCATTGAGGATGGTTTCAATGTGGTCATTTGGCCAGAGTCCCTGACTCTCAAAGACGTAAATGACATGGTTCTCGCTGGAATTGATCCAGAGGCCATGATCAACGATCATACATATTCAGCGCTACGTGCTAAACTTGAGTTACAAAAATGGAGAAAGACTTGACTCTACGCAATGAACAGGGTTATTTGACCTTGATGGAAGAGATCATGTCGTACGGAAGCGACAGGATGGATCGCACGGGAACAGGATCTAGAGCCCTGTTTGGTCGCCAAATAACCTATGATCTAGAAAATTGGCAGCTCCCTTTGCTGACAACTAAGAAAGTTCAGATTGTATCCATCATCAAGGAACTACTCTGGTTCCTGCGAGGCGAGACAAATATCAAGACTCTAGGCTGTGGCATTTGGGATCAATGGGCGGATGAGCACGGCGATCTGGGGCCCATCTACGGAAAGCAGTGGCGCTCTTGGACCAAGTATGACAAATATGATGGAACGCCTGAGGGCATTGATCAAATCGCTCAGGTGATGAGGTCTCTTAAGGACAACCCATTTAGTCGGAGGCACGTTGTCACAGCTTGGAACCCAGCTGACGTAGACGATGTTGCTCTTCCGCCTTGCCACTGTTTTTTCCAATTCTTCGTCGCTGATGGAAAACTAAGTTGCCAGCTGTATCAACGATCGGCTGACTTCTTTATTGGGGTTCCGTTTAATATTGCTTCATATTCCATTTTGACTATGATGATGGCCAAGGTACTTGGGTACGAACCAGGAAAGTTTGTCCATACTATGGGCGACGTTCATATCTACCACGATCATTTTGATGCAGTCGACACTCAACTAGGGCGTGAGCATCTAATCAAGGATTTTCCTAAAATTCACGTAGCCTCTAGAGATGATATTGATAGCTTTGAGCTGACTGATTTTACCATTATCGGCTATGAACCTGAACCGTTTATTTCCGCGCCCGTGGCTAAATAAGAATATAAAAAGCAACTACTTAACTTCTAACAATTAGCAGCCGAGTGGTTGCACATAGGAAACGAATGTCAGTCATCAGTATTACTAAAAGAAACGGCCAGAAAGAGCCTCTCAATATTGCCAAAATCCACAGGGTTGTTTCCTGGGCATGTGAGGATATAGCCGGGGTCTCAGCTTCTGAACTGGAGATCCAGTCTCAACTCAAGTTCAACAACAACATGTCCAGTGCTGACATTCAAGAGACTCTGATTCAAGCTGCGGCTAACCTGATTAGCATTGAGTCTCCTGGTTATCAATATGTCGCCAGCCGCCTGATCAACTACCACCTCCGCAAACAAGTCTACGCACAACCACACCCCGGCAGCCTAGCCGATCTTCTGCGTAGAAACATCAAGGCCGGCATCTACACCCCGGAGTATCTAGAATGGTACACCGATGAAGAGATCGATCAGATCGATTCGTTCATCAATCACGACCGAGACTTCAACATCGCCTATGCCGGGATGGAACAATTTCGAGGTAAGTATCTGGTCAAAGATCGGACTACCGGCCAGATCTTTGAAACTCCCCAGATGGCGTACGTCTTGATCGCCGCAGCCCTGTTCCATAGTTACCCCAAAGAGACCCGTCTGAAGTGGGTCAAGGATTACTATGACGCAACCTCTAGGTTCGATATCTCTCTGCCGACGCCGATCATGGCCGGGCTTAGGACTCCGCAGAAGCAGTTTAGCTCGTGTGTCCTGATCGACTCGGACGACTCGCTGGATTCCATCATCGCTACAACTGGTGCCGTGGTCAAGTACGTCTCCAAGAAAGCTGGCATCGGTATCAACGGCGGCCGGATCCGTGCTGAAAAGTCTAAGGTTCGGAACGGCGATACTGCCACGACTGGTCCACGTGGCTATTGGAGATTATTCCAAGACGCTACAAAATCTTGCTCCCAGGGGGGTGTCAGAGGCGGCGCTGCGACACTATATTGGCCTGCATGGCACCTTGACTTTGAAGACCTCATCGTCGTGAAGAATGGCAAGGGCACAGAGTTTAATCGTATCCGCCAAATGGATTACGGTGTTCAATTCAACAAGCTCATGTATGAACGTCTACTGTCCGGCGGCGACATTACACTCTTCTCGCCTCACGAAGTTCCAGGCTTGTACGAAGCCTTCTTTAAGGACCAAGATAAGTTCAAGGAGATCTACGAGGCAGCCGAACGCTCTACTAAGTTCCGCAAGAAGACGATCAAGGCTTCCGAGCTCTTCTCCATGTTCATGACTGAACGTAAGGAGACCGGCCGAGTCTACTTCATGAACGTCGATCACTGCAACGAGCATAGCTCGTTCATCACCGAGATGGCAGCGATCTACATGTCGAACCTGTGCACTGAGATCACCTTGCCGACCATCCCACTGGATGACTTGAAAGATCCTGAAGGCGAAATCGCGCTGTGCACTCTGTCAGCCAACAACCTCGGTCGCATCAACAAGGACTTTAGAGGCCTTGAGAAAATCGCAGATCTAACGGTTCGCGGGTTGGATGCTCTTCTATCCTACCAAGACTATCCAGTCCCAGCAGCCGAGCGCGCAACGATGTATCGTCGTCCGTTGGGTATCGGCCTGATTAACCTGGCCTATTGGATGGCCAAGAACGATATGACTTACTCCGACCCAGATCTCGAGAAGATCGATGAGCTGGTCGAAGCTTGGTCGTACTATCTAATCAAGTCTTCCGTGGACCTGGCCGAAGAATTTGGCCCTTGCCCAGGATGGAAGGAGACTAAATACTCCCTCGGCATCACTCCTAATATGACCTACAAGAAGTCGGTTGACGAGTTGGTGCCCCACAAGGAGCGCATGCCTTGGGGACCACTCCGTGAGCGCATGCAAATCATCGGTATCCGCAACTCAACACTTATGGCTCAAATGCCGGCCGAGACGTCTGCTCAAACCAGCAACTCGACCAACGGACTGAACCCAGTTCCTGATCTTGTCACTGTCAAGAAGTCCAAGGATGGCGTTCTGGCTCAAGTTGTTCCTGAGGTTGCCCGCCTGAAGAACAAGTACGAACTCAAGTGGACCATGAAGTCGCCACAGGGTTACCTGAAAGTAATGGCTGTATTCCAGAAATACATCGATCAGGCCATGTCGATCAACACTCCGTATAACCCGGCCTTCTATGAAAATGAAGAGATCCCAATGTCTGTTCTGATTGGTGACATGCTCTTCATGTATAAGTATGGCCTCAAGACCGGTTATTATTTTGAAACCCATGACGGCGCTGGAGAAGAGGAAGCAGTTCCTACTGAAACGGTAGTCGATGAAGATGAAGAAGAATGCTCAGCATGCGTACTGTAAAGAAACACCACACCGACAAGATGATGTTCTTGGACGGACCGGTCGAAATCTCACGTTACGATGTCGTTAAGTATCCGTTCCTAGACAAGCTGACTCAAAAGCAGCTTGGGTTCTTCTGGCGACCAGAGAAAACAGATATCACGCAGGACCAAAAAGACTTCAAGGGTCTATCGATGGGCGAGCAGCACATCTTCACGTCCAATCTGAAGCGCCAGATTGTTCTCGATACCAAGCAGGGATCCGCTCCTGCCACCATCCTCGGCCCTCTTGTTTCTCTGCCTGAGCTTGAAACGTGGGTCATGACGTGGACTTTCTTCGAGACTATTCACTCTAGGTCCTACACTCATATCATCCGTAACATTTATCCGAAGCCATCCGAGGTGTTCGATACGGTTATGGACATTCCTGAGATCGTAGAATGCGCTGCTGACATTGGCAAGTACTATGATCGCCTAGAGAAGCTGACGGCTTATCGAATCGGCCATAAGGTTTCTGATCGTGATCGGTACGAGCTGAAGAAAGCGCTATGGCTCTGCTTGAACGCTATCAACGCCCTCGAGGGCATCCGCTTCTATGTCTCGTTCGCTTGCTCGTGGGCATTTGCCGAGATGAAGAAGATGGAGGGCAATGCCAAGATCATCAAGGAGATTGCTCGCGATGAAAACCTACACCTGGCGTCGACCCAACAGATCCTGAAGATCTTGCCGAAAGACGATCCTGACTTCGTTCAGATCGCCGAGGAGTGTGCTCCAGAGGTTCTCCAGATGTTCATGGACGTCATTAATCAGGAGAAGACCTGGGCCAAGTTCCTCTTCACGAAGGGATCCATGATCGGCCTGAACGAAGAGATCATGTGTGATTACGTAGACTTCATTGGTAACAAGCGCATGCGAGCTATCGGCATTGAGTCTCCGTTCAAGAGTGGCCCTAACCCCCTGCCGTGGACCCAAAAGTGGATCGCCGGCGCGGACGTTCAGGTTGCTCCGCAAGAGACAGAAGTCGAGGCATACATTGAAGGTGGGGTCAAACAAGACCTGAAAGCTGACACATTTGCTGGGTTTTCTCTTTGATACATAGGTTCATGGGACAGTGATTTCCAGAACAACGACTTAGGGTAACCCACAATGATTAATAAGCTAACAGTTTTCACATGTACAGGATGTGATGCCGAGTTTGGTATCATCCCTCATACTGATTTCGAAGAAGAAGATGTAACATTCTGCCCAATGTGTGGTGATCCAGTAGAATCAGACGCAGACCTGGACAACCTCTACACTGACGAAGATGAAGACGACGACTAAGAACTAAGACTTGGAGGTCCACATAAATACCCTAAGAAGATTAGGAGTTGTTTATGTGGACCTATCAGGGTGAGCCATTCGATCCAGAAGAAGCAAAAAACTGGTTCGGAGCTGTGTACATTATATGCAACACAGTCAATAATAGAAAATACATAGGACGGAAGTGTTTCACAGCGGCTGGCCGTAAGACTGTGAAAGGCAAAGTCAAGAAGATTCGCAAGGATTCAGATTGGCTCACCTACTATGGAAGCTCCGATGAGCTTAAAGCCGATATCGAAAGACTAGGCAAAGACAAATTCACCAGAGAGATCGTCAAGCTGGTTAAGACCCGTGGCGAATTAAACTATTGGGAAACCAAGTACATCATAGATGCCGAGGCCATTCTTAGGTCCTCGTACTATAATGCTTGGTTCTCTGCTAAGATTCATTCTGGTCACGTGAAGTCGCTTTGGATTGACGACAAGGAACCTGATGACAAAAGACCAAATGGCCAAGATGCTGGAGATGGAATCTAAGGGCTGGGAGACTATCTACTTTCCTAATGCGCCAGGTTACATGTTCGAAATTTTTGGTGGCGATCAGTTCATGATGAGTGAGAATCGCAACCTCATCATGGTCAACGGAGCCGGTGAAGTTTACTGGCCGAGATGGACGCTTCGAGAAGAACCTAACAATCATTGATAATGGAGAAGACCTATGGGTAAGAAAATCATGCGTAAAGGCTACGGCGGATCCAAGAAGATCCACAGCACCGTGGCTCGGTCGACTGTCGTTGCGGCTAACGCTGCCCGCAGTCCACTGGACAAGATGGCTGGCATCCAACGCGCCTGGAAAGCTGGGTTGAACCCCTGGCTGACGGTGGATAACCGCAACAACGATCCGAAGAACAACAAGCCGTTTATTCGGGTCCGCTCTAATGACTATTGGGGTAAGCCCTCCGCTGGTTATTCCATGGGCAAGCAGCCTGATGGAGCCTCTGCGTGATCGAGGGGTCTATCAAAGTCTACTGGCGTCCTGATTGTAAGTTCTGCGATCTAGCCAAGAACCTACTGAACAGTAAAGGTCTCTCTTATGAGACGGTGCAGCTTGGTGAGGATATGTCAAAAGAGTATTTCAAGATGATCAATCCTGGTATCGAGAAGGTTCCGGCTATTTTCATCGACGAGAAATACATCGGCGGCTACAGCGAACTCAAGGGGATGCTTATCCCTGCAGAAGGAAATTGATTATGACCAGAGACGATTACATCACTATTCTCAAAGAGAAGGTTCTTCGTGTCACGTTTACTAAGGTTGACGGAACAGAAAGAACTATGGACGTCACGCTGAGAGCTGATATGCTTCCTCCACCGGAAGAGACTGCTGGCACTAAGGCAATCAATCCTGACGTAGTCGCAGCATACGACATCAACGAGCAGCACTGGAAGTCCTTCAGGGTCGATAGTGTACTGCAAGCGATTGATAACTGATATATAACTACACCAAAGGGCCATAATCCGGAGGACTTTTCCTGAGGATTATGTCTTTCATATCCTCATCACTTAGTAATCGAGGATACGAATATGGACGCATGGGGTTGGCTCACAACTATCGACGCACGCTACTGCAACGAAAACATTAACTCTCCCGAGATCATTCAAGATTTCGTTGATGAGATCTTGGAAAAGATCGAGATGGTTCCTATCGGTGGAACACATATTCTCTGGTGTGACACCCATGACCCGGCAAAAATTGGATATTCGGTTTATCAGCTACTCCAAGACTCGAATATCTCGATTCATTTCTGCCCTGCTAATCAGAACCAGGCGTATCTGGATATCTTTTCATGCAAGCCTTATGAGGCTGCCACTGTTGTAGACATCTTCCTTAAGCATTTTGCTCCTGAGAAGTATGTGTCCAACTTTCATGAGAGAGTAGCACCAACCTAGGAGACAACACCATGCAATTTAAGATGAGCCAGAAGGAACGTGAGGACTCCGATAAGTGGATGGCCAACGTAGCGCTCCCAGCAGCATTGGCATATCAGCGAGCGACCTATTCGAAGCCGACTGCTGAAATGAAAGAGTGCTGGGATTATAAGCAGCCGCATGGTGTCAGCACTTACTACGAGTTCTCGAACAGCTCCGGTATCGGTCAGAGCGTCAAGGTGATGATCAAGGTGACCGGCTTCTCGATCAAGGCTAATTTTACGGATTATGACACATGGTGATTGACACAAACGAAGTATCTTCTAAGGCCATGGGTGGAACTGAACTCATGGCCTTAGGCCTATCTGAGCGGCTTGCCTGGAGCAAGCGTGTTAACTCTGAAAAGTTCCAAATCGTCTGCAGCCGAGTAAGAGATCTGGATGAATCAAAGTTCCGGATCTTCTGGGCACACGATCTGCCAGGAGATCCGGAGTCTGAGTTCCTTCATGACCCCCAGCTAAGAGACCGGTTCCATCGATTTGTGTTCGTCTCGAACTGGCAACTCTGGGGCTACGCTCAACGATACAACCTACCGATGGAACGCTGCGTGGTCATCCCGAACGCCATCACCCCAATTCCGAACCATGAGAAACCGGATCCCGATAAGCGAATCAACCTGATCTACTTCTCAACCCCGCACCGTGGGTTGGAACTCCTGAAGCCAGTCTACGACCTGCTGTATCAGCAATACGGTGACAAGATCCACCTCGACGTTTATAGCTCCTTCAACCTTTACGGTTGGGGTGAGAGAGACGTTCCATATCAGTCCCTCTTTGATTCAATGGAGGAGCATCCAGGCATCACCAACCACGGCGCACAACCTAACTCGGTGATTCGTGCTGCTCTTGAGAAGGCTCACATTCTGGCCTATCCGAGCATTTGGCCAGAGACGAGTTGCCTGGTCCTTATTGAGGCTATGTCTGCTGGGCTAGTGTGCGTCCATTCAAACCTGGCGGCACTGCCTGAGACCTCGGGCGGGTTAACGAAACAGTATACTTTCCACCCAGATCCAAGCGTCCATGCCAACAAATTTCATCAAGAACTTTCTTGGGCGATAAAAAACTACAGGGGCCCATGTACTTATTCTTCAAGGCATGCTAAACTGGTACATGAGTGGGGGACTGTCCTTGTCAAGTGGGAAGACCTGCTTGAAGAGGTTAAGACCCTCGACCCACCGAAAGCCTTCCCAAGGGGGGAAGTGTTCTCCATTAAGGTTCCTTAATCATGTCGACTGCCACTATCAAGAAGCGCGGTACCGGTACACAGAAACCCAAGAAGATTCCTCTTCCCCGTACACCAAAGATGGTGGACACCAAATATCTCGGACTCGAGCCTGAACTCGAGGGTCTCGATCTGGAGAACAACGATGTTCGACTGACTCGGGCTTACACCTGGTACAACCACTTCTATGGGCCGCCTGAGGCCAAAAAGTGGGCTGTGGACTATTACACCAAAGTCAGCCCAGCCACCGCCAAGACGCTCCAACGCGTCCCTGAGGCCTACTTCTCCACGACCGTGGGTTGGTTGTGCCGAATGATGGATCGTGGCACTGTGCTGCCGACTCAGAGCCGGGCATTCCTCCAACAGAAACTCTTGGAGATGACTCAGATCGCTGAGCGTCAGGTCGAGAAGAAGGCCGTCAAAGCGATTGACCGCGGATATACCCCGCCTCCCCAAGATGCTGTTATCGCCGAAGTGGAATCGATGCTCGACGGCTTCTACGCCTCGGATTATTCCGTTCCGTTCGACATGTACGATTACCTCCAAAAGAACGATATCAAGAAAGGCTGGGCCAAGGCCATCGCCGAGTATTATCGCCCTTTGATGGCTGAGCTGCGCCTCTTGATGACCAAGAAGGACAAAGACCTCAACGAGGCCTATACCAAACTGACCAAGAAGCAGATCGACACTTACCTGAAGCTGCTGTACAGCATCATCGAGGACAGCGAGCGTTGGTACGCCAACAAGGCCAAGACCATTCGAACTGCTCGTGCTCCCAAGAAGAAGTCGACCGAACAGCTTCTGAAATATTTCCACTACATGAAGGATATGCCTGCGTTGAAGGTGGTGTCCATCGACCCCGCCTCGATTATCGGCGCCTCTACCTTGTATGCCTACAATCATAAATACAAGAAGCTGATCGTCTACACCGCCAAGGATGGTGAGACGCTCTCAATCAAGGGCACCAGCATCATCAATTATGATGAGAGCAAGGTCCAAGGCAAGAACCTCCGCAAGCCTGAGGTGCAACTCCAGACCTACCTGAATGGTACGGCTGCCTTCATGAAGAAACGCTATGAAGAAATCAACTCCAAACCTTCCATCCCCTCCGGGCGTATCTCTGAAGATGTGCTCCTACTAAAAGTGTTCAAATGAGTGCAAGAATATACCCGTTCCCGAAACGGCAAAAGCAAGAGAGTCCTTCAGGATTCCGAGATAAACTAACTGAGATTGAGGAGACGGTCGATGAGATCGTCCCCGAACTCTTAGGAATGTTAATAACTGCCGGTTACGACGTATCCGGGGACGCATATGTCCAAGACGTCGCACTCATAGTTGAATCAATGAAGGCCATTATGTTTAGATCCGAAGCAATGGATCATGGCCTTCATAAGATTAGCGACAGAATCAACGTCACTGACTTGAATACCGCCTGCGCTAACACAGCAAGATAACCCACCCTTGAAAGTTTAGATTATGCAAATTCTCGACCTCAATCAGGTCATGCTAGCCAGCATGTTCGTCCAGATTAGCAACTCCAAGAATGCTGAGGTCGATGAAGGCCTCATTCGGCACATGGCGTTGAACTCGATCCGAGCCTATAACCAAAAGTTCAAATCCAAATACGGCGAACTGGTCATCGCATGTGACTCCCGCTATTATTGGCGCAAGGACGTCTTCCCCTATTACAAGGCCAACCGCAAGAAGAACCGAGACGAGTCCCCGCTGGACTGGGAGGTCATCTTCAAAGCACTCCATAACATCCGCGACGAGCTGAAGGAGTACTTCCCGTATCGCATCATCGAGGTAGATGGTGCCGAGGCTGATGACATCATTGCTACCCTCTGCTTCGAGTATGGGATGAACTTCGGTCAGCGTATTCTGATCATCTCTGGCGACAAGGACTTCGTCCAACTTCACAACCATCCTGCCGTCGATCAGTTCAATCCGATCCTCAAGAAGTGGGTTAAGCACAATTCACCCGAGGCATATTTGAAGGAACACGTCATCAAGGGCGATACCGGCGATGGTGTTCCCAACGTCCTTTCCAATGACGATGTGCTCGTTCGCGGTGTTCGCCAGGCAACCCTGACTGCCGGCAGACTCGAGGCTCTCCTGAAGGAAGATTACGAAGCTGATTGTCTTAAAAAGGTAATTTCGCCAGAAACACTCCAAAGGAATCTTGCCCGCAACCGCCTTCTCATAAATATGTCTGAGATACCACAACGAATCCAAGATGAGATCTTGGCATCATTTAATGCGCAGGAAGGAAAACCTCGCAAAGATTTGTTCAACTATTTCGTGAAGTTCAAACTTAAGAACCTCATGGAAGCAATCGGTGATTTCTGATCACCACGGAGACTAGACAATGGAACGTAAGACCCTAGGCATCGCGCAGGTCCTCGAAATGACCTCCAAGCAAAAGACCAAGCAGGAAAAGATCGCCTTCCTGCAGGCAAATTTCAGTGCAACTCTAGCTGATGTTCTCATCTTGGGACTGCATCCCTCGGTGAAATGGCTCCTGCCTGAAGGAGCTCCTCCCTATACCAAGAACGACATGGACAATCAAGAGTTCGTGATGTTCCGCCAGGTGAAGAAGCTGTATATGTTCCTCGACGGTGGTGGTAACCATCTGAAGCAACTGCAGCGTGAGAAGATCTTCGTTGATGTTCTCCAGTCCCTGGCTCCGGCTGACGCCGAGCTGCTCATCTCCATCAAGGATAAGAAGCTTCCTTATGGTCTGACAGCTGACCTGATTCGTGAGGCGCTGCCTCAACTGAATCTTCCTGAGCCCGCCCAGGCTTAAAGGAACACGGTCATTCCAACCTACACATTCCGAAACAAAGACACCGAAGAAGAGTTCGATGCGGTCATTTCCATGTCCGCTTACGACTCCTATCTCGAAGAGAATCCCCATCTGGAGAGGGTATGGACCGCTAAGGCCCCAGCACTCATTAGTGGGGTAACCGCAAAACCGTCTGAGGGTTTTAGGGATCTCCTCAAGGGGATCCATAAAGGCGCCGGGAGGCAGAGCAACATTAACGTGTATTAAAAACAAGAACCCCCATAGAGAGGTCAAAATGCAGTCAACTAAGCCGCTGACAAAGAGACAGCGTCGTCTCATGGAAGGAGCAGTCCAACAGGTGGATGCTCCAACATTCAAGACACATTTCAGGATGCAGAGGGTCGAACCCCTAACTGATAACCAGTCCTTGGCAATGGCTGCGTACAATCGTGGTGATAATCTACTTCTGCATGGAATGGCAGGAACCGGTAAGACCTTCCTAGCTTTGGCCATGGCTCTTCAAGACATGATGGCCGGTGACGTATCACAGAAGAAGGTCACGATCGTCAGATCCGTTCTTCCAACTAGAGACATCGGCTTCCTGCCAGGATCTATTGAGGAAAAGATTGGAGTCTATGAGGCACCATATATTGCGCTGTGCACTGAACTCTTCGGCAGGGCTGATGCTTACGGCATCCTTAAGAGTAAGGGTGTGATCGAGTTCATCCCAACCTCGTTCGTTCGAGGAGTGACCATCCAGGATTCCATCATTATCCTCGATGAGGTCAACAACTGCACCTTCCACGAAATCGATTCTATCATCACAAGACCCGGCAAAAATTGTCGTTTACTTATTTGCGGTGATATGAGACAATCAGACTTGACGAGGGAGCAAGAACGTGCTGGTCTCGGAGACTTCATCCGTATCGTCGACCGCATGAAGTCTTTCTCTCACATTGAGTTTGAAGAAGAAGACATCGTACGAAGCGACTTGGTCAAGGAATACCTGATCGCCAAGGAGCGCTACCTAAGGACCAAATGATCTTTCATCATGAACTATTTGAGTTTCACAAGCTCACACAAATAAACAGCGACGCCGGTAGGAAGTACGAAACTCCTACCGGCGAACGCTATCCATCAGTGACCACAGTCATTGGCGCCATGTCGGATAAGTCCGGCCTAGATGAATGGCGCAAGAGGGTCGGCTATGCCGAGTCCATCAAGATAGGTCAACAGGCCGCCAAGCGCGGCTCAGCCATGCACAAGATGTGCGAGGAATATCTGGCTAACCTTCCAGTCGAGAAGGACGAACACATGCTCGGCCTGAACCGAGAGATGTTTGACTCCATCAGGCCGCTCCTAGATGCACACGTGACTAAGGTTCATGGCATCGAGTTCCCCGTCTATTCCCACAAGCTCAAGACTGCAGGCACCGTCGACTTCTTCTGTGAGTGGGACGGTAAGAAGACAGTCCTCGACTTCAAGACATCATCGAAAGCCAAACGTGAAGATTGGATCGAGGGCTACTTTATCCAAGCGACCATCTACGTGATGTGTCTGTGGGAGATCTACGGCATCAGGGTTGAGCAGATCGCTGTCCTGATCGCCGTGGAGCATGATCAGCCCCAATTGTTTGTGAAGGACCCAATGGACTATATGCCACGGGCCCTTCACATGTTCAAAGCGTATCACGCCGGCAGGCGCACCAACTAGAGCTTGGTGATTTTCTCAGGCTCGGCCAGAAGGATCGAACCGCCCCCGCCCCAAGTCATCCAGCCTTTCAAAGTATAGGCCTTCTTGATGACGTCCTCAAGGGTCCCCTCGAAGTAGCCGAGAACCGGCTCATGGTGGTATCCACCCATGTCAGGGTTCGAGTCTTCACCCTTGACGCACCAGATGCCGTATTTCGAGAGATCGTACTTCTCAAGCAGCCGCTTGCCGCTGTAAGAGCGGCCGAAGTGGAACACGTGGTCCGACTTGGCACGAAAAGCCTCATCAGCCCGAAGCGCATCGATCTCGTTGTCGTAAGTTTTGCCGTCGTCCGATTGGAACGCAGTCTTCATAACTTGAACGGTCTTAACCATTGGTCTTCCTTGTTGCGGTGTAAACACCTTTGCGATAATCAAGTCCAAGATCATAGAGAGCCTTGACGCGGGCAGTCCGGTTTTCACCTTCGACCCAAGTCCAGCCTTCGGCATCCCGCACTTTGAGCAGGAGGTCGGCAGCGATACGGGCTCGAATAACCTTTTTCATAATTTCATAATACGAAGTGTGGCAATTAAGTACACACATCTTTTCGTTGTACAAGAATATGGAATGTCGTACTATAAGAGTATGACCAGACGATTCGCACCCATCGATTCCATCATCCCGATCACTGATCGGAACCGGAACGAACTGATGCCTCGCCATGAGATGGCGAGCTACGCAGTAGCCTATCTTAAAGGCCACAACGGTCACTATTATCTGATCACCCCGTGGCGCTATGGCACTCCTTACATCATCCGGCTTTACACGAAGAATCAGATTCGTGAATCCAACGTGTTGGAAGCCGGCCTCGACCGCGACGAGGTTCTCGACTGCGACGGTCGGCTGACCACTCAAGCAAGGAGACAATTCATGATGGCCGTGAACGATCATCGGGCCTTCCACTATGTCCCGAAGGTTGTTGACAGCCAGCGGAGGTCCTGCTACCGCTGGGAGGCTGCTTTCCATCACGAGATGCTTGAGACCACTGGCAAGCACCATGGCTTCACCACGATCGAGAACTGTGCCAAGTATGTAGAGATCATCCTGCAAAAGGAAGGGGTCACCAAAATCCCCGAGATCAAATATACGAAGAAGGGCAGCACCTCGTGCGCTTGGGGTGATTGGAAACTCAAGTTCCTCGTCAACTCGGATAACAAGGTTGCCGTAGATACGATCATCCACGAGCTGGCTCACATCATCGACTCGTCGCGTGGCCGGAATCGTGCGGCTGAGCCAGGTCATGGTCCGAAGTTCATCGGTATCTACATCGACCTTCTCGTTCGCTATCTGAGTGTCGATCGTGATTTCCTCGAGCGCACTGCTCGGCAACACGGTCTCCGCATTGACTACGATCGTGCGGTTATGGCAAAAGCAGCCTGACCGCACTTTTTAGTGTTCTTATTTGTGCAATGTCTTATTATAAGAGAGTAAGACAGAAACAAGGAAACTAACATGCCCCGTGGCGTCCCTCGCGCTGGTTTTCGTAACACGAAGAACCGCAAAGCCGCAACCACCACTACGAGCGTTCCTGACACCTTTGAGAGTGTCGAGACGTTCGAGCAAGCCGAGCTCCGCATCCGCGAGCGCTTCGAGGTTCTGGACGAGTTCGTTCAAGACTCGATCAACGGCGATGTCACCAGCCTGATCGTCTCGGGTCCTGGCGGCCTCGGCAAGTCCTTCCGGACTCACAAGGCCCTGAAGGATTGGGATGCTCGCAAGCAGAACCACTCGGTCACCAAGGGTTACTGCAAGGCCACCGGCCTCTACCGTCTGCTCTGGAAGCACCGTGCTCCCGGTCAAGTCATCTGCTTCGATGACTGCGACTCGGTTCTGTTCGACGAGACGGCTCTCAACTTCCTGAAGGCTGCCTGCGATACCTCGGCTCAACGCATCATCAGCTACTCGGCTGAATATGACATGTTCGACGAGGAAGGCGGCGAGAACATTCCCCGCGAGTTCCAGTTCGAAGGCACGATCATCTTCATCTCGAACATCGACTGGGATGCCCAAGTCGACAAGGGCTCGAAGCTGGCTCCGCACCTCGGCGCCATGATCAGCCGGTCGCACTACATCGATCTCGGTCTGAAGACGAAGCGTGACCTCCTCATCCGCATCAAGCACGTCATCGAAGACGGCGCTCTCGATGAGATGGAACTGTCGGCTGAAGAGCAGAACGATGTGGTCGGCTTCATCAATGAGAACGCTGACAAGCTTCGTGAACTGTCGGTTCGCATTCTGCTGAAGGTCGCCACTCTCCGTAAGGTCAACCCCAAGTGGGAGCGTGCGGCCAAAGTCAGCTGCTGCCGCTAGGAGACCATAAATATGCTCAGTCAACCGAGGAGTGCACGTATGGTCGAAGCTGACATCAATCCGTACGGAACGGACATCGTCGATGTCCTTGAAGACGAGATCACCATGCTCTTGAAAGAGCTTGAGTATCACAAGAAAATGTCGAAGGTGAAGGTGAAGGGCCCCAACATCCATAAAAAGATGTTGGTCGCCAAAGAGCGGAGCATGCGCCGGCTGCTCGACCTTCATCCGGACGGCGAAGAGTTCCTGTTCGACCTCTAAAATAAGTGTGTACATAAATGCAGGACTTCGTATTATAGGAATATAACCTGGATACGAAAAATGTTTGATGCTAAGTTTCTTGCCAAGGATTTTGTCGGTGGAAAACTGCCGACCAAAGTCGGCGAAATCGCCAAAGTCAAGGAGTTCTTCGGTCAGAAGAATGCTCAGGTTCGCGTTGTCGAACTGTGGGGTTCTTCGGTTCTGGCGAGTCTCCTGTGAATCGCTATCGGTCAACCCTCGTAAATCCTGAGGGCTACCGCCTATCGGCCACTCTGCCTTCCGACGGTGCGCCTCTTTGGCGTCAGCCGGGCGAGACTGCGGAGGCTTGGGCCAACAATCATCCTGAGCATTCCAAGCACGGTCCTTGGACCGTCGTTGAAACGGATCGAGCTGCATAATGTTTCGCAAACGTTATCCCTACGTCGTTGAGCTGCTTCATAGCGGCCATCATCCCTACGTTTCTGATCCCACCTACGACATGTTCGAGGGGATCAAGCAGGAACAGGTTCACGTGATGGCCACGGGCTATGATGATGCGGCCAAGCGAGCATTCCGTGAATCCAAAGTCCGGTCGTGGAGAACCACGGTTTGGACTGTTCGTCATAAAGAAGCAGGTGAGCATCTGCTTCCGGGCCGCCCGGCCCCATTCTATCGCTGTGGACAGAAAGCTAAATAATGAAAAAAACCGTAATCGTTGACATGGACGGCACGATCGCCGACTGCGAGCATCGCAGACACCACGTCGACACTGGAAACTGGCCTGCCTTCTTCGAGGGCATGCATGAGGATGGCGTGTTCGAACATACCCGCGAGGTCGTGTTCGCTCTGCATGCTGCAGGTTATGCCATCGTAATCGTTACGGCTCGTCCGGACGAGAACGACTATCGTGCCAAGTCGGTTGAGTGGCTGAACCGTCATGGGTTCACTTACGACGCCATCTACATGCGCAAGGGCGGTGACTATCGCAAGGACAATATCGTCAAGAAGGAAATCCTGATGGATTTGCTGAACGATGGGTATGAGCCGGTGATGGCGCTGGATGACCGCAATCAGGTCGTTGCCATGTGGCGCGAGATGGGTATCCCCTGCATGCAGGTGAACGAAGGCGACTTCGACAACCGCCAGTCGCGCTACGTGCGTGACAATCAGGGCAAGGAAATGCTGCACATGATGATCGGCCCTTCGGGTGCCGGTAAGTCGACTCTGATCAAGCAGCGTTACCGTCCTGAGGACGTGGTCTCGTCTGACCAAGTCCGTCGTGATCTGTTCGGTTCGCATGACGCTGCCCATGTCCACAACCCTGACAACCTGGCTCTGACGTGGGCTTACACCCACAAGCTGGTTCAGGCTCGGATGGAATGTGGTCTGTTCACCGTTCTGGACTCGACTGGACTGCGCCGTAAGGACCGTCTGTCGGTTCTGGAACTGGTTCCTCATGGGTATCTGGTCCGCTATGTCGTGGTCGACCGTGACTATGACGAGAAGATCAAGGACCGTGATTGGCGTCCTGTGGCTCTGATCGACAAGCACCATCAGGCCATGAAGTCGGCTCTGAAGGACGTCATGAAGGCGGATGGCTTCGGCCATATCGTCGTGGAAGACACGCGTAAGAAGCGCTGAAACTGGTGGTGATCATAAATAGGTCACCACCTCTTCCAAGGAATTCACAATGCGTCCTATCAAAACCGTCCTGTCTGAAGCTGTTGCTACCGGTTCTATCAAAGAGCTAAGGGCTCGTCAGGCAGCTTCTCTGGCAGCACATCATAAGCTCCACGCAGAACTTGAAGCCCAGATTGTTGCCATCAGGAAGAAGCAAGGCACGAAGCCCAAGGCGCCGGACTACTCTGGATACCATGAGGCAGGGCGAGACGCTGATCGCCGTCGAGGCTAATAGCCTCTTATTTTATTATGAGGAAGTGAATGCAGCCGACACATCCGTTTCAGACGGACAAATGGCTATCACCGTATCTCGCGGTGTCAGCCTCTTCCATGTACCGATCATTCAAAGACGAGACGACACTATTTCTAGAGGAGGTCACTCCCTTCTTGCAAGAGATAAGAGCGCTCTTCCCAACCTTAAAGAGAGAACCGACTGTTCGCGTGTGTCATATACGCTGGAACACGGGCATGTTTTACGGGGTTTGGAATCCTCCCGTACTCATGATAGACGCTCGTCTAAAGCTTGCTGAAGCTATTGAGACCCTCATCCATGAATATGTCCACGCTGAACAGTGGGACCGCGGTGACATTGTATTCCATGGCGGAGAGATTCACTGGAAGCAATCAATATTGATCCAAGACGCAGTGGCTCATGCTAGATCTGAAGACGCTTATAAGGCTCTTCCTTGGGAACAAGAAGCATATGAGCGTGCTGATTTCTTGTATCAGAAACATTTTGCCCATCGCCTATAATAGTTGTGTACCTATTTTCCTGATCTTTGTATTATGAGAATAACTGTAACGGAGATTATATCATGTCCCACGAAATTGAATTCCAAGACGGCAAAGCTCAAATGGCATGGGTCGGCCAGGTTCCTTGGCACGGCCTCGGTACCAAGGTTGATCCGGACCTTACTCCTGATGAGATGATGACCGCAGCTGGTGTTGACTGGTCAGTCCGCAAGGAACCGGCCTTCATTGAACTGGAAGGCAAGCGCATCGACATCGGCCGTTCGGCTCTCGTGCGTGACACGGATGAACGAGTCCTTGATGTCGTTACCAACGACTGGGAGCCGCTGCAGAATGCTCAGGCATTCGAGTTCTTCAACGAGTACATTGTTGCCGGTGACATGGAGATGCACACGGCCGGCAGCCTGAAGGGTGGTCGTATTGTCTGGGCTCTTGCCAAGACCAAGGAATCCTTCAGTCTCTTCAACGGTGACACGGTCGAGAGCTATCTCCTATTCACCAACCCCCACCAGTTCGGCAAGTCGATCGACGTTCGATTCACCAACACTCGAGTGGTCTGCAACAACACGCTGACCCTGTCGCTGAACAGCGCCAGCTCGAACATGGCTCGCATCACTCACCGCAACGAGTTCGACGCGGATGCCGTCAAGGAGACGATGGCTATCTCGAGCCGCAAGCTGTCGGACTACAAGGAGATGGCTGAGTTCCTCGGTTCGAAGCGTTACGACAAGGAGAACATCGTCGAGTACTTCCAGCGGGTCTTCCCGGTCCTGTCCTCGAAGGAGGACGGTGGCAAGAAGGTCCTGTCGAAGAATGCCGGCATCGCCCTCGAACTGCTCGAGCAACAGCCCGGCTTCCAGTACGCACCGGGCACCTTCTGGTCGGCGTTCAACACCGCCACGTTCATGACCAACCACGTTCTCGGCCGTAGCCGTGACAACCGTCTGCAGTCGCTGTGGTACGGTGCAAACAAGAACCTCAACGTGTCGGCTCTGAAGACTGCCGTTGAAATGGCGGAGGCCGTCTGATGACCGACACATATACCCAATGCAAACTCGTCCGTGAGGGATCTACTCAGGTCTCATGGATCCCATCGCGTGGTGCTATCCTTGGCAAGTTCGTCGAGGTGAAACCAGAAAATGATCGATGGGAAGTCACTGAGATCTATGGCACTCAACCTGAAGCCGTGATTCGAGACAACGAACGCAATCACGTCAATCATCGTAAGGCGACTGACGTTTAACCCCATTCGTGCACTGCTGGGCCCGAATATTTGTAACAATGGAGAAGAGACTATGAATAAACTCACAATGCTTGGTGCAGCCGTCGCTGTAGCCCTGATGGCTTCGGCTGCTTCGGCTCAAGAAGTCGGCCTGTCTGTCGGTTCAGTTGAAGGTCGTGACACTGTCGCGTCCGCCAGCTATTCGCCGGCTGTCACTGGACCTTTCAACACGCAGGTCGAGTTCACCTATGACACGCTGGTTGGCGACAACTCGTTTGATGCTGACCTCGTCGGTGCCAACCTGGTCAAGGTCGTTAACCTGACTGATCGCCTGGCTGTCTACGGCCTCGGCGGCGTTGGCTATGCGTGGACCAACGTTGAAGACCGTGCCACCTATACGTATGGTGCCGGCGTTTCGTATGATCTGACTGACAACCTGCGTCTCGATGCACGTGTCCGTGAGGTTGAAGCCTTCGACAGCAACACCGATGCCTTTACGGTTTCGACTGTTGGTTTCGTCGCCCGCTTCTAAGACTGCATGAGCGGCGGGGTTCTTAACGGGACCCCGCCGACTCTCATATTTGGACACTACGCTATGTTTGACCATGCACCTACCTACGTAAACCGTAGCCAGCACACCTCTATTCGAGTGGAGCAACAGCCTCATGATGCAGCGGATGCTGCTCGGTTGCATGGTGAGATGCGTGAAAACGTTCTCAAAGAGATCATTCAACGCATCCCCATCCTCGCAAACACTTTCAAGTGCGAGGTTATGGAGATGCCATCAATGGGCCGTGAGTGTTACCTCATTGTGTTTGATCTAAATGGTCAACGTATTCGCCTTGAGTATGAGCCCGATTATAGTGTTCAGACGCGCGACGATCTGATTATAGGATTGGCTACCAAGATCAGTAATGCTATCGCTGTCGAAATGCTCATCCCCCTTCTTAATGAATCACCACTAAGGTATGCAAAACTATGATTGGTTCGACACTCTATACGACTGACTCTAAGGGTAAGACCCGCTGGTGGAAGATGGAACAAGATGGTCCGAGGTTCCGTACGGTCTCTGGTCTCCTCGATGGCAAGGCTGTCGAATCTGAGTGGACCGAATGCTTTCCGAAGAACGTGGGTCGTGCCAATGCCACCACTGCCGAAGAGCAATGCTCGGCTGAGATCCTGAGCCTCTACACCAAAAAGCTGGATCGCAAGTATCACACTGCCGAGGACTTCAAGGCGGCTGGATCTTCTGCTGGCTATAAGTTCCAAGGCCCGATGCTCGCCACGAAGTATGAGAGCTTCCCAGGCCCATGTTATTCGCAGCCGAAGCTTGATGGGTATCGCTCGACTGCTGATGCCACCGCAGGTCTGTTGAGCCGTCAGGGCAAACCGTGGCGCCATGACCACATTCTTGATGCGCTAGCTCCTATCTTTGCTGCATTCCCAGGCATCGTGCTCGATGGTGAACTGTACAACCACGACCTCAAGGATGATTTCAATGAGCTCGGCAGCCTTATCAAGAAGGATAAGAGAACGCCTGAGCAAGATGCCAAGACCCGTGAAGTCGTGCAGTATCACATTTACGACATTCTGAGTCATCCAGGCCCATTCATTGAGCGCATCCACGTGCTGCGTGAGATCCTGGATGAGTTGGGCGATGAGTCTCCTGTCATCAAGTTTGTCAGGACTGATCAGGTAGGATCTGAAGACGAACTCAACGAACTGTATGCCAGCTACATGGAAGATGGTTATGAGGGTCAAATGGTTCGCCTACAACACACTCTCTACGAGGGCAACGGCAAGCGATCCAAGGGTCTCATGAAGCGCAAAGAGTTCTTCGATGAGGAATACGAAGTCATCGAGGTTCATGAGGGCAAGGGCAACTGGGCAGGTCACGCCAAGGCTGTGACCTTCAGGATGCCTGATGGTCGGCTGACCGAGAATGGTGAACACCCCAAGGCCGGCATCAAGGGAACTAAGGAGTTCGCCAAAGAACTGCTGACCAACTGGAGAAAGTATGAAGGCGTGACCATTCGTTCCTTCATCAAGACTCCAGCTGGGATCCCACGCTTCGGTGTTGCTTATGGATGGCACGAAAGCCTCGAGTTCAGGGGCTGATCCTTAAATCCCATAACTGGCCATATATGGCCTCTTAAGCTACAAAAACTAACACAACTGGCCATATATGGCCTGTTAAGAATCAACGTACAGCCTGGGTCTCGGTGTAGTGGGCTACGTAGCATGAACCCAGGTCACGGCCACCCCTAATGACTGGGGTTATAAAGAGCACGCCTTAGGGTTGTACGTTGACAAGTTCAGGGCAAGATATGAACACGAAATGGTTCCATCTGCCTATGTACATTATTATACCGGCGAGGTATAAATAAGCTACCAGTGAGAAATCGCTGTACGATATTCGATGAAGCCATTAGTTTAGGTAACACTCGGGGGCAGTACCCGACGGCTCCACCAAAAACAGATATAGGGTTGTTGACCCTCTACATTCTAGAAGTCTGGTAGAATTCCAGAGTATCTGTTTTTGATGGGGCCGAACTAGTTTCGACTACCGAAGGCAAAGTGTGTGGAGAATCCGGATGGAAGCACCGGTCAAATGCGCAAACACTGTAAATGTCGCAGCTAATGACAACAATGAGGTTTCTTACGCCCTAGCGGCCTAAGTTACTTCGGGGAATGGGTTCCTCCTAGCAACAGAACGGGCCCACTAATCTTGCACCGATCATGCAAGATAGGATCAAAAGTAAGATCCGCCGTACCACCTAATGATGCATTAAGGTGTGGGGTCAAGAGATTCGCTCTTGATACTCAACTCAATCAACAACAAAAGGAGGTAGGTGTTGTCAAATACAAACACTCTACTTGGAGGCGTTATTTGTGCGTCTCTACTACTTGCTGGATTTTCAGCAAGTCCACAGAGTTCGCAAGAACTCATCATCTCACCCCCTGCTCAGGTGAGTCAACAGACGGTCCCGGTCCCATATGAGCAGGTATTGAGGGAGGAAGCTGAAGCTTCTAGGGAACCAGTCAACACAAGATCAGCCAACAGCGCTGAAATCAACTGTCTAGCTCGAAACATCTACTACGAGGCCCGCGGTGAGGGAGTCGATGGCATGCGTGCTGTTGCTCACGTTACTATGAACCGCATGCGCAATGGACAGTTTCGTAACACAATCTGCGGCGTGGTCCATCAGCCATCCCAGTTTTCTTGGGTGAGGCAAGGATACGCATCGCCTCGTGGTCCTCTATGGGCTCAAGCACAAGAAATAGCCGAGCGTGTATATACCGGAGAAGATGCATCGGACAATACACACGGCGCCACCTATTTCCACGCATTCAGGGCTCGTCCTAGCTGGGCAAATAGGTTCAGACGTACAACTACGATCGGAGGCCACGCTTTCTATCGCACTTAAGGATACTAGTATATGTCATTGATTAAGCCTGAGAAAATGGTCGATACGACTCAGTTCTTGCAAGAGGTTGACCAGTTCAGCCGTGCCACTTCATGTGGTTACATGGACGCAGTCATCCACGTTGCAGGACTTAAGGGCATTGAAATTGAGACGGCTGCTGCGATGATCAAGACCAGCACCAAAGCCAAAGCCTTCTTGCAAGAGAGCGCTGAGGATCTCAACTACATGGCGAGGACGAGTCGCCTTCCTGTTTAGCATCATATTACAGGAAGGCGACGAGCCTTTGCAGAGGCAGACATTTTGGCCCTGGTTGCAGCAGACCTAGGACCAGAAGCATTCTTGTTACCACGCTTGGCGGTTGCTAGTTTAGCTCTATGCTCTTCCGAGAGTATCTTGCCTAGATTAGCAACCGACATTCGAGCTTTAGTTTCAACTGAACGCCTGTGACCTAACAACGAACAAGATATTTGGGCTTTATGCTCTTCACTATGCCGAGAACCCTTTACGGTTCCATCAAGACCAGTCTCTTCAACGAGATTAGCCCAATCATCAGATGCTACGATATTATTCACCCTCGAGTATTCAAGGGCAAATGCTGTGCATTGATCCATGTCATCGAAGCCCCACACTTCAAGTGTGTTGACGTGACGACCGTGCTGTTTGAGATGGTGACGCCAGTACGTTCCTGATCCCTTGTACGAATAGGGATTGTGGCGAGTTGTCTTGCCGAAGTACTTAAGGCCTGTCGAAGCATGTTGCTTCACGTACAGATAGATAATCATGCTGATTCTCCTACTAGAGTTAGAGTGGTTAGATGTTGACGCATCGTGAACCACACTTATTTATGAGGAAAGTCTATTGACTGGCTATGACGCATACGTCATGTATTTGGCATTGAAGAGGCATTTTACCTCTAGTTACGATTATGTCAAGTACAATGGTAAAGTCTCAGCGTCTGTTGCATCTCTCGAGAAGAGACGAGACAAATACTCTTTCCACAAGCTGGCTAAACAGCCAGATCCATTCGGACTAGCAGTCGCCAACCTATTCGAGGACACCTCTAAGTGGGTTGGCGACTTGTTCGATGATGAATCGCAGCGTGTCTACACATCCATGAAGAAGAGGCGAGAGACTCTCTCGTATACCTTCAAGGATCAACTGCTGTCACTAGACAACTTCAAGGACTCATTCACTGTCGTAGACGGTCAACACCCGCCTTTGCTCAAAGCTTATCTGCGTGGTAAGATTGGACCAGAGACAATGATCATCCTCAACAGTCTCGGTGGCTTCTTTGACTCTTGGGATGCCAAGATCACTGAGACGTATCAATGGCCAGAGGTCAAGTTCAAGCTGAATAAGCTCGCACAGTTCTTTGATTTTGATCGTGCCAAGTACAAGAAGATCTTCAAATCAGTCATCGACGAAATGTCTGATTGATTACGAAGACCTAACAGGTCATGCCACCACAAACTCATATATAGATGGTAGCTTCGGTTACACATCCAAACATACATCGAACACATTCATACGGAGAATACAATGTCTTTTGCAGATCTACGCAAACAAAGAGCAAACGCCCTGTCGGACCTGACCAGTGAACTGGCAAAGGTTGCACAGAAGGGTGGCGGTAAAGGGTCAGAGGATACACGCTTCTGGACGCCGACCATCGATAAGGAAGGTAATGGCACAGCCATCATCCGCTTCCTCCCCTCCCCAGAAAATGAGACTGTTCCATTCGTTCGCGTCTGGGATCACGGTTTCCAAGGACCAGGTGGCTGGTACATCGAGAAGTCTCGCACGACTATCGGCGAGGATGACCCTGTGTCCGAATACAACTCGGCTCTGTGGGCAACCGGCAATGAGGACGACAAGAAGATCGCCTCTAGCCAGAAGCGCCGTCTGAAGTTCATTTCGAACATTTACGTGGTCAAGGACCCCGGCAATCCGGCCAACGAAGGCAAGGTCTTCCTCTACAGCTACGGCAAGAAGATCTTCGACAAGCTCAACGACCTGATGAACCCATCGTTCGCCGATGAGACCGCCATCAACCCATTCGACCTGTGGGAAGGCGCCAACTTCCGCCTGCGTATCCGCAAGTTCGAAGGCTATCGGAACTACGACAAGTCAGAGTTCGACAAGGCTTCGGCTCTTCGTGAGTCTGATGACGAACTCGAAGCCATCTGGAAGTCCGAGTATCCTCTGCAGGCGTTCATCGATCCAAAAGAGTTCAAGAGCTATGCTGAACTCAAGGCTCGTCTTGAGAAGGTCCTCGGTTCGGCTACGCCTGTCAGCGCTGAGAAGCGTGAGGCGGTTGCTGAGTCTTATGCCGCTGCTCCAAACTTTAAGGAGCGTGCAGCTGAGTCTGCTCCAGCGGCCATGGCCGATGACGATGATGACGATCTGGCATTCTTTGCACGTCTCAAGGAAGAAAACTAACCCACCTACGTCGTGGGTCGAGGTTTAAGCCTCTTGCGAAAGGGTTCCTTCGGGGACCCTTTTTCAATTGTACTTAATATCCTCTTGTCGTATTATGGTGATAGGAGAATAGATCATGTACAATTGGAAACCGATCGAAGAGATTGACCTCGACCACCCGCTTTGGGTTCTTAAATACGACATCTTCTTCGATGAGCACGGCCAGTTCTGTAAGAAGGACACGCCGGGCGCCACTAAGTTCACAAGTGTTCACGGCTATTATGAATCGCAAGAGGAAGCTCTTGAGGTTCAGCACCACTTCCCGAAGCCGAACAGTTACAGTCTCGAGAAGATTTACAAGCGGGTCCTTCTGCGTAAGAAGCCGGACCCGTACAGCTGCGCCATGTGCAATGGCATTCCGCCGTATCCGGGTTCGCCTTGCGGCATCCAAACCTGCCCATACAAGAAAGGCTGAACTATGCCTGCCGAACACATGACTCCCCGTGGTCTCGCTCAAGGCTACTTCTGCTACACCTGCGGCAAAGGCTGCAACATGGTCGGCTCTGGTCACGGTCCCGGCAAATGTGAGCCGAATCCCACCTACGTGGCCGAGCTGCGTGAACTAAACAAGAGGAAATGATGCTGACTGTGCAATGGACTGACGGACCGATCAGCGGTTCGACGCCTGAGATTCTGCGTAAGAGACTCGGCGTGGATGAGATCACGTCTCAAGACCTCAAGGCTATTCGGTCAGCCAACAAGCGTGGCGTGCCGATCTACGGTGATATCTGCCCTTACGGCCAAGACATTCACGGTGGCAACTATCTCGAACTCGATGAGAACCTCGAGCGACTCGAAGAGAGAATGTATCAGGCGTCGCAAGACATCTGATCTTTTCGTTGTACTTAATATCCATTCATCGTATTATGGCAATATGAATAGCAACAAATATACCCTCGACGAGCTGCATCAGTCTGATGCCTACGCTAACTTCATCATGGATCATCCTGATGACCGTCCAATCTGCAACGGGGACATGCTCCTCGAAGCAATGGAGGATGGTTATCTGTTCGATGAGTTCCTCGCCTCGATTGGATACGAAGAATGAGCAAGACCTATTTGGACAATGCATTCCAAGCCGCCAGCCTTCAAGGCGACATGGACTTCGTGGACCTGATCCTGAACAATCAAGGTCATCATCGCAAGGCTGAAATCCCGAGTGATCCGGCTCTGGCCGTGGCATATGCCGAAGGCCTTATCGGCGCTGCCAAGCGCTTCATGCATCGCCAGAAGGTGGAAGCTGAGACCGGCATGAGCTACATGGAAGCTCTGCTCGCAGGAAAGGCTGGCTAATGCTCAAACTCTCTGTCAAAATCGTCGATGTGCTCATGAAGCTCATTGCCTATTTCTGGATCGGCGCAGCTGTATTCGCCGTGCTTCTCGGGGCTACATACGTCCTCGTGAATCTGTTCAACTACGTGTTCATGGCTGGTGGCCTGATCCTTATCGGCTATATCGCCGTACAAGTTCACAAGGAATATTTGAAGTGACGCAACCCAAAGGCTACATTGCCCACATCATGAGTGGCGGTCGTGTTATGTGCACGGCCACATCATTCGAAACATCACCTGCCGCCGGCTTCAAGGATGAGCATTGGCAGAAGAGTGAGGTGCGCCGCATCCTCGCTAAGAAGCTCCTGTCCACCTTCTGTTCGGATCGCATCATGCCTCTGTTTGATGATAGCGACATGGACCAGCTTCTTTACAAACTCATCAACTATCCTGATCGTGCCGGTGGCTTGACGTATGTCGAGACCAAGATCGGTTACGAAGAGACAGAGGCATAACATGCAACCAATGTTCGTACAAGTCGACCTCGGGTTCGGCAACGTCATCGTCGAGACCTGCATCCTCACTGAGCCAGACACGAGGAAAGCCATCGTCTGGTATCCAACGGAAGATGGCCATCAGCCTGGTGATACGATTAAGAATGAGCCTGATGACTTCTCGTATCGTGAAAACGGTGGCGTCATCGTCAGCTTCAAGACCGATGAGGATATCGACCGACTCATCGAGAACCTGCAGAAACTGAGGAGCGCACCGATTGACCTACAACCTGTTCCTTGATGATGAGCGTAAGCCATCAGACGTGACGTGGTGCGCCATCGGTCTCGGACCGTGGGTCATCGTCCGCTCTTATGAAGAGTTCCGTACCTACATCAAGAAGAACGGTGTTCCAGATCGCGTGAGCTTCGACCATGATCTGGCCGACGCACACTATCAGGCCTGCTTCGATGGCTCACATGATTATGGTCCCGAGAAGACCGGCTATGATGCAGCCAAGTGGCTGGTGTTTCATATCGGGTCTGCTTACCCTTTCCCAGATTACACCGTTCACTCAATGAACCCGATCGGTCGTGAGAACATCACCTCATTCATCGAGAACGCACGGAAGGCAGGAGTCATTCAATGAGACCGATCGACATCGTCCTACGTGACTTCGAGAAGCTTCGGGTCCGTGTTCAAGACGCACTCAACAACTCAAAGAATGAGAAGCGGCTACTCGATGAACACATCTCCCTCCCCCTCCTCAATCTAGAAGAGAGTGCACAAACAGCATTATCTCTACAGAAGAGAGGGATCATGAAACAGTGCCATGTGACGTGCATGGCATTAGATCTAGCAGAACTATCCACCGCAGTAGAAGTCGGTGAAGAAATCATTGGAAGAAAGAGATTCACATGAGCATGATGATATTCGGATACGGTTCCACCTTCCTTGGCATGGGTGAACACGAAGACCCTGAAACAAAGCTCAAGGCTTTCTACATCGTCTTCAAGGACACCGGCCAAGAGAATCGGCCTGGCCCAATCGATGAGACCAACCGGCCAACATTCCTGAGTGATGAGGACAACGTGTCTATCGATCCACAAGATGTGGTCTTCTATTTCAACACACGTGAACAGCGTGACCGTGTGTATGAGAGCTTCAACGTATGAGATATGAAGGTCTCAACTTCGTAGCCGCATACTCTGAATCACTCACAACTGGGCCCAACCTCGGTTGGCTAGACCTACGTGTCATGCATTGTGGACCAAGAGGTGAGGCGATCACACACCGCCACACGAAGCATAACGTCTTCCTGATAGAACCACACGACCACATTCGACCAGGCTTCGGCTCACCATCGATGGCTCAGGTTATATGCAGAGTAAAGGACATATCATGATCACCTCCCCCCTCCCACCAGACAGCAAATATCATGATTATTCTCCTACAGACTGGGCCATGGAGTTCATCAGTTCCTATGGACAGATAGATGGTGCACACCATAAGACATGGGTCTTAGACCAAGTAGCACGTATTCTTCATGGCACACCAGTGAAGAGTTCAATGATCACCTATGCCAATGGACAGGAAGAAGTGCGGTTCGAAACAGACCATCCACCACTAGAATACCTATTGTGGGTCACTGAGATGACAGGCCCGTGGGACCATGACGAAGAGTGTTTCGAGTATGAATATGACATCGGTATCGCACCTTGATTAGCTTTACCCGCAGCTCAGCCACCTTCCAGATCGTCTATATGATTCGGAAGGACATAACTCTAGATTACGTGCTCACTCGCCAACACTAAGAAGTGCACCTAACTTTTAGTTGTGTCACCACCATTCACCCGTATACCACAAATAGCAAAACAACATTAAATTCGATTTAATATCGATTCTAAATATGTTGCGAGTCGGAGAGAGCCATGTACAGAGACCAGAAGCCACCGGAATCCATTAAGACCACAGAGACGTATCGCCGGACGCATCAGATAACCCTGGATACACATCAGGTCCGCTCAATCCTCCTTGACGCTGGCCTCCGGATGGCAGGCCTTGAACGAACAGCCGGGGTCTACTCGGACATCTTTATCCACCCCGGCGAGCGATGCCCAGCCACCGGAGAATCTCTGCCGACCGCAACGATCACGATCACCGAGGATCTGTCGAACCCAGCCATCACCGACTTCGCTCCACCCAACATCGAGGAGATCGTCCGGCTCAACCCACCAACCACACCGGGGCTGAGCATCAGGCTTGGGACAGGTGTCGGATACGCTGAGATTAACAACGGCAATCAAGGGAAGAGCTGGGGCGTTGTGCCGCCATATACCACTGCTACGCCCAGCCGTGAGAACGTGGATGCCAATGTCCGTATGAGCCGGATCACCAAACTCCATGAGGTCCTGCTCCATGGCAAGGGCAACAACATCGTCCTGAACCGTGATGAGGTAGATACCATGTTGGAGATCATCGAGCGTTCGGCTGATTAAGTTGTGTACTTAATATCGTGGTATCGTATTATGGGATAGTAAATGGAGCTACCCATGAAAACGCGCACGTACGGAATGCTCGAAGTGACTGCCAAGAAGCGGTCCATCGAGATGTCCTATATGGGCAGCATGAGTTCGCGGCTGCAGGACGTTCAAGAGAGCCTGGCCAAACTGGTTGGCAAGACGCTGGCCACTCGCTTCATGAAAACGGCTATTGTGACCGGATCGGTTCAATACTGCCTGGTCGTGGAGCTTCCACAAGCGAATGCGCCCAGACTGTTTGAAGACATGGTTGCAGCTCTGTGAGACTGGCCGGCTACCCACAACGGCTGAAGGCCGACATGGAACGGCAGATGAACCGTCCAGGGGTCGTTAATTATTTCAAGCCCACCAAATGATGTGACCTCATCTACCATCCCAGTGGTGGCTATCAACTGAAACAGGAAGAACCACATGACACCCGTGACTAAGCAGGCCTGGATCGATGCACTTCGCTCTGGGGAATTCAATCAATGTACCGGAGCCCTGGGTAAGCTGGCTGAAGGGGGCGGCATTAACTATTGCTGCCTCGGCGTCCTGGCTACGCTTGCCGGTGCTCAGCACCGACTCAATCCAATCGACGAAATAAATATCCTGACCTTCGATTTTGGGGATGGGGCAGAGGACAGTGGGATCATTCCTCTGTCGGTTCGTGATACCATCGTCTCGGATCTGCCCCTGGGCCAACTGATCACGGAAAGTGGTCCGCATCGAGAGGATGATCTGATGCGGACTCTGTCCAGCAAGAACGATCGTGGTGCCACGTTTAACGAGATCGCTGACTACCTGGAGACTGTGTGATGAAGGCTGCTGAATGGACTGCTGCCCTCCGTAGCGGCAAGTATGAGCAAGGCCAGAACGCTTTGTGTGATGGCAGTGCCTTCTGCTGTCTGGGTGTCCTGGCTGAAGTGGCCGGGTTCGAGAAGGTGGTGGATCCAGAGTTTCAGGTTGTGGAGTACCTCTTCTCCAAGGATGGGATCGGCGAGGCCGAGCGAGAGGAAGCTGTGATCCCTTATAGCCTCCAACAGACCATCCTGGAGGATCTGGATCTTCGGGTCCGGGTGCCGACGGCCGAGATCGATGGACAGACGTTCCATGCTGATGATCTACATTCCCGCCTGATCAACATGAATGACAGTGGCGTGACCTTTGATCAGATCGCTGACTATATCGATGGGGTGGCCAATGCCAATCAGTGAAGCCCAGGTAGAGCTGGATGGAGTTTTGGCCAAGGCCAAAGAAACCACTGTGAGATCCATCCTGCAGCCCTATCTGCAGACAATCAATGAGACGCCGGATCTTCTGTCTCTGCTGTATGACGTGAACCTGCTCCCTGAGCAGTGTGTGAGTGTCAATGCGGCCGTGGCTGTATCGGCCGTCTGTGAGGCCTACCGTATGGGTCAGGCATCTGCATCCTGTGAGATTGAATGATGAAAGCAGCTGATTGGGTCAACGCCCTGAGATCCGGTGACTATGAGCAGGGCCAGGATTATCTGTGCCGCGACGGCAAGTTCTGTTGTCTGGGAGTTCTGTGCGAGATCCAGGGCCTTCCGAAGCAGAATGTCGAGGGAGACATTTACTTTGTCTTCGACAACATGAATTCGTACGCAACCAAGCGGGCGGTTCAACAATCCGTGATCCCGCGGGCTGCTCAAGCCACCATCCTGGAAGATCTGAACCTGACGCAGGTCGTGGAAGATGAGGTGGGCGATAAGCTATCCCTCCACACCCGTCTCATCTGCATGAATGATGAGGGCAGGAGCTTCAATGAGATCGCTGACTTTATCGAGAAGATCCAGGCAGCCAATGAACACTAAACATTTAGCTCTACTGTATGACTATGAAAGCAAGGTCATCCGAGTGGCCGAAGGTTGTACAAACTCGCAAGCGGCCATGGCCGATGTAATCGGCGCCAGGAAAGTTCTGTTAGATCGTGAAGCAGACCTACGGACGGCTTTCACAACCTTTCTGGCTCAGGTGAAGACTATGGCTCAGCAGCTTCCCATCAACACCGGGACCTGCTGCTGCGGATCCCCTATGGCAGACCATGACCCCTTTGATAACCACAGCCCACGGGACGAAGGTGAGTACTTCGTCACCAGGGCCATCGAGGCAGCTGAGGAGGCCCTGGGCCAATGAGTCGTGAGAGCGAGCTGGACAAGATCATCCGGGATCTGATCCACATCCTGGTGCATAAGGGCAAGTGGACCAGGGATCAGAAGCAGCGATATGACATGGCCACTATGGAAAGATCCAGGCGGCTCATGTCCTTTCCCGATTATCCGCGGATCCCACGGGTGTATCGACAATAAACTGTGTACATAATATCCCTGTATCGTATTATGGGATTATGGAAAAGACACTGAAGCTCCCTGCCGTCCAGATCAGCCTCTGCGGAACCCAGAAACTGGTTCCCTCGGTGAGCCCCTTCAATGATCAAGAGATCTGGTGGGCTCTGATGATCCTGGCCCCGTCGGGCCGCTGGGTCCTCGCCGGCGCTGGACCTGCTCCTGCTGCCTACTGGATGACGGACCTCGGCTTCAACCCCTGGCTCAAAGCTTGATTATGGAAAAGACTGTGTATCTGCTGGAAACTGAATGGGGCGGGATCCCCATGTGGTGGGGCGTCGTCGGTGACTGGACTGAGGTCCGCACCGAGGGCCGTGTGTTTGACACCGACCGTGATGCGGAAGACTTTGGCTGGGCTAATGGCCTGGACGACGTGTACCCGGTGGCGAAATGAGCAGGCTGTGGGAACTGTGGTGCTATGAGTGGCAGTGGCGCGTCGACTCTTTCATGAAGAATATGGGGTATCGCCTTAGGCCCTCCACCTGGCCACAACTGACCCGTCGGATCTTCGTCTGTGGGGCGCTTCTGTTTGGACCTCTGCTGATCCTGGCATGGGTCACGTATCTGCTCCTGTACGCATTGATCATCGCAACGTGGGCTGCTGGCATGGTCGTTCTCATCGTATTGGGTGTCGTCCTGTGGCCCCTGGAAAGTCTGTGGAAGCTGTGGTAGTCTCATTCGACCGTGACATTCTCATTGAGGCCATAGCGCGGGCTCTGAAGCCTATGTGGTTTGATACCCTCCAGGATCCTGAGCGGGGCGAGTACTGCGCCTTGAATAACTATCCTGGGCAGCACCTGAAATACCAGGCGAAGGCCCGAGAAGAGGCAACAGCTCTAGTGGAGCAACTGAAACGATGACCCCTATGCCGAACATTCCGCCAAGCCTGAACTTCAAGGAAGCCTGCGCTCTTGTGGCCCTTCATCAGGTCCTTGGCAGCTATTCTATGACGGCGTCAGGCGCTGAATGGATTGCTGAGCAAGCCTGGAAGATTGCTGACCAGATGGAGCATAAGAAACGATGACCGATAGAGACTACGAAGGCTACGGGGATATGCCTTACGGCGACGGTGATGTGGCGACCTACATGAGCCTGCGGGATTACTTCGCTGCAGCAGCCCTCCAGGGGATGCTGGCTAATAACCCGCTGTTCGCTAGCCCGATATTGGCTTATCAAAAAGCAGATGAAATGTTGAGGGTTCGAAATGAAACCTGATGAGATCCAGGCCCAGAAGGACAAGCTTTACGACGCCGTAATCAAGTGGCGTGATGAAAACAATGTATGGGATGGTGAGGTCATCGCCCTGTACGATCATGTCCGGGAAACCTTTGACGAATTGATCCACGAGCTGATCCGAACCGTGGGCTATGCTCCTTACAAGGAAGAAGATTGATATGAGAATCACCCTACTGGCCGTGATGGCCATCGTTCTGGCCGGCTGCGGATATGGACCCAGAGATCTGGATAACCTCTACGTCTTCGCCAAGCATGACTCCACGGGGCTCTGCTTCTTCGGCGAGGACTGGAACAACGACGGCATGCTCGACTCTGGCACGGCCGGCGAAGTTCCCTGCACCCCAGAGGTCGAGAAGTGGATTGTGGACCACAGGAGAGTTCGATGAACCGTAAGATTGAAGAGCCCCTGAGGGCGGCCATTGAGCACATCAATGAAGTCCTGGCTACGGTCACTACGGACGCAGATGCTTGGCTTCTCAATGAGGCCATTCAACGTATCCAGGACGCACTCGATGAGTCCTGAGTTTGTCATTTGGATCCTGGTGGCCATGGTTGCCGGCAGGATGATCTGGAAGGCCTGGATGAGGAGGCAGCCATGAACAAGAAGATCTGGCCTGGGGTCTACACTCACAACATCATTGAGGTCATCGAGTTTGAGGAATGGTTTGGCCGCCTTGGAGGCAATGGGCGGTACATTGGTGACTGCATGCAGATTATCGGTGGACCAGGGGTTGCTCCTGGTGAGACTGTAACCTTCCATGAAGGCAAATGGGGAGTGGAACCGTGAAGGTTTTTATAATTGCCTTGGAGCTGGCCTGGGCCCTTGCTCCTATGGCTTATAAGGAGCGAGTTCGGCTGATCTTGAAAGACGCCAAGCAGCAGGTTTATGAAGAGGATGGATACGCATGAACGATAAAGTGATTGATGCGCTGCTTGCTTTTGATCCGGAGCCGCTGGACAAGCTTCGGCAGCGGGTTCGTGTGGAGGGCGGCTTCGCAAATGCGGTCCTCCTGACCGACGGCTATGATTTCTGGGTGGAGTCCTGGAAGAACCAGGGTCATGGCTATACCCCGCCTATGATCATCAGCTTGAAGTGCAAGACGCCTAAGGGGGCTTGGCAGTCCTGCAGCGAGTATTTGGCGGCCAGATGACCGAACTCGTAGACAGAGTCATCCCATTCCTTCAAGAGGGTGTAAGGAAAGAGTTTCCTGACGCCAAACTGAAGACCAATGGCTACATGTACTGGGTAGAATCGGCTGCTATCGGAGGAGAGATCATCTCCGAGAGAGCCAGTACTCCAGGTCGGGCTTGGCGAAAGGCTTTGGATTTCGCTGCAGCAAGATAACTGTGTACTTAAATGTGGATCTTCGTACTATGGGATAGTAAGAGGAGAGACGTGATGTACACGGTTGGTCAACAGCTCCAGGGTGAGCGCTGGTCGGATCAAGGCGAGATCGAGGTCCTGGTGGGAACGTTCTGTTTCCGTACGGATGACCCTGAGGGGTACATTCAGGACATCGTCCTGGACGTACCCGGTCGTGGTCGGCTCTATTTCGATGAGCAAGGCGTCAGCCCGGTGATTTACCTCTAAGATCAGCGCCTCACGGCCTGATCTTTTCGTTGTACCTATTTTCCCATCGTTGTATATTGAGATAGTAACAAGGAAACACTTCTCATGCATATGACCGAGTTCCCGAACCTGATCGCTGCCCGTGCTGGCGTCATCGCCGCCGGATACACCATCAAGGAAGGTGTCGGTCAGGCCGGTGATTACGCCTACGGAAGCCGCGAGTACTGGAAGCATCCGGACAGCCCGGTCAACGAGTACAACGTCCCGCTGTGGACCGCCACGATCTCCAAGATTCCCGGCGGCTGGTGCACCTGTGATCTGGACCCGTACGGCATGAGCCGCCACGTGGTCGAAGCCGCGGCCGGTGAATTCCCCATCCTCGAATCTGTTGAATAGGACACTACCATGACACGCCACGACTGGAATGAGTGGATTTGGGCTGGGGTTGTCCTCATCGCTTCGATCGTTTTCGGCTTGAGCTTAATTTTCTGAAAGGAAACTACCATGACACCTACTAACCGTGAAACACGTGACGCTATGGCCGCCGAGATCTTCACTCAAATCATGGTCGGCGGTACCAATCTGGACCAGCTGACCCCCGGTGAACGAGAAGCTCTCTATGACCAGGTTGCTGACTTCACTCTGGCCATGGCCAACCGATTCCAGGCACGTGCATGGGCTACCCCTGTATGATGGACTCTGTTTTCAAACACAGCGTTGATCTGAACGCCCCCAACGGCATCACTCACCTCTTCTGTGGAGAGGTTCTGCACTTTGCTGAACAGGCCGGCCAACTCTACGTCTGGGCTCGTACAGTTGATACCAGGCCACGTTTCGTCCGGCTGGTCGTGACCGGCATGCCTTTTGATGGGCAGGGCCTGAAGCACGTGGGCACGGCGATGATGAATGATGGCTATTTCGTAGTCCACGCCTTTTCTTCCTAGGAGAATATCATGCAAGAGCAATACAAGCTGAATCCACAGGAAGTGGCTGAGGCCCTTGCCCAATACGTGAATCGTAAGCTCACGGCTGAAGGCCGACCGATCAAGTCCAACGTGAAAGTCTTTACCAGGACCGACCAGTTTGGTCAGGTCGAGGGAACAGTTACCTTCGAACGCTGATCTTTTTATTGTACATAATATGGGGTTGTCGTATTATGGGATAGTAAGAAGGACACCTGCTATGACCCCGACTGCTCTGACCGCCGCCACTGTCACCGCCGCCCAAGTTGAGGCTGGCCTGACGGACGACTGGTGCTACTCGGACGCCTTCAAGGAAATCTATGGCTACCGCCCCCGTGGCGAGTACGTCAATAGCCCCGAGTACGTGGCTGAGTTCTGGAATAGCTTTGACGAGCTGTTCGCTGAGGCCCAGGAGCAGGACAAGGCCGATCTGGCCGCTGCCTGTGAGGCGGTTGGCATTCCCAACACCGGCTGGATGGCCTACTACGACTACCTGGAGACCCAGGATCGGGCCGAGCGGGAAGCCTATGAGGCCATGGAGGCCGAAGCGGCCGCTGAGAAGGCTGAATTTTATCGTCGGGGCTCTCCTGCTCCGGTTCTGGAGGCTTGGGCACACGGTGCCTGAGCCCATTTTTCGTTGTACTTAAATCCACACTGTCGTATTATGGGATAGTAAGAAGGAAACCTGCTATGACCCTGTTCTATGCTGACGCCCTGACCGAAGACCGTCTGGAGACTGTCTTTGAAACTGAAGCTGCCACCCGAGATGAAGCTCGGGACTATTTCGAGGATGCCTATCCGGATTGCCGGATCAAGCGCATCTATTCGGCTGCGGAAGCTGCTGAAGAAGAAGGTGCTCGGTATCGTCGCCTCACTCTGGCCATGGATTATTGATATGACTATCGCAGCTGATGACATGACCATGGCCCAAGCCAAGCGCTGGGTGGCTCAGGAGGCGGCCAAATACAACACGGCCGCTGAGATCAATGTGTGGCTTCAGGACTATAACAGCCGTTTCGACTGGCCGAAGCTCGAAGAAGAGTATCCGAACAGCGATTGGGCTGATGCCGAGCTGACTCGTGTCCTTCTTGGACGTATGGCCCAACTGGAAGAATCGTTTTGACTGATCTGACCGCTCGACAACTCATCTCCAGTTTCAGCCAGGTCAATCGGTCTCGTCTGCAGATGGCTGCCGAGACCGGCCGCTATGAAATGGTCATGGATGGTGCCGGCCATCATTTCAAGGCGACTTTTGCTGACACCTGCCTGCAGTTGACTTATCTGGACGATAACACCATCGTCTTCCATGCCAGTTTCGAGGCCGTCAAAGAGGCCTACTTGGCCGGAGACGGCCGAGCGAGCCTTTTGGAGTTTCGCAATGACTGACCGGTACCTGAAAGACATCCAGCGGGATTATCCAGAGGCTACAGCCTGGAACATTGCTGACAACGGACACCTGATCGTGACCATGAGCCGCCTGGCATCTATTCGCGATGTCTGGGTAGGTAACCGTCGGTACACTTTGTGCGCTGTTGATCCTGGAGTGAGCCCCAAGCACCGCGGCGAACTGTTTTGCCGCTTTTGGCCTGTTACTATTATTCGCGAAGAAGATTGATATGAAGCTGACCCAAGAAGAACTGAACGGCTTTCCGCTGCAGTCCGGTATCCGGCTCGGTGAGTATTTCGAAGTCAATGTGGTGGAGGATGGCAAGCGCCTGATCATCACCTGTGATTCCATTGAGGTCATTCCACACGAGTACCTCCGATATGGGGCACATATCTATCGGTTCGAGGGAGTGCATTGTTCTCTTAGACCCGCTGGAACACCCCCTGCAATTGATCTCTGTTATAAGGCTACCTGATGTTTGAAATCCTGTTTACTATTGGCATGGGCCTTCTAGTCGCAGCTATCGTCTTGGTCATCTTGGCCTTGATGTCTGCCATGCTTGATCGACCCACTGGAGCTGTATGGCTAGGTGGAGGGGCAGCTGCGTGTGTTGGTCTTAGTCTCTTGCTGGCCATCTTGACTGGTATCCTTGGAATGTTCGGCATTCTCTAATCGATAAATAGGACAAACCTAGAGAATGGTGTCCTATGTCAATTAGAAAAATACTCACATCGAATATGAGTTACCCGGCTTCCCAATATAAGGGAAAGACCGGTGAACTGTTTTACGACAGTGTTGTCAAAGAACTGCGGCTCTCCGATGGTGTTACAGTGGGTGGCAATCCGCTCAATGTGGCTGGCGGAACTGTTATTTCTTCCCTGTCAGATTTTCCAGACCCTGTTTCTGGGGTGATTACACTTCCGAGTGATACAGCGTATTATCTCGACTCCGATATTGATCTTCTAGGTAACCGGCTAGTCACAGATGGGGTTGTGGCTATTATAGGCACAAGCTCGGAAACTACGTTTCTAACAAGCACTGGGCTGGCAAACAATACGCCTCTCCTGACATCGCGCTATACGATTCCGATGCGGGATATCACGATTAAGGACGTTCATACTGCTATTTACATCGACGATGACGGGGGAGCCAATGCACCGCTTGCCATTGACTGGAGGGCAGTAAACTTTTCTAACGTTACGAACGTCGGCGAGGTCGGCACGGCATCTAACTTTATCTACGACACCGGCGCGTTTCTTGGTTCCCAAAATCTTAGATTCACCGGCACTATAGGCACTGTGGGCGTTAATAACTCGCTGCTGCAGGGTGATGGCTCTAATACGTCTATTATTAGCATTGCTAACACGGCGGTAATTACCAGACGATTTAGAGCGATCTATTCGTCCATCATTGCATCAAGTGCCACGAAAGGCATCACAGTCGGGGCCGGGTCTACCATTCCAGTAGAAGGGTTTATCCTCGATACTATAAACTTCTCCGGCGGTGGCACGTATCTGTCTGGCGTTAACACTGCATCAAGTAGCGCTCTGTTTGTAAACTCTGTTGGTGTGCTTAACTCGACTGCCATAGCTCAGATGTACATGAAGGCTAACGCTGTGGCCACGGCGTGCCCTGTACAATCAGCTAGGTATCCTACTGCTGGCACTACCAGTACTATGGAATCATTGAATCAAAAGTTTACACACGTTCCTGCACGTAATGCGCTGCAATACACATCCACAATTCCAAGACTGTTTAAGGTGACTGTCACGTTTTCTCTTACTGGCGGCCAAAACCAGATCATTGGATTTTATATAGGTAAAAAACCTTCCGCTTCTGCCCAAAACACAGACAATGACAGGCTGCAGGAGTCTGAAGTATATGTTACCGCTACTGGTACAAGACCAGACGCCGGGACCGTCCAGACAATTGTGGAGCTAAGTCAAGGCGATGAAATATACACGATAGTTCAGAACACCTCGGGGACGAGTTCCGTAACCGTGGGATATTTGAACGTTATAGTCGAGCGCACAAACTAACTCCTATCAGATACTTTTCATTGTACATAATATGCCAGTGGTGTATTATGGCGTTATGGAAAAGACACTGAACGAAACCGAAATCCTCGATCTTCTCGCCCAGGCAGATGGCATGCTGGAAAGCAACAGCGATTATGCCTGGGATGATGCAAGCTGGGAAGAGGCTGCACAAAATGTGGTGGATCAGCTGACAGACATTGATGAGGAGCCCATGCTCGGCTGGCGCTGGTCAGACTGGGGTGGGATTGAATTCTTTTATGGAGAAGCTATATGACCAAACTTTGTGATCTGCCTGAGGGCACCAAGCTTCTCTGCATCAAGGACTTCGTCCACCCAGCAGCCGATTGGGAAGGATCTCATTGGGCTGGAAAGAGCCGACTGACCAAGGGCAAGATCTATACCAAAGCCAATGCCGGTGGTTCGGCTTCAGTTGGCATTACGCAATGCGATGAAGGGCACGTTTGCTATTGGGGTTCCGGCAAGGAACACTTCGTGGAGTACGACGTGGAACCCAAGCAGAAGGTTCTCGTGGCCCAACTCTGGAACGAGTCGGATGACTCCTGCCAGTATATTGGCGTCTTCGCCACCCCCGAGTCTCTGGACAACTATATGAAGACTAGCTGGGGCAATGCTGTCGCGGAGCCCAATGCTGACGGCTTCGTCGAGAGCTATGAGCTCCGTGGGCCTTCCGGCGAGTACCTCGGTTTCGACATGCTCATCACGGAGACTGAGGTCCTGTGATTCGATCGACCCACGTCTATGACGCTCTTGTGGGCGTTCTGAAGCGTAAGCGCTCTTGGTGGCATCCTGCTGATATTGAGGATGACAAGGCGCTGCGCCGTATCCTGATCAATCCCGATCTGATCGAGCAGCTGACTGAGGAACTGAACAAATGCTGAAGCTCAAGATCTTCAAGAGTCGTAAGAAGTCTCTTCGCGTGGGCGATCTCATGCCCGAGGATCTGAAGACGGCATCTAACATGGGCGCCATGATCAGTTGGAATCCTGAGACAGGTCGCATCACAGAGATTTTCATCCCATGATGGTATCCCCTTCCCTAGAAGTCACTCTGCAGGACGTCCGTGACGCCAACCACCACTATGAAGCGGGGGCTGGCCTCGAAGTCTGTAAGAGGGCCGTGGCTCCTGCCAACGAACTATTTGGTGGGGACTCTCTTAAGGGTCTTCTGTATATCCTGGCTGACGGGTACGCACTCTCTGTGGGAAGCAAGCTTCCTCCTGAGGAACGCCGTGCTGCTCGACTTCGGTGGAACCGCGATCGTGCGGAATCCCAATCTGTTTGGGTAAGAGAGAAATATGATGGAAAAGACGAAACTTCCTGTAGGGACTAAGCTTCTCTGCATTCGTGCATCTGAGCATGGCATTCCTATTAAGGAGGGTCATGAGTACACGGTAAAGCGCTGGGTTCGCGATGGTCATGTCGTCTTTGGTGATGGTATGGGACCGAACAAGGGCGAACCCGGCGTGGAACTCAATGAGGTCCCTGGGGCCTTCCTTCTGAATCGATTTGAAATATTGGAGAACTAACATGATGAAAACTGCAATGCTGCTGACCGCTGCGATCCTGGCCCTTTCTACTGCTGGCTGTGCACAGCTCGATCAGGATACCGAGACGTTCACGGTGGAGAGTAAGGACCGCGAGTGCACCGGTGGAGAAACCGTAACATGTCGTTACGTGGTTCTGGCCACAGACGGTCGTGCCTACACCAACGAGGATGACATCTTCAGCGGCAAGTTCAACAGCCGGACCTTCCAGGCTCGCCTGCAGGTTGGCCAGACTTACACGGTCCGCACGACCGGCTGGCGTATTCCGTTCCTGTCGATGTCTCCGAACATCGTCGAGATCATCAGCCCGACTCCTCTTCAAGGAAAGGCCATCTGATGGCAAAACAAGATCAAACGATCGTCCTGACTTGTCCGGCTGGCTCTAAGGAGTGGTCGGCAGTTTGCCCGGAGTATCCGGAGCACGTTGCGGTGGGTTGTACTGCTGCCTCGGCCATCCGTGAATATAATCTGCTGCTCTGGCGGATGCACTACGACAAGCAGCGCCGGCTGGATAAGTGTCATCTGCTGATGCGGACTGAGCTTCGGCGGTTCGCAGGTGTTCCTGAGTGGGCTATAAATTTTCCCTCTTGGCTTCTTTGGAAGAAAAAGGAACGCAGCGTTCAGCGTGCCCGCATGGATGAGATCGTCAATCGCCTCTGTGCAGCTAAGAACATGCAAGACCTCTCCTATGAGGAGCTGACCAAACTTATCATTGCTGAGTTCAACGGCCTGGTTAGGGACTAAATACAATGGCAATCTGGACTAAAAGAACTTCCAAGAAGACTGGGAGATATACGCGATCTACCACAACCACTCGTGGTGACGGGTCCCAGGTCCGATCTACGAGCAGTAGGGTTGGAAACCTGCCACGGGTGACGCTTTCAATGGGCCAGGAAGGCGGCGGACTCAGAACCACCACCACCGAATATAGCAGCCTCGGCCGCCGAACAACTTCCAAGACTATCGGCCGAACTGGCAAAACGAGACAGCGAAAAGGGAAGCCAGCGTCGCTCAAAGTGTTGATGTGGATGTTGTTGGCACTTGCGGGTTTCTACGCTTTCGGGTACTTTTTCGCATAGCGACACTTTTCATTGTACATATTATTCTGATGTCGTATATTGGGATAGTAACAAGGAGAGACGTCGTGGCTTATATGTCGCAAGAGAATAAGAAGGCCCTCGCCCCCGCCATCAAGGCCATTCTGAAGAAGCATGGTCTGAAGGGCTCGCTCGGCGTGCGCAACCACTCCACCCTCGTTCTCAAGATCACGTCCGGTACGATCGATTTCGCCGCTGCCTATCAGGGTGAGCGGTCGACCTCGAATGAGGGCTTCGCTGCTCGGGTCAACCACTACTACATCACCACCGGCTGGACCGGCCAGGCCTGCGAGGCGCTGACCGAGCTGGCTCAGGCCATGATGGTCGGCAACCACGATCGGTCTGATTCCATGACCGACTACTTCGATGTGGGTTGGTACGTCGACCTGTCCATCGGTGAATGGAACAAGCCCTATGTCCTTAACTAAAGAAGGCCTGAAGGCCACGTTGAGCCGGTTGCATGCATATCCGGTCGGCGCAACTCAAATCCATGGTCATCGAATCATGGTCGCTGCGCCAGATCTTTCAGATGTCTTTCTGGACCACCTGAAAGAACGTGAGGACCTAGCCCGGCAAGAACTCAAGAACATCGAATATATTCGGGCCAATTTCCTGGCTGGACACCGAGCTATGGTTTCGGCCAGACTCAAACTGAAACACGGAAGGTAGATCATGCAAACTCTGACTCTCGACGACGTCCTCAAAGCAGGACGTGCAGCCTATGAAGCCAAGACACTTACGGCGCAATCCACGAATCCGGCTTGCGTTTATCGAGACCGCGTAACTGGCTGCAAATGTGTTGTTGGGTCGGCCATGACCGACGAGACGCTGGATGCGATTCAGGGTCTGCATGCAATGAGTTCGCGAGTTACGGCCCTGGCCAGACAAGAGAAAGTCATTGCGTTTGCTGACGACGATCAAGCATCCACGATCGTCGGGCTTCAAGAGGCTCATGACCAATGGTGCCGGGCCCGGAACGTTTCCAGTTCTAACTCCCAAGTCGAGGACGCCGAGGCCGACTTCGTTCGCCTTCTTTATCGGTAAGCGACACTTTTCGTTGTACTTAATAACCCCACATCGTATTATGGGATTATGAGAGAGAACACTGAAATGTCCGTTGACGAACTGATGGCCTCCATCGGGATTGTCCAAGTTGCCGGTGCTGCAAAGCCCGAACATGAAGACATCGCTCTTCGCCTCATCATGGAAATCCTCCATAAGCATAACCGCCACAAGATGGAGGTTAATGAGACTCGTGAAGAGCCTTACAAGCTCGACGAGGTCAAGATTTTCGAGATGTGCCATCACAAAGGCATGTCCACCACCTTCGTGACCATCGAGACTGGTCTGATTGATGATGAAGGCTCGGCGGCTTCTATCTACTGCCGTGACCATCGCCACATCGCGATCGCCAAGAACGGCGGTCTGACTCTGCTGAATGCCAAGCGCAAGCGTGAGAGCCTTGGCCGGTTCCACGCCGTTTATTCCCTGACAAAGTGAGAGAGAACATGACCGCCAAAAACCTTGCCGCGTGTGAAAAGATCGCAGCCCAGCTGATGCTTCCTGTGGAAGCCGTTCAAGCTATCGCCGTCGGCCTTCTGAGTGACGGCATTAAGATCACCGCCAAGAACGTCCTGCGGGAGGCGATTTAACATGAAAGACGGATTTGAACGTACCATGGAAGCTGCCTGGAAACGGTATCTTGCGGGTGAACCATTCGCAGCCACGGAAGAGCGCATGGGCGCCTATCGTGATGAACGTAGGAAAGCAAAATGACAATCACTCCAGTCGGCCATATCTCTGGCACCCATCGGACCGGTGGCCTCGAAGGCATCACCGCCAAACAAATCTCAGAGATCCTTGGATTCAAGCCGAATGTTCAAGATGACCCCGACAAGGTGGTCAATTCTTGGGCCGGTGAGTCCGACGGTGAGCTGTTTGCTATCTGGGACTACAAGGGAAGTCAGAAATACAATCGATTCTCAGTCTGGGGCGATACGGCAACTTTAGATCGTATCTTTGGCTCAGTTTTCATCTCGGAGCGATAACATGCAAGCTGTAACTGACTTTGAAGCCACCCGTGGGCTTATTGAATATGCCGTGAGCATATTCCGCATGCGGTTTGACGAAAAGAAGAACACTGAAGCTGCCAACCGAAAAAGCTGGATCGCTGAGAGGGTCAAAAAAGACTGGCTCAACCGCTCCGAGGCGTATTGGACTCGCTATGCAAATGGCGAGATCGGCGACGGTTTCTTGCGTTATGAAATGTTCTACAAGTTTCGGCCGGAGAACTATAACTGGTACAGCGAGAAGCTGGAATACGCAGAAAATCTTCTGAAGAGGTTCGACTGCGCCGCCGGTGAATGCCAAGCCAAAGAGGTTGTTCTCTCTGACGAGGATTTGTCCCTTCTTTCGATTTCGCTGAAATCTGCTTTGGAGAACTAAGAACATGAACTACCTCAGCCTCATCAAGGCCCGCGGGTCTGCCAAAAAGATCCTCACCGAAGTCATGGCCAAGGAAATTATCCTTTCTCAGGGTCTGGACTACTCGTACGAGATCGAGTCGGCCACGGCCATCGAGAACGGAAGCACTCTGGTCGTCTACAAGACGGTCAATGCTCGTTCTCAGATGGCCAGCTCGAAGCCCATCAAACCCCTGACGCGGGTTATCTGTTTCCGTCAGGACCAATCCACCAACTTCAACATGATCGCTGGATAAAATGAGCAACGGTGACACGCAAGTAAACGTGGCCTCTGAAGGTGCGTTCCACCTGCAACTAGCTATCGACCTAGCTATGAAATACCATATCCAATACGTTACCCAAAAAGAGCCGACCGTCAAACAATGGGCTCTTATTGACAACGTCGTGTATTGTGGGTGGCATGAATCCATGGGTGGGCAACCTATGATCGTTCCCCACACGGCTGAGATGATGGTTCCGGTTATCCTGGCTCTGCTGGATTCTTTGCAATATCCAGAAGAACCAGACAGCGACGGTTCGACCAGCAAAGGCTGGCGTTTGAAGAGCGGGATGAGACAAACCCCAGAAGCCGCTGGGATCGCCGACTTCTATGTGCAGTTTACGATCGAACCTGAATGGATGGAGTACGGCAAGTGATCAAATACCGTGTCGATGAGCGAGACTTTGGTTGTTTCGCTCCTTTTTTTAAGACCGGCCTCGTTCGGAGGTATCTCGGCGAGGCCGGTGACGTCCTTCCTTTGGGTACGGTCTGGTCTGGACCATTGGAAGCTGCGGCACAATCGGTTCGCAATCATATGGCGGCCGAAGCTGACAAATGGCTTGAAAAGGAAGAGGCCGATGTTTCTTGATCTATGGAAGCGCTGCTTCCCTACAAAAGTAGTTGCGCCAAAGCGTCCTACTGACCTTTCTTCAGACATTGCAGCTCTAGAAGCTATGCAACGCGCCTATGTGGACAGGCTTTGTGATGCTGAATCTCGGACCAGGCTAGAAGAACGTAAGGCTGGGTTGATCCAGAAGCTCAAATACGATGAATCTGCAGACAGTCTTTTAGGTCTGTGAGGTCACCAGCATCTTATTCTAAAAGCTAAGAACTACAGCATTGAATAACAACATCTTTTAACACTCGATTTAGAGAGAAATCACATGGATATCACCGCTTACCCTGCAACTGCACAGAAGTCTGCTCAGGAGCTTCACGAAGTTATCGTTGCACATAACGAAGCTATGAAAACGGCCATGCTGAAGCTGATTGGCACTCGGCCTGATTTGAGTGATCTACCCGATGAGGCTCTGGATGCTGCCATTCTGATCTGTAAGGCCATGGCCACGCTGATGGAAGCTGTTTCAGAATAAAACGCCCACGGCTCAATTTTTGTTGTACAAGAATATCAAATGTCTTATTATCTAATAGTAAGATAGGAGACGACGTATGATGCGAGATCCAGTTAAAAAGGTCATGGATAACGTCGTTGAAATTGACGGCATGAAATATGTCCCAGCTCCGCTTGCTGCGGCACTCGCTATGGAGATCAAGGATCTTCAGGCAGCCGCTGTTGAACGGGGATGGGCTCTTGAGCAATATCGCCAACTGCAAAGCGACAACTACGTCGCAGATGGACAATGGACATGATCGAACGCGACCAACTAATGCCAGGCACCCGGTTCAAGACCGTGAAGAGTGCGCTCGGGGCAGAAGAAACCCTTGACACTATCTTTGTTGTCGTAGATAACCGCGAGCCGCTTGGTGATCGCTGGATTCCAGCGGTTCGGGAAAAGGACTTCAGGACCACTGTTGACATTTCGACCCACCTCTTCCTTATGAAGGAGGTGGCAGAAATCGTTCCCTTCGTGGTTGATGAAGAGATGGCAAGGTTTCTCGACGGGGTTGTCGGCGTTGTCGAGTGTGACAACTACGGGAAACACATGATCTGGGTAGAAAACCATTACAAGGCAGTTGAACTCGGCCATCGTAAACTTGATTGGGTGGATGGCCGCCTTGGCATGATGGAAAAGGTCGGCGAACTTGCCGACATGCCGGTTTGCATTAGCCTGTTCAAGGCTACCATTGATGGCCAACTCATTCTGTTCGTTGACCCATGTTCTATGGTTGTCGACCACCGGATGATCGATGCTTGGTATAAGCGGGTGCTGCCTAAGTCGGCTTTCCGTGCAGACGGTTATGTCAACAAGACCGACGCTATGAATTTCAACAACGTTCTTAGAGGATAACTATGTTCGGAATTAGCTTGGCACTGACGGGGTTAATTGTGTTTGTATTCTCGATGCTTGGAGTTGGATTAGCTCCAAGGGAGTTTGGTGGGCGTGATAAGCATTGGTCAACCTATACGATCCAGTGGCTTCTTATGATCGGCGTGATTTTAGGCCTGGCCTTCCTTATTACCGGCCTCATCATCTCGGCATGGTCGATTTAACCAATGAAAAAGCCCAAAGAAGATCCAAACACCTACGCACCGGTCGAGAACTCATATCTTGACTACTGGATTGCCAATGAGCCAAGTGGTTCCGGCCTGAGTGTTGCTCTTCAGCGCAGTCTTCGCAATATGTCAATCGAACTGAAGCGGCATCGTGAAGAAGCCGCACTTCGCAGCTGGGGAGAGCACGACGGTGCCTGAGATTTACAAGATCAGAAATGCCGAAGGTCTGTTCTCGACAGGCGGATCCTATCCCCGTTTTAACGAGCGCGGAAAGTCATGGTCGCATCGTGGTCACCTATCTAACCACCTCGCCCAGTTGGGTAAGCATGGACAGTCGGATTACATTCGGCAAGGCTGCAAAGTCGTGACCTACGAACTCGTCCAAACTGAATCAGATATGGTCAACATCACAGATTACATTGATGGTGTGACCGAGCGGCGCAAACGACGGGAAGCTGATCAAGAGCGCCAAGCGGCTGAGTTCCGGCGAGATAAGGCACTTTATGATCTGCAGCGCATCCAAAAAGAATTTCCGGACCTGGTCACGATCCCTTGAACATATTCACTACGTCTCCCTCTAACATTGTAGCTGCTCGGGATCTTGATGACGTGCGTCTTCGCAAGATGATCTTGGAGACGGCTCAGCTTGTGGCCACCGCCTTGCGTGAGCGGTTCAATCTTGATACCCAGTACAAGTCCACCCACAAGAATCATCCATGCAACGTATGGGCGCGTGAGTCAGCCGGCAATCTGCAGTGGCTGATCGACTATGGGGTACTGCTGCACGATGAATCCATTGCTAGGTTTGGCAAGACTCATAAATCTGGTGGAGTCCTTGAAGATCAAGCATCTCTTTTTGCTGCGTTCTGTTCCGTTCATGAGAACACTGAAGAGGACATGACGCCGTTTGCCAACTGTGCTCGTCGCACAGATTTGGACCTTGACTTTACCCATCTTACTGTCCATGATGCTTATAGGGCGTATCTTAACGCTCGCTGGGCACTTGACAAGAAACGGCCCAAATGGACCAACACTAACCCGCCGGCGTGGGCTAACTACGTATGGCATGGAGAACACGCATGCTGATATCAGACTTAGGCAAAGTCAATGAACTCGTCGAGAAAAGAGATAGTCTTCTCTATCGGCTGAAAGACCTCGCGTTGGCTAAAGCCGACGTTAAAACTACTATCTTTGTGACGTTTAAGTCCCCAAATGTTGATGGGATTCCTGTTGGCAGGGAGGTTCGTGTCAAGACGCTAGAAGCGCAAACTGCCAATGTGGTTGAGCTGGCCAGGGAGTCACTGGAAGCTGAACTGGTAAAGGTTGAAACCGAAATGGTTGAGGCCGGCGTGAAACTGGACATCTAGTGAAACACGCTTCATTCCAATGTCAAACGTGTGGCGCTGATATCGGCTACCTAGGTCGCTTCTTGATGTGGGTGTTCGGGCCTTTTGCTCCTCATACGCATTAAGTATTGTACATAATATCCACACTTCGTATTATGGGATTATGAACAAGATCGCTTTTGAGTGCCCGGCTAAGATCTTCCCGATCTGGAGCCAGATGGAGGCCGAGGGTTTCGAAACCCGGGTCGTTGGCGGGTTTGTCCGTGATATGATCATGGGTCACACTCCCAAGGACATGGACTTCTGCACGACCATGACTCCTGAACAGATGATCGACTTCGCGGACCGTAACGGCTTCCGCGTCGAGCCCACCGGCATGCAACATGGCACGGTGAGCTTCATCGTTGATGGTGAGGCCTTCGAGTTCACCACGTTGCGGGTTGACACCGACTGCGATGGTCGTCACGCCACGGTCCAGTTCACGACTGATTTTGAAGCTGATGCCGCTCGTCGGGATTTCACCTTCAACGCCATGTCCATGGACATAGCTGGTAATGTTCACGATTTCTTCGGTGGTGAGCAAGATGCTCACAACAAGGTGGTTCGGTTCGTCGGTTCTGCTGATGAGCGGATCGCTGAGGACTTCTTGAGGGTCATGCGCTTCTTCCGTTTCGCTGCTCGTTTCGAGACCGAAATGGATATGGAAGCTTGCCGGGCCTTCACGAATCCGGCTGTTCATGCTGGTTTGGCCAAGGTCTCGCGCGAGCGGGTCTGGGCTGAAGTGTCCAAGATGATGAGCGCTCCTCGCCCTCAACGAGCTGTTGAGATGATGTTCGCAACGGGTGTTGCCAATGCTGTCGGCATGGGTGTCAACGAGTTCGCTCACATGGCCATGACGCACGGTGATGATCACTGCGCTCGCATGGTCGGCTTCTGCGGTGATGACGTGGTCGGCTTCTGCCGGGACATGAAGGTCTCCAACGAAGAGCGTAACAAGATGGTCTTCGTGACTCGCCATGCTGGCAAGGTTACGAAGTCTCAGTTCGCTGGCATGATGATAGACGGTGAAAAGCAAAGCCACATGGTCTCGGTTGCCAAAATGACTGATCCTTCGTGGATGGAGATGATGGACAAGCCTGTCCCCGTCTTCCCCGTTACTGGCCAGATGATGATGGACTCGGGCATGAAGCCTGGTGCTCAGATGGGTCAGGTCTTGAAGGTGATGCGTGAAGCATGGAAGGCCGAGATGGTCAAGGAGATGGTTCGGTGAGTGTTAACAAACTTGCCGAACATCTCTATACCACTTTTTGGCAGCGTAACAATGTTGAGAATCCACCACCTCTCGGCGAACAAGCTACTGCCATAATCAAAATGTGGACTAACATTGCGTTGTCCGCCCTTGACTTTAAGGAAGACAAATGAAAATCTTTTTCGATCTATTGACCATCATTTTTATCCTGATCGTGATGGGAGTATTTTTAGGCTTCGACGGATTCCTGGGAATCCTTCTTATGGTCACAGTCGTGGCTGCCATCTTCTATGTGGCATTCTGGCTGCTGATTTTTGGTGGGTTAGTCGCCATCGCAAAGTACATTATGGGCGAACCGCCTAAGAACGATTAGTCGACGCCCCAATAAGCAGCGTATTCGTACGCTGCCATAACAGGACTTGAAACGGACTCAGCTGCGCTGGTGTCCGTTTTTTGCGTTCTAGAAGTAGCCTTACCGGACTCTTGAGTCTGAGCGTTTTGGACGACCACATTAATGTTCTTTCGCTCTGCAGCAACGGAAGCAGCCACGATGTTTGTGGCGAGCCTGTTTTGTGGAGTCGCCGGAGCCATTCTTGGTGCAGGACTTGGAGCGGGGCTCGGAGCACTAGAACCACCGCCTGGCCTCAGGTTAGCCCAGGTGATTGTAGGTGTTCGCCCTGGCGCCATAGCGGCTCCGGCGCCGCCGGAGCCGGCCGCAGCTCCTGCTCCGTGGCCGGCGTGTCCTGCATGACCATTGTCATTAGCACCGCCGCTACCTCCTTCATTTCTTCCAACCGAGAAGTGCATGGCATCTTTAGAGCTAGACCAATCGAAGCCCCACCCTAATCCGTTACGGCGCGCAGCCGCTCGCGTCTGCTCAATAGGCATGTCTGTAATACCAGCCCGACCGAAGACGTGTGGGTTCTGAGCTGGATTGATATCGATGGAATCGCCATTAGCGTGGTGGCTAAATCCGCCTCTGGCGGTACGTCTATTGGCATATCCGCCGATGGATCGAATGACATATCCTGTGGCTTCAAGCTCGTTAATGAACGATTGGAACTTAGGAGCATAGGCGGCATTAACTTGCGCTGTTAGTCCAAGCCTGCTGGTTGTAATTGTTGCGAGTGGAATTCCACTCGCAGTACGTGGACCTCCAGCGCCAGCAGCTCCAACAGTACCACCAACACGTACATTGCCTCCACTTTGAGGCCGAGGGCCACGACCACCGGCTGCAGCAGGAGCTATTACTGGGGCTGCTGCTGGCGCCATGTTTTGTGGCCGCGCTTGATCTAATAGAGCAGTGTTAAACACGGTGCGGCCAACGGTCTGGCCACCATTGCGAAGCATTGTGTCGCGGTACGAAATGTTGGTTCCGGCTCCATACGCAGCTGCGCTTGCAGCAGTGAATGCCACCTGGTTGTGAGGAACACGATCAAGGAACTGCATGATAGCCCGGAAAATACCCTCAACCTCGTTATGGTTTGGGCCTCTTGTCCAATGCGCTGATGGTCTGCGATTTCCGACGGTTCCTGTTACAGCTTGGAACTGATTTTCTGCAAAGAGTACGGCCAGAACAGTAAGGCCTTGACGCAAATACCCTTGCGCAATAGCACCTCTGGAATATGATCCTGCCGACCTAGCTCGGTTCAGAATGGTGGCCAAAATCATTGCGTCTTCACGACCGGCTGCGCCGCGACCAGATTCGGCATAGACCGTTCTAAGCAAAACGTCCCATTCGTCGTTGGTCATTGAGCGCCCGAGGTACTGTTCCGCTTTTAATCTAGCAGCCGCATGCAACTCAGTTCCTTGCATTTGCATAAGCGCAGGTCCAGCAATAGCTGGTCCAGAGTTAGGCCGTGTCATGTGGTAGGTTGCGGCCCCGCCACCAATAACAGCAGCACCAACTGCGACTCTTGCCGGCATTCTCATACCAGCGCGTACTGCGGCCCCGCCGGTTTCAGCGATTGCAGGGGCGGCCCCTGCTGCTCGACGGACCATACCGACACCGGCAAGCGCACCACCAAGAATAGCTCCGCCAGCTAGCGCAGCGCTATTCCGCAGGCCGTTCATTGCTCCGCGACCTAGCTTCCTAGCAAACTCGCCTAGCGTAATGTTGCCAGCGATGAGGTCGTATATTTGTTCGGCTACAAATTCAGCCGACAGGGCAGCGATTGCTCCGCCTAGACCGCCTAGAATAGCCCCTACAGCCATACCAACAGGGGTTGCAGGAATAGCAATTGCCGCTCCTACTGCTGCACCCATAGCAACACCCGCCGGGCCAGCAATGATCATAGCAATAGCACCGATCAGCTCCCTCTTAACGCTATCGTTTACGGTCCCACCAGACAGTATGGCGGCTTCTAACGGGTCGATAAGGGCAAATACCGTGGTAAGAATCGGGAATCGGCCGACGGGGCCCGCTCTAAGTCCTTTCAGAAACCTAAAGACCTTTGCCACACCTCGTCCAGCACCAGACCCGAGGGCGCTACCAAGACGGCCCTGGCTAGCGGCCATGCTAAGGCTTGGTCGCCTAACTGCGTTATCGTTTGCTGCAATAGGGCCAGCCCCGCCAGCTGGTCTTACCGGCGTTGCCCTAATACGGTTGCCAGCATCGGTAGCATACGCCGCTGACGTACCGGCAACTCCAATCTGTTGCAGCATCGATCCGGCTGGAGCCCCGAGCGAACCTTGAGATCCTGCAGGCGATACTCCGCCTGAGGCAGGTGATTCGCCATTTCCACCCCCGAAGAATTTACCAAACGTGGTAATGCCGGCAAGTAAGGCTCCGGCTGCTGCAGTAAGCCCTAAAACTAGGAGCGGAGATATGCCGCCTTGTTGATTTCCATTGACAGCATTGAACATGCCATTTCCGCCAACTCCACCCGCGAACCCGCCAGCAGAGTTATTGCTGGCCTCGATCGACATTTCTCTCAGAGATCTGGTGTCCCATGTGGCCTTGGCCACTGAGAACTTCAACATATTCCTGACAGTGTTATCGATAGATGCTAGAGAATTGGCCGAAGAAGCCTGAAGCCTTAGGGACTCAGTCTCAAAATTACCGTTTGGGTTGTAGGAAACTTTACGTGGGCTGTTATCGTTATTCGGTGCTGTGAAACCACGCGAAGATGCTAATCCTGCACGGCCGCCGGAGAGGCCGCCGCCGCCCATGGAGGTTGCTGATCCGCCGCTGTCACCAGCGGTGGATTGTGTGTTATTACCAGCTAGTGACCGTGAGACAAGCCAACCAGCTCCTACGAGGCCGGCGGCCGGCGCAGCAATCCTTGCAGCCCTAGGTACTACACGGGCTCCGCCCCCTAGCATCCTGCCGCCGATCGTGACTGCTTTGTCCCAGACTCCCATTATTCTGCTTTCGTGGCCTCTAGATGCGATGCGAGCATATCAATATAGAGGTCCCACTCAAACGGAATGAGGTTCTCCAACTCGGCAATGGAGTATTTATGTAGATGAACCAACGTGAAGATTGTCTGGTAATAAGAGAGTAGTGACCTGTGGATTAGCCCCAGGTAAAAAAATCGTTTAGGCCCTCGAATGTCAGGGTCTTCGTTTTCTTGTCTTTGGTCTTGTACGTAATTTCATGCTTCATCGAAGGAATCGTATCGAAGAACTCTTGGATCTTGCCGAAGACTGGAACCGGAATCGTATCGATGAACTCAGTCTGTTGGGCAGGAGTATACTCGTCGAAAGCATAGACATTCTCAGAATCAAACACGTCTTCAATACACGCCGCCACGATCTTCGTGAGGACTTCATCTTGGTTCAGCCCTGGCTTCTTGTATTCTACAGTCTGTTCGACCGTTGGGAAGCGCATACGCAGTCCTAGACCACGCTCATCATCAATCATGACAATAGGGTCGTTCTTTTCGTTCTTTGCAATCTCTACTTCATCAAGATTGACTTTGATCGTGTAGACCTGGCCATCTTCAGGATCCGTGTACTTAAACTCAATGGAGTTAGAAACAGACTTAGCTCTCAGTTTCAGGAAGATGTATTCGAGATCGAAGTACGCTAGCTTGTCGATCTTGAAGTTCTCTTCTTGAACACAGTTGTTGATGATCTGCTTGAGGGCGACAATAATGTCACGCTCCTCTTTGGATTCTTGGGCGATCAGCAAGATCTTCTCTTCCTTCACCAAGAAAGGCCTGAAGAGAACTTCTCTATCCATGGAAGGAACTTTGATAGGGAACAAAGGCATTGCGATTTTAGGTAGTGTCATTTCACGTCTCCAGTTATTAGAATCCGAAACGTCTACGGACGTTGTCGACTATAGTTTGCTTGCTGCCGTTAACCAGATTCTGAATATCAGCTATTCTCTGTGGCACGCTTGTTAGATTCTGGCCTAGCGATTGGAGGCCGAGGTTTGGCGGTAACGAACCCGTTAACCTAGCGAATCTATTGAGTAGGGGTTCTTGTCTATTTATGTCGCGGTTCAGAGGCTGTGGACCTTCGCGCTCATCACCATTCGTCCGCTCTGGATCGTGATACTTCACTGACCAATCCATATAGTCCCAAGTCACATCGAGTCTCATGAATTGGTCAGAGTTTCCCCACGACAAAGGAATTGGGTTAATGGCGATTGGATATGCTGAGTTGAGTGTCAGCTCAATGATCTTATCGTTGAGTTCGTTGTAAACGAGAATAGTGACATTGGATCTATAGTCATCCTTATATGCCACTTCATACGGGGTTCTGCCAAATCCATTAACAGCTGACATGCCTTGCGACGAATCGAACCCAACCATATACGTCATCCAATCGTAAAAGAATGAATGAATAGATCCGGCGCCGTCGACGATATAGGAAGCTGAGATAGCACCGAAAATGGGTAGGTACGGATGTTTCTCAGTTGGGCCAACACCAAAGCGTCTGATCTCTTCAGATTCTGCAAAGGAGATGCCCGGCAGGGTGGATGTGTCACAGCGCAGAGCTACCTGCTTGACCGAGTTAGCATCATAGTGCTCCAACAGCCCTTTCGGCAATGTGAAGAGCATCAGGTGCCGGCTTGTGTCCAGAAGTGTCTTGGTGGAAATCTCAGTTAGGAATGTGCTTAGGCTGAAACCAGAAGTTGGCCTCCGGCCTGTAACAACGATTTCATCAAGCTCGTATGTAGCATCTTCGGGTACTCCCGTTGCGGGCCTGATTGAGTCTTTGAGAATGTTTGAAAGCGTGCCGCTCATTTATGTTTACGAAACCTTAATAAAAATGGCCATGTACAAATCCCGAATACTGGGTATAATGGTGCTGTCTTCTAAAAATACTGGGTTAGTATGAGCCAACACTGTTGACAGAGTCTTTCTGTACTCTAATTGCTTTCTGCTTCTTGAAGCGTTCCAGAGGAAGCATAGCACAATAATCCCACTCAGTGATCGGAACCTCAACCATGTTAGATTTCACGTGATTGTAGAGATACCTTTTTACGCACGGCTTGAACCACTTCATCCTTGATGATGCAGCAAGCATCTTATAATTAATTCGAAGTTTTGTGGTCTCATCATACTTTGTATTATTTATGGTCTGGTACAGAGCGTCCATAAGCTTAGCCCTATAGATAGGGGGTAGATAATGGAGGTTGATACCTAGGAACCCGTCTGCGTATGTTTCGATAACAAAAATGACTGGGAACTGGTCGTAATAAGGAAGTGTCTCTTTATGCTTTGGATCGTAGAAGTACATAAACATACGGCCGATGTCTTGCGCCTTCATTCTGGTCACGGAACGCTGCTTGAGCTTGCCTAGCACAGCCCTGGGGTTTACAGCAGTTACCGCTTGAGCCTTTTCTCTGAACCATTGGCGGGAGTCTCGGTTGGCTGGTTTAATGCCAGTTCCCTTCTTCATGAAACCAATATTGGCCATTCCGGAGGTGCTCTTTCCAGCAGCAAGGTCTTGGAAGAGGAATGCCATTAAATGATTATCCCTAAGTGTTTCTCTGTCATGATCTCAAATTTCCACCCTCGGTCTTTACAGTATTCCCGAGCGGCATCCCACTTAGCGGAGTTAACACCCCAAGTGTACACCTCATTTAGATAGGTCCGCGTGTGAGTGCGGGCCTTTTTTGGCTTTGGAGGAGTCGTCTCTTTGGCCGGTTTCACTTCGATCATCACCGTCTCGGTCATGCCGTTTGCGTTTCGCATCTTGACCAGGAAGTCTGGGAAGTAACGATGCCACCTCATGTCTATGGGTGACTTGTACGGAACCACAATTTCCTCTGAAGAATACTGGATTACGTCTGGGTGTTTGTCCAACCACATCATCAATTTTAGTTCCCATGAGGAACGATATACGATGTTGTTTGGGTCTCCGCGATATTTATGGGGGTTCTTAGGCTTGAACCTTCCCTGCATGTACCGTCTGGCCACCAGGGCTCCCTTTCCACAACATAAATAAGATGAACTCCGTCTATTTATGTAAGGAACGAGATGTCATCTTTCGACCCGAAGAAGATGCTAAAGGCCACTGGGCTAAACCCAAAGGATAAGCTCCTCTCGGCCCTGAATAGCAAGGCGTCCAATCTAACGTCCAGACTATCTGGAGATCTGGCAACTAGGCTAGCCCAAGCCGGTCAATCTCTTCAATCGGCCACGGCATTTGCTGCCGCTAGAACTGATGCCCTTCTATCATCGGCGCCGCAAGCATTTTCATCGATGGCGTCCTTGGGTGGAGGTGTGCCAGCCGTCGAACGCATTTCTAGATCTGATTTGATCAGGACTAGAGGCGGCGGCGAAATTCGATTCGACCCACAATCTGTCATTCCAGAATCTCAAGAGGACGGGCAATACACTGAGACGACGAGATACCCTGCCGATCTTCCGAACGACTACCGCATGTGCCTAGAGTTCATGGAATATGAACGCCCTGATCTATCTAAGCCGCCGACAGGATCCATGCGATTCTCCATCTCGCTGCCGATTCCAAACAATCTTCTAGAAAGCTATGGGGTGTCGTATGGCGAAGGCCAATATGGGGCGACACTAGGTAATGTGGTCAACGTTATTGATTCAGGCCAGGCGCCAACCGCCCCTGGCCTTATCGGGGCCGCCAGGGGTGTTGGGCAAAGTGCTATCACAGGCCTAGCTAGCGGCTTGTCTAGCTTCGGTGTGGATAGCGATGGCCTTTCCGGTCTTGTTGACCAGACGCTCGGTTCCATCGTCAACCCACACTTGGCGCTATTCTTCAGGGGCGTTTCTCTGAGAGAGCACCAGTTTTCCTGGGCATTTGCACCTAGAAACGCCCAAGATTCTAAGAACCTCAAAGAAATATACTACCGTATCAAAAGAGCGGCCTTGCCCGCTTTCACAGCCAACGCCTCGAACACTACACTTGACTATCCGATGATGGTAAAAGTTAGAATATACGCTAAGGACGGTAAGGAACTCTATCCTTTCAAAATGTGTGTCATTTCTTTCACCAACATGAACTACGCTTCATCTGGGGTTCCATCGTTCCACGCCGACGGTGCACCAGTCCTGCAGCAGCTATCTCTAGGATTCAAAGAAATCGAATACTTCACGTCTGGTGATATCGCAACTGCTCAGGGTTCAGATTATCCGGATATTGATGGTCAGTTCGCAAGCACGGCTCCAGGCCTTGCCGAAGTAGATCAGTTTGGTGCTAATCTCGTCTCCCTCGTAAGAACGGCTCCAGACGCTGTAGCTAATACTGTTACGCAAATAAGCAGTTTCTTCTCTGAACCACCGGCTTAAGAACGAAAATTCAAATGGGCAAATATTTCTCTAAGTTTCCATCAGTAAGCTATAACGGTCAACTTGCAAAGAACATTCTGTGCAGGCCGAAAATACTATACGATCGATTCAACTCGCCGAATGTATTCTACGATTACACGCTGCCTGAAGAGCAACGTGCCGATGTGGTTGCTAATGATTACTACGACGATCCAGATTACGCATGGTTAATCTATCTGGCCAACGGGGTCGTCGACCCGTATCATGACTATTTCCTGAGTGAATCCGATTTCAATCTTTTCATTGTTAAGAAATATGGCTCGCTAAACGCTGCGCAGAATACGATTCATTCGTGGGTATTGAATTGGGCCGTGGACAACCGAGAGCTTACTCCTGCGGCATACGCTGCTTTGCCTGGCGCCCATAAGAAATATTGGAGGGCTGTCGTCACGGATATGTACGCAGAGCCTACGAAATACGTGCGGGCTAGAGACACACACTCCGTGGCTACGAATAGATCAGCTTTCATTTCAGTTGAAACGCCGGCCGATTTTACAGTGGGTGCGTTTTTCACGGCGCTAGATGAAGACGGAGACGAATATGCCGCTCAGGTCGAGACCATCTCAGGTACCACGGTCGGCATTAAGCATATTATGGGTTCTATCTCCGGTGACGTATATGTTCAACCGGCTGACACTTTGGTCGAGGTGGTTAACATTGACCCGGCCGAATCTGGTTATTGGGCGGCCCTGACTTACTATGATTTCGAAGCAGCCGCTAACGCTGCCAAGCGAAACATTTCAATGGTCAATAAACAAGTCGCCTTCCAGGTTGAGAAGGACTTGAAGAAGGTTATTAATCTGTAATGAAGAGCTTTAGGCCCGGTGATATCAAAATTCACTCCATGGCGTTATGGTCACTGGATCGATCACGATCTGTTTCTAACATGCTCAAACTAGTGAAGAATATCAAGATCTATGAATCGATCATGAACCCTGTATTGACGGCAGTCTTTACTATATCCGACGCCGTTGGTCTGGCCGAATCTTTTCCGCTTATTGGCGAAGAATATATTGAAATGGATATCGAGACTCCAGGCATGGATGACATCTTCACCATGCGATTCGACGTTATCGAGATCCGAGACAAACAAGAGGTTACAGAAGGTAAAGCTTCTGCTTACAACCTCTATTGTGTCTCGAAAGAATTCCGTCGGAACATTCGCCCAATCAACGAAATCTACCCTAATGCAAACCCGATCGATACTCTTCAAAAGATGGTTACGTTGCTGCGGACCGACAAGGAGTTTTCCACGGGCGAAGGCGTGTACGCGAAAGTAGATTTCGATCTTACTGGGCTTCGGCCATTGCAGGCCATCGACAAAGTTCGCATGCTCACGAGAAATATCAATGAGTCTAGTTCGGCGTTCTGTTTTTTTGAGAACAAGCACGGCTTCAACTTCTTCTCTGTAGAACAATTATTCAAAATCGGGAAAACCAAGATTGGTGACAAGGTTTTCTTCTTTGACTCTGCTTCAAACCACTCAATTTACCAAAACAAC
>Ga0181347_1000004_pt1 | contig 93070 bp, 92 predicted proteins | sample Su13VDMM110SN_FD_130102 | JGI IMG/M metagenome (GOLD analysis project Ga0181347, IMG submission 130102) | Freshwater viral communities from Lake Michigan, USA - Su13.VD.MM110.S.N | ecosystem: Environmental > Aquatic > Freshwater > Lake | place: USA: Michigan | collected 2013-07-16
ACAAATTAAATTTCAAGATAACTTTATAACATCAAAAATCCGTTCATTTTACGGAGATAACGAGCGAGAAATTCTTAAAGAGTTTATGGGTACTGCACAGGCCGTTTTTAATCAAAGCGCTTCAATTCAATTTGCTGGGCATAATATTAAAAACTTTGATTTTCCGTATCTAATAAAAAGAGCTATTGTAAATGGAGTTGCAACACCTCATCAGTTTCATTTACAAAAGAAAAAACCATGGGAAAACTGTCTCGTAGATACCTATGAAATTTGGAAATTTGCAGGTTGGAATAGCGCATCTTTAGATTTGATTTGCGATACTTTAAACATTCCATCTCCTAAAACTATAATGGAAGCAAGCAGTACTACTGAAGAGTATTGGAACGGTAATCTTGAAAAGATAAAAACATACTGCGAAGGAGATGTTAAAGCGACTATGAACGTGATGCTTAAAATATCCGGAATGGATATGGTTGATGAAGTACCATTTTAAATTTAAAGTATATGAGACCAGGCGCAAGTTACACAGAAAATGAATTAGGAGATTCTCCTAAAAAAGAACCTATAAAATTAGGATTTTTAGAACTACTAAGAAAATTATTTAGAAAATTGTTAATAACTTTTTAGTAAAAAGTTTTACCATGTCAGGAATTTGTATTATATTTACATATCAAATTAAAACCTTATAATTATGGACGAAGACTTTAACAATTTATTTGAAGAACAAGAAGACGAAATCGACACTATTAAAAAAGAAGCCGAAATGAATAACATAATGTATGATTTGAAAATCAAACTTGCAAATGAGAATTATGATTCGATAATTTCTAAGGGAGTTGATTTTAAATTAATGAAAAAACAAGAACTTGATATTGAACCCGTTGTTAAAATCCTCGGAGACATGTTAGAGCTTTTTGAAGAGCTTGAAGAGTACGAAAAGTGCGCTCAAATAAATAAATTACTTAAAAAAGCAGAGGTCCTATAAGGACCTTTTTTCTTTAATATATAAAGTACTAATAAAGTATATCAATATGGACCCAGAAATATTAAAAAAGATTGCAGATAGTCTAGAAAGAATTGCAATCTGTATGGAAAACAAACAATTGAGAGAAATTGCAACCTATCGAAAAGGTCAGGCTGCCCTTATTGCCGAGAAAAAAGCAGATAATAAGAAGCAGGCAAAATCACAACCAATTATTCCTGTAGTAAAACAGACAGTTAGAGTTAGAAATTCCAAAAAATAAACTCTAATGAACCACTACGAAACTCTTAACGTTTCAAAAGATGCAACTCCAGAAGAGATTAAAAAATCTTATAGGAAGCTTGTAAAAGAGCATCATCCTGACAAAACAGGGGGAGACGATTTAAAATTTAAACAAATATCCGAAGCATACGAAACTCTTTCTGACCCTGTCAAAAAAGAGAAATATGATAATAAGTCTAGCGGCTATTCCACATTTAATAACTTCCGAAGAAATCAAGAATACACGTCTGCCTGGCAAAATGCATTTTCCGGGTTTGGTGGTGATTTTGCCGACATGTTTAATCAATCATTTGGAGGAGAGGCAAGAGGACATGACGTTAGAATTTCTATGAATATTACCCTCGAAGAATCTTATGATGGTGTTAGAAAATATATCGACGTCGGGATGGGCGGATTTAATATTAATATACCTCGAGGAATCTATAGCGGAACAAAACTTAAAGTTCCAGGCCGAGGAGCCCCACATTCTGTAAATTCATCCGCACCTCCTGGTGATATTATCCTGACTATCAATGTTTTACCAGACCCTGAACTTATTGTTAATGGTAGTGATATTTATATTGACTTAACCCTAAGCTGGATTGACCTCTTGCTTGGAGGAGAATTTGAAATCCATACTAAGTTTAAAACGATTAAAATTAAAGTTCCTCAAGGTTCTCATGATTCAAAACTCTTACGGGTTGTTGGACAGGGAATGCCAATATATAACGCAGAAGGATTCGGAAATCTTATGGTAAAACTTAGAACACTTCCTGTAAATTTATCCGAATCTGAAATAGAATTACTCAAAAAAATAAAAAATCAAAATGAGTAGCATTGAAGAAAGTCCGGAAGAATCTAGAAAATTTATAAAAAAACTACACGAGGCATCCAAAGAAGACATGATGGATGCAATGTACTCCTCTATTATTAACGGCAGAATGGGTGCCTTAAAGTATGATGGAAGTATTAAAGAGAAAATAGAAGGTGTCCAGACGGTTCTTAATTTTTTTAAAGAGAAAGAAGATTATGAAAAATGCAAAGAACTCAAGAAAATTATCGATGACCTGTCGGTAATATAATATAGTAACCTTTTTAACCCGGATACCTTAAATCCTGCCGGTTAAAATATATATTATATGCGACTCATGTCGCTTTAAAAACATTACACCAAGATGGGAGATATTACAGGGGAGGAAAGAGATTCTCTGATGAGGTCCAGCTACTACATACTTACTAGAAATTTCACCAAGACCATCAATAGATTTGTTGTTTATAACGATGGCAGTCACACAATAGACATTCCGCACGGAATCGGACAGCGAAGTAAATTCGTAGATGTCCTAATAGAATATTTTGTTGAGTTAGAGGAATATGAAAAATGTGAATCGCTCAAAAAATTAAAAGAACTGGTCATGATGACTGGTGATTAAATAAATACAAATTTGTATGCAAAGAAAAACTGTGGAAAGTAAATCAAGATCGACTAAGGCAAAACCAAAAACTACAACTTCTAATCCGGTTGGAAGACCTAAAAAGACAGTAGTTAAAGAATTAGATTTAGTTGGAGTTCAATTAAAACCAGGACAATATGATTATTTTGAAAAAATTAAAAAGAATGAAATAACATTCTGCTCAGGTCCGGCTGGTACTTCAAAAACATTTACTGCATGCTACACTTCACTATGGTTATTGGCAACTCAGGCAGTTTCAAAAATTATACTATGTAAACCAATTCAAGAATCCGGAGAAAAACTTGGATTCTTACCTGGAGATATTGCAGACAAGGTCGACCCATACATGCAATCATATATTTCGAACTTTAAAAAAATAGTAGGTGACGAATTAACAGAAGGTTTAATCGCTTCAGGTGCTATTGAATTTAAGCCGCTTGCATTTATGAGAGGTGATACATTTGACGATTCATTCATGATTCTAGATGAAGCCCAAAATGCTTCCTTTAAACAATTAATGTTATTTACGACCCGTATGGGTAAAAATTCTAAAGTTCTGGTAACTGGAGACGTTAGTCAATATGATATACCAAAAGCAAGTGCTGGTCTTCCAGGATTCATGCAATTAATGAAGGGAATCAGAGGAACTGCAGAACATGTTTTTGAAAATAAAGATATTGTAAGAGCTAAAATCCTTCAAGACGTTGTAGACCGATACGACAAATGGAGAGTTGAAAATCCTGAAAAATAAGAAACTATCTGGAATCCATCTATATAATACTTATAAAATATATAGATGGAAACTAGACAAATACAACTTAAACACTCCTACTCTGGAGATGAATCAATTATAGAAATTGGTGTTGACGAGGCCGGTCGAGGTTCACTAAGTGGACCTGTCACCGTAGCCGCATGTATAATGCCATTTGGTTTTGAAAACCCTCTAATCAAAGATTCAAAACTATTAAATGAGCAACAGCGAAAAGACGCCAGAAAAATTATTGAGGAAAACGCGATTGCATATCATATTGAACACATATCTCCCGAAGATATTGAGGCAACTAATATCTTAAAGGCAACCTTAATTGGAATGCAACGTTGCCTAGAAAGTGTACAAACCAATTCTCAATTTGATTTTATATTAATAGATGGAGACCAATTCCACGGATTTGAGGGAATTCCATTTGAAACTGTAATTGGAGGAGACAATAAATACATTTCAATTGCAGCCGCAAGTATCTTAGCTAAAACCGAACGGGATTCAGTAATGAAAGATTTGGATATTGAAATTCCTGGATATGGTTGGAATTCAAATAAAGGATACGGTACAAAAGCGCATATTGATGCAATTAAATCTTTAGGTCCGAGTAAACAACATCGAATGAGTTTTATTTCTCATCTTTTAACCGAAACCGGCACCCTATTTTGAGAGCGCTAATTTACGGTATTCTATTGTTCCTGTTTGGGCAATCGTTTATATGGTTTCAAACAAATGGTCAGTTTATTTGGCCATGGTTTAAAAAGAATCCACTCCTAGTTGCAATAATTGGAGGGTCTACGATATCATATGTTTTTATAGAGGCTACTAGAATGATTGCAGAATATTATGATGGTCAACTTTGGCCTGGTAGATTTATTGGATTTGCAATGGGTATGATTTCATTTTCAGTCCTAACTTATTTGATAATGGATGAACCATTAAATGCAAAGACCATAATTTGTTTGTTACTTTCATTTATTATTATTTGTGTCCAGATATTTTGGAAGTAAATTGTTAATAACTTTTTGAAAATAATTACCCGACATTTTACAGTGTCGGGTTTTTTGATTATATTTACATATCTAATTTTAACAAAGAAATATTATGTCAGTTTACAAAGAAGGTTACCACGCCGTTAAAGAAATTCAAGCTCAATCAGTACAAATTTATTCAGATGCATGCGACTATGGTGTTCCATGTAAAAAAGGAGATTCAACATGGAACCTTACCAACCAACTTGCCACTTGGTATGGTGATAAAAATACAAAAAAGGTACGAGTATTTCAAAGGTATCTTAAAACACCAGAAGCAAAACAAGTAGATATTGTTGTTACTTTAATGGATGAATGGGCTGTTTCAGACGAACGTAAAACTATTAAAGAAGCTACTGAAAATTATAATCTAAGTTTTGTAACTTGTAAAACTGGAAAATGTAAAGGTTATGATGGTTATGTAACTTTAACAAAAATTTAACACTTAAAGTTTTCCCGTTTCAACAATATTGATTATATTTACATATCTAATTAAAACAAAGAAACACCATGACTCACAAAGAATTTATTTTAGTAGCAAATCAAGACATCAAAGAATTTAGTAGAGGTATTGAAGTAGTAAGTATTGCAAAAGGAAGTAGTATTACGGTCACTGAAGACGCATTTAATAAACTACAGAAAAATGAGACCATTAAAATTTATACTAGAGAAGGTATATTAGAGTATGATAAATACATGTTCGAAAACGAGGTTAATTACACTGAAGTAACTATTGAATATGGTACTAGAAAGTTGGGACAAAGAAAAAATAAACTTTAACAAAACTTTAACACTTAAAGTTTTCCCGTTTCAACAATATTGATTATATTTACATATCTAATTAAAACAAAGAAATATTATGAGTTACACAAATTTTGACAGACACGAATTTATGACCGCTGAAACTAGAAGTGATATCATCGATATCATTAGAGAACTTAGAGATAACGACCACTCTAGAAACTTAGAAAACATGATGTACGGTTTATTTGATGGATATTTGTATGATAACATTCAAATTGAAGCACTTCAATTACCTACCGAATTAGCATCGAAAGTTATGCGAATCTTCGATATCTGTAACCGTTACCCTAAATACGAACCTCAAACAAATTATTAATCATGGACACTTTCGAAAAAATAGAAGTAGTAAAAAAACTAGTTGCAAAATATCTTAAAGAAAACGGTGCACATGCCGGATTATCCGAAGCAGATTGCCAAAATGACCACATCGTTCAAATTGGAACTTCAATCTTATGTACTAGATGGAATGTTGGATATGCAGGCGGTGGATTTGTTCAAGCAGTTGTAGATAATGATTTGCAAAGAGCAATTGCAAATGCAGATAGTACAAATGTTCGTGCTCTTAAATTCTATTGTCAATTAATTTATAACGTTGGCATGCCTTATTTTAATGAGGAGCCGTTAGACCCAATGGAGCAATTCATTAAAGATATTGCAAATGATTATCAATTCGACAAGTCTCATCCTGAATACTGTGGATTCTTAAACATTAACCCAACAGACCATGAAATGGGTCTGGCATATGTTAGAAACTGGAGAAGTTACGGTGATTTATTGTCTAAATACAGAATTAGATTAGAATCAGTACCTAACGAAGAGGAAGTAGTATTCTTAGAATTATAAACTTTTAAAATTAACTTAATATAATATACATGGGAGCTAACTACGGATATTGTTGCATAAATTTGACTCTTGATAAGAGTGGTATTAAAATCGGGCGTTCAATGATTAAAAAAACATTTGATGCAAAAGGTATCAAATATGCTGGTGAACTTGCCGAAGCAAATATCCGAGACATGATAGAAATCATTAAATGGAATCATAAAAACGGCGTTACGCTATATCGTATGTCCTCTAGTATGTTTCCGTGGATGTCCGAATACGAGCTTACTGATTTACCAAATTGGGACACTATTTCAAATCTACTAAAAGGTGCAGGTTCTCTAGTACAAAAATACGGACAGCGAATTGGTTTCCATCCTGGTCAGTTTTGTGTCCTTCCCAGTCCAAATCAAAAAACTGTCGATAATTCTATCAAAGAACTTAATCAACATGCATTTATACTTGATACCATGGGCCTTCCGGCAACTCCTCAATATTCTATGAATATCCATGTTGGTGGTTCTTATGGTGACAAAGAGGCTGCAATCTTAAGATTTATCGAAAACTTTAAATTGTTATCACCTTCAGCCCAGTCCCGTTTAATCCTTGAAAATGACGATAAACCTGCTCAATACTCTGTAAGTGACTTGTACCGCATCTACGAAGCAGTTGGTACTCCTATTACTTTTGATTATCATCACCATAGATGTTACAATGACCCAATGCCGGAAGAAGATGCACTTCGATTGGCAGCATCTACATGGCCTAAAGGTATTCGCCAATTATGCCACTACTCAAGTGCTAAAAAATTACACGAAGACCCTACTGTTATTATCAGGGCCCATGCTGATTACCTATACGAATCAATCAACACTTACGGCCTAGATATTGATATTGAAATCGAAGCAAAAGCAAAAGAATTGGCCCTTCAAAAATATCAAAAAGAATATATACTCTGTGAAAAATAAAACGATTGAGTTAGAAAATCTTAAAAAAGAAGCTAACTTATTTTTAGAGGCTCTTAAAAAGGAAGGCATTGAAACAAAATCAATGTCTAAACTTGTAACAACATGTGTAATAGAACGTAGACCTTTAACAGACGAAGAGGGAAAGAAGTTTGCAAATCAATTAAAGAATCTGGTTAAAACTCTAGGGCTAGCCACAATAATTCTAATGCCAGGAGGTTCTATAATTTTTATATTGATGCACTATTTAAAACTTCGGGACTACTTCCTATCAGACAGTTTCAGTTATTTAAAAAACAAAGATATATAAAATCTAAACAAAAATACAAATAAAACTATGGCTAGTATTAAAAAATTCGAGGAATTTGTTTCAGAAATGGACAGAGCTGAGGAAATAGAACAAGAAGTTGTTGACAAAGGAACTCCTGAAGTAAAAACTGAAGAGGAAACTGAAGAGGAAGCAGAAGAGGTTCAGGGATTAGATGAGGCTGGAGAAGCCAATATCGGTGTTGACCCTAAAAAAATTAAAGAAGAAACTAAACCAGTTGCCGACATGTTAAAGGCATGTTACGAAGCTGTTATTGCAGAAGCTAAAGCATGGGAAGAAGATGCACATGATGAGCATACTGTAGAAACTTACATGGCCGAAAATGCATCACTTGTTGCAGGTATGGCAGCTAATTGTGTAAAAGAAATGAAAGAAGATATGGCATCTGAAGCATACGAAGCATGCTTAAATAAAATGACTGAAGCTTTCACTAAGAAAATTAATGAAAGCAAAGAGGCTACTGCTGCTACCGACGCTGACGATATCAACTAATAAATCCGGTTAACCGGTAAACTAAATAAAAAGTCTATATATAATATAACATATATAGACTTTTTTTATGCCAAAAATTCCGACGGAAATAATTTATATGCAAGTTGCATATCAGTTCGCAAAACTTAGTTATGCTGAACGCAGAAAGGTAGGATGTGTTATTGTAAAAGACAAACAAGTAATTTCGTTTGGATATAATGGTACTCCCCATGGGTTTGAAAATGAATGCGAGTGCGAGGTTCACATGGACCCTGAGGCCGGAGCATGGATAGACATTGAAACAATCGAGGAAAAATGGCCATACACAAATGAAAAGGGTAGATATAACTTGACTACTAAACGAGAAGTCCTTCATGCAGAATCTAACGCAATTATGAAAGTTGCAAAGTCTACAATGAGTTGTGAAGGAGCAGATTTATATACTACAACATGCCCCTGTTTTGATTGCGCAAAATTAATCATACAGGCCGGAATAAAAAAGGTCTACTACACAGAAGATTATAGAGACATGAGTGGTGTTGAACTACTTAAAAGAGCAGAAATTGAAGTTGAACAAGTAATAACATGGAATGAGCATTAATAAAATATTTGTTCCGGAAAAAAAGGAACTTAAGCAATTTCTTAAAAGTAACGGTAGCGAATTATTCTATTCGAGATATGTTAAAAAAGCGGATGCCTTAATTGGAAGTTCAAAGTCTATAGACTACATCGATAAATTTATAAATAAATACAGTAATGAGAATGATTCGGTCTTTTTTGAATTGGACTAGGAAACATTTTTTCAAAAATCAATATAATCATAAAAATACACTAAAAATGGAACTAGTGAAAGAAGATGTAAGAAAATATCAATGGAGATCCGGAGATAACTTTGGTAAAATAGTCGAAGTTGAATCAGTCGACGGAGAATTTACAAACTTTACTGATGGCAGTAGAATATACAATAATGTTTTATCGGAATTTCTAGAAGAAATTGTAGATGGAGTAATACCATTTCCAGGAGTTCAAGAACTAGGTTCAATAGCTCCTGTTGTTAACGTAACTCCAAACATACAGGACGTAACTCCTACTAAACCTAAAGAATCTCCACTAGAACAATTAATTAACAAGCTTTCTAAAAAGAATGTTGAACCCTTTGAAGCCAAAATTAACTTAAACATACCAAACAAAAAGGTATTTGATATGTTAATAGAAAATGCCGATGAGGACAGAGAAGAACTAATTAAAACTATTGCAAAAGTGGCAGTGTCTCAAATTGAGATAGATAAACTACAAGAATATCTAACCGAAGAAGTATCAATTTTTATAAACAATTACTATAATGGCTAAAACAGCAACAGTCTCTAGAAGACAAAGAAGAGCTCAATTGAGCGCAATGGGTTATTTAAAAATCAAAAACCAATTAAATCCACTTTCTACTGAAGGTATCGAGCTAAGAAATAGCTTAAGAGCAAGTTCTAAAGCGGCAAAAGAGGCTTTTGAAAAAAGAATTATGGACCAAATTGAGGAACAATTAGCTCAAAAGGCTGAAAGTTTAAAAGGTACCTGGAAGGAAATTGGGTATAATGATGCAGAAATCGAAATGTTAAGTGAGGCATTTTTTACATTATCTGTTAAAAATAAACAAACCCTTAGAGAAGACAAAAAAGCGGCTAGAAAATTAATGAAAGACGCAAAAGATTCACTAATAGGGAGATTAAATGCAAACAGTTAAGATAACGCTAGCAGACAACGGTGTTATTAAAACGGTAGTAGATGATAATATTAATGCTGGAGGAGAAAGTTATGAATCAACAGTAGTATATGATTTCACTGACCAAATTTCCAAAATTAAATTCATTGAAGACCTTTGCATCGACATAGGTCTTTCTTTTGGTAATTCCAAAAGTAAAAACCAAATCAAAATTATCGAGACATGGGGAGTTGATTACATTCCAAATGACAAAGATAAAAATGAAAAAATAGAAGCTTTAATATCCGATCTTAAAAAATTATCGGGTGGAAAGTTAACAGTTAATGAATAACCTACAAATTGATTGCATTTGGTGTCCATCACGCAGAGATTTTAATAGGTTTATAAAGGGTACAATAAAAGAGTCGACTAAAATAATCGACTTTTTTAGTATTAAAAATAAACTTATAAAAGCTGATCCATACTGTGGAGACCCGAATGACTCAATAATTGGTTTAACTATAATAAACGAAATTACGCGATGCTTGCGATCCGACACAAAGGACGTAGATCGCGTAATTTATGTTTTTAGAAGTCTTGATGATGATATTGTAAGTAACTTTAAAACCTTAATTCAAGCAAACACTGAAAGAGAATTCTCAATCTCTTTAATCGTCATCGATAAAAATAAAAAAATTGACGAGACAATACTGGCCCAATTCGACAGTATTGAACTAATACAAAATGATTAGACATAAACTTTTTTCAAAGGGTGAATATATCAATGTTCTAATAACTAATAATAGATATAGCAATATTGTTTTCCCTGTTAAAGCAATTATCCATGATATTGAGTTTAACGATAAAATGCCCAGATATCAGATCAGAATTGTTAAATTTTACGACGACATAGACTTTCTTAAAAGATACATGTTTGATATGAAATTTGACCGAAATTTCGAGGGTGGACATACAATCTTTAGAATTTCTAGAGTAAATGTACCGAGCGTAAAAGAACTTCAGAACTATATTGACGCAAAATGGGAAACCTTCTTAATAGTTGTAGATTCAGTAATGTGCGTCCGAACTTTTGACGAACTTAATGAATTACAGAACAACATCCAAGATTTTTTGGTTGAAAAGTCTATTAGAGACCTTTATGAACTTACAACTCGATCGACATATTCTAAGGGTAAATATTACTATGAAAGTCGAGGAGTATTCGAGGCTCATATTAAAAAGTTCTTAGATAAAAGAGCAGGAACTCAAAAAGATTATTTTGATAAATTACTATATAGACCTCTTTCCGTCGACTACGATAATTTAGAATAGCCTGTTTCTGTGATATATACTTAAACAAATATACTTAATAGGAAATGCCAGTATCAACAGGATATAGCCCAGAGACAGGAAAACCAAAATCTTATTTTGATAAACTACAAGATAAAGCAAATTCTGCATTTAAAACTACTAAAGAATCCGCTATAGGAAAAGGTTTTATTAGTGCCGTTAAAAATGTAACTGGATTAGACCTCGAGAATTTAGATGGGTCAAATCCGGATGGTGTGCATTCTGGTTCAAAGGGTAAAAAAAAGGCAGTTGGAAAAAATAAGAAAACAGAAGATAAAACTCAAGCCAGGGCTGCCGCAACCGATACCCCTTTTACAATATTAGGAGCTGAACCTGGAAAATCAAAATACTATAGTGATATTGTTGATTCTGAAACTTATAAGTCGACTCAACCAGGAACTGAAGGTAAAAAGATAACAGTCGGTCCAAGACCATATTCTGCTTTTAATAAATATTCTTTAATTAATTATAGAGGGAATCCACTAGATTCTACTAAAGATGGATTTGTATCTGACGTTAAGGGAAATACGGTTTATCAAAAAATAAATATTAAAGACCTTCAAAATCCGACAGTTACTCAAATTATAGAAAGAACCTCAGCTCTTACTGATAACTATGCATATAGATACCAATATTCAGATTTTGCTTTAGCGAAATACTATGGCAAAATACCAAACAATATGCTTATTACTCTTCGTAGGTTTTCATACCCTGCTGCTGATGATATTGTAACTCCACAAGCGCTTTCTGCGGATGGAAAAACAATGGAAAAAATCCAGCAACCAGATATTGCTCGAGCCGTAACTTGGATTGGTGAGGCACCGGGTAATGTATTAGGAGAAATAGTAAAATTTTCAAATGGATATTCATGGAAAGATGCAGAATCAACAGTACAAACTTTGAATTCTCAGCAAGGAGCTTCATCTGGAAAATTTGGTAGTATTGTTGAAGGAAATAAAGTACTTTCCGCAATGGCAAATGCCGGCGCTGGTAGAGATGCGGTTGCTGCTAATGCAAATAAACAAAATGCCGGATTCGACTCATTTAGTGCTACATATCCAAACCATGTTTTTGGTCCAATGAACGTTATTAAGCAGGTATTAGTTAGAGAACAGGGTCTTAATTTTTCGCAAGAATTTAAAATTAAGTTTGAATACGAACTTAGAGCATTTGAAGGAGCCAATCCTAAAATTATGATGCTTGACCAACTTGCAAATATATTGGCATTAACATATAACAATGCTCCTTTCTGGGGAGGTTCTGTTAGATATATTGGAGATGGATCGGTTGCAAAACCTCTAGGTAATTTAAGTAAACTTCGAGAAGGAGATTATCTTGGATTTGCCGGAAGTATTGTTGATGATATGGGTAAAATGTTTAAAGGAGCTGGAGCTGGATTTGGTGGAGCAGCCGGCGCATTAATGAATGGAGATATTGGAGGAGCATTAGGAGCGCTTAAAGATAATAAGTTCTTAAATAATCTTATTGGTGGAATGGCGATGGACATGTTTAACACTCCACAAGGAGGACAGGCAGCAGCTTCATTACTTACTGGGGATCCGACAGGAAATTGGCATTTAACAGTAGGAAATCCGCTTAATCCAATAATGGTAATTGGTAACTTATGTATGACTGACTGTGAGATAACTTTTGAAGGAGGTATGGGAATTCAAGATTTTCCTGAACATATGACCGCGGTTATATCATTAAAACCAGGTCGACCAAGGGACAAAGCAGAAATTGAATCAATGTTCAACTCGGGAAGAGGGCGTTTTTACGTTCAACCGGACGATGTTGCAGATATTAATAAAACGGTTGATGTTAATGAATATGGAAACAAAGATAGAGGTGGAGCAGGTAAAGATACCTTTGTAAATAACTTTAGAAAATTAAGTAACGGATAATGCAGTTTGATACACTAAATAAAAAGAAATTAGTAGATGGTAAATATAAATTTACTAAGCCTACCCTTGTATTTATAGAAACTAACGAGACTATAAACGAACACACTGTTACCGAGGATCAGGTTGGTAGAATTGATTTAATTTCGCTACTATATTATAGAAATGCAAACTACTGTGATTACATACTAAAATGGAATGGTATTTCAAATCCATTTTCTATAAAATTAGGAGACATTTTAGAGATTCCAAACCACAGACAGGCTCTTAAAACTGTTAAAGAAATCAAAATCCTAAGTTCAACAAATGAACCTTCGATTAGGGACCAGTTTATAGACACTAAAAGACTTCCGGTTAAAGATGCGAAGAGAATTGAATATCTACAAAGAAAAGCATCTCAAAAACCAAACGGAGCAAAACAAATACTACCTCCAAATATCTTAAAAGAGGGAGACACAAATATTAAAATCGGTAACGGACAAATTAGAATTTAATGGCATCAATTAATAATCATATTCTTACAATAACAGAACCTACTATTAAATTAGATGAGGTTGTTTTTGAATCATTCGGCGAGGGAGAAGGAGATGCAACCAAGGCTGAAACTAGTAAGGGTTATTTAATCATGGTTTCTATCAATGGATATGTTTTCAGCGATAAGGACATTTTAAACATGGTATTAGATTGCAATGGTTCTCTTCCTACTATAGAACTTACTCTTTCCGATAACCAAGGACTATTTACAATTGATACGTTTCCTAGAGATGGGGATGTTATAAATTTTAGAATGGGTACCCTTGAGAAAACGTCATATAAAGATATTCGAATAGATTTTGATATTACAAGCGCAGACCAACCTAAACAAAACTCAAACGTTAAGGGAGGAAAGTATAGTTTTTCAGGAAGGATTAAAGTTCCAGGTCTATATGCAGATGAATGTAAGTCTTATGGAGTAGGAACTTCATTAGACCATATTGAATCAATTGCAAATGATTTAAAACTTGGAGTTGCAACAAACATTGACTCGGCTGATGATAAGATGAACCTAATCCTACCTTATAGTAGTAGATTTGATACATTGGAAGATTTGGTAAAACACTCGTATATTGACGAGGAAAGCTTTCAGGCTTATTGTATTGACCAATTCTATTATATCAATTATGTAAATTTAAACACATTGTTGGAGTCAGAAGAATCTATCGAAGAGCTTGTTGCAGGATATGATAGAGAATTGAATGACGTTCCTGGAAATGGGTCTGAAGACGCAGCAAATCAAACTAAAAAACCACTTATACTAACTAATCATAAAAGAGATACGGGTACTAACCTATTTATAGAGGCCCAGTCTCTAGCAAATAGTGCCGGAGAAAAGACAAAAAAGAATGGTTATAAAAGAACCCTTCAATTTTTTGAAAATGATTCAGATGAGGGACTAGTAAGCCATGAAATTGAGCCACTTGCAAGTAAAAAAATGTCAGACATTGAAGAGCCTATGAAGGGTCGAAGAGATGAAGAACGATATAAAGGTGAAACCAAGACCAAATACACCGGTAGAAAGAACTCAGATCCTGAAACATCACACACTCACTTAAATTATGAGTATTCTGCAATAAGTAATGCGCAAAACCTGGATGAAGTTAAAAAAATGTCACTTGAAGTTTCGATGGCATCTTTTAATCCTGCAATCCACCTGTATCAAAAATTACCGATTGCAATTTATACAAACCAACAAGAAAAATTAGGTGCAGATAAAGTTATTAAAACCGCTAAAAAAGAAAAGGGATTTGATACTACAGTAGAAGAAGATAAATCAACAGTAGATCCTGGAGAATATGTACTTGATGAATTCCTATCAGCATACTATGTTGTTGGAGGAATTGAATATACATTTAAAGCAGGTTTTCCATCAGTTAAACAAAAATTAAAATTGTTACGAAGAGAATGGCCAAGTAGAATTAACAACATTAATCCAGAGACGGTAGCTAAGCCAACTCCTGCTGCGCCGCCACCTGCACCGCCAGTAACTCCGCCTGCACCTGCTCCGGTTCCAACACCACCGCCAGCTCCGCCTAAAAAAGAAGAACCATTAAAGATCGATATTACAATGAATAGTGGAGATGTTCAACAAGATACATGGTCTCCATTTCAAAGTCAAAACAAATATGTTATATTAACTGGAAGTTATACAGCGAACAGACCGCAAGGTGAGTTGGTATTTGATTCGTTTAGTGCAACAATAGATGAGGTTGCTGGAGGAGATAGTTTTGATATTAATGACGGTAATGGAATGCGGGTTAAAAAAGATGGCGGAATTCTTATAGATATGGAATCCGAAGCAGGTTCTATGAGTCCAGGAAAATATACACTAAATGTTACATTAAAGGCAGAAGGAAAAACATTTAAAAAAGGACCAATAAGCTTTAATGTAGTAGACGTTCCAAAAAACTAATACCATTAAATAAAAATAATATATAATACATGTCAGATTTTAAAACAACAATGGATTTTAGAAAGGGTTCCTATAGGAAATTCCCTTACCAAGATCCGACATATCTTTCTTTTGCATTATTATTCGATTTTTATGATATAGAAAGCTCACCACTTCTTGCTGGAGGGGCTGAGAATTTTTTAAAACCATTAGCAGAACAAGACTCTTTTTATAAAGAGCGACTTAATGACTTACAGAATTTTATAAAAACATTAAAGGAAATTAATCAAGAATTGCCATGGTTTTGGCAATCTTTTAAAGGACTTGAGAGATTACAACAATACAATCCTGAAAATGCATATATGGGAGGTGATGATGCAAAATTTGAAATTGAAACATTAGAATCTTTAAATCTTACAATCTCAGGTTTGATGCACTTATATAGAAGAGCGATATTTGATGAGAGAAAGTGGAGCTATATAATTCCTTCCAATCTAAGAGTTTTTAGAATGTGGATATATGTTACTGAAATTCGATCAATTGCAATCCTAGAAAATATAAAGGTAAATGGAATTCCTAAAAAACTGGATAAAAGTACAATAACTGGATTTCCAGATAATATTAAACCAAAAATTGACGTTGAAAATAAAAATGCAGGTATCTCTGGTACTGAAGGACGTCCATACTTTTTGGTAGGAGCAAAATACTGTGAATTTGATTTATCTTCAGGAACAACTATTTTTGCGGATCTTAGCAAGAACCCTGAAATGGCAAAAGAGGCTGTTACTATAAAATATGGAAAACTTGAAAAGGTAGAGGCAAGAGTATTGAATGGAATAATTAAACAAAGTTATGCGGAGGGACAATTGTCTCCATCCCCTGACCAGGAGATATTTGCATCACAATCAAAAACACCTCTTGAATTTGCTAAAGATAAAATCAAAGGTAAAATTGACAAAATAAAAGATAGTGCCGTACAAGACCTTAAAGCTCTTGCTGAAAAAAAGAAGGCGGAATTACTTCAAAAGCTAAAAGACGAAACAATTAATAGAGTTCCTAAGTTTGAAAATGTATTTGGAAATGTTATAAGAAAGGCAGATCAAGCATCTACTGCAGCCCTAAATGATGTTGTTGCAGGTAGAAATATAGGAGCAGCTATTCAGGCTAACGTATATGGAATCTTACCCGGAACTACAATAGGACAGGGACTTAATAGAGCAGCAATTAATAACTTAGGTAACGTTTATAATCAATAATGGCAACAGATACTGAATTAGAAAAGGATAATATTAGAGAAACCCACTGGATTGGTGAGGTTGTCGACAATGCGGATCCTAAAGATTGGGGAAGATGTAGAGTTAAAGTATTTGGAAAGTTTGACAAACTACCTAATGACGCTATTCCATGGGCAACACCAATGAATAGAGACTTTGCAGGTGCACACCATACTCCAAATGTTGGAACAATTGTTGCAGTTCGTTTTGACAATGGAAATCTTTATCACCCTGAGTATTGGTTTCAAATCAATCAAAGTAAAGCACTTAAAGCAGATATTCTTGAAAATTCAGGCGAGGCACATAATGTCGTTTCATTAGTATATGACGAAATCAGAAATGTTAGAATCTATCACTCCCCTGAAGATGGATTGGTAATTACCAGAGGAACTGGAGCTAAAGAAAGACCCTTAATTCAAATCGATGAAAATGGATTTATTAAAATTTCAACAAGTGAAAAGATATTCCTTGACTCTGGAAATGTATTTTTAAGTAACACTGGAGAAGGAAGTGAAAATGAAGATGAACCTACAGTACGTGGAGTTTCCCTAGAAAAATGGTTAAATAAATTATTGGATGACTATAAAGCACATATCCATCCAACGCCAACAGGACCTTCAGGCCCTCCTTCACCGCCTACCCCATCGACGGTTTCAAGCCTTAAAAGCTCGCACATAACTTACCAACAAAGGGATAAATAATTGGGATAAATATCCTATAAATTAAATCAATATGCCTGCACAGTGGCCAATATTTATTAATAACCTTTCCCAAAAACTGGCCAGTAGAACTTCTAAAGGACCGGACGATATTGGTATGTTTGTTGCTAATGAGTATTTTAATGCTGTTAAAACTGCACAAACTCCATTTGGAAATATCCACAAATCTGGCCAAAAGGCAATACTTGAAACTGGATTTAAAAAGGCATTCAATATGCTATTCAAATCCGTCGAACCTCAACTAGAAGATAAATTTGGAAACCCACCTTACGATGATATGTTTGAAAAACTGCCTGGTGTAGATTTAAGCGTAAATCCAGACTGCGACTTCCAAGAGTGGACTATTAAAAACAAGGAAACCATAGACCCCTTTGAATTCTATCCCCTGTTTCCTACAACATGTATAATTCCAAAGCCAATTGTTCCGCCTACAAATCTATATGGAGATATCGATATTACCGCAGAAAATGTCGACTCTCAACCAGAACTTCGATATGTTACAATGTCAGTTGAAGGTGGGGGTGGAACCTTTCCATACGAATTTACATATTCATTAAATGGAGTAATACAACCAACATTGACTTCTGATAGTCAAGGAGTTGTAAAGTTTTTGGCTCCTACTGATGTTGGAAAATACGATTACACATTTATTAGTGCAATTGACGCATCTAAAAGAGAAGAGATTAAAAATATAGATAGAAGTGCTTCAATTGAAATTAAAAAAGATCCAAAAGCAGTCGATATTAAAGTTGATCCGCCAAAACCATTTCCTCTAGTAAAGCCGATGACAGAGGCCCAGCAAATCGATGAAATAGCAAATAGAGTATACTACGAAAATGACGGAACCGAGGAGTATTTAGATTGGGTTGAAAGACTTCCCTATAATGGGGCTCTTGCAAAAAAGGTAAGCAAAAAAGTTTTAGAACTTTTAGACAAAGAAACTGCGGAGATAAAAAAGAGTACTGGAATAAGTGGACTACCGAATGCAAGTACTCCTGGGGCTGTTGTTACTAACAACGTCAACTTCTACGATAAGATTAATCTGATTGAAGAATCTATTAGAAAGGCGCAAGACAAACTCGATAAATTAAATAAAGCGGATCCTCCTCCTGTAACTAATAGATTAGGTAATGTAGTTTCAAATTCAAATAATAAATCTAAAGTCGACCCAATTGAAAAGGCGTATGCAAAAGTTGAGCTCCTACAAGCAAAAATTTTATTGGAAAAAACGTATATAGCATCAACTCAAAGATGGAATAGTGGTTATATTGATACCTATAGAAATGATAGAATTGAAAACCTAACTAAGGAACTTTCATTAGAATTACAAATAGTTAATGTTGAAATTCTTAGAAAAAATGTTAATGAAATTAAAGATGTCAATTCAATCGATTATATAATGGCTAAGATTCGTTTATATCAAAATGAATTAATAGTCGCAACGTATAAAAAAGATGATGCAAAAATAGACTCCATAAATAGAGAGTTAACAGTACAATCTCTTAGGGTATTAAAACTTAGGAATAAAATTAAAAGCGAAGCGGCGATAAATGATCGACTATTCCAAGAGGAATATGATGATAGACCGGATATTATGCCAAAATTCATAACAGCAAATTTGATTTGTATATTTTCATATGTTAAAGGAATTGATGGCAATCAAAAGAGTGCTCCAGATAAAAATCCTTTAATTGCACTTGCAACATCAACATCTAGCACTGGCTATAGTAATAATACCTTTGGTAGCATCTGGGGTAATTCAAAACCTGAAACATATTCAGAATGGTCTAGAAGAACAGAACCTGGCCGTCAAAGAGCAAAGCTACTTAGATATGCAATCGAAAAGGTTAGATATAGAGAGTTAAAAATCAGACATATTAATCAAATTGCCGAAGATAATAAAAAGGCTGGAAACCTTTGTGGAGCCGATGACGCTTATTGTGTAATGTCAAAATGCATAATTGACTATTGGAAATCTACAGCAGCCCAGCCGTTTGCAAAAACACCACCAATATTACCCTGTTTAATACCAGATCCTGGAAGTTACATTCCAGTCTATTATGGTGACGAGGCAAAATTAGGAGCAGACTTAAGAAGAGCATGGAATACTGGTAAGAGATTTAAAATGGAGCCAACCCTACAAACTGCAACAAAAGCGGTTGCAACTGCAGTTGCCGCGTCATGTGCAAAGCACCTATTGGACCTTAAGTTTATATACAGTGGAAAGATTCCAGTTGGAACCAGTACTGCCCCAATGATAGGATTTTCACCATTGGCCCTATAAAACAAATATATAATTTATTAACCTTTTAAAAATAACAAAAATGTCACAAGACGTTTTAACAAAACCAACAGAGAATCTAGTAAACGATATCTCTAACTTTGATTGGGATGCATACTCTGCAGATTGCCCATCCTCTCTTAGAAAAATAAACCACCACATAAAAGCTCCAGAAGGGGTTAAGGTGTATTCAAGAGAACCTTATGCCCAAGAACTTCTTAATTTAATGGAAAGTCACTGGAGCGAAAACACACAAACACATGCAATAAACGCCGGAGAAACTCACACTGGTAAAGTCTATGCAGTAGACATGGAATGGGCATCGATCGATATTGGATATCGTGAGATGGTATACGTTCAATTGTCAAAAGAATCCGCAATCTCAAGAGCACGATTAGTTCCTGGGACTGAAATATCTGTTGAAATTACGGCAGAAAAAAGTAAAAGCACTAGAGGATTTATATTGGGTTCAGTGGAGGCTGGAATTAAAGCCGCTACCCTAAGAGAAATCTTAGCAGCTGCCGAAACTGGAAATACCGCATACATGGGAACTGTAACTAGTATGATTCCAGGTGGAGGTTACTTTGTTAACGTACAGGGAGTTGATTGTTTCATGCCAGGTTCTCTAGCAGGTATTAATAAACTTGCAGACTTTGGTTCTGTAATTAACACTCAAATGTACGTAGTACCAATGAGTTATTCTCCTGAAAAAGGAACAGTAATTGTATCTCACCGAAAATATCTTCAAGCATTAATTCCAAATGCAATTGAAGACCTTAGAAATAACGCCGGAGAAACCAAAGAGGGTAATGTAACGGGTTCTGCAAAATATGGAGTATTCGTTGAATTTGATGGCTGTTTAACTGGAATGATTCATGCAAATGATTTAAACCCAGAAATGGCAAGAAAACATAAAGCCAGAGAAATTAATCCAGGAGATGTTATTGAATTCAAGATTAAAGAGATAATCAATAACGATAAAATCACGTTGACTCAATTAGAGCATGTAGAAATAAATGACCCATGGACTGATGTTGCGACTAAATACAAAAGCTTTCCAGTTGAAGTTAAAGGTACAATAAAATCTGTTAAAGATTATGGAGTATTCGTAGATGTTGGAGATGGAATTGTTGGATTACTTCACGTTTCAGAACTTCCTGATAATATTAAAGTCGATTCACTTGTTAAGAACGATAATATTACCGTTCAAATTACAAGAATGGATGTTGCTACCCGAAAGGTATTCTTAAAACTATAATTGTTAATAACTTTAACATAAAATTAACAACCCAGATTTTCGGATCTGGGTTTTTTTGTTTATATTTACATTATAATTAAAACAGATATATAAATCATGACTAAATTTAAGACATACGGACAATTCATTAATGAATCAAAACAAGATAATATTGTCAATGTTATCCTAGATTCGTTGGAGCCTACAATCGTTGAGATGGTTGCTGCAACCGAAAAATGGTTTGTAGAGACTTTTAAACAGGAGTTCACTAAGTATGACAGAGAGATGGCTAGAATCAATTTAACCTATGATATGGTTAAATCTATTGAAATGTATACCTTACCAACCGATTCAATGTTATCAATGAACGTACGTAAGAGTGTTAAAGGAAATATTCAAATTGATGCTCAAATCCAAAGAGGAGAAGAGACTTATAGTTTTTCAACTGAAGCGATTTATGCAGGAGGACACAATATCCAAAGACTTCACTATAGATATATTGTTAAGACAAGTATTCCAAAAACTGGAGCTAATGAAATTGCTAAAGAATACGCAGATAAAATTAAGAAAATGTCTAAGCTTGAACAACTAAATAAAGAAATAAATAGTTACGAGCAACGTATTAAAACAGAACAAGAAAAACTTGAAGTTAACTCTAAATTAACAGATGATGAGATTAAGGCAAAAGGTGACTATGTATGGCCGACTTGGAAAGAAATTGTAAAGAGAGGTGCTGCTAAAAATTATAATAATGACGAAGCATACTACTATCAAGAACAAGAAAAAAGCTTACAACGCCAAATCGATTCATGGAAACAGATTAATGTTATTTCAAAACAACAATGGCTAGCTAGCATTAACAAATCACTTCAAAAGCTTATATCAAAACGAGATTCTATGGTATAGTTATTTTTTAATTGGATATATAACCTAACTTAAGTTAATATATCCAAATTGAATGAATAATCTAAATGAATCTAGTATTTTGCAGAATGCCCTTGTAGGCGTTGAATTTGAATTTTACTCAAATTTCAGTGCTGAAGATACTGCAAAAAAACTTGCAAAATTACTTGGCAAAAAAATTCACGTTGAGGATAAATCACATAGTGATTTTGAAGTAACCAAAGATGAATTTAAAATAGAACCTGATATGTCAGGTGGTGCTAAACTTCTTGAGTTGGTTACTGGAGCCCTTCCATATACCGCAGCCCGATTAATGATAATTAACGTTTGTAAGTGGATTGAAGAGAATGGATATACAAATGACAGGTCTTCGATACATTTAAATCTTTCATTTGATAAATCAAAAATTGAAAACAAATATCGTATCTCTAAAATGAACGTTCTTAAATTCATTTTAGATTTTAATGAGGAACAGGTCTTTAAATTCTTTCCTAAAAGAGAAAACTCAGCCTACGCAAAATCGATTAAATTTGTCTTGCCAAAAGAGGACACTTACTTTTTTGATGGAAAACATATCAATCAACAGAATTTTATTTACCCTGATACAAAATACTACGGGATAAATTTTGACAAGAGACATAAAAATTATCTAGAATTCCGATATATTGGAGGAAAGGATTGGGAAAAGAAAACAACTACAATTCTTTATTTAGTTGATCGTTTCCTACTTCAATTATGGAAATCTACCGAAGATACAAACTTTACGGAATTAAATGCAATTGAATTAAAAAAGATAGTTGCAGGCAATCAAAGAATAATCGACGCTAGAAGGGACTGGAAAACAATTAAAGATAATTGGAAAAACGTTAAGTTTACGATAGACATGAACGACGACCCTAGAGTGGTTGACATGTACTGGAGTTCAGTTAAGGAGAGAGTGATGAGATTATTTACGCACGGAGACCTTAGTAAAGGACATATCAATTATGATTCTGACGCGGGTCGGATTCAAGTAAATGGAGGTCGTCTAGAATATTGTGTTGACCTTAGAGGATATGAATTTGTAAGTTGTTTCTTACGAGGAGAATTTACCGAATGTGATATGTATGGATGCGACGTTAATGGCTCCGATATTCATTATTGTAATTTCTATCAGTCAACTCAGCTTACTAGTTCCAAATTAGACGGTTCATATGTTCATGGTACATGTACCGCAAATGATTGTTACGTATATGGAAAAGGAACTTTTAAAGGAACAATGAATGGAGGAATCTTTAGAGAGGGTTCATTCGATAAAAAACTGGCTAAATTTAATGATGTTGAAATTGTTAAATCTAGAGCAATATAAAAAAATAATAAAAAGATGAGTGATATAACAGCAATTGGAAATTCAAGTCTATTAAATCCAGAATGGGAAACGGAATGCCGTAATAATTTTGTAAATGAACTTGCGGCTGACATAACAGGTTCATGTATGATACCGATGAACCTTCCAAAAAGTGAAGTTCAAAATATAGTTGAAAGGGCTAAGAAGTGGTTCTATAAAAATTACGAGTATTCAGTTCAAGAAAACTTTTTAGTAATTCCGGCAGCGATGTTTCAAACTCCACATTTTAAATTAACTAGAAGTTTTACTCTTCCAGGAATAGACCCTGTAACGAAAGGCGGTGAGGTATTTTCAGTATTTGCAATTATGGAAAGAGGAAGTTCTTGGGGTGGAAGTATGGATATTAACTTTACGCAAGGAGATTTTTCGGTTGAAAGAATGTTAATGGGTGGAATTTACGGAGGTTCTAAAACGGGACAAGCCGCAGAAAATCTACAGTACTACGTAATCAATGAATCTTTCTTTGACCTAGCGCGTCAGATTTTTAACAATCCATATAGTTTTCATTACAGTCAACTAACGCATGAATTAAAATTTACTGGAGAAACTCCGAAAAAAGATACAATCCTAAAAGTTTACCAAACTATTCCGGAATGCGCTCTATTTGGAGATGAAGCATTTTTTAGATATTGTTCAGCTAAAATTAAAATTTCATTAGGACAAAAACTTGGAATATTTGGATTTGCCCTTCCTGGAAATATTCAAGTAAATCCAGACCTGATTAAAGGACTTGGTGAAGAGGAACTATCCAATGTGATCGAAGAAATTAAGAGCGACGAAGGTACCGACTGGATGTTCCATTCTTAAACAAATATATACTATTATGGAATTGTACATAAAATCACTAGAAGACCCTAACTATGACGAGGATCAGTTACAAATCGACGAAGATATTGCACTGATAATATCTCAAATCGAAACATTGATATTTACTGAGAAAGGCGACGTTATGGGAGACCCTGAATTTGGGCTTAACCTTGAAGATTATGTGTATTCCTTTATGTATAATGATACAATGTTACAAGGGGTAGTTCAAAGTGCTATTTCGCGATATGTTCCACTAGCCGCAAAAATACCAGTCCATGTTACTGTTGAGTTTGCTGAATTGACCGAGAAGAATATGGTTTTTATAGACATATCTATTGACTATAGATTTGGAATAACAATCGCTATATAAAAAAATAAATGAGATGACTGAATTAAAATTTTTATCAAGAGCCAGAATTAAGGCTACTGAAATGATTGCCGATACTCGAACATATATTTCAAGAGTATATGGTCGATCAAGCGATTTATTTACAACAGCTTCGCCATATTCTCAAATACTTGAAGTACTAGCTGAACTTACTAATTTAAACTTTCTTTATATTGAGGATGCTGTAGTTGAACAAAATATCCTAACAGCACAGGACCCAGAATCTATATATGGACTTGCAAGACTTGCAGGCCATGATGCATTTAGAGGTTCATCTGCTCTAGGTGAATTAAAAATAAGACTAAATACCAGCGCATTTAATGATATCGAAGGAAGCACATTAAATATTCCTGCGAATTCAATAATCAAGGCAAGTAAAAATGGTTTAGAATATATTTTAAGAACAAACAATGACCAGTTTGTAATTCAAAAAAGTAATCCAGATTACATATACATACCAGTGATTCAGGGTAAAATTGAAAAACAAACCCTAACCGGTACTGGTGAAAAGTTACAATCATTTAATGTAATTACTAAAAAGAACACAGATAACGACTCGGTTAGAGTTAGTGTTAATAGTGAATTGTGGAGCAAATATGATTCTCTATATGATATGAAAGTTGGGACCAAAGGATATATGGTTAAAACTGGAATAACTGGAGGTCTAGATATTTATTTTGGTAATGGTTCATTTGGAATGATTCCACCGACAGGTTCTTCTATTGATATTGAATACCTTATTTCAGAAGGTAGTAAAGGTAATTTGACAGGTTCTAAAGACCTTAATTTTAAATTTCAAACTGAAGGATTTGATTCTCTTGGAAATTCATGTGACTTAAACAAATTACTAGAGGCTTCTTTTACAGTTGCTCCAACGATGGGATCCGATCCTGAGAGTATTGAACTTACTAAATTGATTGCACCACTACAAAGTCACTCATTTGTACTTGCAACTCCAGATAATTATGAGTCGTTTCTTTCTAAGTACGGAATGTTCTCATATTTAGACGCATACAATACGACAAATGATGGATATATCGATGATGATAATGTGATATACTTATTCATGTTGCCAGATACCAAAAGAAAACTGAGCAAAAATAACGACTATTTTAACCTACATCAAGAGGAATTCTTTTTTTCAGAAGAGGAAAAGAATGCATTTCTTAGAACTTTAGAAAATTCAGGTCGACAAATGGTTACTACTGAAGTTAAAATCGTCGAACCTAAGGCTCAATATTTTAGAATGGACGTTAAGGTAAGATACTTTGAAGGATTTAATAAAGTTAACCTGTTTGGCGAAATACGAACAAAAATATCTGATTACTTAATCAATATAACACGTAGAGACCGTTTACCAAAATCAGATATTATTGCACTATTAGAAGGCGTTGAAGGTATCGATTCGGTAAATGTGCGATTTGTTTCTGAAAAGGAGGAGACAGCTAGAAGACTAGGATATTATGTGAGTGAAACGGTAACGGTAACTCCATCAACTACAACTCTTGAAGATATTGGAAATGGAAAACAAAAATACGTTTTCTTTAAAAGAAATGTACAAACAACACTGGTTAATTTTGAACCAAATGCTCCTCTTCCGGAGAATGTTATTAATCTTGACTCTTTTGGAGATATTATTTTAGAGAAAGAAGAGGTTGCACTATTCAGAGGAGGATGGGTAGATCGTGAAGGTGCTCCAGTACTTGATGATGCTAAAGTTGGAGAAATGGCAGCACTATCAGTTTACTTTGATGAACCTGCGGTACCAAACACTATTTTTAGTAGAGTACAGGCTCAAAATAGAAAAGCATTATAATGGGTATTTTAAGTAATTTATTTAAAGTTCGTAAAGTAAAGAGTTACGACACGAGACTTTCAGCAATGGACCAAAGGTTAAACGAAGGTAACGATTATCGAACAAATATATTAAGTAATTCATTATCGAAATACATACAACGAAATAGTACAATGTTTGATTTTATTACGATGATGCAACATGTTGTCGCAGACTGGGTTGATTCTGTTTCTTATTTAAAAGCATATAAATCATACACAGTCAGAAAAGACGATAAAAAAGTTAAGTAAGAATGGCAAATCCAAATTTAAGATTTTTTGATAGTGAATCAAATGACCTAAACCTTCTATACAATTCTGATACGAATATATGGGAGGGAGTTTGTTATTTACCGAAAGTATCGACTGGACTGTATGAGACTTTAACAATATACATATTAGAACAGGTTGAAGGTGAATTAGGTGGCGACAAGTTTATTACACCAATTGGGACTGGTTCCAATCCCGGAAATAAGTTTAAGTTTAAGTTTTTTAGTGGTTATGAATTTAGCGAAGACATTTTTATGTATAGCGCTAAAAATAATAATGGAGTTCTTGAAATTCAAAAGGATGATATTCAAATTCACCCTATATTAAATGGGAATACTCATATAGGAACAAATGGAGATGGCTTTAGAATAATTAGTAGTAATATTCCAATGATTCCTGTTAAGTGTAACATTGCTCTTATGAGCGAGGAAGATAATTACCATACCCGAATACTTGATATTTACGAAATATACTATGATACTGAGGACGGTCTTCCATACGGACCTGGTACAGAAGTATTAATTGCAAGCATTAGAATATACGGAGAAACTGAAGCTGAAGATGAAAGATTAGGAGTTCTACTATCCAATATGGGAATGTCCCTATCCGAAGAGGAATATATTATACTTAGAGATTCAAACATTATGGAGATGTCTCCAGACTGGATTTTAATGAATCAAAAGAGAAAGGAACTTCTACTACAAGCATCACAAATAAAACCTTTTGTTGGTACATATAAAGCGCTCTTAAATGCCATTGATTTTTACGGTTACAATAAAATAACGCTTAAAGAATATTGGTTGAACATTAATGAGCAAGCAGAAAACTTTGGAAAACTGCAAGCAATTGCACTTCCAAATCAAGACACTGTTGGATTTCTTGCAAATAAAAATCAAGGAAACCAGTTGCCAAGTTCTAATTTAAAAAAGACTAGCAGATTTTCTCTTGTTTATCGTTTAAACGAGGCAGACGGAAATGTTGACGAGTGGGATATCCCAACTGTAGTTGAATCGACTGATTATAGTCCTGATGAAGTACTTATAAAACTATATGGACTTAAGAATAAATTGCAAGAAAAATACTTGCCTCTCCAGTCTAAAATCGTCGATATTACCGGAGAAGGAGATTACTTTGCTCAATTTAATTTAAACGTTTGGAACAATCAGCATTTTATCAAAGACCAAACTGCCGGACAGAAGGTTGACTTTAGTAGATACCCAAAGGAGAGACAATTATATATTGAAGACCTTAGAAAGGTTGACTACAGATTAACTGGAATTAACCAAAACTTTTCTGCTCTTAGTAATAACATCAGAGAAGCTATTTCGAATTCTATTATAAATTTTTATGATGAATATTATTTTGATGAGTTGTCAAGCTTTAATACTCTTGCCGGGATTCCAGTTGGATGTCCTATTGTTTTAAATGCCGACTCATTTATTGGAAGCTGGGATTCTGCTGAATTTACATGGTTAGATTCAGGAAAAGACTATGTAGGTGGAGCGGTTGGATATAACTTTTTTGATGATTTTCCACCACACCCTACAAATGCAACTGGAGTTAGGCCTAATACAATATGTTATGGGCCAACATGCCCTATACCTTTACCAATAGGTACAGTACCATTAGGAACGCCGCCCGTGGTAAACTTTACATATTGGGATTATTTGCATGCGAATGAACCGTATATTTTATGTACATGGGATAACTGGTGGAGACAGGGAATCTATGAATTAGAGTGGACAATACTTGGACCTAGAGGTTATTCAGAATCTTTTAGAGGACCTGTTGGATTCTATGATATTACTGGAACATTCCGTCCACGATACCAAGAGTTTCCTATAGTACTTCCATATGCTGGAACCTACTCTGTTGAATTGTCTATATTTGACCTTTATAATGTTCGAAGTTCTTATAGAAAGCCTGACTATTTTGAAGTTAAAAACAAAAATGTCGAAGTTTACGGAATATTCCAAAGAATGTTACCTCAATTAAATTGGAACGAGTACAAGTACTCTTATGATGTTGCAGGTAGTGACTGGGATTGGGCTAGAGAGAATACAATCGACGTTGATAGTGTTATCGCAACATATTACTTAACGTTAGACCGCGCCAACTATACACACGACGAAGAGGATGGTCCGGAATTCTCTACAGTGAGAAGATATGTTGACCCAAATACAGTGACTGGATTTAATGAAACTGCTGGACCATATCAGTGGAGAGAGTTAAGAACCCAGCTTTGGGAAGATGGAGAAGAGGTTAATTGGGACATGATGCGGGTTGGAGCCGATATAAATTCGTCATTTAAAATAGATTTAAGACAATCTAATGGGTACAATAATGGTTGGATCTTTTTTATAACTCAATATGACGTGAATACAAACCAACTAGTTACAGATTCACATCCAATACAATCTCCATATCCGATTGATGAATTTGATTTATCAGCATGGAATGATATTGCCGATGAACTTTCTCAATTAGATCCGGTTCAACATCCAATCTTGACAAAATTTAATTATAATCCAATCTTAGTCGATACGGATAACGATGGAACTGAAGATATTTGTGAGTACATATTAGTAGTTGCTGAAGAACCTTCAAGAACCCATGATTATTTTAGTGTTGGTTTTAATGACCCTACTGGTGGAGAAGTAGTTGCAGGTTCTGAGTTACATTTTGAAAGTTACAATCCAAACTATCAAGACCTTTGCGTTATTGATACTCACATGGAGGTTAAAAGATTAAATCATGTTACATTTTCATATGACACTACGAATATGCCCGGAATTATTGGACAGCGCTGGACGCTTAAAAATAATAATGAAAATGTAAATGATATATATTATAGTAATACATGGCTGACATATCTATTCAAATACAAAGGTGATTACACTATTGAATTAGAACTGACCGACGTTAATGGAAATAAAAACACAATAAATAAAAATATATTAAAAATCATTTAAAATGGCGAGTATAACAACAATCCTAGGAACCGACAGTGTTTCTTCATCTAGAATCGTAATCAATAACAATTTTGCAGCTCTTAATCAAGAGTTAGCAGATATTGCTAATTTGCTTAATACGACAAATCAAACTCTTACACTAACCGGACAAATTCAAGGTGGTACGTTAAAGGTTAATAATGGAACTATTGACACTTTTAAAGTTAATAACGCGGATGCTGATGTAAACGTACCTATTAACTTTAATCAAGACGTTGTTTTAAACAATGGACTAAAGCATTCTGTATACGTTGGAGCCACATCTCTTCCAAGTGCACCAAACTCTTATGTTTATACTACATACGTTTTAACTGCAACTTCATTTCCAACTCCGGTACTGTTATCAGCAGCGGATCAAGGTCAAGAAATTACATTAATTGCAAATGGTGGTTCAGTAGATATCAATGATACTAACATAGCGGGAGTTACTACAGATATTGAGATTATAGATCAGGGATCGTTAACACTAAGATATATTGGAAGTGAATTCTTTGTAGTTGCTTCATCTAATTGCTCTGTAGTATACTAATACTAATAAAAACAAAATAGCTTAAATGGCAACACCATTAATAAGAATACCCCAAGAACAGGGAGGTACATTGTATGCATTTTCAAGTGCTGCTCGAGATTTGACAAGGGCTTATTATAATCCTGACATAAATTTTGAGTACTCTAAGTTTGCTTTAATAGATATTCCAGTAGTATCGGCTCCTTCGCCAGGTAGTGGAGACAATTTCATTCAGTTTGACAATTTATACGAAGGTGGTATTGTTCCACCTGGAGGTCAGGCTCCATCATATACTCCTGATGGAAATGCAAATGTTGATTTTGCCCAGACCCTACAGAACTATGCGCTTAATTTTGAAAATTTTATCCTAACAGATGATGACTTCGACAATGCTTTATATTCTACTGACGCTGAAAAAATATTGTTTAAATGGTTACACCATTTAGGTGCATTTGATGTTAAAGCCGCAAATTCACAACAAGTTGTTAGTGGATATTCTAGAGCTATTGAAAATGAAGATACTACCGATACTGGTAATAATTATTCTAGAGTTGTAAAATACGTTGGAAATATCGATGTTTCGAATGACAAAAATTATCAAGGAAACACTTACAATGAAATATTTGTAAACGTTCCATCTTCAGTAGGTTATACTCCTGAAATATTATTTAAGTCAACTCCCTATAATACAACTGCAACGACATACCAGCCAGATACTGAAATAAACGGAAGAAGCGGACAAACACATCCGGATGCCTTTTTAACTTTAGATTCTCTTGCAGATGCTGACAATGGTAAAATTAATATGGACCCTGTCGACCTATACAACTATGGTATTGAATGGAATACTTCAGTATATGCCAAAATTGCAAATGACCCCCAGTTAAATAACTTTTTAGAGTATTCTAAAAGAGGAGGAGACTTTAGGTTTAATGCAATCTTAGTGTACTATGACTTGTATTCAAAATCGAACATTGCTAATAAGTCTACTAATCTATATGGTATATTAATACTAGACAATTTTAAGGATGACTCTCCAATTACTGGATGGTACATTCCTGAACTTGCCAAATATAAACCAAATGACGTTACAGGTTTAAATGGAAATGCTTTTGCACTTAAATTAAATGTAAAATTTAACTCATCTTTAGATAATGTAGGCGTTGAACTAAATATTAACGACTACTCTACGTTTTCGATGGATATTTTCTTGGACACAACAACTGCCCTTGAAAATGCTGCTAAACTCTTAGTTGACGCTGGAAATTCATACGCTGCAATTGCGCAAAGATTAGGTGAATTAGAAAATTTAATGGCGTATAGTACCTCAACCGATTTTTCTCAAAGAATATCTACTTTAGAAACTGCTATTGAAAACGCTTCTTTAAATTATGCGTCTTCAACTTCAATACTAGACATGATTACCTCGGTAAACAAGAGGTTAAATCAAGTAATTAGTGGAGTTATTCCTACAGAAATTCAGTATAACACTAACGTGCTTGGGGCTGGAGATGGAATAAAAATCGACAAGTCAAATCCTAGCATGATTAAAATAGTCAACGACAATAATGGATATACATTAAATTCTGTTTTTGATTATGATTTTATAGCGGGAACTGCTGGTTCTTTAATTGCTCTAAGTAATCCATTTAATTTGAATCTTACCGCTTCAAATGGTTTAATTACAAGAATACGACCATTTGATAATTTAATAAGAATCAATACGAATCAGGGTACAATGACCGGAGACTTGAATATATACCTAGATGACAGTATTAATTCTTGGAAAAACGGACAAACTGTTAAGTTTTCTTTTAAAAATTCGATTCCAAATCTAAACAATACTTACAAAATAAATATATACACAGATAAAAATAACGGATATGTTTTAAAGGCTTTTATAGATAGCAGTAATATCTTAAGTCAAAAACCTTACTTTGAATTAATATGTGTCGACGAAATAAACAAGACATTTGAACTTGAAATAATAAGATAATATGAGCGCTAGCAATTCAATATCACAATTACTTGAACAGTTTCTTGAGTTAAATACTAACTCGCTAGAAACATTTGTAAGAATTAATGAAGCTATCACTACCGACAAGGAAACTGTTAGTATTGACCTTTTTAATAGTAAAACAAACAAGATGGAAACTATTCAAATACCTGCCTTTGGGTACTTGAAGAGAGAAATCGATCGTTTGAATAGTAATGTGAGCTCAATTAGTGGACTTGAAGGTTCGAATGCAAACGTAAGATTAAAAGACGGTACTTTTAGAACTATTCATACTTCAAGATTAAAAGGACCATCTCCTTCTATCACGTCACTTGCATCTCCTACCCAGTTTTCAACCAAGTTAAATGACTTTTTTGAAAACTTTTTAAATCCATTACTTACAATCAATTTAGATGTAAGTAACCAAATCCCTGTAGAAACAGAAAAGGTATATGTTGAAAGATATATTTTTAATGAAAATGACCTAGCTTCAATTACAGCATTTGATGAACTTTACAGAGGAGGTAGTGAAATTGTTTATTCAGATTTTAAAAATCAGTTAACAGTTAATAACTTTGTCTACTATTTAGATTCTCAAGTTATTGATATGCCAATTAGAACAATTCAGTACACCGGATTTTTTGATGTGGTTCGAATTGATAATGCTCAAAAGACAGTTGTTATTGATGGAACAACTCAAACAAAAACTGTTAAATTATTTACGCTTAATAAGTTGACTTTTACCGATTCAACTAAAGCCCTAAAAGAAACTGAAACATTAAAAACTGGAGATTCTCTTATTGTTAACTCTGGTAATTATAGAACAAGATACAGAATTCTTTCTATTGATGCTTCTACTTCACAAGTAGAGTTGCTATTACTTGAAGGTTCTGAGTCTATTAAGATTGGAATCGATTCACTTGGAATTTATAAAGATGTTGATACTGATTTGAATATAGAAATCAATGTTGCATTTAATGAAAGACAGGTTATCTTTGTTAAACCAATCGACCCTGTTTCAAAAATACCTGCTGAGAATTTTTCACCAGGAGTTGGATTCTATTCTAATAGTTTAGAAATGAACGACGTGTCTGGTAATAGAATGACGCTAGCAGAATATTACAAAAATGAGGTTGCAGATTTTGGACAATTCCTTAAATCACTAAAGGTAGATTACATTCCACCTGCGGCATCTGGAATTAAGCCAACACCACCTGTTATTAATGTTGAAAACTTTAAAGTTGTTCAAATTAATAAGCACTTAACTGACAATACAACAACCGATAAAATTAAACAATTAAAGGCTGATAAATCATCGACAGAGCAGTCATTAAAACAGCTTGACGAATCGATTAAACAGAAAAAATCTTTAATTAATACAAAGAAATTTACTTCTCAGGCTGAGAGTGATACTAGTAAAAATGAATTAAATGCGCTTGTTTCTCAAAGAGATTCTGAATCAAAACTTTTTTCATCTGTAGTTAGCGAAATTAAATCTTCAGCGGAATCTGCAGATTTACAAACAGCCGCTCCAAAATATAAAGTTAGAGGATTCTGGTCAGTTCCAGAGCCGAAAACAGTTGGAAACCAAGTATCACAAGAGGTTGTACAATTTAAAATTAGATACCGATACGTTTCTACTTCAGGAAAAACTTCAAATGTCGATCAATTAAAATTTATCGATGCAACAAACCAAACTGAAAAAACAGCTGCTTTTTCAAATTGGGTAGAAGTTCTTGGACCTGTTAGAAAGAGAGCAATGGATGCCAAAGGAAAGTATGGTTGGATTCTTGAAAGCGAAGAGGATGCTAATGCAGTAAACTTTAACTCTTTTGATATATCAATTAACCCTGGAGAGGTTGTCGAATTTATGATTAAATCAATTTCAGAAGCTGGATTCCCTGCGAATCCTCTAGAATCTGATTGGTCAGAAATTCAAAGAATAGAATTTCCACAAGGTGAAATTAATACCGACAGTTTAGGAAATGTTATTAAAGCAAATGAACTTGACCTATTAAAAGTACAAATTCAACAGGACTTAGAATCAGCAGGCGTATTTAAACACGTTGGAGAATCTTTTACAGTTGGAAGTCAAACATTTGCCCATAGTGCAAACACAATCGCTTCTGGATTTATTACTGACAATCAAGCGCCGATCACCGTATATGAAAAGTTATTGGCTCTTCAAAACGAGGTCTTGAGCTTAAGAGCGGTTATTGAAAAAACATCTGGTGAGTTACTTGTAAGAATTATTGATGAAAATGGAAACGTTACACCAGTAACAAACAATTCAACTGTACAGTTGTTTGCGGGTTACTATACTCAAGAAATACCAGCAGTTAATGGAAAAGGTGCAATCGTTACTAAAAACTTTAAAGTTGAATTATCAAATACTAAAGCGACTGACCTCGAGTTAATATCCCGAATCGTAGGAGACATTACTCAACCTGCACCCGTTTCTACAGTAAATAACAGGTTTGGTCTTGGAACTGGTACAATAGATTCTGTTTACAATAGCGATTATTATACTAAAGAAGCCCGATATGATTTGGTTCCGGTAGTTTATCAAAATGTTAGCAACGCTACCGCTCAAGACTATTTTAACAACGCGCCAGATCAGTCTTCTCAGCTAAAGGGACAATTTATATACTCTAGATTCAAAAATATTGCAAATGACGATAATCTATATGTAATCAATGAAGGTACTTTAAGTGATGGTAATATTAATAACATATCGGCTTCGGCGGATCTTGGTATAAATAGTGCTTATGATTTATATGAATATGGAATCTCATATAAGTTTGGTGCGCTTGGAGCACCAAATACACCATCTATAGTTCCACCAAGTGGGAATGGATTTAAGAATTTCTCAAACAATATTGGAATCCCGTTTGCTACAGCGGCAGCTAGTCCAAACAACTTTATTTGGTCTGGTGGTTTTGCAGCTGGAGTTCCTGCCAAAGTTGCAATCGGAGTTGGAACAATAACAAATACAGAATATTCAAATGGTATTTATTTACACGTAGACCATCCACTTTTGCAAACAATTAATGATACTGTTGTTATCGCCGGAATTCCTACTAATGTTCCAGGTACTGCTTTAAAATATATTGCAAGTAATGGATTGGTTGGAATACCTAAAACTGCGACCTTAAGAGCGAACGATTTACATGGTAAAAAACAAACTCCACTCAGGTTAATAGATACTATAAGTACTAATACACCTACTCCAAATACTCCAGGTATAAGAGGAACTGGTAAGGCAGGATTCTCTCCTGAAGACCAATATTTATTAGGAGGTCGATCATGTGGTTCTTTCCTTTATATTTCTCCACTAAATACTACTTCATTGGTCGTAGATGCTTCTAATAAGAGTGGTAAAAAATTAATTCCAGGAGGAAGTGCAAATGCGATATCGATTGACTTAGTGTTTCAATATCGTATGACTGATTATTACGGACCTAAAGCTACCGGAACTGGTAGGATAGGAGGAATCTTAGATAATACTTTTACAAATTTAAGTTATGCTAAAAAGATTGGTATTGATATAATCGATTTTGGAAGTAATGATTTTAAATTTGATGTTGAAGTAACTGCTAAATATGCTGCAGAAGGTAGAAATATTAACAATGTAACTAGTACAATGTTAACAAATTACCAAAACAATTATCAACCAGGATTTAGAGGAAGACGTAGATTTTTATCTTCAAGTTTCTTAAATCTTTCTTTCCCAGATATTAATCAGTACTACTAGGAACCCTACCTCTTATATTGTTCCATAATCTGGGATATATAATATAAATAAAAAGAGGTGTCCTAAATGGCTATAATTAACGAAAGCGCTGTAAACAATTCAATAGATAATAAATCTTTTGCCTTATTAAGAACAAATCCAAAGTTAACAAGTAATATAAAGTTACTTGTTAACTCAAAGGGTGACCTGTTTTTAAGTTCTTTTAGGGCAAATAAAGAACTTTCTAAAATTGAGTATCAAAAATACGATGTTAAATCTTCAGGAATATATTCTATTGACATTGCAAATTTTTATAAACAACTTCCACTAACACAAAGATACGAAACTCTTAGAGCCTCTTCAGACGTTACCCTATTTTCTGATTATGAATTTCAATATGAGGATCAGTATCAGTATGGAGCCATTCAAAACGTTACCAAATTATATGATGAGCAATATAAAATATTTGCTCCAATTTGGCTTGAAAAAAATGTACCAACTAAATTCATAGTTTACAGAATTGAAGACGTTGATTTCAAGACCGACTATACTGAAGATACAGTTGGACAAAATTCTAGGATTTTAGAACTTCTTAAAAATGCAACAATAATTAAGACGTTTGATTTAGGTAAATTTTCAAAAATTGGAGAGTACTTAAATACACATGTTAACGATAAAAGATTTCCAAACTCATTAATTACAGTAAATTTTAAAGAGGGTTCACAGTCAACTTTTAATGGTATTGACTGTGCTAATGGTGGATTTGTTACAAGAACAGAACAGTTAGACAAAGATTATATTCAAATTGATTATCCAGAAATTTTTAGCAACGAAACTATTACAAACGGATTTGAAAGAAATGGTATTGTCTCTGCTAATATAGTTAATTTAGAATTCTTATTTGATGATTATACGGCAGAGAACTATAAAATTTATAGATACTTTGGTATTTATGCAGATGATATTGATGAAGGAAACTTTGGATCTGTTGGACTTGATAATAGTGGAAATTTGAGTATTGAATATAATAGTTATAGAACCCTTTATGACCTATCACAATCTACAACACCACTAGTTGACATCAATATGTTTCCTGGAACTGACCAATTTCAAATTCCAACACTACAATATCTTAAAGACAAATCTGGTAATTTTTGTAATGTTAAAAATACATCTACTAAATTAATTGACGCCGGAGACCCTTTATTAAATATACCGGAAATATGGTCTTACAAGTTTTTGATATCACCAAATAGTAATTCTGCCGAATCTTTTATTGGATTTGCAAAAAATGGTAAAAAAATAACGGCAGATTTAAGAAACCCAAGTCCTAAAGGATTTCTTAAAGTTACCGTAAAGGATGTTCCAAGTGCTAATGATAGAATATTTATCGGAGACCGGACAGAACTTCAAATTTCGCAATACAATCTAGGAGACTATTTAGTTATTGCAGACCCTTCTTTACCCGCTGCAAGGGCAGATGGTAATAGGTTTTCAAATCTGGGAAGTTTGCAACAAATAGCAATTGCTCTTGCATCTGCTATTAATAATGGAGAAATCATAACGTATAAAACAAAGGTTGTAGATACTTCGATAATTATCGAAGAGATTGTTAATGGAAATAAGAGAAGACAAACTGCTTTTGGAATATTTAACGCAAATTTAGTCGATTGGATCGAAGTTTCTAATGGTGAATTTAATGACATTGGCTTAAATAGTGTTGATGGAAAAATTAACGTTAGTATTGTTGGAGCATGTTCTATATTAGGAGGTATTTGGAAAGAAACAGGAATGTATAATGGCAAAAAAGAATACTCTAAACTAACACAACCATCTAGAAAAATTTCATACGATGGAAATAAATGGGTCTTATGGGACGGTCCATTAACTCCTAAATATTTTGAAAATTTAACAGTTCCACTTGATACTAATCCCCCAACAACAGGCTGGGCTGGTGTTACATGTGTAGGAGCTTCGATGTCCCTATCTTTTATAGTTAATAATTTTGTAAACAATTGGAACATTTGGACTACAATCGCTGGATCAGTCGAAGGCCAATCTATTCTTGTTAAATCTTCAGAAATTGGAAATGTACAGGTTGGAGAATATTTAAAACAAAAAGATTCTGACTACTTTGTTAGAATTATAGAAATTGACCAAGACCCGTTTGACACAGATTATTATAGAGTTATTTTAGATAGACCTACAAAACTTTCAAATGACAAAGTATTTGAAGTTTACAATGAATATAAAACGGTTCACGGTAGATTTGCAGCTTATGACTTTAAAGATTTTGATTTTGATTTTTACTCTACTAGAAATTCAAATTTAGGAGACCTTGTTTATGATAAAAAATTAGACAATACTGACGTAGATGCTCAATCGTTTTATTCAGGTCTTAGAGATATTTTATCCGGTGAAACTTCAAAGGCAGTTGTTAAAACTGAACTATTAAATGAATATGACCGTCTTAAAGAAAATAGTCTTAAAGAAACTTCTCTTTTAAGTAGAGTGGTTCCTACTATCTGTAAATATGAACTTAAAAATTCATCTAACGCTAGAAATTTACCTTATGTTTTAAATGTGAATGAGGCATTTGGAGATGACAATTTATCGCCGAACATAGAATTAGATTCAACTAGAAATATTGAATTCTTAAACATGGAGCACTTTCATATAAATAAGATTCCAGTTAATGTATTAGGAGTAAGAAGAGACTTAAATAATTATTTAGATTTTGCAAATGATGGAGGGTTAACCGTTTACAAGTTAAAAAGAACTGATTTTAATTTCTTTGATAAACATTTTAATTGGACCGGATATTTTGACCCGTACACATTGTCTGGTGCAGTATCTGGAAAATGGCACGATAACTCTTTTAAAAGATTATGGTCTAAATTTGATAGTGGTAATTTTGAAAAAAATTCATCAACTGTTTTCAGAGGTCTTCGATATGTGTTCCAAAAAAGAAAAGAACTTATTAATGAAATTCCAACCGAATTTTTAAAAGGAATAGACATTAGTGATTATAAGTTCGGTGCGTATCTTTCTTATAATACAAATGATAGTATTAAATCAAATTCAATAGTGTTTAACTGCATTAAAAATGACAAGTTTAAATTTATTTGTGTTAATGTTGAGTTAAATGTAGTTGAAAATGATATAGGAGAAGATGAATTGTCTAGATACCTTTTATACACATTGACTGATTTAACATTAGGTTTAAATGGTGATGGGACTCCTAACGTTATAGATACTATAATTCCATTTCGTATTGATTTTGTTGGAGCAGCTAATGCCGCAGATGCAGTCAATCCGGATGAACCTTTTACTATTAACGCTTCAACTTTAAATGCAGTAGGAACTGCTAAATTTACAGATTTTGTTAAAAGAGATTCTCTTGGAGAATATTCTTGGATACATTTTTCTCTTTCTGCAGTAACATATGCCGTAAAAGTCGTCGATGTTATTGATGACACTTCAATACTTGTGAGTGGATGGCCCTATGAGTATGATACGGTAAGCAATCTCCCTCTTGTGGGTAGATTATCCCCAGGTTCAATGGCATTAGTTGCTGAAACTGGACCTTTCTATTATGCACTGGGAGGTGCCAATGAATTTGCAAACTTATTGGATTCAATAAGTGCATATAGATATTCTAAAAGATTTAATTCATTTGGACAGGTAAATTACATTACAGTTGCTGAAGACGGAACAGAATCAAAGAATGACTATGTTCTTTCTATAGAATCAGGTGTTGATGTTGTTAAACCCTCTATTGTTCAGCCTGCTGCGGACCCAGAAAGACCAAAAGCATATAGATTATCTTCAAATCAAATCGGAAACGTTATAGAAGACAGAGAAGACGGTGGATATGCTACTATTTTGAGAAGAATGAATGGAGACTATAACCCAATTTTTAATAACATTGTAACATTTTCCGATATTAATTCAGATAAAAAATTATTGTTAAATTCGGCAGATCCTGCATTAGTAACATATAATCAATTAAACGGTAGGGGAATCGCATTTGATTCTTTTAAAGAAAATACAAACAACTATGGTTTTATTAATAACTATTTTTATCATAAAGTTAATGAACAAGACTCGAAAAACATATTAAAACTTTCGCAGACAACTGATAAATTACCATTGTACCCTTTAATTGGTGAGATAGCAATCGATAAAAAGGACATTAATGTTTTTAAATCTAAGTATTCAAAGGACTATTTTACAAGAGCCCTAAGTGCTGGAGAATCTGAAACAACAAATGGAACCCTAAGTCCAGTAGAAAAGAAAACTTTTATGACATCAACAATCATGAAGGTCCGAGATACGTATGACATAACGAAGTTTGATAGTACTCAAGAGGCTTCAATTGAAGCACTTGATAAAATAAGATTTGCACAGTCTAATAAAACAGCGATACATTGGATCGATGAAGATTCTCAGATTATTGCAGATTTTTATTTACCAACGGCAATACTAAATGAATTAGTTGAAGATGGAATTGAACAAAAATTTAGAACATACGTTAATCCTTCTACATCTTATGGAGACAAATCATCCTTAAAAGATGACCTTCAAATATATTCAAAAGCAAATATATCTCCTCGTTTTATTATTGACGCTATTAAAATCTACGGAATTGAAGGCAAAGGGTTAGAAACTGGTTTTGTATCAGTTACCGAAACTTCTCAATTAACCGCTGATAATTATAGAGAGGTAACTAATTTTAACATTCAAAGTTATCAAAATGATGGTTTGAGTTTTAGACTAATATATAATAAACAGGGTAAATACTCATACAACTTTAAAGTACACGTTAAAATACAAGCATAATTAATGGCTATTAATATAAAAGAACTTTTTGTAACCGACCTGAATCCAAACAGTAACTTCTGGTGGTCTAGAGACAAAGTCGATAAGATTAATTATAATTTTAATCAGCTTTCAAATGGTGGTATGCCAGGCCCTCAGGGTACTATCGGAGTAGATGGAGGGTTTGGTCCTATAGGAAATCAAGGAGACACTGGGTATCAAGGACCTCAGGGATACCAGGGACCTCAAGGTGAGGGTAGTTTAAATGATTGGGTTTATTTTCCAGAATCCGGAGGTCTGCCGGGGTATTTATATCCTAGAAAAAATCCTGTTGGAATCGACCAAACCACACCAGTTGCCCTAAGAATAGGATATTTAGAAAATCCACAAGACCCTGAGTACTTAGTAGGAGAAACACCTACTGATACTCCAATTCAAATTGTAAAAGCTCCAAATAGCTCTTGGGTTAATTTCAGAGTAGAAGACAATAATAATATAAATGGTTACAGTTTCAGTTTTAAAGGTTCTGACTTAAACCCTGAATTTGAAATTTCTCCAAATATGAGCGGTGCCCGATTTCAAATTATTTGGAATGCTCAAACTATAGTATTGAGAACTGGAACCAACCCTAATTCATTAATTGATTCGATTAAGATTACTGATTCTCAAATTACTATCAATGGACCGATATTTAATTTAAGTAATGTTTTAGGTAAATTTACAAAATCTGAAGACGAATTTAGATATACACCAGGAGCTAATATAAATAAAGTTCTAGTTTCAATAAATGCAAATGGTGATGTTGAGTGGAAAAATATTAAGGATGTTTTTGGGACATTTCCAATTGGTTCTATAATTTCAATTAGAGAGAGTGAATTTATACCTGCTCATTTTTGGTTAAATGATTCTATTAATGTAACATCAGGTTCTCCATTAAATAATATTTATGGACGAGGAAAGGCAGGTACTGATTATGAAGGATGGTACCTTTGTAATGGAGAGACTTGGGAAACAGAACAAGGGTTTAACCAAACACTAACACCAAATCTAAATAATTTTAGTTATACTATAGATGCAAATGGAGATGTACAAAATCTAATTACCGTCCCTGAAGATAACCCAGTTTTAATCGGTGGATATGACCTGAGAATTGCAGTAATACCAGATATGAATGGACTATATGATGTTCAATATACTACTCCATTCCTATCTAATAATACTTCTCCTGGAAATAACACGATTTCTATGGAAACAGCAACCGGAGGTGCGCATTATACAAGTCGAATGATTCATCTTGTTTATCTAGAAAGAACAGATTTAAAATGGTCAAATACCGGAGTTTTTGCACCGCCTGTTTCTACAACTCAAATTCTTTTAACTCAACCTCAAAATTTAATACTGTGTGATGAAGCACCTGGTTTTGATTACAGTTGGACCGGTCCTAACCCATTAGTTTGGAATACATTTTCACCTCTTTCCTTATATAGTCTATTTAATTTAGGTACCACAAATTTTGCTCCGGCTGGATGGTATATTAATATCGATGGATATCCAATATACTGGAATGGTACAAACTTTACACAAAGAGGAACTACATGTATCAGTGCACCACCACCTGATCCTAATACCACACCTAATCTTACATATAGTTTATTAGTAGATGACTTAAATGGACCAGTGCCTGGCTTTGGTGGTGACCTTCTATATCTAGATACAACTTCAACTGTGGGTGCACATGTAAGTTTAGCATTGGCAACAGGTTTATTCTGGTCCGATGACCAAACAGTATATCCAACTGGAGACCCTGCACCTACTGGATGGTATCGAGATGTAGATACTGGACTTAGAAGATATTGGAATCAAGGTACACAAAGTTTTGAAGGTGTTTCATTTAATCAAGATTATGTTAATAGAGTTCGATTTGAATTTGGTGAATTTAGTCCAGGTTACAACAATGCGCTAGGAAACCAAACAACTTTTGACTCAAATGGAAATCCGGTTACTACTAGTATTTGTAACCAAGAACAAGAGATACATCTAACATATGTTGCAGGAAACTTAAATTTACTTAATAGTACAGGGGTAATTACCCACACAAATAATGTTAGAAATTACCAAAATAATCTGGGACTTTACCAAAATCCTCCAGCCAACGGTACAGGTCTATTTGTTACAGTTCAATGGCAAACGCCGATGATGGATATTAACGGTGAAGTAGTAAATACTCCACCTTTGATAAATGTAAAAGACCAAAATAGACCATTTGCAACAAATAAATATACTAAAGTCTATATGGATGGATCCGATTATGGTACAATAGCATCGACGACTGGTAAAATACAAAATATCTTGGGTTGTCCTTAATTAAAATAATATATAGTCTATATGACAATTAACCTTAAACAAATAAGAGTATTAGATACTAATAATATCAAGCTTGACAAAATTAATTATAATTTTGACCAGTTAATTGTCAATGGTGGAGGTCCTAAAGGTTACAATGGTCCAGATGGACCACTAGGTCCTCAAGGATTTCAAGGAGCATTAGGTAATCAAGGAGATAGAGGACCTCAAGGACCTCAAGGACCAGATGCATCGTCTTCATCTTCATATTGGGATGTTGTTCCTCAAAATTTAACAACTGGAGATGTTGCGGCAACCCTATTTTCAAAGCATCCTATCGGATCGCCAACCCCAACCTTTCCAACAGTTGTCGGTGCTGGTTATATAGATTCAGAAAACGGATATGATGCAATACCGAGTCCAAATAATGGTTTACCTAATTATCAATGGATTATTAATAGAAGGAGTGCTAAAGTTTCTAGTAATTTAAGATTCACAAGTGCTGGAGTTATAGGGAATGCATTTGATATTACAATGGATAATTCTGCGCCAATATCATCTCCAACAACATACAAACTGCGTTTAGGTTTTATTAATGATACCATAGACTCTCAATTAAATTTACAAGCTAAAGAACATATTATTAGAAGTGTTACTGGAACTGGAGCCGATTTATTAAAGGTTTCAAATACGGGTGGAGAGATTAATGTCGATACTGTTTTTGAAAATCCAGTTAAATTAAATCAGCAATTAACTGTTAAAAATTCTGGTGAGGGTGTTAACAAAGTTGCAGCTGCGATTGATAGTACAGGAGAGATAGAATTTAAAACAACAGCAGAACTTGGAGGTTCCGTTAAAATCGGTACAATAATTTCTATATTGCCTTCAATATTTAGCGACTCATCAAAATTTGTATGTGCTCAAACAATAGATTCAAGTACTGACCCAAATAATCCATTAAAAATAAGGATGGGCGCCGGTCTTGGAGATTATGCAGGTTGGTATGTTTGTAATGGACAATCATGGACAGATGGAAGCAGTTCTGGAACATTAGTTCCAGACCTTAATTCATTTTCATACCAAATTGTTTCGAATCCGATTACTGATAATTTGAATAGTCAAGGTACAGTTAACGTAACCAATGATGAAGTTCATCTAATTGGAGGAGCTAATATTGAAGTTGTCGTAGACCAGACTAACCCACCAGGATCGAGTAGTGCGATGTATGTCAATACTCTTGATGATAACTCATTTGACCCAGAAATCGCAACAAATACTGCAGGAAACATATTCAATATTAAAAAGCTTCCTCAAATTATTTATCTAGGATCCACAAATTTATATTGGTCACAATTAGGAACCGGACAACTTACAACATCAGATTATAATTCATCTGATTATAATGTTGCAGATTTTGACGCATCTTAAAAATAAAAAATAAAAATTTAAAACATGGCAACATACAATTCAGTACTAACATTAATCCAAACCTTATTACAAACTAATAGTGATATAACAGCGACTGAACATCGACAGGTTGAAGAGGCTATTTTAACTTTTGCTAGAGACCAATGGTTAACTGGAGATATAAAAGAAGTCGATTGCGATAACGCGTATATTGCACAAAATTTCGACAACACTGGAAAAGGAATAGTAGGTGGAGAAAGAGAGGGCTGGGCAATATGCAACGGACAAAATGGAACAAAAAACCGAACAGGTTTGGTTTCTGTAGCTTATGGCTTAACTGCTCCTACACTAAATTCGGCAGCATTTCCAAGCATAGAAAGTGCACTTACACCAGGAGCTCCTAGGTATGGAGGTAATAAAAATGCGATATTGATTTCGCATAAACATGATTCTGTGGTATTTAGCAATTTAGCTGGTAATAAAACTTTAGCTAATAATGCAGGAAATGGCGCGCCACAACTGTCACAAACCGTTCACATGACCACAACCAACGTAAACGCTAATTCTCCAGCAAACGTAACATCTGTAAACGGAATAACAAATACCGTTAATGATGTTTTCATCGAATCATCAACAGTAACCGGTGTCGATAAAAACATGCAACCATACATAGTTACCCTATTTATTCAAAAAATACCAAACCCATAATACCTTCTAAAAATTAGAATATATAATCTAAATATAGATAGGTATGCCAATTACTCTCAAACATATAAACTACTCAGATTCTGACACTATTAAACTTGACAAAGTCAATTATAATTTTGATCAGTTAGTCGCAAATGGAGGAGGACCCTTGGGGCCTCAAGGTGCTATAGGACAGAGTGGACCTCAGGGTACAACCGGACAACAAGGATTTCAAGGACCTATAGGAGACATTGGAAACCAAGGTACTCCAGGTCCTGTTACAGATAATTACTGGTACAAACCACCAACATCAATTATTTTATTACCAACAAGCTCTACTGTTGATTATATAGTTCCAGTCTATACACCGCTAGACCAATTTGCACCTGTTGTAAATATTGGGTATATTGATACAGAGGCCCAGTACGGAACAAAAGAGGCTCTTGTTGGAGGAAAAACCCCATATCAATGGTTAATTAATCGAAAAGCATATTCAAGTTCAAATTTAACACTATTAAATGGTGATTCTCTTGGAAACGGTATTGATTTTAAATTAGAAAAAAGTCTAGGAAAGGACAAATTAACTATAGGTTTTATTAATTATAGTAATTCTACAAAAAGTATTTATAAGGCAGCTATAACATTTTTTAAAGGTACTAACATTTCGTCAGATACCTTAGTAGTTGATGATGGTTCTGCTAAATTTAGAACAAATACAGAAATTAATTCACCTGTTATTGTTCATCGAAGGTTAATTATTCAAGATCCAACAGCAGGTACTAATAAAATTGTTATTTCAGAAGACTCAACGGGTCTTGCTAAATTTAAAAGTGTGCAAGAACTTGGAGGAACTGTTCCATACGGTACTATAGTTTCAATATTACCTTCTGTATTTTTAAATAACAATAATTTTATTAACAGCGAAACTGTTAACCCTGGATCTGGTGTTGTCACTATATCAGTAGGTAAAGGAGTTAACAATTATGATGGATGGTATCTTTGTCACGGCAAGGACTGGACCGACGGTACACCTGCAGGAACATATCCAGTTCCTATGTTAGGAAATTTTAACTATGCTATAGAAGATAATCCATTTTCAACGGATCCATCTAGTCAAGGTGGTAAAACTACTTCAAATTTTAGAACGCATATTACTGGAGGTTCTGATATAGATATGACCGCGACTTCGGCTCCGGGAATGGTTTATAATATTACATCTACTGTTAGTACATCAACAGTTCAGGTAGGTCCTGGTAGCGGATCAATTTATAAAATTAAACAACTACCTCAAATTATTTATTTGGGTAGAAGTGATTTATATTGGTTTGACCCTGGAAGCGGACAAGCGCCTTCAGTACCAGTATCGTGGTTATTAGATGATTCAAACCCAAACCCATCAAAATTAAACCCGGATCCTTACCCATTAGGTACAGTAGGAAATCAACCTGAAGGTGCTTCATATTCTTTTGCATCTGAAGTTGAGACTCCAAATGGATATTACTGGGAGAGAGTGCCAACCCCTGGAGATATTACCGGAGTTCCAACGTGGGCTACAATTACTAGTATATCTTTAGTTCCAGGTCAGGGAGCATATCCAACGAGAATTGCAATAAGTATTAGTGTAAGTTCGCATCCAGCAGCTTCGCAAAATCAATCACCAGTAAACTTAGGTATTAATACAAACCAATCTGGTAATGTTTTTATTGAACCAGCTACTGTACAAATAACACTTGTTAGACAAGACCTTGGAACACAATATTATACATGTTCTACACCAAATACAACAGCTATACAATACAATTTTAATACAGGTTATAATTATCAATTAGTATTTACAGCAGCGGCAGGACAAAAATTTTACAATTCTCAATTTCAAGGTATATTTTCCGGAGTTTCCTATACTGGAGGGATATTTTTTGCGCCACCCTTAGGAGCTGGTGTTATAACTATTTTAAATTGGGCGGTATCAAATAATGATACAACTTTAACCGTAAACCTTAAATTAGATCAAGTCCCACTTACTGGTTATTTAACAACACAGGGATATGCAATAACAGCCGTTACATATCCTACTGCCCCAAGAATTACTACTCCAATTAACGCTATTGCTGAAATTACATCATCAAATGGAACAGGAATAGTTACTAAAAATCTTGCAATTGACAATGGAACCGGAGCTCCTGTTTATTTATGGATTGGAATATATCAATTTTATACAGGAAGCGGAATTAATGCAGCAGTAAATGCAGAAGCTAGCTTTACATATATAGATCCATTTCTAGGATTTCCATCTACTCAAACAATATCGGTTAGTGCACCTGCAACAACAACAAACACTCAATATTATAGTACTAATTCGTATCAATTAGGAGGAGGAGTTTTTAATATCCAATCAGTTACTTCTGCTTTTAAAAGATTTGCAACAAGCGATGGCGGTCATACCGTAAAATTATTTTGGTCTACTTCTAGTTCGCCAACAGCACCAAAAACACAACTTATATATAGCCCATGATAGACTTTAAAAAATACATACCGACAAACCGAAACATTATCCTATTTGGAGCCATAGTAATATTGGTTTTATTACTAATGCAACAATGTGATAGAAATGCAACTCTTAAAGAGGAAGCCACAACTGCTCAAGGGATTGCAACCCGAAATTTTAACAATTATAAAGCGTCACAAGATACTATTAAGTTTGAAAGAAACAAGAATGGTCAATTAGTTGCTATTAAATTGGCTTATGAATTTGATATTAATACTCTAACCGCTGAAAATAAGAGGGTTATTGGTGATTATCAAAGGGCTCTAGGTCTTAATAAAGACCTTAAGGGTGTAAATTCACTCTTAAGAGCCGAAATCAAAATCAAAGATTCTATCATTAATGCCCGAAGTTCAGTTGCAACTACAAGTGATTCAACTGCTACCGTTTCGATTAGTGATGAAAAAAAATGGGATAAATATAATTGGAGAACCTTTAATGGAACTGTTGACCTTTTAAGGGATAAAAAGACAAACACCATTAGTGTTGTTTCAAATAAATTTAACTTTGAGCAAGGAATTGAACTTAAGGCTGCAATTATAAACGAAGAGGGTATTAACAAGTTAAAAATTACATCACCTTCCCCTGGAGTTCTATTTACTAATATTGAAAATATTAACCTGGTTAACGACAAACTGAACCAAAAACATGAAAAAAAGGCAGGTTGGTCTCTTGGAGTTGGAGTTGGTTATGGAATTAACCTCAACAATAATCAAGTAATTAGTATCGGACCATCGATAAATGTAGGACTTATATGGTCTCCAAAGTGGCTTAGGTTTTAAAAAATTATAGAGTAATGGCAAAATCATCAAGATTCGTTAAATTAGACGAAGACGTATTATTAGAATTCATGTATCATGACCAATCAGAACCTGATTTGGTTAAAATTGAGAATGACAATAATGGAAGTCAAATCAAGTATTTAGATACAATTGATGGTGACACTAGTGCTTCGAGGTTTTTAATACATGAACTTGGATCAGATGTTGTAGAATTTACAGTGACAACCTCGAATGGATTTGTTGTTATTAATAGTTTTGCATCTCGCGCCCTATTACTAAAAAATGGAAGTACTTATAAATTTGACCTAAGTGATGGTACTATAAATAACCCAGCAGGATTTAATATTCCTGGTGGTGGAGGTTTTCTATCGGGAACGACATACATTTATACTCCAACAACTAATGGTAAATATGCATACACTTATACCAATTTAGCAGGAGTTGAATTCTCTGGAGGAGAAATCCAAGTATCTGACCGTGCAAGTTCACTATTTTCAGTTCCTTTTGCAGAAACTGGAAATGATATTAGAACCGCACCTGGACAGTCTGGAAGATACTATGCAGTTCCAACAGAAGAAGCAAGCACATGGGCCATTCTACAAAATAACCTTGATTATCTAGATTCAACTGAATGGTTAGGAACCAATTCCAATGATTTACAACCCGTTGCTATTGGAGATGTTGCAGCAGTATGGTATGACACTATAAGATTACACTTAAGAACAGGGTACTCATTTAACGGTAGAGGATACGATGGATTCTTATTCCAAACCAAGGTTAAAAGAAACTCTGGAGTCTATAATTATTTTAATTCAACGGTTTATTTAAATCAGTCAAATTTTGAAATTCAAAACCCAAATCCATTTATATTAGGGGAGTCTTCATATTCTAAGTATATTGAAATCAAAGTACCTTCATTGGTTGATATGTTTTCAGTTGCTACAAATGAAGAATTTAAAGATACATTCTTTGCACCTTCAGGTGTTGATTCAATTCCACCAACCGCAAATTATGAATTTGATTTTAAATTAATTGATAGTGTAGTTACTCTTAGTGGTTATGATTACATTAAATTAGCAGAAGGAAAATCGCTAACCCTAGCCCAAGAGGACGAATACGCTGATATCGTTGTTAATGTCGAACATGCAAATGATGGAGACTATTTTAAAATCTATGGTACTTATAATGGAGACCAAGCCGCTTTTGAAAATTATATAACAGGTAGAATTGCAACATCAGGAGATGACATTACTATATTTTATGAAGTTCAAGTTGCTGAACAGCTGGGTCTTAATTACATTAATACGTTCAATAATACATTTACACAAACTTCAAATTATGATGAGGCAATCGTATTTAGACCCGTTATTTTAAATTCATCAGTATCAAGTAACTTCTTGATAACTGTTAACATGAGAATTTATAACGAAACTGATAATACTCAAATTGTAAAAACCGCTTCTCTAATATATACACAACCTAAAAAGTACGGTAAAAAATTACTAAAACTGGCTCTTAATTCAAATTTTGCTCCAAGTGTAGTTTACAATACCCTACCAAATACAAGCGTTAACCGAGAATTGAATCAATTTGTAAATTCTATTCGACCTAGTGTTGGAGAAACTAAATATGTTCCTGTAGCCCTTGATACTTATAGAATTATGGGTGGAAGTACTCAAGTAACAGTTGATGGAGCCGCGGTAAATGATATAACTTCGATGGATTACAAAAAAGAGGGAGATGGAATTATTACACTTTCAAAAGTTTCTGATAATTACATTAAGTTTAAAGTTGCTCAACCTGACGGAGATTCTATGAAGAGTATTAGTCTTGTAAATGCCGAAGACCTAATACTTATTATTAAAAGTGGAACAATTGAACAACAAATATCGCACGACCCTAGTTTTCCAGGAGTGGACTTAGGAATCGGAGAAGTTTTCTTTAAAGTACCAAAAAGTGTAGCAGTCCGATTTGACCAAAGTGATACGAATCAAACGTCAGACAAATTTTATATTAACATTAAAAACGGAAGTACTGAATCACTATTGTACTACGGAACAGTAAACATCATATAATGATATTAAATAGTAGAAATAATTTATTCAATTTTAAGTTTCCTAGGACTTTTATTCCTAAGGAGGTAGCTGAGAAATATCGAAAGTATTTGAATAGACTTCCAGGTAATTTAATTACTGAACCTATTGATTTTATAAATTACTCAATTCAAGGTGTTGGTCTTCCAGGAATCAGTTTTGACCCAATCGAAACCTCACCAAATGACGGTACAATAACATATCATAGAGGTTCGATTCCAATACAAAATACAATCGATAGACAGTTCAAAGTAACAATGCAACTCCTTGATGGTTATATAAATTATTGGATTATGCAGGACACCCTACTATATTACTATTCGAAGGGGGTTAAAGATCCGTTTATCAACGACATTAAACTTCAGATAATGGACGCAGAAGGAATTCACCTTATGAGCGCTGTTTTTGAAAAACCAATACTTAATTCAATTTCAGACCTTGAGTTAAATATGAGTTCAAATATTGCAGAATTTACGACGTTTGAACTGAACTTTTATTATAATAAATTCGACATAACATTAGAAATAGATAATTAATATGAAAACATTTTTAGATTACATAGCAGAACAGAACATAACTGAAAATGAGTTACAAGTACTGAACGAATCCCTTCAAACTGAATGGACCGAAGAACTTGAAGCGAAAGTTGACGCTGCTCTAGAACAATTTTCAAATACTTATAAAAATCCTGATGGAACCTATAATATCCAAGCGTTCAACGAAGAGATTACTAACGAAGGTGTTTTAGGTAGTATCTTTGGAGGACTTGCAGGTTTTGCTCTTGGTAAAACTATTGGGAAAACTATTGCCAATATCTTGGGAATCCAAAGTGGTATAATGTATGACATGTTAACCTCAAGACTAGTAGGAGCCGCTCTTGGTTCTTCTCTTGGTAGTAGATTATAAATATGAATTTCGTAACAATTGACTTTTCCTTAAATTCTCCAGGTATTTGTATCTTCTCAGATAATAAATATCATTTTATTGGGTATTTAAAACCAAACACAGGCACCAAAGCCGAACAAAAGATTCAAGAGGAACTACACCTACTTGAAGATTGTCAGATTCACGATCAGCCGGATTGGACGAATAACGAGGCCTATTCGAAGAGTGAAATGATTAAAATCCAAAGACACACTCGAACTGCAAATGACATTATTGATATGGTTATTGAAATTACAGGAGAAGACCCTGAAGTTGTTGTTGCGTTTGAGGGCTCCTCTTATGGTTCTTCAGGTGGAACTAATAACATTATTGATATGGCGGCTGGAGCAGCAATCTTAAAGATGGAACTCATGTCGAGGCTTAAAGTCAAGGATATGATGACGATCGCACCTTCGACAATTAAGAAGCATGCTGGAAAGGGTAACATGAAGAAGGATGAACTTTGGGTTAAATTCTTGGATAACGTTTTAAACGATTCAGTGCTTGAAAACTCATCACTGCTTAGATACTGTAAAACCCAAATCGGAGAGGTTAAAAAAGTCCCAAAACCCTTAGATGATTTGGTGGATGCCTACTTTCTGAATCATCTAGCCCGAACTCTATTTTACCCGGAGGCTTAAAGACTTTAGTTATATTCAACATGTAAGTTTTTGTTTCAAGAATCTTAAAAAATATTTTAAGGTGGTAAATTTGTGCCTCCAGGGACAGGTTCCCCTAATAAAAAAGATATATAATCTATATAGAATCTTGAAACAAAAAAGAGAGTTTCTATATAACTATCATAAGTAATTAAAGGGCCCTTAAGACTTATTAAATTTAAAGTTTAACAAAATTAAAGCAATTAAAGACATGCAAGAATTTGACATTTTTAATCTTGGCGTAAATGACGTCGACACACACGAAACACAAGCTTCATCTGGAAGCGATCTTTACAAACCTACCGCAGATGACGGTAAGGATGGAACTTATAAAGCAATGATTCGCTTTGTTCCTAACCCAACAAACCCACGAAACTCTTTAGTAAAAAAATACGTACATTGGCTAACAAACGCTAATGGTGACGGTAAAATGGTAGACTCTCCATCGACAGTTGGAGCTCCATGTCCTATCGCAGACGTATTCTTTAAGTTACGTAAAAGTGACTCAGCAGTTGACCGTAAAATGAGTGATAAACTTAAAAGACGTGAGCAATACTTTGCACTTATTAAAATTATCAAAGACCCACAAAATCCTGAACTAGAAGGACAATACAAAGTCTTCAAATTTGGTTACAAAATCAAAGAGAAAATCGATGAGGAATTAAAACCAGCTTTTGGAGAACCAACTCAAGTATTTGACCTATTTGCAGGTAAAAACTTCGAATTGATTATTACTCGTCAAGGTGATTTCAACAACTACGATAAATCAAAGTTCTCTTCAAAAACATCACCTATTGAGATTGATGGTAAAGCAGCGACTCGTACTCCTGAATCGATGGGTGCTATTAAAACCGAGTTGGAAACGGCTCCAAGTTTAGAGCCATACGAATACAAAGCATGGGACGGAGAAACTCTTGATTTTGTTAATTCTATTCTTAGAAATTACTTAAATCCCGGAAGTTCAATAGATTCAGTTGTTAACAAACCTGCTGCTAAAAAAGCACCAGCGAAATCTGAACCGGTTGCAGAAGCTAATGATTTTGAGTTCCCATCAGATATGGTAGGAAATCCAGACTCTACGAATGTAGACTCTTCAGATGACTTAGATTCATTCTTGAATGACTTAGATATTTAATCTAAGTTACTTTTATAAACTAAAGGGCTAATTAAACTTAGCCCTTTTTTTCTATATAATAGTATGCAGAGTCAAAAAATCACAGAAGATTTAAAGATAAAAATCAGAAGCTTGGTAAAACAAGCAATTGTAAAGGCTCATAATGAGCCCAACAAGCATATGATTAAAGAGATGCCGGGTAGAATTACGATGGCATGTCCCTATTGTGGTGACTCGACGACTGACCATAAAAAGAAGCGTGGAAATCTCTACTGGGACACCTTACAATTCCATTGTTTTAACTGCGGAGTCCACTCAAATGCATACCAATTATTAAAAGACCATCACGTAAAATTCCAAAGTACTGATGATTCTATCCAAGTTATTGACTACATTCAAGAACATAAGATGGAAACAAATGAAATCGAAGTGCTTGAACATGATGTGTTTAAATTAACTTATGATATGGCTCCTACCAGAAAGGAACTTATGGAATGGTTTAAATTTAAAGAGGTCGAACCTGGAGACCCTGCATTTTTCTATCTTAAGAATCGTTTATTAGCCAGCCAAATGCACCGTTTTATGTACTCACCCAAAGATAAAAGAATTGTGGTACTCAATGTAGCTCCAAATGACAAAGTTATCGGTTTTCAAACTCGTTCAATCGACAAGCGTTCTAATTCTCGTTATTTAACTTATGACCTTGAGAAAATATATCAAGAAACTCAACGGGAGATTGTGCTGACTGATGAAGAGCTGATTGGCGTTAAGAAACTGTCAACCCTGTTCGGTGTAATGATAGTTGACTTTGAACGCGATGTTACGATGTTTGAAGGACCTATTGACGCAATGTTTATGCAGAATTCGATTGGATTGGCAACTGCTGGTCGTTCAACTCTAGAATTTGATGAGATACCTACAATACGATATATGTTTGATAATGATACTACCGGTAAAAAGAAGATGATGGAGAAGATCCGAAGAGGCAAACAAATATTTACATGGGAGAAATTCTTTAAAGATACTAAAATTGACCAGGACTGGGAAGAGTATTTGCTAAAATTGAACAAAGATGAAAGAGATAAATATCCTAAACAAATAGGTGATTTAAACGATTTAGTGATTGCGTCATGGCTAACCAAAAATAAATGCTTAGCCCAAATTCAAAAATATTTTACTAACTCCAGGCTAGATGCATATTACCTATGATAAAAATAGATTTTTTAGAAATGGTTGCCCAAGAATTCGAAGAATTTGAAAACGAAAAAAACAAAAGAAAGAATATTAAGATGATGCTTGATTTTAGCACTTCAACATATTCTCACACCGAAAAAGAATTTAAAATGACTAAGCCGCGATTAAAGGCAAAGTTAAAAAGTTCAGTATTTATTAAGGACAAGAACAAAGGAAATTCACTTTTTTAAAAAAGAATTATATGACAGACGTCAAAGACAAAATAACACAGCTCGACGAATACTTAGTTAAACAGCGAGAGGATTGGACCCAAAAAATAAAAGGCCTAACCGAGGAACTTAAGTTAGGTAACAATCTAGAGAGCGTAAGTGCATTCACACTTAGCTATCGACAAATATTGGTTGAACACTTAGCAACCATGGGTAATCGAATCAAAACCCAAAAATCAGTAGTAGATAGAAAATATAAAGATAAATGGATTGAGTACTATAGTTACGACTATAAACTCACCGATAAAATGCGTGAAAAATTCGTCGAAGCAGACATTGCCGATGACACGAATATCCTTGAGTTGCTGATAACTCAGAAAAACTTTTTTGAGGGTTCAATTAAGACACTCGATAATATGGGCTTTGCAATTAAGAATCGCCTCGATATTAGTCGTTTATAAAAAGATCACATGAGATTTGATTTTAACATTAACGGATGATAATCAATTTTTAAGAATTGATGAAGCAACCGAAATTGAGTTAGAGCAGATTAGAATCTCTCTGACCAAAAGAATAGAAAGCTGGAGGTTTCACCCTCTAGTTAAACGTGGAGTTTGGGATGGATACGTATCATATATTAAAGATGATAAATGGATTCCTGCCGGACTTTGGCGTCATGTTATGACAATATGTAAAGAATACCGATACGAACTTAAAATCGAGGATATTAAGAGGCTTATTGACTCCAATATTAATGCAGAACAGTTTGAGGAATGGGCTCTAGAATTTTTTAAAGGTTCACAGTTTACTCCTCGTGATTATCAAATAGAAACTGCATATAACATTCTAAAATTTAGAAAGTGTCTAGCAGAGCTTGCAACTTCAGCAGGTAAGACACTGATTAGCTTTTTGACCGTTGCTTACATGCTTGAAAAGGGACATGCACAACGGATTCTTTTTATTGTACCTAACGTTTCATTGGTAGTTCAGGCACACGAAGATTTCCACGAATATAACGTTAGAAATAGAATTGACCTAAGAATCCAACAAATATTTGCGGGACAAGAGGTTAAAAAGAACAAAAACATAATTATTGGAACCTATCAATCATTGATTAAAAAGGATGCCGCCTATTTTGCAGAATTTGACGCAGTTATTGTCGATGAAACTCACAAGGCAAAAGGAGCCAGTATTAAAGAAATCCTTGGTAAATGTGTAAATGCAAAGTACAGATTTGGACTTTCAGGTACAATTCCAAAGGATGGTACACTTGACAAATTAACCCTAATGAGTCAGACTGGCCCGGTTATTAGTGAAGTTAAGGCAAGTTTCTTACAAGAGCAGGGACATATTGCTCAATGTGTTGTTAAGGTTATTGAAATGAACTATGCAACTCCAAAACAGCGAACAGCTTTCATGGAATTGGCCCAAAACCGATATGAAAATAAAGATGTGTTCTCATTGGAGCAAAACTTTGTAATCACTAGTGAGGCACGACTTAATTTTATATCAAACGTAATTGCAAGAGTACCCAGAAATTCATTAGTGCTTTTCCATCGAATTGAACATGGACAGAGACTATATGAGAAGTTAAGACAAGAAAGTAACAAGAGGGTATTTTATGTTGATGGTGGAACTGATTCAGATATTAGAGAGGAATATAAAAAGAAGATGGAGGCTGGAGATGAAATTGTAATTGTTGCAAGTTTCGGAACCTTCTCAACTGGTATCTCTATTAAAAAAATTCACAACATATTTTTTACTGAATCATTCAAATCAGAGGTAATTATTAGACAATCGATTGGACGTGGTCTAAGGCAACATGCATCAAAAGACAAGGTATTAATTGTTGATTTTGTCGATGATATTAGAACCTTAGAGTGGGATAATTATTTGTACAAACACGGAAAGGTACGCCAATCTATTTATAAACAAGAGAAATTTGAATACACTGTAAAGAAAGTGGATTTTGATGGGGATATATAAACATATTAACGTAATAAAAAAACATATTAAAAAATGGCACAAGTAAATAAAATTTCTTCATTTAAGAGTTTTACTGAAGTTAAGAATCAGGAAGCTACATTGAAACTAAGAGAAACAAACAATGCAAAAAGACAGGAAACTGTTGGTAAAATTGGAGCAATCCTTGACGAAATGGGTTTAACTTCTCTATCTGAATTGGATGAAGTTAAAAAACAGGCACTAATCAACAAAATGTTTGGAAATGTTTCAGAAGATGAAGCAGAAGATATTGAAGATGAAATTAATAAATTAGGAGAACCTAAAAAACTAGAAGAGAGAAATGCATTCTTAGGAGCTAGAGCAAAGGCTATTGAAGAGGACAAAACTGAATTTGAGTTTAACGGTAAAACCTACAAAGTAAAAGTAAACGAAGGTAATGCTTTCGGAGACGCTGTTAGAAAAGCTAAAGAGGCTGGAGAGAAAGAATTTGAATTCGATGGTAAAACTTACAAAGTTGAGGAAGGTAATGCCTTTGGAGACGCTGTTAGAAAAGCAAAAGAGGATGGAGAAGAGGAATTTGAATTTGACGGTAAAACTTTTAAAGTTGAAGAGGCTTTAAATGCCATAAATGAAGGTCGAGTTAAAGCGGCTACCCTACTACAAGAATTAATTGACGGAAATACTTCTAGAGCAGAAGGTATTAAAATGTCAAAAGACTTAGCTGAACATTATTTATATTGGTTAAGAACTTCTCCTTATGGCAAGAAAAATGCTGACCTACCTCTTTACATGTTAATCAAAGCAAGTTTTGTTTGGGGAATTGAAAGACAATTAGACCCTAAATTAAAAGTAGAACTTGAAGCCCTAAAAGGTAGTATTAAAGAATCAGTAGATTTTATTAATGAGGCTCGTACAATTGCTAAAATTCAATATGACTGGTCTAAACTGACAACTACAATGGCTGCAACTGCACAAAATTAGAAAACTGCCGAAGGTCCTGCTAAAGAAATGTTACTTGGAAAATTAAAAGAGATGACAGCTCAAAAGAAAGGATTAGAAACTGAATTGGATGCTGCTATCGCTGATAAAGACAAAGACATCGAATTGGTAGTTTCTGAAGCATTCTTTAGATTACCAAAAGATGTTATTGGAAATGAGTTATATATGGCAACCCAAAATTTAGCTAACCTATATGGTTCAATTTTAGCTGGAAATGATGTTGATGCTGGTGTTATTGATACAGTTATTAAAGCACTTACCACTGTTAAAAAATCTGTTAAGAAATTTAATAACAAAGAAGAGGTTTTAGGAACTGTTTACGAAGGAGAAGTTAATGAAGCCGATATGACTAAATTCTACGATGGTTTTAAAGTTCTTGACGACAAAACCGGAAAGATGACTAAATTTCATTATGTCAAAGGTAGAAAAAATACAGATGTAGAAAACGAAGCTATTGCCAAGTTAATGAAGGCAACTGGATCATCGAGAGCAAATTTTGGAGTTCATGGATTTGTTAAAAAGGGTGAATGGAATATGGATAAAACTCCAGTATTTGAATCTACAGTTAATGAAGCTGACTCTGTAAAATCAGAAGCAATATCTAGACTTGCAGATTTTTTCCGTATAAGTCCTTACGCTCTTTCAAAATTTAATTTTGATGGAAACGATAATATTAAAGAACTTACCAAAGTTTTAAACTCTACGTCAGATGAAGGTACTAAACTTTATTACGACACATGCATTAAATTAGCCAAAAAAGATTTAGGAATTAATGAATCTACAGTTAATGAAGCTGAAAAATTCAAAAGTACTCAAGATTTTGAAGAGTTCTTAGAGGAAATCGATGGTATGCCAGAGGTTAGAATCAAAAGAATCATGGGTAAAGATTACATCGATACTCCAGGAGGTTTTAGAGATGAAGCAGATGATTACGATAATGACATAGTAGAGTATACTCTTTCTAACATGGGTCGTAAAGATTTTGAAGCACTTAAAGCATGGTGGGAAAACAATGTTCAAGAATCTTTAACTGAAGGAATGATTAGCCCTAAAATGGCAAATAGTTTTAAAATTGGAAACAAAATTAAAACTCAAAAAGATACTTACACAATAACTGGATTCGGTTCAAAGACTGGGGCAACCAGAGATTTTGAAGCTGAAAATGAAAACGGAGAACAATTTAACTTGAGAGTTTCATTAAAAGGCGCTACTGGAATTCAAGTTGCTGTTGGAGCTAGAAATTTAAACTTTCCAGAACAACAGGAAATGTTAGAGTCAGTAGTTACTGAAGCAGCCGCTAAACAATTCGATGTTGACTTCACGTCGATGGTTAGAAATATTAAATCAGGATATGGTTGGATCGATCCAGAATACGTTGCAGATACTTGGGAAAATTCAAGTGACTCTATCGATTTTGAATTAGTTAAAGGAGAAATCTACAAAAGATTAATAGCAGCTGGTTTATTAGCCTACGCTGATGATGAGGACGAAGAAGTAGCAGGAAAATATGTTAAATCATTAAAAGAACTTGGAATTAAAGAATCTTTTGTTAATGAAGCAGTTTCAAACCCAAGTGAATTAACTAGCTTTATTAATAAGAATGAAAGTCATTTTGCAGCATTTTTAAAACCTAAAAAAATAAACACTTCAGTTGAAGGTAATAAAGCAATTATCAAACCTGCATCTGGTAGTTTTACTATAACTGTTGATTTTGACAAATCAACTATAGATAGCACAGGAAAACCAAAAAACCCAGAATCAACTTCATACGTTGAAATAATAGAGTACATCAAAGGAAACACTAAATTTAAAGTTCTTAATGAGTCTGCAGAAGTAAATGAAGCTGAAGTTAAATCTGACGATGAATTTAAAGAATATGCAATGACTGTCTTGAAAAAAGCATTTGGAGATGACTTTGATGAGGCTAAAGCTACCGAAGTAGTTGATGGAATTCTTAAAAAATGTGGAGATGATTATGGTGCATGTGTTGGAATGTTAACAAGTTCATTAGGAGAATCAGTAGTTACTGAAGCATTTGATGCAAACTACTGGGAAGATTACCAAGAAGGTGCTCAAAAAACAAAAAACCCAACTGCTATGGTAATCATGCAAGACGTACAAGCTGCAGTTGAAGAGTGGAATGATAATAATGAAAACGGAGTTGAAAATGAAGTAACTCCGGCTGGAGAAAAGAAAGTCCTGAAACTTGCAAAAGAATTTGTTAAAGCAAAAGGATATATCTCATTCGATATTATTGATGCAATGATCGCTCAGGAATCTTAAAAATAATCTAAATAAATAATACCTGATGTTTTACCATGTCAGGTATTTTTATTATATTTACACTATGAAACATATTAACCTATTTGAAGAGTTTTTAAATGAGTCTGACTATGCAGAGGCCAAAGCTGACCTTTCATTAAAGGCATCTGATTTACTCCAAAAAAGAAAGGAACTTAGAAATAAAGTTAATGACCTAAACCAAAATGCGGATGACCCAAAGTCTGCAATTCAAGCCCAAATAGCAACCCTTAAAATGGCAGCCCTTGACCTTGATAATCAAAAAAATAGAATCAACGCAAACATACTTGATTTAAGCAGAAAATTAGAAAGTTTATAACAATGAAACACATCCAATTATTCGAACAATTTATTAATGAGGCAAAGGTTGACTACGCTAAATATGTAAAAGACACATCTAAAAAAATATTTGCAAGAGGTGGTAACGGTCAAAATGTACTTGATTACCTGGTAGACCTTGGAAAATATATTAATAGTACGATTGACCCAAAGGCAGACCAATGGTATGGTCCACAAACACCTTCACTATTTCAAGAATTGGTTAATGGTATGGGAATTGATGATATCGAGCATAATAATGTTTCAGGTAAGAAAAGTAGTAAAAAACCAGAAGCATTCAGAGGTGCAAGCGATTTAATTGCTGTTACAAATGACGCAATTAACCGTGCAAAATCCAACGGAGGAAACGATGCTGGATGGGGTAAAGCCGCTTTAGAACTTGCTGGACACCTTCAAGCATATAAAGTAGGTGCTGGTAATCCAGGTCCTGGAGAAGACGGATTCTATACTGCTCCAACCTTAAGTACATTCACAAGATTGGTTGATGATATTGCCATGGAAAATATCAAAAAGAATAGAGTAACACAATAATAAAACTATGAAAACAAGAATCCTTAATTTTAACCGTTTCATAACTGAAAAGTATGAAGTTAAATTGAATGAGCAGTTATTATTAGAAGGTGGAGCAGCTGGACATATGTCCCATCCATTCGATAATAATGACCTAACATTTGGAGACTTTAAGAATATGATTATTGGTGGACTTCAAGGAGAATTAAACTTCGAAGAGGAGCCTACTGAAAAAACCGATGGTCAAAACGTATTTGCAACAATTCAAAATGGCGAGGTTAAATTTGCCAGAAATAAAACTGAGTTGCAAAACCCTATGAGTCTTAAGGATTTTCAAAATAAATTTGAGGGACATGCAAGTAAACTGGTACAAGATACTTTTCAATTTGCAGCCGCTGATTTAGCAACCCTGCTTATAAAGTTACCCGCTAAAACACAAGAGGAAGTGTTCCAGAATGGGCTGAACTTCATGAACATGGAGTTGATATATTCTGCTAACCCTAATGTAATTCACTATGATGTTGATGTAATTCAATTCCATGGTATTAAGAAGACTGATGGGGCTGGAAATATAGTTGGAGATGACAATAGTGCGGCAAAAAGTGTTAGTGGAGTACTTAAATCCTTAAATGCTAATGTCGGAAAAACATTTACAATTATCCCTCCTCAAGTTATTAAACTACAAAAAGACATAAACTTTGAAGAGAATCAGACCAAATTCTTAGGAAAACTTGAAGCTCTTAAAAATCGTTATAATTTAACCGATGCTGATGCTGTTGCTCGCTACCATGAAATGTGGTGGAGAGAACAAATTGAAACTATATTCGGTGACCTACCACAAAATATCAAAGAGGGTCTATTATTAAGATGGGCATATGACGATAAGAAAACCCTAAACCTTCGTTCATTGGACAAAGAATTAACTCCAGCTCAAGCTGAAGCAGTTAAGAAATTTGACAAAGAGGATGTTAAAAAGAAATTCAAAGAAAATATTCGACCATTTGAAGACCTTTTCTTAGAATTAGGAAGTGTTATCTTAAAGAATGCTAGTAACTTTGTTGCTGCTTCACCAGACAAAGAAATGCAAAGGTTACATAATGAAATCCGAACCGAAGCCGATAAGATTAAACTTAATGGAGATGTAACTCAAATTGAGAAAGTTGCAAAAGAACTTGACCGACTTGAAAGAATTGGAGGAATCCAATCTATTATACCGACTGAAGGTATTGTATTTTCATACAAAGGACACATGTACAAATTAACAGGAACATTCGCTGCTATTAATCAGTTGATGGGAATTATAAAATACGGAAGATAAAATGAAACACTTTAAACTATACGAGGAATTCGTAAATGAGTCTATAATTAACGAAGGCATAAGTATGCCAAAAGGATATAATCCATCTAAAGATGTTAAAGATGGTCCTGAAATTTGCAAATCTATAATAGAAATAGTTAATAAATATGCAAAACTAAATCCTATGAAATTCAAAAAATTGATTAAGAAATCTACTGAAGACTATCCGTACATTGAACACACTGCAACAGAAGCATCTATCATTGATTTTTATATAATCTTAGCTGATTATGTTGTATTAGAAACAGATACTTCTAAAGAGGATAAATTAAAAATGGAAAAAGAAATAACAGACTTAATCAATAAAAAAACTGGGATAAACTTTTATTAAAACAATATATAATATGAAACACATTAAACTATTTGAAGAGCATATAAACGAGGCTATCGATAAACCATCATTAGATTCTCAAACAGGATTAATTTATTATTTTGATATACCATTCACATCTGAAGATATTGAGGAAATATTAAGTTCTTCTAAAACTGTGTTGAACGCAAAATTTACACCTAATAAACAATTTGAAATTCAACCAATGATTTTTATCAAAGATAAAGTTAATGGTGGAGAACACACTTTTAGTGTTTCACAAATTGGTATATTAGGTTCATTTTACGAAAAGAATAAAAACAACACAGCATCCCGAAAAGATTTTACCAATTAAAAAACAAAGAGATGGCATTACAAAAATTAAGAGAGTACTTTAACGAAACCAATAGAGAAACCTTTATTGATATGTTAAAAAATAGAGTGTTAGTGACTGAGAAAGTTGCAGCACCTACATTTCTTGTTAAAAGAAATCTTGATGGGTTTGAATATTTTAAATCTTCAAATTCAGACAAATTAAATCTAGTTGACCGAACTGTTATCTCCCTATATGAGATTGCAATCAACTACATGCAAAGTTTGCCAAGCTCTACTAAAAACCAAATGCCACTTGATTGGAGATTTGGTTTTGAATACCTACCAGAAGTTAATGTATCTAAAATTAAATACGGAAAGACCCCAAAAAATAACCTAATCCTAACACATATTCAACAATTAGGAGAAGCAGACAGGGTTAAGAAAACCATAAATGATCCGGTAATCCTAAATAAATGGGCAAAAATTCTGGATGTTCAACAACCAAGCGTAATTTTTGATGGCTATTTATCTCAATTACAGAGAGATGAACTTCTTGAATTACTTGGAATGAGCGATAGAGAATTTAGCGAATCATTTGATTATTTAGAGGAAACAAAAGACAAGCTTAGTTTTACCAGTAAAATAGTTAAACTTTTTAATTCAAGCGCGTTTGAAACTGCCTTAAATTCAGATATTGATGATGAATTTGATGGATTGGTTGTTAATTTTATTGACGAAAAATCGATGAAGTCTTTTAAATTAGAGGATTTTACCAGAAAAACTGGAATGGATAACTCTTCAAGCCACATGTACCAAATTGCAGTGACTGACTTTTTAGAATTTGCAACTCAATTTAATATCGACGAAATCCAACTCGAAGACGAGAGAGCAGACTACAGATATCTTGAAATAATGTCGATAATGTTTAATGAATATGTTGACAAGAATTCCTCAAAATATATTGGAGTTAATTTTGAAAGCGCTGAATTTTCATCAGCACAATCTTTTAAATTAAATACAAAATACATTCTTGACGAAAAGACCCTAAAATATACATCAAACGATATTTTAGCAGAGTTACTAAAAATGGTTTTAAGTTCTTTTAGAAAGAAGAGAACCAAAACAAGCGACCTAATCGACGAGGACACTATGAATCGTATGAATGAAATTATCGAAAAAATCAATCAGAAAATATTTGTTGAAAGTACTGACGAGAATGCAATATATGATTACCAAAATTTTATGTTGCGCGACAGGATTAAAACTTCAGTCAACCTAAATGAGGCACTTAAACTGACTCATGTTGAACAAGGAAAACAGCCAGTAAATATGTTTGTTGGAAGATTTCAGCCCTTTACATTAGGACATGCTAAAGTTTTAGAGACTATTCATAAAGAAAATGGCTATCCAGTAGTTGTATTTCTAGTTAAAGCAAAAACCAAAAAGAAGGGTGATGAATTTAGCAGACCATACGATGAGAAGACCCAAATTGAAATGTTTAAAAACGTTCAAAAACAATACACATTCCTTAAAGAGATATATGTAATTCCAACTGGAGGTATAGATATTATGTTTAATGAAATGAGACCTAAATATGAACCAGTACTTTGGGGAACGGGAAGCGACAGAATGACAAGTTATGGTTATCAAGTAAACAATGATGCATATAGAGACCAATTAAATTGTAGAGCTGATTTTGGACTTTTTGAAATTCCAAGAAATGATGATGATATTTCGGCTACTGCAGTTAGAAATGCGCTATTAGCAGGTGATGAAAAACAATTTCAGAATTTAACACCAAAGGCAGTTCATGGAATGTATAATGAACTTAAATCTAAAATTGAAGATTCAATGGGAGTAGTTGCTGAAGGATTTACCAATGAAATTATGACATTCGAACAATTTATTAACAAAGATATATAAAACATAAATAAATATAAAAATCCTATGAATTTTAATGAATTCCTAAATGAAGGTAGTACCTCAACTTATGGTGGACCTGCTGGACTTACTAAAGATGAGACATTTAAAATTGCTCAAAAATTTGCAGATGCTGCCGCTAGCGTTGACCCTGAAAAAGGAAAATGGGGTGTAAACAAAAGAACCTTAGAAGAGGATGGGTTTGACCTGGACTACAATGACGTGGAATTCGACGGTGGTTCATATAACATTTACAAAAATGGTAATGTCGTAAATATGGCTCTTCGTGAAAATCCAGTTTTAGGTAAAATAGGAGATGATATTAAAACTATTGCAAAAGGTTTTAAAAAGATGATGGCAAATGAATCTGCTACAAACGAGGCTAATTTAGTTTTGGGTTTATCAACTAACAATTATCCAGCCGGAACAATCGCAAGATATCGTATAGAATCTAGTGTTATTAACCTAAGAAAAGTTGCTGATTTATCAAAAGATTCATGGAGTAAATATTCAAGAGCATTTGCTGATAGTGAAATTGGTTTTGAAAAATCAAGCGATAGAAAAGAGGCATTAGACGCTATTCAAAAATCATTTGACAATGGACAGAATGATATCAGAGAGTTTGGTATAAATGAATCAGCAGTTACTGAAAATGAGCATCTTGATATATCAAAATGGAAGATAGGAGATACTGTTGAATTTTCTAATGGTGAAATTTGGAAAGTAGCAAAGCCAGGATATAAAAAATCAAATGACTCGATTTTTCTAGCTCCATTTAATGATGTTGCAAAAAAAGGACATATTTCATTACCAATTGAATTTACAGCAGATCAATTAACAAATACAGTAACAGAATCAGTAGTTAACGAAAGAAACATCACAATCAAAAGACAATATACTGAAAAAAATCCTGCAATTACTGTAGGTAAAGCTGCTAAAATTCGTAATAGAATGTTAGAGGCTATTAAAGATGGTAAAATTTCTCAAGAGGAATTTAACACAATTCTTGGAGAAATGACCACAGATTCTAAAAGATGGTTGAGAAGAAACGCTCAGTGTTTTAATGTATCTGAAGATGGAATTAGTTTATCAAAGACAGGTTCTAGAATCCTTAAAAATGTAATGGTTTCAGAAGCAACTACAAAGGCCCCAAAGATTTGGGTTCCTGGAGGATTTGACAAAGAAATTGCAAAATACCCAAACCAAAAAATTACCCGAAAAATCGTATTAGATGCGGCACTTAAATGGGATGTAAATCCAGAAGATGCTATCAAATACGTCGAATTTGCTTGGGTTATTGACTTAGACGAAAACAAAAATAACAACGATATGAAAACAAAATTTATCTACGAATCTTTCGCAGAATTTGTTGAAAACAAATTAAACGAAGGTACCTTAAATGAAGCATTTAAAAGTGCTAAATTAGCTAACCTTTTCTCAGTGGGAAGTGCTAGTACTAAAGACTTAGCAGGAGCTTTTTATAATTTCTCAAAATTAGCACTTGATAAAATCGAGGATTATGACATTATTGAAATGGACCCTCAAACTGCACGTAAAGAAAAAAGAGCAAACGCTATTTATTTTTACGTAGTAACTAACCAAAAAGTAAATCCATACGCTGAAACTAGTAACCCATCTACATGGAATAATGGACTTATTCAGTCAAATACCCTATTAGCAATAACCAACGGTCAAAACGAATGGTATTCAACTGCATATAATAGATATGGAAAAACTAGTACTGAAACTTTAAAAGTTGCTAGTTCAAGAGAAGCTGCCGCAGGATTTGATAAAAGAGACTCTAAAAGATACGATGGTTCTGGAATTACTTCTGTTACAAAAGTAGCTGAATTAGCTGATATTGCTTATGTTATTGACTTAGACGTTCTTAAAGCCCGTTATTCTACGCAATCATTATTATTTAAAAGATCTGAAGATAAACGTGGAGCTACTGCTTTTGTAGATGATAAAGAATTTAAAGCAGCAAACAAAGCACGTTATAACGAAATCTTAGCGCAAAAAGCAGCTGCAATGCCAATAGACTCAGTTGTATTAGGAGCTATTGATACTCTTGCTACACAAATTAAAGATGCTTTAGCTAAATCTGAGAAAGGAAGATACGGAGAACTTATTATTGGATTAGACACTAGAGGTAGAGAAATCAAAATGAGTGATGCTTCTAACTTAATGAGAAATATCTTAGACGAGTACAATAGATACGTTGGATATGTTGCTGAATCTGAAAAAGAAGTTGCAACTGGATATAGTGGTAAATTCTACGAAGGTAGACTAAAAGAAAGTGCTAAAACAATTACAGACTACGTTAAGAAAGTAGACGCTAAAAATTACGCTTGGTAAAATGAAACACATAAAAACCTTTGAGAACTTCTTAAATGAAGGGTCTAAAGAAACATGGATAGTTTTTCTTCCTATTGAAAAGGGTGACATCATTGATATCGATAGCTCTCTATTTGGCGTTTTTAACGATGAAGAATATGACCGAATAGCACCTTTTGACAAAGTCGACAACTACTCAACTTCTGCATCTTTTTCAGATATGAAAACAGCTCAAGAATATGCAGAACTTGTAAGAGCATCCAAAGGAAACATGAAGTCTGCTGATTACAAAAAAGTAATAGATTTTGAAAAGAAAAACAAAATAGCACAATGAAACACATACCTACATTCGAAAGTTTTGTTAATGAATCCCTAAATGAAGGTTGGGGAATGGATGACATTGTAAAAATCCATTTTGAAACTGACCCTGATAAACAACAAGAACTTAAAAGAGCCTATGGTAAAAAAACTGGTGCAATGTCACGTACCAGTCAAATCGAGTCTGCTGATTATGCACTGGCTAAATATAGAAGACAAATTGGATATGACAATGGTAAGTCAGGTAGTGCAGGTTTAACTGACGTATTTATTCCAAGTTCATCAATGGCCGCATTTTCTACTGTAGGTAATGGACCTCATTCTAAGCCTAGAAAATGGAACCAAAAGGAATACGATAAATGGATTAAAGATATGGCTGGAGACGGTGGAGCAAACCATGCATATGATATGGCGCAAAATGCCAAGTTTGAACCAGGTCTTATTGATTGGGTTAAGAGAAATGTAGCGTACGGCGAAAAACCATTAGATAGAATTCAATGGGACATCGAGGCCTATTCATAATAAATAATAAGATATACAATATGAAACACATTAAACTATACGAGGAATTCGTAAATGAAAAAGTATACAGAATGACTGGACCCTATGCCTCTAAAGGTATTGTCGGTAAAGTTATGCAGGCATTTAAAAAAGAAATTGAAAGAGTCACTTTTGAAGGGGATGTTAAAGATACTTTAGAGCAGGTTAATGGCGCTTGGGGAGATTTTGGAAAAGATGCGCAAAAAATGATTCTAGCTGAAGTTGAAAAGGCGGTAAGAGACATGGACCAAGTTGTCTATGTTCATGTTCAAGGATTAAACAAAACATGGGAGCCAGACACTGTTAATGGATTAAATAGAGACGGTGGACCATTACATATTAGAATTGCTGGAGATTTTGTAATTAATGTTGGTTTTATGGATGATGTCGATGGTAGCAAATTTAAGAATAAATTAGGTGGTATGTTAAATACCGCAATTGCAGGTGGAGAAGACATTTATGGTGCTTTCGATGCTGAAATTGGAGAAAATAATGTTGAAATCAGAGGTTCTGAGATTATGCAAATAGACGAAAAATAATATGCCAAGTACAAGTAAAGCTCAACAGCAACTTATGGGTATGGCCTACGCTCTTAAAAAAGGAGATATGGACCCTAAAGATGCTAGCCAAGAGGTTAAAGACCTAGCAGATTCTATGACACTTAAACAGTTGAAAGATTTTGCAAGCACAAAACATGAAGGATTACCTGACCGTGTTGCAGAGGCTGAAGACCATGAAGTTGGAATGGCAATGAGTCAACTTAATGCAATTTCAAAATCAGTTGGTGAACTACTTCAAAAAATTGGAAGAGAAGAGAAGGACCTTCCGGGATGGATTCAAGACCACATTTCACAGTCCTATAATTTTATTAAACAGGCAAACGACGGTTATCATGAACTTGAAGAGATGGTTTCTCCTGATAGCATTGGAGGAATGGGAGCTACCGCTCTACCTTCACCCACATCAGTAGGTTCTGGAGATATTCCAAAGGGTTCTAGAGATGCAAAAGAGGAAGAGGAAGAGGAAAAGAAGAGACGTAAAGAGTTCTTAAAGAAGTTTAAAACATTTGAAGAATTTCTTAATGAAGACACTGAAGATGCAATCGAAGTGTTTGCAAAAGATGAACAAGAAGATGGATTTAATGCTAAAATTGTTTTAGCTAAATTTGATGGAACATCGATAAATGCCCAATCAACTGATAAAAAATGGCCAGACGGAACTCCAGTAACTAAATACTTTTCTAGAGGAGGATTTAAAAAATATGCAATTAAAGGAGAGTACCCCGTTATAGATTCTTCTAGAGGATGGTGGTATTATCTAATTGGTAGAAATTGGTTTGCTGTTAATAAAAATGAATATCAAACTCCACCATTTGAATATTAATAAAGAATTGAAACAATATTTAAAACCTCAGTATAATTACTGAGGTTTTTTTAATTTAACAATGATGCAATACTTTTTTAAACCGGAAAATTTTGAAAGATGGTCAGGACTGGCTACCGAAAAGATAAACGTGACAATTGAATCATGTACTACACTGAGGCACATAGAATCTGCCAAAAGAATGATTGATACATTTATAATGATTACCGCTCTAGAGGACAATATTGAAACAGAGGAGCTAGAATGGATTGTAAATCTATATTGGTTAAAAATATTTTTAAAAAAACAAACTCTTTTTGAAACAAAATTAAAACAATAAGTATAAATTACGAACTTAAAAATAAATTAAAATGGAATTCTTAGACGCATTAAGACAAGAAGACATGGTAACTGAAAATGGAATGGCGACAAATTCGACATCGTTGAATGCTTGCGTTGACCTTTTCTTTAACATTGGAGCAATGAGAGGACAAGACAAACAACGTTTGATTGCAACCTTCTCTAAAGCGTTCAATGAAGATCCGAAGCGTGCTATGAAACTTCTTTTTTGGGCTAGAGATGTTCGAGGTGGAGCTGGAGAACGTCAAGTTTTCAAGGACATTTTAGTTTATTTGGCAGAAAACCATGACTTGGTTCTTAGACTTAATTTAAAACTAATCCCAGAGTACGGACGTTGGGATGATTTATTAGTCTTAACGGGAACATATCTTGAAAAGCAAGCATTCACTTTAATTTCAAATGCAATAATCAACGAAAACGGCTTATGTGCAAAATGGATGCCACGTAAAGGACCAATCGCTGAAAAGTTACGTAAATTTACTGGAATGTCTCCAAAACAATACAGAAAATCTCTTGTAGGTTTAACAAACGTAGTTGAAACTAAGATGTGTGCTGGAGACTGGAATTCTATCGACTTCGGTAAATTACCATCTGTCGCTTCAGCAAGATACCAAAAAGCATTTGGTAAAAACGCATACGAAAGTTATTCAGCCTATATTGCTTCTCTTGTAAAAGGTGAGGCTAAAATTAATGCAGGTGCAGTTTACCCATACGACGTGACTAAGTCTCTAAACTATGGAAACTCAAGCGTAGCAAACGAACAATGGAAAGCTCTTCCAAACTATATGGAAGGCGCAAACGATATGATTTTACCAGTGGTTGATGTCTCAGGTTCTATGTCTTGCCCAGCAGGCGGTAGTAAATCTGTAACATGTATGGATGTTGCAATCTCTTTAGGTCTTTATATTTCTGAAAGAAATGTGGGTCCTTTCAAAGATGCATTCATTACTTTCTCAAGTAAACCACAGTTACAAGTATTAAGTGGCTCATTGAGTGATCGCTACACACAGATGTCAAACTCCGATTGGGGAATGTCAACGGATCTTGAGGCGACCTTCAAATTGATTTTAGATCAGGCCACTAAGCATAAACTATCGCAAGATAAAATGCCAAATAAAATCCTAATCCTATCGGATATGGAATTTAATGCCGCAGTTTCTTCTGGTGGTTACAGTACTAGATTTAAAGGTGGAAAATGGAATCCAGCTGCTCAGCAAATGATTGAGCAAATGTATGCCGATGCAGGTTACAAAGTACCTCAAATTGTTTACTGGAATATTCAATCCCGAAATGGAGGAGTACCGGTTGCATTTGATACTCAAGGAACTGCACTGGTTTCAGGATTCTCTCCAGCAATTATGACTAGTTTACTTGGAGGAGACATTGAATCTCCACAGCAAATCATGGATAAAACAATTTTGAGTGAGAGATACGCTCCAGTTGTTTAAAGATATATAAAGAAAATTGGTTCCTTACAGCAATCCATACAAGCAATTTATAAAGTAAGCAAACATTGGAACCAGGTGGATCGGTACAGCAAAAAGTACACACAGCTATGATAGCCAACGTATTACAGAGATAGTATCAAGTATAACAGGCAAATGGAAGTCTAACCAGGATAAAAAATGGACAAACGTCATACCACCCCAATAGGTGATAAGTAGGATGGGTCGAAGTTTAGTAGACGCTCGCGAAAATCAAAGCCGAAGACGTTAAACAGGGTTATTCCGCCGGGAAGAAAATCACGAACAACGATCCCGTAATAATTTAATCCTGACAAAATTGTTAATAACTTTTTTAGTCAGGATTTTTTTATGTCGTTTTTAGTATTATATTTACATATCAAATTAAAGTACATAAAAAACAAAACCAATATATAACATATAATACTTAAACACAAACTATGAATATTCTAGACGAAGCAAGCGGAATAGTTAATAACCGCTCAGAAGAAGCAGACAGACAATATGGTCCTTTCTCAGAAGGTATGGACAGAGCTGCAATGATTTTTAATGGTATGACCGGACTTAATGTTACTGGTCGCGAAATGTTTATGGCACTAGTTGCACTTAAATTCAGTAGAGAGTCTTACAATCACAAGCGTGATAATTTATTAGATGCAGTTGCATATATCCAAGGATTAGACAACTACATTAACGAAAAGCAAAACAATGGTTAATATTTACACAGTTTTAGATTCATTAAAGGGTAAGAAGATTGCAATCGATGATGTTGTAACTACTTATAGTTCAAAGAAGGCCAGCCATAAAAGTGCATGGGCTTTCTTATTAGCTAATCAATTAAGGTCCCTAGGACTGGATGCTGAAGTACTTACAAAGTCAGAAGATATTCACCAATATGATGTTTGGTTAGTAGCACTTCCAATGGAATTCCAAGGGTCTTATAACCTATTTGGTGGAGCCACTGACGAACCAGCAGAAAGGATTAAAAGATTTTTAGATTTTGGTGGAACAATATATTGTTTGAATCGAGAAATGCCAGATGTTGGAGCATTCGCACAAAGTCGAATGAAATCATGTTCACCTCTATGGGCATCTCTTAATGTTGAAGCACTTACAAAGAGGAGTAAAGAAACCGAAACAATTGAATTAAAATTGGCTTCCGGAACTTTTGTCCTAGGTGATTCCCATTCAGTTTCAGTATACCAACCGGGCGCAAATATTAGCCGAAATGATGGTAAAACCCTATTTGGAGTTATGAAAGAAGGAATGGCATCTTATATTCCTGAAGGAACTGACCACCTAATCACATACTTTGGAAACATCGATGTTCGTCATCACTTATGTCGACAAGAAAAACCTGTCGATGCGGTTAAAGCACTTGTAAAAAATTACTTTGAACACTTACAATCACTAGGAATTCAAAAGAATACGGTTGTAAAATTGCTACCTATCGAATTTGAAGGTCGCAGAATTCCTAAAACTGGGTACTACAAAGGAACTCCATTTATCGGTACTCAACGGGAACGGACTCAATTAATGGAAATATTTAATGAAGAGGTTGACAAACTCTCGGCAATATATAATATGAACGTAATCGAATGGCCGATTCACTGGTATTCAGCAGACCCTCAATACTTTGCCGATACTTACATGGAAAAGCCAGGTTCAGTTCACCTATCTAGAGAGTTTTACCAATATGATTTCGAGACGTCCGAAAAAAATGTTGCCCTAAAGAAGACTATCAATACTCTTTTTTGAAACTTTTTAAATAAACCAAGTATAAAAATTATAAATTAAATTTTAAGAAAAATGAACAAAATTAAAGTAGGAATTATTGGAACTGGAAATTGTGCCAAATCATTAGTTGAAGGTGTACAATATTACACAGAGAACCCAAATGATATTACTGGGATGATGAAATCCGACATCGGAGGTTACAAAGCAGAAAACATCGAGTTTGTATGTGGATTCGAAATTGATGAACGTAAAGTTAATCAAACATTAGGATACGCACTTAAACAAAGACCAAACTCTGCATGGGACATTGTTGATGTTATTCACTCTGAAGCGCCAGTTTACGAGGCTCCAGTAATTGATGGTTATGCAGCGCTTATGGATAACTATCCAGAACAAAATCGCTTCTTAGTTGACGAAAAACTGAGAAATTCTACGGACATGAATCGTACTGATTGGACTCCAAAAAAAGCACGTGAATGGAAGGATTCAATCATTGCTAAATTAAAAGACCATGGTGTTGAAGTATTGATTAACTACTTACCAGTAGGTTCTCAAAAAACAACTGAATTCTGGGCTGAAATTTGTCTTGAAACAGGAATCTCTCTAGTAAACTGTATTCCAGTATTTATTGCATCTGACCCTGCATGGGAGCAAAGATTCATCGACGCTGGTATTCCAATTATCGGAGATGATATGCGTTCTCAATTTGGAGCAAGTATTCTTTCTCAAATGTTACAAGAACTTGCCTTTGAAAGAGGACATCATGTAAAAGCCCACATCCAAAGAAATGTTGGAGGTAACACGGACTTCTTAAATATGGAAGATAAATCTCGTCTTGCTTCTAAAAAGATTTCTAAAGAAAACGTTATCCGTGCACAAAACGAAATCAGAGGAATTTCAACTGAAGATTCATTCCTACATGCCGGTCCTTCTGAGTATATCGCATTCTACGGTGATAATAAAGTTGCTAACTTCCGCTTAGAACTTACAGGATTCGGTGGAGCACCAGTTCTTTTTGATGCTCAATTAAGTGTACAAGACTCTCCAAACTCAGCTGGAGTAGTAATCGATGCAGTTCGTTATTTAAGAGTTGCAAGAGAATTAGGAGTTGTAGGAGCCTTAAGAGGTCCTTCAGCGTTCACACAAAAAACTCCACCAGATCAAATGATGTTTGCTGATGCGGTTTATGAGTGTACTGAATTGGCTGCAAGACGCTTAACAGATTCTACAAGAAAACAGTTAGTTGCTAAAAAAGCCTAACAATTAGATTAACCCAAAAAGGGAGAGAAGTAACTCTCCCTTTTTTTATCAAAACTTTACGCATGTTAAACATATTTAAAACCAAAAAACCAGTCGATATCTACGGATATGATTTTGACGGAGTAATTTCAATTGGAATAACTCCAAGAGCCACTACCGATTTTGTTATTACCGGAAGATGCATTGATGAACAAGACGAAATCCGTGCAATCCTTAAAGAGAGAGGAATTAAATGCAAGGTGTATTTTAATCCAATGACTCTTGAGGAACGTGGAAACCATACAGTTGCCGCAAGAAGACATTCCGGGCATCACAAAGCGCATACAATTAACCGTTTAAAAAATGAAGGTGTTATTGTTTCACGTTTTTTTGAAGATGACCCAATACAATACCAAATTATTCAGGAAAACTGTCCAGATGTGGAATTAGTTAACATTGTATCAAAATTAGTACAGAAATAAGATGAGCAGAGTTAAACTTCCTGAGCTTCCAATTTCAAAATTGGAAAAAACCCGACTTAAAAAGAAATACGTTAAAATACTAGGAGCATCTGAAGGTGTTGATGATAGTATGATTGGCGAAAGTATTGCTAATTATTTAATCCCTGAGGTTGACTATAAGGGAATGGTTTGTCTTGACCTTGGAGCCAATATTGGAGCATTTACTCAAATTGCACTAGACGCTGGAGCAAGTAAAGTTTGTACTGTAGAATGCGATGCCCGAAACTTTGAGAAACTACAATCAACATACAAGAATGACGATTATGTCGATTTAGTTTATGCTGCCGTTTCTGGACTGCCTGATAAGACCTTAAAAATATTCAAATCTTCAAGCCAAAATGCACATTGTTCAACATCAATTGAGAGCAAAATGAAGTTCAGCGAATATGACTATGTTGAAAATATACACCTAAAAAAGTTACTTAAGAAATACAATCCAGATATTATTAAAATGGATATCGAATCTGCTGAGTATACCTTAATTGATACTTTAATAGATTACCAACCTAAATATTTGTTTATTGAATTACATGCTGGAAAACACAGGGTTGAAATGTATCAGGTAATGGAAAGACTATTAGAAATTTACCCACATTCAAAAATAGTTCCATTGATTATATTTACCGACAATTTGATAGCACATGACTGCTTCTTTAAAAAATAAAACTTAAAATGACTTCAAATAAACAACTGCTTGAGATGGATTCTCAAGCACTGTTGGATTTAATACCAACAGAAAAAAGACAACTCATTCGAGACTTTGTTCATGAAATGAATCGTCGAGAATATGAGGTTCGTTTTGCAAAAACATGTACGTTCGATACATTTAGGCATCGAGAGGGTACTGGAGAGGACATTTTCGGTCATGGATTTATTGTAGAGGGACGCTCAGTTCCATACTTCCACCCAAATCGTTCGTTTCACGACGAGATTATTTGGTTAAATGAAAATGTGTTCTACAATCCCGACTGTACCTTTGAAGACCGATTAATTAATGCAGCAATTGTAAAGTTCTATGGTCCGTCGAATACAATTAACTTATTAACTCAAGATACTGGTTATCCTTTTGTCAAGTATGAAAAATTGGTTAATGACGAAAAATATGTTCTCCAATGCATGGTTAACATGGAGAATGCAAAGAGGCGTGGAGAAAAGATTTATGGTACAACTGAATTACGAACAAGTTTACAGACCGAATCAAGAAATCATGCAAGAGTAATTAAAACTCCTTATGACGTATTAATTGGCGCCGAACCGGATCCAACCAGACAAAGTCGAACTAGTGACATGTTCTTTTGGTTTACCCTATTGGGTCCGCGTTTTGTTGAATTCTATACAAAGAAACCGACAATGGAAGAGTCGTTTGAATTCTTAACATCGCATCGAGGAATTGGAAACTATTATGGTTACCATTTTAGTACCAACCTTGCCCGAATGCCAGAAATCGGTACTCCCGACCTATTGCGACCTAATGCACCTTTTGGAAATCTTAACGAAGACGATGATTTTGTTGCACCCGGAGTTGGAGCGATGACCACAATCAACTGGTTCTATGAGGACTTAGGTTTTTCAATTTCATCCGATGTGGGAGCCAAGGTTATTAGACAAATCCGGGACACTCAACATGAATTCTTTGATTTTACCGGAGAGAACCTTGACTATTTAGAAACTATTACAGAGACCGGAAGGTTTACAACGTTTGGTACAGAAATTAGCTGTTGTCAGTTTGGCGTATTTTTACGATTGAGAGACAGTAAAAAGATGGCCTTAAACCGTGCAAATGCTCCAATTTCTAAAGAACAAATTGGTGAATCTTGCGAAGTTGATGAACCAACATTTAAAAGTTCATGTTTATTTTAAACAAGTTTAAAATTACCTATAAAACTATTATATAAAAACTTATGGCAAATATAGACAATCAATGTAAAGACCTGGAAGTTAAAGACTTCTATTCAGATTCGACCACCCACCTGGCGGATATTATGGAAAACCAAAAGAAAATGCAGGAGCAAACTTATGGTTTCAATTTTGAAAATATGTCAATTAGAGAAATTATGAACTTTTGGCATGTTAATACCCATGCAGTAGTTGATGAAATTCACGAGATGACAGATGCCCTTGGAGGTATTAAAGATGGTAGTGGAAATGCAGTTTGGAAATACTGGAAAAAAGACTTTTCAAAGTATGAAACCATGAAAATCAGCGACCTATCTGAAGAGGACAAGAAAGAACTTTATATGGAATGGGTAGACATACTACACTTCTTTATAAATTATGCGTCTTCAATCGGATTAGATGCAAAAACAGCGTACAATTATTACTTCGCGAAAGCAGAAGAAAATGTTAACCGTCAAAAAAGAGGATATTAATGATTTTAGACATCGAACAGCGTGAAAAAGATGTTATCATTTCATACTACAATGACAAAGGTGAAGTAGCATTCAAACAATATCCAGTGGATAAATTCCAAAATTGGTATGTTTGTGATGACAAAGACAAAGCGGCTAGCCCAGACTATAAAAACTGGGATGGCCGTCCTGTTAAACTAGGATATGGAAAACAATTCAATAAGTTTTCTATCCTTTATTTTTTAGATAATCTTTCAGAGAAAGACAAAAAGGATTTGACAGCATATAATATGCCAAAAACCTATTTTGTCGATATTGAAACTGAAATTGTTGATGGCTTTCCAAAAGCCGAAGAGGCCAAAAGTAGAATTCTTTCATTCTCAATAATCACTCCAGACCGTAAAGCAATCGTCTTAGGTTTGGAAGATATGGCCTCAGATAAAATCCAAAAGATTCAAGATGATACTAATGAGTATTTCAAAGACTTTGACCAGGACTGGGAATTTAAGTACCACAAGTTTAAGTCTGAATATGACATGGTGTACACATTCTTAATGAAATTCTTACCAAAGTTTCCAATGATGACTGGGTGGAATTTTATTAACTATGACTGGCAATATATTGTTAATCGATGCAAGAGACTTCAAATCGATATTAAAGAAGTTGGTATGACAAATTCAATCGATCATACTGATGGTCGACCTCTTCATATTGGAATTCTTGACTACATGCAATTGTATGATAAATACGACCGAACTGTAAAAGTTAAAGAATCTAACTCTTTGGATTATGTTTCAAGTCAAGTTTTGAACGTTAACAAAATCAAGTTCACTGGCTCACTACAGGACTTATACCGCGATAATTTTGTCAAGTACATATATTACAATGTTGTCGATTCAGTGTTGGTGTACTACATTGACCAGAAGTTGAAGTCCATGGAGGTACTACTAACCTTGGCAAATATTACAAATATGCCATTGTATAAAGCAAGTTCTCCAGTGGCGGTTACTGAAGCTATTATGGCTAGAAAACTTGCTGAGCAAGGAATGCGAATTGGAAGCGAAGAGAAAAATGATAGTCAAAAAGATGGTCAATACGCCGGAGCATTTGTAAAAGAACCTATACTTGGATTCTATGAAGGTGTAAGTGCATTCGATTTTGCGTCACTATACCCTTCTATCATGAGACAATTTAATATATCTCCAGATGCCTACATCGAAAAGATTTATAAGAGTGAAATTGAAGAGAGACGTAAAGACAAAGAGGTTATCGTTTGTGATAATGGTGTAGTTTATAAAACTGAGGATTCAATCTTAAGAAAGATATTAAGTGACCTTTATGCACAACGTAAAGATTATAAAAAAACTTCTTATGAATACTTCACAAAAGCTGACCGGTTGAAAAAACTGCTCCAATAACATGTATATATATTAACCGCTAAACTTAAAAAAACAATCAACAATGAGCAATATCTTCGAAAAAAGGGTAAATATTTTACCTTACGAATACCCTTCGCTATTAGCATACAAAGATGCAATCCGACACTCGTACTGGATTCACACAGAATTTAACTTTACAACAGATATTGATGACTTTATGACTAAAGTAACAGAATCAGAGCGTGAAGTAATTAAAAGATCGATGCTTGCAATCGCACAAATCGAGGTTAACGTTAAAACATTTTGGGCGGATCTTTATAAAAGAATGCCAATCACTGAAATTGGAGATGTTGGAATGACATTTGCTGAAAGTGAAGTGAGACACAAAGACGCTTACGCACAATTATTAAGAGTCCTAGGATTAGAAGACGAATTCCAACATGTAGTAGAGATTCCAGCAATTAAAGATAGAATTGCATACTTAAGTAAGTATTTGGACGGTACAAGAAGTAAGGACAATAAAATGTATACAAAATCCGTATTGCTATTTTCATTGTTTATAGAACATGTTAGTCTATTTAGCCAATTCTTTATTATGATGTCTTTTAACAAAGAGAAAAACCTATTTAAGGGTATTTCAAATGTAGTTGAGGCGACAAGTAAAGAGGAGGAAATCCACGGAAACTTCGGATCTGAGCTAATCAACATTATTAAGAGAGAAAATCCAGAATGGTTTGATGAGGAATTCGAACAACTTATAGATTCTGCCTGTAAAAAAGCATACCTAGCAGAGGTTAAAATTCTTGATTGGATTTTTGAAAAGGGTGAACTTGATTTCCTATCAAAAGAAACTATCAAACAATTTATTCAAAATCGTTTTAATAATTCTCTACAACGAATTGGAATGAAACCTGTATTTGATGTTGATTTTACAGAAATTGAAAAATCTTTATGGTTTGATGTTGAGATTCTTTCAACAAAAGAAGGTGATTTCTTCTACAAAAAATCAATTGACTACAACAAAAAGTCTAAGGCAATCACCGAAGACGACTTATTTTAATTTTAAAAACAAAGAATACAGAATGGAATATGAAAAGAATTACTGGCTTAACGAAGACAGTAGAACATTTTTATCTAGAGGTTATATTACTGAATCTCCAGAGCAGCGAATTAAAGATGTAGCAAACACAGCAGAAAGATACTTAAAAATCGAAGGGTTTGCAAAAAAGTTTGAGGACTATATGGGTAGAGGATTCTATAGTTTATCAACTCCAGTTTGGATTAATTTTGGAAAAGACAAAGGACTTCCGGTTAGTTGTTATGGAAGTAATGTAGATGATACACTAGATAGTATCTTAAATGGTAGTAGAGAGGTTGGAATGATGTCAAAATACGGAGGAGGAACTTCGGCATTTTTAGGAAATATTAGAGCAAGAGGTTCTAAAATTTCGACAGGTGGAACTGCAGATGGTCCAGTACATTATGCCAGATTATATGATACAACAGTTGATGTATGTAAACAATCAGAGGCCAGAAGAGGAGCATGCGCAGTTTGGTTACCAGTTGAACACAATGACATTTTAGAATTTTTAGATATTGGAACCGATGGTAATCCAATTCAAAACCTACAATATGGAGTTACCGTTACCGATGCTTGGATCGCTGATATGAAGGCAGGAGACGCAGACAAACGTAAAATTTGGGCTAAAATAATTCAAAGACGTAATGAGTTTGGTTTTCCTTACATTATGTTTAAAGATAATACCAACAACAATTCACCGTATAAAGAGTTAGGTTTGGAAATCACTGCAAGTAACCTTTGTAGTGAAATTCAATTACCAACAGATAGTTTTAATTCATTTGTTTGTTGTTTAGGTTCTATTAATTTATTACATTGGGACGAAATTAAAGAGACTGATGCAATTGAAGTTTATACAATGTTCTTAAATGCAGTTATGGACGAATTCGTTAATAAGTCTTATAATATGCCTGGAATGAAAAGAGCATGGAGATTTGCAAATGACCACAGAGCACTGGGTCTTGGAGTATTGGGTTACCATTCATTATTTCAGGCTAAATTAATTACATTTGATTCTCTTCAAGCAAAACAATTAAATCACGAAATCTTCTCAACTCTTAAAGAAAAGAGCGAAGAGGCTTCAAGATGGTTGCACGATGAGAAAGGTTACCGTTCAATCCGACCAGGATATGCTAACACTACCCTAGTTGCGATTGCTCCAACCAAAAGTAGTTCATTTATCCTAGGACAGGTAAGTATGGGAATTGAACCAATCAAATCTAATTATTTTATTAAGGATTTGGCTAAGTCAAAAACAATTTACAAAAATCCTTTCTTAATTCAAGAGTTAGACAAATATGGTTTAAATACACCAGACGTTTGGGAAGGAATATTAAAACGTGACGGAAGCGTACAACATTTAGACTTTCCAACTAAAGAGGTTTTTAAATCTTTTGTTGAAATCTCTCCAAAAGAAATAGTACTACAAGCGGCTCAAAGACAACATTTTATTGACCAATCACAGTCACTAAATTTAATGATACATCCATCAGTTTCGGCTAAGGATATTAATACACTATACCTTTACGCTCATGAGGAAGGGGTTAAAACTCTATACTATCAATTTAGTCAAAGTTCAGCCCAGTCTTTTGCAAGAGACATTCTTGAATGCTCAAGCTGCGAGGCATAAGGAACCGGCAATCTGAAACATGATTGCATTTTAGGACCGGGACTAGTTCACGGAGGTGTTAAGCAGGGAATTCGCTACTCCCTGCTTTTTTATGTTTAAAAACTAAGGATATATAAATAAAATAAAAATCTTTTGCAAATGATTCCAATCAGGCTTTTCGAAGAATTCGTATACAAAGAAAATCTTAAAAACAAATATGCTAAAAAAGTAGCATGGATTATGATGTCTAATGACATTCAAGCAACTTCAGGAGATGTTAATGATCGCGAAAAGAAATATAATATTTCCGCTAAAGGTAATCTATTCCTGAACTATGCAACAAAAGAGGACTTCGAAGACAAGAAAGTTGTGGTACCTTCTGATGTGCCAATACTTTATTATGGTGGTTTTGGAGGACCAAATCACCCTGAAGCCGTTGCATTTTTAAAGAATAAAGGTATCAACAATGATAATTTATACAATAAAAGAGAATTGCTTCAACTTTCAGGAGACAAGGTAAAATTTGCCAAAGCAGCTGCAAAATTTGATTGGCTTCCAAAGACGTGTTTTTCAAAAGAGGGTGCGGTTAAAGGAGACGTTGGTTTTCCAGTAATTGCAAAAATAAAAGATGGACATAGTGGAGTTGGAATTCAAAAATTCGACACTGCTAAGGAACTAGAAGAGAGCAAAGATACATTCGATATCTTTTGTCAATTTATAGATTTTGCTAGAGAATACAGAGTAATGTTTTGTAGAGACAAGATTTTTGTTATCAATGAAAGAGTACCAAGAATTGAAGATGACCGTTCGATTAAAACTAAAACTGCCGATGAAAAAATCAGTTTTACTTATGTTTATCAAGACAGAAAGAAAGTTGACCCTAAATTTATTGAAAATGTGCTATCAATTTGTAAAGACGTTAAAACATTCCTGGACCTAGACTTATGGGCCCTAGATATTGTTGTAGACAAAAAAGGAAAAATGTGGATTATGGAAACATCATCTGCTACCGGACTTGGAAGCGTTAAAATGTGCGAAGTTTATAAGGCAATGTACGAAGATTTTTATGGAGAACCCTTAAACGATGAATTCTTAGAGGAAATTTACCTAAAATATGTAGTTCCTGGACATCAGAATTACTACCCAAAATTTAAAAAAGAAATCGATTCGTCTCAATGGCCAATGGATTACAAGATATTGACAGATCCAAAGGCAAAAGATGGATATCGATATTTTTTCAATTTAGACTAATATGAAAACAGGAATTTTTAAAACATCGCTAAAGGAAAACGAAAAACGTATTCCAATCCATCCAGCCCATATTGAAAGACTATCTAGAGACATTATCAAAGAACTCCTTTTTGAAGAGGGATATGGAATCGACTACGGATATTCAGACAATCAACTTGAACAAATAGGTTGTAATTTTGCCAGTCGTGAGGATCTTTTTAAAGAGTGTAGCATAATTATACTACCAAAGCCCGTTGCCGAAGACCTAAAACAAATGCAAGATGGTGCAACATTATGTGGTTGGACCCATGCAGTTCAACAACGAGACATTACAGATATTGCAATCGAAAAGAAATTAACATTGATTGCTTGGGAAGAGATGAATTACATTAGTAAAAGCTCAAAATTGCATTCATTCTATCGTAACAATGAATTAGCCGGATATGCTGGAGTTATTCATTACCTACAATTAGCAGGTCTTGATGGACATTATGGTGACCGCAAGAAGGTTGTTATTTTTGGATTTGGTTCTGTAAGTAAAGGAGCAATCTATGCCCTACAAGGTAGAGGGTTTAACAACATTGTAGTTTACACACAGCGACCAACGCACTTGGTAGCAGACAAAAATCCAGATGTTTGGTACAAAAACTTTAACGATGATGATATTTGGGAAGACATGTACTCTGCCAATATAATATTTAATGGAGTCCTACAGGACGTAAATAATCCAATAATGTTTATTCGTGATAAGGACCAATTGGCTCAATTACGTAGAAATTGTGCAATCATCGATATTAGTTGTGACAAGGGAATGGGATTCTATTTTGCCGAACCTACAACATTTGAAAATCCAATTATCAAACTGGACAGGGGAGTACAATATTATTCAGTCGATCATACTCCAACATACCTATGGAATGCTGCATCTAGAGAAATCTCTGCCGCATTGGTTCCACACTTAGAAACTATAATCGACCCATCTAAATGGGAAGGTAATCCGGTAGTTAATTGCGCTATCGATATTGCATGTGGAACTATTATTAATCAAAACATAAACAAATTTCAAAAAAGAAATATATAAATAAAATAAAAATAATAAATACACAATGAAAAAAATTCAAACATTTGAAAGCTTTATTAATGAGGCATCAAAAAGTCACAAGCACAATATAGGTGATTATGTTAAATTTAATAATGACAAAGCTAGAATCGAAAATGTCTATCATGCTAGTAATGGAAAACCTATGTACACTATAGGTAGTTCTAAATACGGAACCATCGATATTGAAGCGGAAGACGTCGATTAATAATTAACCACTCCTCAGGATAGAATCGGAGACGTAAGATAAAAATATAATTTCACAAAGTGGAACCTGATCCAAATTGCCTGCCCTTTTTTATTGGTATGATTGGACTATTTTTTATAGTCATGGTCTTTGACGAATTTAAAAAACATTAAACAAGAACCCCTCCTCAGGATAGAATCGGAGGACCGACTCATAAGAGTTTAACCTGTCAGTAATGACAGGTTTTTTTATGTGAAACAAAACCACTTTTTTGTCTATAATATTAAAATAATTTAAACAATAAATATGAAAATTAAAATTGACAAAGTAGACCAAAACAATTTCATCGGTTTTGTGAATAGACTTAAGGTTATCGATACCTTCATCTACTTTAAAATCAAGGATGAAGTGGTACAGGCATCCGCCTATCTTCCACAAAGAGATGCTGTTAAACATCACAGAGTTCCTGTGTCACAGGTATTCCAATTGGAAGATGGTGCTATTAACACATCAAAAGAATTAAAAATTGCATTCTTTGATGCGGGTCGTTTAACTGACGCATTTAAACAATTTGAATTTGGAAATATCCAAGCTGAAATTGAATTCGTAGAAAATGACGAGGATTTTGTAGCAACTGAATTCCGTATTTTCAACAACGAATTAGAGATTAAACTTGCATGTTCCGAGCCTTCATTAGGTTATAAAGACCTTACAGATGCTCAAATTGCCGGAATCTTTAACATTGACGCAGCAAACTATGTATTTGACATGGACTACACTGCAACTTCAAAAGTTCGTTCTCTTTTCGGACTGGACAAAGAAGAAACTTTTACTATCGCAACTAACAAAGAAGGTGTACGAATGAAAGGTAAAACTTACAACTACCTAGTTACTGACTCATTCCAAGGTAACAATCCTGGAAATGTAACTCTTTTCAAAAAATATTTAAACCTTTTAGACAAAGAAGATTATTCAGCGAATGTTATGGATAACCGAGTAGTTTTACGCTCAAAAGATTCAGAAACATTACTAACTATAGCTACTTGCCAAACTGCTGAATAATTTATGACAATCGAAGAATTAATACTAAAACCAGAAGGTGAGTTATCGCAAGATGAAATTAAAATATTGGTTGAGCATTATTCTATGTTGTCAGCAAAGTTCGGAGCCTATGAGCAAGCCGTAAAAGTAATGCTTAACTCGATCTACGGCGCCTTCGGTAACAAATGGTTTCACTTTTTTAATATAGACATCGCAGAATCGATCACATTACAAGGTCAATCTGCGATTCTATATTCTGAGAAGATACTAAATAAGTATTTTCAAGAGTTCTGGACCAAGGATCGGGCAGTTCATGAGTTTTTTAACATTCAAGTTAAAAATAAACTTGTGCGACCTTCCGTAGTTTATATCGATACAGATTCTTGTTATGTTCAGTTTGAAGAGATGTATGAATCTATCGAATGGCTTAGAGACAAGGTATCGATTGACCAATTCATTATGAAATTGTATAACTTCAGACTTAAAGATTATATTTTTAAGTGTATGGAGAAATATGCCGAAGCCACTAATACTGAAAACTTCCTCCAGTTTGAATTGGAAACAATTGCATACTCTGGGATTTGGTTAGCTAAGAAAAAATACTTGCAGAATATTGCATGGGAAGACAAGATTGGAATCGAAGAACGTTATCCATCTCTTAAGAAGGTTAAAACTATCGGATTTGATACGATTCAAAGTTCAACACCAGCACTTGCAAGAAAGCAGTTGACTGAGATTCTTAAACTGATTCTTTCAGAAAAACCTACCGCTTCCTTATTGAAAAGACTTGTAGACTATTTGAAACAATGTAAAAAAGAATTTCAATTAGCAAGTGTTGATGAGATATGTTTTAATAAAAGAACAAACAATCTTGAAAAATATATCGTAGATGATACCGTAGAATTTCAATATGGTTTAAAATGTCCGCCAAACGTAAAAGCCGCAGGTTTTTATAATTTCTTAATGAATCAAAATCCAAAGTTCAAGAACAAGTACAAGATGATTGGTAATGGTGAAAAGTTAAAATTGTACCACTGTAAACATGCGACTTGCGAGATATTTGCATACCAACCTGGAGCTCACCCTTATGAAATTGCACCGACAGTTGACTATGAAATGCAATTTGAAAAGAGCGTTATAGACCCATTGAACCGGGTTCTAACCGCAGTTGGACTACACACATTAAATAGAAACTTAATTTATTCAACCTCATTATTTTAAACATGGACATAAATATCGATGACTTAACCCCAGACCAAAAAGAATATGTCAATCATTATAAAAGAATCAACACTCGACTTGAGGCTCTTATGACACAAATGGCAGTAATACAAAACGAAACCCAAGGGCTAATAGAGGAACTTGAAGACCTTAGAAAAAAAGAAATAAAACAATACAAAAATGGCAAAAAATAAATTTACATTTGACGACTTAAATGCAGAACTTGCGGGATTAAATCCATTAGGTTCTGTTATGGACAAATCAGACTTCTCTGAAGTTACTGAATGGATTCATACCGGAAACTATCACTTAAATGCATGCCTATCTGGTAGTTTATTTGGTGGATGGCCTAACAACCGATCTTGTTCGATCGCTGGACCTTCAGGAACGGGTAAAACTTTCTTGACCTTGAATTCAGTTCGAGAGGCAATTAACATGGGTTACTATGTAATCTATTATGATTCAGAAGCCGCAGTCGACAAAGACCAAATGTTGAAATTTGGTATTGATGTAACTAAAGTAAACTACCAGCCTGTAAATACAGTGCAGGAGTTTAGAACTTCAGTAACTTCAATCACTCAAAAAATGCAAGAGGTTAAAAGAAAGGGTGGAGACATTCAAAAGATTATGATTATCTTAGATAGTGCCGGTAACCTTGCAACTGCAAAAGAAATTGAAGATGCTGCGACTGGAAGCGAGAAAGCTGATATGACACGTTCTAAAATCTTAAAGTCAATCTTTAGAATTATTATGACCCCATTGGCTGACTTAAAGATTCCATTCTTATTTACAAATCACACTTACCAAACCCAAGACTTTATTTCACGACAAGTTGCTGGAGGTGGTACTGGACCTGAATACGCCGCTTCAATAGTTCTTATGTTAAATAAGGCACAATTGAAAGATGGAGCTGAAAAAGTTGGTATCATTGTAACCGCTAAGCCTGATAAGAATCGTTTTGCAAAACCTCACCCAATTAAATTCCATTTAGACTTTACTAAAGGTATGAATCCTTATGTTGGATTAGAACAATACGCAACATGGGATATTTGTGGAATTACCAGAGGTTCTATCGAGAAGGGTGTTAAAATTCCTAAAGCAACTGCAAGAGGATGGATTTGTAAACATTTAGATGAGACTGTTTCAAACGCAGAATTCTTTACTGAAAAGGTTTTCACCCAAGAAGTATTGGAGAAAATCAATGAGTACATTAAACCACTTTTTAACTACAACACTTCGGCAGAAACTCTTGATAATGAAATTGGAGAGTTATTAAACGACGACTTACACATGGAATAATATGGAAGTGAATCTTAATCGACTAGATGAAGACAAACTACCCATAAAATATATTTTAGGCATCCATGAACAACTAGAAAGTTTTCCGGATGCCTTCGATATTATACATGTTTATGTTGTCGAAACTATGAAAAAACCAGACCGACCTCGTATCAATTTTACAAAACACTCATTGATGACATATCATGCATGCGGTAATATTGAAAACGCGGAGAAGGGTTTAAAACAAGCAATCGAACTTGGTTTAATTGAACAAACGCATTTCGAAGAGGGAAAAGAGGCCTACAAAATATTGATTAACCCTTTCCAATAAGAAACTTTACCCCAAACAGGCTTATAATCTAAAAAAATATATGAAATTCGGACAAGATTTTGAAAAAATATTCTTTAAGTTATCTTTGGCAAAACCAAAGTACCTAGAGAAAATACATAAAGGCTTTTATACTTCAGACGAAATAGACACGATGCACTTTTTGGCAACAAAGTTCTATGAGAAATTCCACGAGTCGCCAAAAGCGGATCAAATGAAAATCCTTTCTCAAAGTCCTAAATTTAAAGGAAAAGTAGAGGATAGTATTATTGAATTGGTTTACAAAACTGATTTGACTCAATACGATGAGGAATGGCTAGTTTCTACGGCTGAGGCTTGGATTAAATGGAGAACATTTGATACTACACTAATCGATACGATTGAGTACATCAAAACTACTGAAGTTACTCCAGAAAATGCAGATTCAATCATCTCAAAAGTTAAAAGTTTAATCAATGACCGAAATTCAATTGTATTTAACTCAGATATTGGATTAGATTTCTTTAATGCAGGAGACCACTTCCAAGAAGGTCGAGCCAAATTTTCGACTGGATATAACTTTTTAGACAGGTTATTATCCGGTGGTTATGACAAAGATGGTTCATTAATAGTTTATGTTGGAGAACAAAATATTGGTAAGTCTATTTTCTTAGCAAATGACGCCGCAAATTTTGTTAAAATGGGTGTTAACACTGCATTTGTTTCAGCGGAGATGGCAGCTCATAAAGTTCTTAAAAGAATCGGAGCAAACCTACTTACAATTCCAATGAATGAATATGATGTAAAAGCCCAAAACAAAGACCTAATCAAAAGAAAACTTGAAAATGTCGGAGATGGTTTAACACCACCTGGAAATCTTTTTGTAAAACAATTTCCAACTTCTCAAGCCACCGTACCAGATATTGAAGCCTATTTAAAACAAATCGAAGAGGAACGTAAAATAAAACTAGGAGCTATTGTTATTGACTACATAAATATCTTAGCAAACTACAGAAATCCAAACTCTGAAAATATGTACCTTAAAATCAAGCAAATCGCCGAAGATTTAAGAGCAATGGGAGTAAGAAATGGTTGGTTGATAGTTACTGCAACACAGATTAATCGTAACAACTATAATTCAAGTGATATTGGAATGGGAGATGTGGCAGAATCCGCTGGTCTTTCACATACCGCAGATTTGATGCTTGGAATTATTCAAGATGATATTATGCGAGCATCATTTGAATACTGGCTTAAAGTACTAAAAATTAGAGATGGTGAAGGTAAGGGTGTTAAATGCCGACTAGATATTAATTATCAATATATGCGACTTACAGAAACTGACGATGTTACAAATTCAAACATACACAACTTATAAAAATGAGAACACAAAGAGACAAAATATTCGACAATACATTTTCTGAAAGCGAATTTGAACTAGACACTTCATTTTCCTTTGATATTGCACCAAGTTACCTAGACAATCGTGACGAAGAGGACAAAATTGAAACACAAATAATTATTACTAAAATCCACGAGTTAATTGAATCTTCTCGATTCAAACACTTTAATAACATTAATGAATTTAACGAGACTGTTAAATTAAAAAAGAATGAAATTAACGAAATTTATGAATTTATTTCAGACGAGCTCCGACCAAATCATTCAATCATTGAAGTATTTTCGGAATTGTGTGATTACTTTAATGTAAATCCAACAAAATTCTATCAGTCACTTGGTAATAAATTTAAAGAGGAGCTAATCGAGGTATTAGACAAGAAGACAAACGTACTAAAGAAAAAGCATATAAATAGATTATTCTAACTATGATTGAGCAAGAAACTTTAAACAAGCCAGTAAAAAGAATTTGGATTCTGGGTGATATGCACCTAGGCGTCCGATCGAGTTCATTGGAATGGTTAGAAATGCAAAAAGATTTCTATGACAATCAATTTATTCCGACCCTATTAGAAAACTATGAAGAGGGAGATATATTGGTTCAGGTTGGAGATGCTTTCGATAATAGACAAAGTGTAAACATTCGAGTTCTACATTATTCAATTGACCTATTTGAAAGACTTGGTAAAATTTTACCAACTCATGTAATTTGCGGAAACCATGATATTTGGGCAAAGAAAAGTAATGATGTAAGTTCTATTGACGCTCTTAAATGGATTCCAAACGTAAGTATTTACAAAGAACCCCAAACATTTCATTGGGGTGGACGGGAAGTCTTATTAATGCCATGGAGACGGGACGTAGAACATGAAGTAGAAACACTGGATGCTTACCCAAATTCTGAAATTGTATTTTGCCATTCAGAAGTTCGAGGTATTAAATTAAACAAGAAGGTTGATAATCACCATGGTACGGATTCGACTACTTATGATCGATTTACTGCAGTTTATTCAGGACATATTCATTATAGACAGAGAAGAGGCCAACTGAGAATGGTTGGTACACCTTACGAATTGACGCGATCTGACATGGATAACACTAAAGGATTTGACCTTGTTAATTTAGAAGACATGCAGGAAACTTTCTTTGAGAATACAATATCACCAAAGTTTGTTAAATTTAATCTAACAAATCTTTACAATACACCTCTTGGAGAATTTAAAGATGCAATTAGAAACAATTTTGTAGACCTTTATGTTCCATCAAATATTGCAACCACATCGGCTCTTTCAAGACTGATTAATAAAGTACAAACAATAAGTAGAAAAATTGACCCCAATATCTACGAACAGGACACATTCTTAGACGAGGATTCATACGACATGGACCAAATCGAAGACCTGTACAAAAACTATAATATCCTACATCTTTGTAATATCTATGTTGATAATACTGTACATGCCGAAGATGTTAAAACGCAAATCAAAGATCGTTTAAAGAAACTTCATGATTTTTATGCGTATAATAATCAAATGGATTAAATATGAAAATACAAAGTATTGAACTTAAAAACTTTGCATCTTACGGTAATCAAGTTCAAACTATAAGATTTGAAGATGATAAATCTGAACTATTTTTAACACTAGGAAAAAATGGTGAAGGCAAAACAACTATTGCTAACGCGATAGTTTTTGCGCTTTACGGTAAAGTCGAAGGTGTTAAAATGTCCGACCTTCCAAATCGAATTAATAAAGAACTTTGGGTCAGAATAACCCTACAATGTAAAAGTATTACTGTTGTTATAGAACGTGGACTGGCTCCTGGAATATTTAAAGTTCTCCTTAATGGAATTGAATTCGACAAGGCAGGAAAACGTTCAGTACAAGAATATCTAGAAGAGGAAATCTTTGGCATTCCATACCATGTATTTAAAAATATTATTATTCTCTCTGTTAATGACTTTAAGTCTTTTTTAACAATGAGTAATAGTGACAAGCGCCAAATTATCGACAAAATGTTTGGATTCTCTATCTTAAACGATATGCAAAATGCACTTAAAGAGGAGAGACGAAACCTTAAAAGTGATATTGATGGATTTGCTAGAGAATTGGTACAAATAAATGAAAACATAAAACAGGTTCAAATTAAATTGGACCAATTAATGGCTGAAAGCCAAGAAAAGGACAAAAAGAAAATCCAACATCTTAAAGATTCTCTTGTTAAATATGATGAGAATAAAAAGAAGTTAGAAGAGGCACAAGGTAAAATCACTGCAAGTATCAAGGGTTTAAATTTAGACCTACAAACAAAACAATCTACTGAAACCGAACTTAAGTTTAAAATAACCGAACTTAAAAAGAAATTAGAATTGTATGAGAATAATGCATGCCCAACCTGCGAACATGAACTTACTGGAGAATTTCATAACTCTAGAAAAGACGAACTTGAGTCTGAACTAAAGGATATTCCAAGTCGACTTCTAGAAGTTTCAAAAGAAGTTTCAAACGTAAAGGATTCTATTAGCGATCTTAGAGACAAGGACAGCGCCGTTCGTGACAAAGTATCTTCCTTAAATATTAACATTGCAAACTTTAAAAAGGAACTATTGTCAATTTCAGCCGCAATTAAAGGTAGTACTGATTTCTCACACATGGAGCAAATTATATCGGACTTTGAAACTCAAGAGCTGGAGAAAGGAAATCTAAAAGATACTAAAACGGTTGACTATAATTTCTTAGAAATGGTTGAAGAGGTTCTTGGAGAGGATGGAGTTAAAAATCTTGCAATCAAGACTATATTGCCCGGACTGAATGCGAATATCGCAGCTATGACCCAGACAATGCACCTTCACTTTCACCTCAGGTTTGATGAGAAATTCAATTGTATTATCAATCACTTAGGGGAGGAGATTAATCCAATGACCCTTTCAACAGGTGAACGAAAGAAGGCAGACTTTATAATTATTATTGCAATTATCAAAATCTTAAAGTTAAGATTCCCACAATTAAACCTGCTTTTCTTAGATGAGTTGTTAAGTTCGGTCGATCAGGACGGGATCCACAATATCCTAAAAATCTTAAGTGGCGTAATTAAAGAGAGTAAAATAAATTGTTTTGTGATTAATCATACTCCGCTACCTCACGAGATATTTGATAAAAAGATTCAAATCTACAGAGAAAATGGATTCTCCAAGTTTGATATTGAACTAATAGAATAAGATATATAATACATGGCAAACTATAACCAGAAATATAATTCCGACGATAGTGTTATTAGACACATTATTATTGGATTTCTAGCCGATTTGAATGCTAAATTGTATTTTCATCGACAATTATCTAATACAGAGCGAATAGTCGTAGATGTTCCATTCTACTACTCAATAACTGGGGATGACCAGTTCCTAAGAGACAATTTTTTGTTTTCAACGGCATCTGGACCTTTTTGTATGCCTGATAAGGCCAATGCTGACGCAAATTACGACATTGTACCAAGAGGAATTGTAAACCTTACGGGCCTTACTATTGATTCTGCTAAATTGGTTAATAAAAGAACCATGGGTAATTATACAAAAATGAACCCCGAAGGAATTGTAGAAGCCTATGTCGCTGAATTTGATATGATTCCAATAACTATGAGTTTTGATATTGAAATCCTGGTATCTTCAACACTTGATTCTTTTAAAATAGTGGAAGCAATTATCAAAAGAATGTACAAATCAAATTACTTTAATGTTGAAGTTGGACATTTAGAAGAGGGTAACTATAGAATTGCATCATATTACGCCCTTCCTGAAGATTACAGTATGGAAAGACCTATTGGATTTACATATGAGGACAAGGACCGATATAAAATAATGGTTCCAATTGAAGTTAACTCATTCCTTCCATCATTTAACTGGGGTAATGAACAAAGTTTTGGTATTAACAAACGTTCTACTGAACAATTTGCAGGAAACCGAATGTTTACTATCGATACTAATGTAATTAATAAAGCATCCAATGAGGAAAGCAACAGGGTTATCGATGAAACTGATATTGATAATCGATAAATAATTAATGATATATAAATAAAATAAAATAATAAAACAATATGACAACTAATATTCTTGCACCATTTGTTAAATTAGACGAATCTTTTCAGTTTTATGTAAGCGGAAGATTATTCGAAATGAGTGAAACTGAAATTAAAGAAGTTGAAGGTACACAAAATTCAACCTTAATTAATGCAATCAATGCATTCGAATCTTTTCAATTTACAGAAGATTCAGTAAGATGGTTCCATGGACCAAGCAAATTTATCTACAATTTAGCCGAAGGTATTTTCCAACATAACAATTCAGAAATTATTGGTAATTCATTTTCAAATCACGTAATGGCTGCCGGTCATATTAGATACGGAGAAAAACCAATTGCTGAATTATTTGAATCTCTTCCAACCCTATTAGAGAACTTTGTAACTCTTGATTTTGCTGCGACATTTGAAGGAAACGAAGTAACTGTAAATCTTTTTAAATTAAACGAAGAAGTTTACGTTGCACGTTTTAACAAAGCAAACAAAATTGCAAAATTCTTCAAAGCAAAAAATGCTAACGAAGCGGTTGAATATGTTACTAAAGAAACTGGAG
>Ga0181347_1000008_pt1 | contig 63436 bp, 73 predicted proteins | sample Su13VDMM110SN_FD_130102 | JGI IMG/M metagenome (GOLD analysis project Ga0181347, IMG submission 130102) | Freshwater viral communities from Lake Michigan, USA - Su13.VD.MM110.S.N | ecosystem: Environmental > Aquatic > Freshwater > Lake | place: USA: Michigan | collected 2013-07-16
ACCTTTACCTTCGCCTTTCTTTTTCCCTTTGTCATCTTTTTCTAATACTGCCAACATTTTCTTGTTGACATCAAGTAAAGCATCTAATCTACTACTTATTTTTGCACCGTCTGCTGACATTAACTTTAGATTTATTTTGACTATATTCTATATATCAAAAGACCTGTGACTATTACGCCACAGGTCTTGGATGTTAAAATTTAGGCATATTGAAACTTGGCATCGATGGCATTTTAAATCCACCAGGCATTTTTGAAAGTTGGTTCGTATCAAAACGAGGCATATTTTCTTTCTGCTCTGATTCTTCTTTTTGCCTTTGTTTGTTCTCTCTTTCTGACCATTCTTTCTGTTTTTCCATTATGTACTCTGCTCGATAAAATTCCATTTTATCTAATTCACTTGGTTGAAGACGTAGAATCTTTAAGAGTAAAAATTCAACATCAAACCAATTCTCCAAAGATATCTGAAATAAGGAAAATAGATTTGATTCCTCCCTGAAAGTTGAGAGGAGCGGTGACCTCCGCACCGCTTGGATTGACATATCGTATTTGCGGATTTACTGAAGATGCTAAAATTTCAACCAATTTATCTAACGCTGAAATACGAACTACTGACCAGCTATAAGAATCTTGGACTGCTTTGTCATAAGATGCTTGTGTTAAAGCTCTCCAATCATTAAATAAGAAAGGTGCATATTTAATAAATGCTTTATCAAAGTTTTGGCCTTGTTGTTGTTTTGTTTTAATGTAATTTTTAATAAATGACATCACACCTAATGTTGGAAAATACATAACAAATTTTTCACCATTTCTCATTTCGAGTTTGAAACAGTGTTCTTCGTGGCTAAAATATTTCATCATTCTTTCATCAGGGTTGAAGTAATCAATTACATCTTTTGTTACTTCAATTCTATCACCTACACCATCGTTATCTGTTACATTAACATATAGTTTGTTCTCTCCATTCTTAAACGTGTAGTCTCTGATAGCAAAAATAAGATAGAAACGGTCAATCTCTTTTAAGTCTTTAAATGATGCAGCACGTCCTGGGATTTTAATTTTGCAACATTTTTCAATAATAAAATTAAGCATATCATCTACACCCAATAAGTCGTTCTCGTCAATTGTTGACCAGTGACGAATTTCAGCAACAGTTGCAGCACGAATTGCCACTTGTGTTCCGGATTCATAAAATAAACCTTGAGACGGTAGATATTCAATTGGAATGTTTTTCCATCCAAGTTCAGATGCTATTGGGTCATCAACATCGTAGACTTTAAATTTTTCTGCTGTTCCTAGTGAAGTTACCTTAGCGACTTCAGGCTGTTTTGCTTGTAGAGGTTCATTACCTACAAGCATTTGTGCTTCTTTTTCAATTTGGTCTCTTAAACTTTCAGAGTCTAAATTTTGTTCGTTTTGCATATTACGTTTTTTGAGTTAAAAAATATTTATTTAGTATATATATCAAATCCAATTCTAAGTAGCCATTTAAAATAAAAAAAGCTACCATTACTGATAGCTTTTTGAAAAAATATGCAAAATGATTACAAAAATTAAAGAATTGTTTCTTCAAAGTAGTCACAACGGAAAACAAAACCTCCGATACGGTAAATGTCATTGTTGCTGTAGTCAGTTTCAATTTTGGGTAGCGGTGAAGTAGGAAAACAAATTGGATATTTAACTTGGCGGAAAATATCACCGTTTTTGTTAAAGAAGTTGATAATCATTGGACCACCAACATAGTCACGCTTTAGACCCATACGACCTGTTAATGGATCGTAAATTAAATCCGTCCACTGACGAAGTGCTTTATAGACATACATTGAGTTAGCATCATCCAAGTTAACCTCGAAGTCAATTGCAACATCATTTGTTGTCTCATCAACCATACCGCCGGCAAAGGAACGCTTTGCTGATTTGTATTTTTGCTCGATAACACCCGGTTGTTTATTGGTTTCGATACCATCGACCTTTAAAACTTGCTCCATAACCAATGACCATGGAGAAACCGATGGTGGTGGAGTTAACTGAATCTCAAATTGAGCATTATATATAGGCTCGTAGCGGTTCATCGCCGCCTTGGAATTTCTATAGTGTGGTAAACCTGCCATAATTTATTTTTATTTTTTTAGTATATATCAATTTAAACAGCGGCAAAACCACCTGAAGCGATTGCGCCGGTTTTGAGAACTGTAATACGGTTGACAAATTTTTGTAGACCTCTTGCTGGTTCGACTCCAATATCAAGAATACCAAAGTTTTGGTCAATGATTTCCGCAGTGTTATTAGTCTCATCCATAATTACAGAGTAAGCATAGATACCTTGACCGTTTCGAACACCATCCAAGTAAGTTTCAACAATTGTTCGGATTTGAAGACGAGTTGAAGCATCGTTAAATTCAAACAAGTAGTTTTGAAGAATATCAATTACAGCATCTTCAATTGTTATCAACAAGTCACGGACGTGTAGATTATTGAATGCAGAAATTGTTCTTTGGTAACCAGTTTGGTTTGCATAAATCATTGGTCCAACATTTTTAACAACAGTGATTGGATTCAATCCAATTGGCTCCAAAAATTCACGGTCACGTAATAAGAAGTCGTATTCTAGACCATTATATTTTGCATCCGATATAACACCTCGTCTTGGACCTGCCACGATTGCATACGGTTCTCCGTTGATAAATTTACGGACAAAGTTGTTTGAAACGTGAGCAGCTGGTGGAATACTTTTATTCTTACCGTCTTCACGAAGAATGATGTTCGGCGTAAATACACCAATAAATTTAGCACCATTTTCTTCATCGGGTAAACTCCAAGTATAAGAAGGTCCTAATGAAAGATTACCACCCGTTGAGATATATTCGGTATTCAATACAGGTTTTGGATTTCCAGTTGCAGCATCCGGCAATTCAGTAAAACGTGGGTCAGTACTTGCTTGGAATTCAGCCATTGAAGGCGCATTCAAGATTGCCATACATTGCATTCTATTTTTTGCAAGACGACTCAAGTATTGTTTAGGACCCATACCAGGTTCCAATCCACCATTGAATGTATCAATAACATAACGGTATTGAATAATATCCTTTGATTGTAAAGTTACACCAACATTTGTGGTTTCAATTACACTCAAGATTTTCTCCAACTGCGCAGGTGTGCCTGGCATATGGAATTCAGTCATCTTGAATCCTGAAAGAGATGTAAATTGGAAACGGTCAACAAATTTCTGAATTGGCGTAAATTTAGTAATATAGTCAATTCCGCTTAAAGAAGTAATTCCTGGGATTTGAATTGCTGTATATTCAAAATAAGGAACACCTGTTGCTGGATCGAACTTTTTCACTTTAGCAGTAATTCTCGTTAATTTTGGATTATTGGCATCGTTGTTTACAACAAAGTCACCAACTTCCAATAATGCAGCATTTGTTGAATTTAATTTGAATTTTTTACCACCTGCAAATAAACCAGGACTTTCGATAGAAATATTTGAACTAATATTCTTTGCTGTAGAAGAATAAACTGCAAATACAGTTTCAGTACCCACTCCAATTTGTTGAGTGCTATCAACAAACGTATGATTTAAAGAGGCATAAGAGGCATTGGCACGAGTTAACAATTGCGTATCTGAATATTGGCGAACTCGAACACCATTCAATCCGTATGCTACTTTAGAGTATTGACTTGCAAATTTACCCCATTGTAAATCAACATTTAAGTAGTTGAATTGAGAAGGGCCCGCGGCATATTTAACACGGTCACCATCAACTACAAGACTACCTTTAATGTTTGTACTTAATTTTGCGCCAGGGTATGCTTCAACATAAGCAAGTTTTGTAATATCAGAAGCATCAAGATTAAAAGGTACAAGTAATGGACCAGCAGTTGTAACTAATATTTCACCTCTAAAAATAGTACCACCTGGTAGTTCTACTCTTACTATATTACCTATAGTTAATCCAGCAAAAGCATTGTTGTCTGCACTATCCACAATTCTAACCTGCCTGAATGTTGGGCTTATAGAATCTAAATCAAAAGCAGGTCCGGTAGAATTAAAAATATGCCATGTTCCAGCAATTGGAAGGTCAGCAGTTTCATCATACAGTATTACTTCATTTACAGAATTAGATACTACTGTTTGTCCAATACCATCAACGCTATTGATTTGTGCACTTGGGTTTAAAATATATCCAAATGTTTCACTAGGTGCCCCGCCTGCCGTTTCTAAATCAGGAATTAAATACTCAGCAGCAGTAACGGATGTTTTGAACAATGTCACTTTAATACTTCCTGGTTGTAAATATGCTAAAAATTCGTCAGCAGGGAAACCAGTAACAGCCCATTTATCAATATAAAAAGGTGCACCTTGTTGTAATCCAGTTGTTTTAACAGTAATGGTGGTAACACCACTGGATGATGATGCTGAGAAGATTTCAAAATATTTGCTGTACCCAGCTGCTTCAATTAAAATAACATCATTTGCAGCAGGTGTTAAATTAGTATAATCAGAAACATCAATAATATTCGCTGTTGTTGGGATTAATGCAGCAACAGTTTCTTCAATGTAATCAGATTCAGGTGTTGTTAAGGCACTGTTTTCGTAATTTGCATCTGTGTGGTTCGGGGTAGTTAATTGTAATAAAATTTCAGAACCAGTATCAATTACGTTTTCGACTTTAACAAAGTCAAATGGTGTTGCACTTCCATCAATACCACTATCGGCAACTGTTGCACCGTTTGTTATAATTAGTGAATTTCTGTTAAATCCATTTAACAAAGCTTCCCATTGTGCAGGTGTAAATGTAGTGTCGCTTGGGATTGGTTTTGGAATTGCTAAAACATTACAGAATTTTCCACTAACACCGCCGTATGCTACAGATTTCATATAAGGAGGAACAGAACCACCTGTAGAATTATATACTCTTTGTACTAAATCTTCTGGTGACAGATTTTTTAAATCTGAATCCTGCCCAGTATGTGATAGAACGTTTTTAATTGGTGTATTGTAAGAAAGAAAATCAATTGTATCATCAGTTGTATTGATAAGAGTGTTTCCTACCATATCTACTTTATATACGCTGTTTTCATAATCGCTCAACGCATCTTCGTTGATGTTTAAGAAAAATCCAGTAACAGCAACATTGGCATTTACGATAGTATCAATAGATTGGTTTGAACCGTTATTATCAATAAAGTCAGGAATAATACAACCAGTGAAAGAACCTAAAAGAGTAATACCGTCCAAAGAAACAAATTGATCTAAACGGTCTGCTCTAATACCACGCAAGTCAAAATACTTGCTGTAAGTTGGGTCTTGTGAAAGAAGAGGTAGATTTGTCCAATCACCTTTTACAAGATATAAGTCAACAAAATAGTCAGACAGGTAGTCTTGCGGATTTACATAAGGCGGGATTTCATCTGCTCCATAGTATTCTTCAGCCGTAATGTTGTACTGTGTTACAACACTCGATTTACGAACAATAAAGCTTGCAACTTGTTGTCCTAAATTTACAACATTGAACAAGCGACCACGGTTTGTTGGTTTGCTATCTACAGTTGCTTGCAGATAATCAGTATCCGGGAACCAAAATCTTTCTTTGTTATAAAAAGAAGAATATAAAGCACGGGTCACATCTCCGTTTTCTTCATCTGCGGCTAAAGCAATCGAGCGATAATCAACCGCATCTCCACCTTCATTTACAGGTACGTTATTTAATGGTAATAGATTCAATGCAAATATTGGACCTGCTGTTAAACAAGTCTCAATTGAGCGATGAAAAAAAGAACCACGAGCCTCTAATATCGAGTCGATTCGTCCAAAGATTCGGCGAGCTGTTGCGGTATCTCTTAAAAATACTGGCGCATTGAATGGTCCGATACGAGAAAAACCAACAACCAAACGAATTGTTTGAGTTGAAACAACTAGTCTCTCTGAAGCATCAAATTCAATGGTGTAGACACCTGAAGCTTTGAACCTGTTAAGATCCAATGTAATTTTTGCCATTCGTTTTAATATTTATTTTAGTCTTTATAGTATTTCTATGTTTTATATATTCAGAACAAAAACACAAAAAACTGAAATTTACATATCCTTAATTATTCGATAAATGCTCATTAGGTCATCAGTATTCTGAACGTCTTCATTTACTTTTCGCATAATCACATTTTTAATTGTAGGTTCGACTGTATCATATATATTCTCTACCATTTCGTAAAAATCAGTAGATGAGAAAAAAGGAACTAAATCTACACAGGTCATTGCAATATCATCGTGACCGGTTTGTGATTCATAGCGACCTTGGGAGTTTAGTCCAAATGCCGTTAGTTCGTCAACAGTTTTCTTTTCAGTAATAATAATTCTTTTTTGTTGAATTAAACTTCTTAGTTCTCTGGAATAAGATTCTTTATTATCCTTTTGTAGTTTAACACCTATCTTCATTGTGTCATTTGCAATACTGTGCTTTGTATGTAAAAATAACTCCGGATAGTAGTTTCTATTTTTTGACAGCTTTTCAACAATTATGTTACCTTTAAAGTTAATCTCCAAAACTACCGAACAATTCTCATGGTGAAATATATTGTAAACTAATATCTCTAACACTTTAGCAACTTCATCAACCGAAGTACTGTTTGACTGAAATATGCCAACCTGTCGAAGTCGGAAGAAACTGGATTCATCATTCCAATCTCTGGTTCCACGAATACCAACAAGAGATTGCGGCTCCATTTTAAAAATATTGATAACTGAATAATCGCGGCCAACACCATCACCTAAATCTAAAACAAAAACAATTTGGTCATTGACTGCATCTCTTCTCGTTGGGTCATAATCTGGGTGCCATTTTAAATGTGTACTTAAATCTGGAAAATCTAAAAAGTCATCAATCTCGACCCACTTATATGGCTTGCAAATTTTATTCAGAAGTTGCAATGTTTGACTTGAAAGCAATAACCTTGAAGAAGCTAAGAATTGATTTCCATATTCTTGATTAAAAAGTTCTTCATTTCCTAAGTTAGAAATTTCTCTTTTTTTCCATTCTTCGTCTCTGCCAGGAACTTCCCACCAATCGACCCTAATAGCATTAAATGCGTTTGACTTAGTTAAAGCACCTTGGTAGATATTATAAAAAAGATTCATCCCAGCGGGCGTGGACGAGATAATCATCCTAGATATCGTTGACGAAGAAAGTGTTGGATAAATTGAACGATAAAAAGATTCCAAAAAGTTGGGATGGATATGCGCAAACTCATCCGCATACAACAAGTGGATAGTAAAACCAATCGCTGCTGTTTTTGTTGTTGCCTGTGAATAAAGACGATTGCCGTTATCGAATTTCATAGTAGTTACAGCATTTGTAACGATACCCGGCCGCATAAAGAACGGCAAATTCTTTAATACGGTTTTGATTTTATCTACAATCTCAGTAGTTGTTGCTAATTTATTTGCAACAACCATAGCATTTCTATCAAAGTGAAAGCAAATATACCAAGCAATAAATATACTACTTGTAACGGTTTTTCCAATCTGACGGCTTGCAACCATAACGTTGAAGCGATTATCTTGGAAATCTCGTAACATTTTTTTCTGGTACCCTCTAAGTTTAATTCGAGAAATACCTTCGTCCGTCATTGAATAACAATAGTTCTCGCCAAAATAAACTACGTCATCTGCGCATTTTGCAATTTCTTGTAGTTCCTCATCGGTATAATCGAAAACAATATCCGGTGCTCGGTAATCTATTTTACCGTCAGCAAAAGGTGAGTAATCAGCCTGTCCGCCTTGCTCTATTTTTGCAGTTTCTTCATTGATCTTTTTGGTTGACCAAACCTTACCTCTACTCGACATCTTCTATATCTTTTTTGATTGCGCCATCTGCTTTGTGTTCTGGGATTGCTTGGCGCAGTGTTTCAATTAGTTTTCGGGTTCCTCGGATTTGATTACCAGTATTGTCTTCAATTTCATAGTCACCACTTTTCAGTTCCTGTGGACTTTCTGCTTTTTTGATTCGATAGTCTTCTTTTAGGGACTTATAATTGTTTTCCATAATTACCATGAATTGCGCCATGTGTTTGACTATATCCATTTTAGCACGTTGTAATGAAGAAAGAACTTCAAATGCTCGAGGATGTACTCCGCCGTTATCAATTTCTTCAAGCAATTTGATAATAGCGTGCTCTGCGGTTTTCATTTGAAACAGCAAACTTGATACGGTTAGTTTATCAACTGTATTTTTTTCTCGGATGTATGCAATTTCAGATATGATGTCTCGGTCCAAATAGAATTCAGCAATTGCCGCAACAATTTTTCCCGCTTCATCATCTGCGACTTCTTTGACTGCCATGTAGTTTAAAAATCCTACGGTTGGTCGTTCGGGTAAAATGCTTTCAGCAAGTTTTAATGAGCTTGCTAAATTTTCATCACTGTTAATGAGTTTTTCCAATTCGTCCTTTTCATTGAGTACTTCGACTCTTCTGGGATTTGGTTTTCTTGCCATATTGTATTATTTTGTCTGTCCAATCCAAGGAAGTTCTAATCTTGGAAGAGCGTTGTCTATGATTATAGAATACTGCGCATCTTGGACAATGGTTTGATTTAAAATTATGATTTGTTTATTTAAGTCGTTTTCTGATCTAGAGAAAACTCGAATGTTTGTATAAGCTAAGCTACTTGCGGGCAAACGATACTGATACCCACCCGTTGCACTTCGATTAACATTTGTAGCAATTACCGCCTTTGAGTATATATTCTCTAAATCAGTTGTCTGTTCTGGTGTTGCTGATGACTCATTCCATTTACGAATCCAAAGGTCTAACGAGATTTGTTGAAAGCAATTATTAACATTAAAGTAGTAAGCATACCAATTGTTCTCAACAATATTGTTCGGTAATATAAATAGGAGATTCTCAGTCTGACTAACAAAATTAAAATATCGGCTTGCATAAAGTGAAAGCTTCCAACCTGAATTATCATCTGGGTTGAGGCCATCCATCATTATGGTTTCGTAAGTTACTTCTACTTGATAACCGCTTGTTATAGACCCAGATGCCCAGTTTTGATAATAGGTATTTAAAAATTGAATAATCTCATTTCGGACTGCAATTGTAATAATAAAACCACCAACAATTGGTGTCTTTGAGACAAAATTGCCAAACACTGAAAGTCCATTAAAACGTGTAATCTTTAAAAGCGAACCCGGTTGATAGTTTCGGTTTGGAGTAATTGTAAAACTCAGTGGAGTTGTTGTTGTGCCTACAGTCCCGAGTACCAATTGTCCTTTAACTGAATCTTTTGGCGTTTGGACTTTTGGGCCTAATTCTTTAAACCAAGCACAGACACCTAATTCATTTTCATTGCTTTCTGAAAACTCAACCTTTGCTCGATATTTAACAGCAATCTGATTTTCTAAAGGATTGAATATTGACCGTAGGTCATACTGGCTTTCGGATAAAATATTACTCCAATTCATAAGCCGAGATTCAGTAATTACTAAATTGTCATTTATTTCTAAACGAGTTGGGTCGTATTTTCGACTTCCAATTTTTGGATCATATTGCTCTGGCTTTGTAATTTTTTCTTCTTCAACTGTAACTTCTTCATCGAAGCGCTCGATACTGTCCCATGAGATTCCGTCCAATTGTCCTCTGAGTTCCTGCGGTTCGTATCGGTTTGCTTTGGGTGCATATTTTTTTAATGCAACTTTCCAATATGCAGGTTGATACATAAAGTCTCTAAATAGATATGAGCTTTCAATTTCATAAATTCGATTTGTCAAAGGAAAGTAAATTATGTCTCTTTTCTGTGGTGCAATTCCAATCCCTAAAACCGATTCAAAATAATTCTTATCAATGTGAACTTCAAACGGCATTTCGAAATCCAATCCAAACGGGTTGAAGTTTATTTTTGAATCTGGAAACTCATTATTTGGAACAATTACTTTTATCGTACACGGCTCATCCACATCGTATAAAGTCCACTCGTGTAAAACTACATCTTTTCCAACTGCCATTGGTACTGCTCTGGCATACATAGTATCATGGCCAAAGATTCGATTGATGGATGCGCTTAGGTCTTTGTAAAGAACAACCGCTGGATTTACTTGATAAGGTCGAAAAGTAAAATTCTCAAGTTTTGTTAGATTTGTTATCGAACCTTTTTCCGCAACGGTTAAGATTGGTCGGAAACCGTAATAAGGGTCATCGGCATCTACGGATTGCTCAAACAATAATGTTATGTCATTGATTGTAATCGGCCCACCACCAATCAGTGTGTATCGGAAGTCAACATAAAGATCTAAGTTTGGGTCTAAGTTACAAATTGCTGTTAAATTTTCAACAGTCAAATCCATCCACGAAGCACGGACCCGATTTGTTGTCCCCCATCTGAACTCGCGGCGAAGAACCCCAATACCTGAGATGTCCTCTTCCCATCCCGTCATTTTAGTTACCCATTTATACGGCTTCTGCTGAACGATTTTTGCGTAATCTCCAATATTTGTTAGAACAGTTGTACAACTCACTTAATAGTGCTTTTTATCTATATATCAAAAAATAAAAAAGGGTATGAACATAGTCCATACCCTTTAACAATCGCACTTGTTTTAAATTATTTTTTATAGTTGTTCGATTACTTTTAAATCGATTCCAGAATTGGCAACAGCATCTCGCAGTTTTTCTAGTTTTGCTTCAATTCTGTCGGCACGTGAATCTATTTTTTTTCGTAGTTCTTGATTTATTGAATACTGATTGTCTGCATCATTTTGAATTGCATCTCGTAACCTTTTTTCTATATCATGGATATAATCATTTAGGTAGTCTTTTTCCTGTGTCAAAGTAGAACGAATGTCACCCATCGATCTGTAAATCGAGTCTAACTCTCTATGAAAAATTGTTGTGTTTATTTTTTTACTCAACCTATAGTACGCCACGGCGATTGATGCTATCAAAGCAACGGCACACAAAGTTGAACAAACGGTAATAATGATTGTTGTAAGCATAATGTTTTTTTGTTTTTTTTAAGTGCGATTGTATATCTTTATTCAATTAGAGATTTAAAATTTTCAAGTTCGTCCCACACTTTATCGCCGAGTAAAGAAACCGCGTCATCAAAATCTCGACGAGACCACTGATGAATTTCACACCATTTTTGAATAATCGAATCTTCGACGGGTTGGACTGCTTTTTTCTTTTCTTTCTCTTTTTTCGTTTTAACGTACATCCACTCAGGTGTTCGATTATATTGCCCGGACAATAAGGATTGCCAAAAAGTAACAGCCTCGGATGGATTGATTTTTAAATGATTAAAATAAGCAGCTCGAACTGGATAGCGAATGCTGCACAAACGATTGACCATAAAAAAATGTTTACCTCGCTCATGCGGCGGTACCGATTTAAATTCACTCGGCTTGGAAATCATATTGTTTATAAACTCAAATAAGTCTGCCATATTGTTTATTCGAAATTAGAGAAAAAATCAGAACTAAATGATTTCTTTTCGGTGATAAATTTTGTTCCACTCAACAGTGTGTTAATATCATATTTTGTAATTTTCAATCTTTGTTCCCCAACTACTCGATATGTTTTATGAAAATCCTGTTGGATAGTTTCAGGAATCACATCACCATTTAGATATACCAGTTTAATATTACGCTCTATTCTAGCACGTAAGTCATCAATGACTGGGGTTTGTTTACAATAATTTATTATCCCTGCTGAAATCGTATCTACATACAATTTTAAATCCATGACATTAACATCAAGTGGAAGGTCGGTGTAAATCAATTCAGCTTTTTGTGGTGTGATTTTATAAGTCTTTTCACCTTTTTTCCAAGACCAAATCGGAGGAACAGCGTCACCTTTATCACCGATAATAATTTTCTCAACAATAAATTTATGTGTATCAATTTCTTCAACATCAACCTTTCCCATCAATCCAGAGATGACATCTTTGCTGGCATTAATAAAAGTATTTGCATCGAAAAGGTCAAAATGTGAAGATGCCGCTGCGATCCATTTTGTAAAACCAGTTGGGACAATTAACGCTCGAGACTTTGAATTGGGATTAAAAACTACAACAAAGTTTTTATCATTACGTCGGACACATTGTTTCATATCACCATCTCCGGTGATAATTACACTGTCTTCGCCGGCTTTAAGGAATTGATCTGACCAAAGATAAAGTAAGTCATCGCATTCCGCGCCCTTTTCCTTGGAAACAATGAAACCTTTTTCTTTAATAATTTCGGCAAAGTCGTTAATTGATTGATAGAAATTATCCCAGTTAACGCTGTCATCCTTTGTCCTGTTTCCTTTATAATCAATATCATCCGTTTCCATCGGAATATCTTTGCGCCAACTTCTGGAGTCAAATGTAAAAACAACTTTATTCGGATGTTCAAAATTACGGATTGCGTGAGAAACATCGGTCGCCACTTTACGAACAAACATTTCTTGTTCCTTTTTTGAATTGAGTAATTTTTTCGAACTTGCATAACCACCAAATGCAAAAAGAGTTTTATAGAAAAAATAATGTCCGTCAAATATTAGATTCATAATTATGAGATTTTTGTACAGTATAAATATATGGAATTTTCTCGAGACTTGCAAGGAAACTTCAATCTTTTTTTAGTAATATCCAAAACTTTCGATTGCCCTTTTAATACTTCGTTCAAGCTCTTGGCGAAGAACAAAGATTTGATTTACTGTATTTAAGTTTCCTTTAAAGACTTGTTTTCTTTGCAGCTCATTTTGTTTGTTTACTGCATAGATATAAATCCTTGCACCAATTTTAACAACATCGAATTTTTTCCTGGGAAGTATTGGGTATGTTGTTAATATGTAACTATCAATGTCGGAAACTCTTTCAAAAATCATTCTACAACTTCAGGTTTTATATGGATACTGTATTCTCTATTTCTTAGATTTTTACCAAACCATTGACCTTTGGACGTTGCAGAAGAAAAGGATTGGTAGTCATCATAAGTAAAATTTGGATATGTATATTCGTGGCCATTATGGAAAGTCACTGTAATGTTTTCCGATGTCTCATCCCAGTTTGCAGACTTGACCAAAGATGAATTGACTTCTAAATTGTATTGCATAAAAAAAGTTTATTAGTTTGCTAAAATCATTTGACACTCATATACCGCAGCCAACATTGAAATTGCTGGGTCGATTACTTGAATTCTTTGTGACTGATAATGTGCAGCCTTAATTACAATTTGTGGGATTTTTCCAACTAACTTTGGATGATTATCTCTAATGTAGTCAGGCAATTCAGCACCAAGTGCAGTCAAGACATCATCAACCTTTGAGCCATAGTTGACCATTAAAAATTTATAAGTCTCAGTTGGGTCAGGTTTAGTTCCGCAAACCATTTGAAATACATCCGCAAACGAATAGTTTAATTTTTTGATGTCTTCAACTTTAATTTCAGTAACACCTTGAATTACGAAACTTTGAACTTTATTGAGAATTGTTCTCATGTCCGGGAAGTTTCTTTTTACAAATTCAATTACTGCATCTTTTTCAATTTGAATATTTGCAGCTTTCAGGATTGACCAAGTTCGTTTAATAAACTCAACCATTACTTCTTTTTCCTCTTCGTTTGAAACAAAGTCAAATGATATACAATTAAATCTCGATTGTACAGGCTCTGGAACTTTATTGATATAATTACAAGTTGCAATAAAGCGAGCAGTGTGTGCAAATTTTTCAATCGTGGCACGAAGTGCTTTATAGAATTGGTCAGAAGCACCATCAATCTCATCAAGAATAACAACCTTGTATTTCTCAGCGCCATCCATTAACGAAATAGTCGAGCACCAATTTGTAATTTTGTCTCGAATAACATCGACGGAACTTTCATCCGAAACGTTGATGTATAAAGTTGGATAGTTTGCAGCCAATACTTTTGCTGAACTTGTTTTTCCTAATCCGGGACTTCCATAAAGAAGAAAGTTTTGATGAAGTTCACCGTTGCCGAAGGATTTGCGAATGCGGCTTGGTAGAATAAGTTGGTCAAGTGTTTTAGGGCGATACCTTTCGGTAAATAACTCTTGGATCATATTATAATTTTTAAGAATGAATAATTTTTATTTTATATACCGAAACGACTTGTAAGTTTTTTAATCCGATAAATTATTTACAAGTTTTGCAAGAACATGGCCATGACAACCTTTAGGGTGACACCAACATCCCAAGACTTTTCCTTTTAATTCTTTAAGGTCAGATAACAACTGACGGCCATCGCCTGATAATATCCAGTTTTCGTATGCTTGGATTGCTTCTTGTCGAGATTTTACAATAAATTCAGCTCGGGTTTCTTTGTCTTTGATATGTGAAAATAGATTACCCCATTTGCTAGGGCGTCCAATATACACATCATAGTCCTCCTTTTTACAGTGGACGACTTTGCACTCTGGTGAGTTTTGATTTATCAAATTCATTACAATATAATTTATGAGAAAGGAATACCACCCAACCAAAAAACTAATGATTTACGAACTCCACTTGTTACTGGAGTAATACGATGAGTTAAATAGGTTGGGTAGATAACAACACTACCAGCAGCACGACTCACAGTATACCAATACTCTGGATTTGGACTAGATGCGAACTCTAAATTGCCACCACGGTAATCATCACTGTCTGACAGTTGAACTGTGACTGCTAACTTTCGACTTGAATAAGGATGGATATCGCCAATATCCACGTGCCAATCAAAGTGGTCTCCAGATTCCCATTCACAATACATAATTGGTTCGGTAAAATCTAAAGGTTCAAATTTGAATGCCTCGCCATTTGCCCATAGTGCTAAATCGTATACTCTGCCGTACAACCAACTCCATTCATCCGTATATGGAATCCATGCTATTTTACAGGACCTAGTTTCTTTGGCAATTTCACCGGAGACTGTTGCTTGTGACAATTCTAATTCGGCAAGTTGTTTTTTAATATTTTGAATTTCACCAAATTCAATGCAGCTTGGTAAAGTAATGCTTGACATTCTGACTGCATTAATTTCCGGGTGCGGATTAGTATCGAGTAATATCATTTTTATTTTTTTACAAGTTCATCTTTCCAAGTACTTTCCTTTGCACTATTTCTCCACGGCCATGTTGATTTTGCTTTGGCATAGTCACCATCATTATATTCTTTAATCCACAATCTTTGTTCCCAATATTGGTCACACCCCCATACTCCGTAAATAACGAACCACATCCATTCAAAATAAAAATGCGGCTCTCTTTCACACCGGGGTGTTTCCCATTTATCTTTCCACATTAATCCAGAGCGGGTGAGTCTTGGAAGCCAAAACCAACTGTGATTTTTTTTAAATCTAATTCTAAAAACTGGCCGTTTGATTTTCATAATTATAAATTTTATGCATTATAACAAAAAAAGTTGGGACTTGCAAGGAAATCACCAACTTTTTTAGAATAATTTTGAAATATTTTAGAATCCCATTCCGCCACCCATATCGTTCTGTGCAGCTTGGATTTGCTGAGCAAGTTTCATATCCTCTAAGTCTTGTGCTTGTTTTTCTTTCATCATTCTTTCGTTTGCAGCAATATCATCAGCAGAAAGTTTCATATATCTTTCAATTACAAATTTAGGTGCAAAGATTGGAACATCAGTATCCATACCAGAAGCATCTTTCTTTTTGTCATAGATACCCATCATTGTGTTGGCGATATTAACTCGCTGTTCCAAGATTTGCATTTCTTTTAATTCTTCAAAGATATTATCTTTATTATATCTGAGTGACAAACTTGCTTTCATTAATTCGTCTTCAGCAAGCTCTGGGTATATCAGACCAATTTGAATAAAAAGAGGCTTGAGCAATACTTCTTGGAATATTGAACGAAGACGATTGATAAATTTAAAGAAACGAATTTCTTCACGGTCAATACCATCGGCCGAAATACTAAATTGACTTCCACCGTTTTCTTTATCGAAGCGACTGAACGGAATTTTCGAATCTTCTTTAACTTTATCTTTGAAATATTTAAGAGCATCAGTATCGGATAAATCAAATCCTTCACTTGCTAATACAGATATATCCGGAGATTCACCGTTTTTACTTGGGAATAAGTAGTTTTTGTAGAATTGCATTGAAGGCGAACCGTTGATGCTTAATTCCCCAGAATCATAATCTAAATTGATATCCTCTTTATAGATGTTAATCATCTCTGCTAATGATTCTTTAGCACGTTGCGGTGATTTGGTACCAATTGGGACAACCATTTTCATTCTGAACTGGGAATTCATTGTGTTCCAAATTACACGGCTATTTTCCATAATCCTTAGTAGATTGAAAGAACGAACCATCCTTTCAACATAACTCACACGCCCTGTAAAGTTTCCTTTTGCATAAGAAATATAAATAATCTGTGAGTCCAAAAGAACTCTCTTCATTGAAGGAACGTCTTCATATTGAACCCAGATTTTTTTGAATGTTCCATCACTTCCTTTTTCAACACCCGGACGTAATGAAATAGGGTCAAGTTCCTTAAAACCTACAATGTTCTTTCCATCCGGGTCATAGATAATCTCAAAGGCAATAAAACCGTCAATCAAAAGCTGTCGAAAATATCCCCAAGCATCCTGACCTTCAGAAAAGTGAAAGTGTGTATAGATTTTTTTAAACTGTTGACTAACTTCAGCAATAATTTCTTTTTGATTATCCGGAGACAAAATCTCTTTTAGCTTAGTTGTGTCAATATCAGCAAAGAAATTAGAGTCATTAAAAACAACTGCTTCATCTGTAATTGTATCTACAATAAACTCGATCTCTGGATTCATTGCAAATTTTCTTAAGTAACCTCTTCTTGCCTTGTAGTCTTTGTCGAAAAACGCAATAAATTTCTTTTGTCCGACGTCGGCGAGTGCTAACGAATATAAAAATTCCTCGGGTAAATAACCTTGGTTACCAAATTCGGATTCAGTAACACCCACTGCTCTGGATTGCTTAACGACCATGTCATCGTATCGCATTCCTAAGTTAGATAAGGTTTTTAAGCTTTTTGATAATTGACCGAATATTGGATTGACGCCAACTCGGTCGATGAAACCTGCCATTTGTTAGTTTTTTATTTTATATAAAGAAAAAAGAAATTAGTTTTTGTATTTTAACCACCTGGCTTGGTGTATTTTTTCTGAATTTTTGTTGCCTTGTCTGCGCTTATATTGTGTTCTGTTAAACCTTTTTTCTTATCTATATAATCACTCCATATTGCTGCTAAACCTTTACCAGCAATGTCTTTTGATACATAATACGGTATCTTTTCCCAGTCTTCAAGTTCAATAAGTACAGCACTTTTGATGTTACCAACAATGTAATTTCTTACTGCCCATTGATAACCTATTGTTGCCTTTTCGTTAAATAACGTATATACAAAATACCAATTTGTTAAATATTGCCAAAGGCGATTAACTGCACCTATTTGATCTTTATCAATAGCCTTTTCTGCAGCATATATATCATTTTTAAATACCTGGAAGAAATTCTCTAAAACTTCAACTCTTGTAAATTCTGGAAGCAGATTTAAATTTAAACCTTGGACAATTACATTACCTTTTTCTGAGACGTATTGACCATGGACTAATACTAAAGGACGTTTGTCATAGTAGTCAAGTTCTTTCTTGGATATCGGGTCGTACATCCAAGTATAAATTCGACCGGGTAAAAAGAAGTCAAATTTTCGGGCATGGAAGCGTTCAGTTGTTTCCAGGAACCCGGTATCTTCAAACGGTTTAACTGCATACTTTTGAAAAAAGTAATTAAATGTTTCAGTTCTTCTTTTTCCTTTTGCCTTCTCTTCTTTATAAGCTTCCAACGGACTTTTCATACGCCTTTACTGTACAGAAATTTTTCAGTGATAACAACAAAAACGTAACCCATTTTTCGGGCATATTCTTTTGCTGCATCAAATTTGGATTTATTAATAATCCATTTTTTCAGTTGCTCATTGTGAGCAGCAATTTGGTTTATTGATGGTTTTTGCCCGTTAAGAACAGGTTTCTGTAAAACTGATTCGGGTTTCACTTCAACTATATAGTCGACGGTAACATCTTCAGATTTTTTAACTCGCATAAAAAAATCTACATAATACAAATGCCCCGGATGCTCCGGTTTATCAAACGGGGTTCGGTACGGGATACCAATTGGCTCGGATGCCCAGCATACAATATCAGGTGATAAGTCACAATAGCAGCAAAAACGTTGCTCCCACGAAGACCTGAAAATTATCTTCGTGGGATCACCTATATATTTTTCAGAATTGATTAATTTGTAGTATCCTTGTTTGTAGCCTGATTTTAAAGTTGGTTTATTTTCTTTAATTTTGCTCATACATATCTACAAGTTATATAAATTTTCGTGGTCTAAAGATACTTTTGTGAGTGTTGAATTTGGATATAATTTTTTCCAACCTTTGCCGAAACCGTTTTTAATCATTTGTGTATAGTAAGCAAAAACATTTTTCGATTTTTCAGGGTTGTAACCTTTCCAATATTTAACAATGTCCATCATAGCAAACGCAATACAATCCTCTCGGTCTTCTTCGTATTTGTACTTTAATTTTTTTGATGCACCTTCAGCCATTGCTCGTAACATTTTAACAGCCTTTGTGGTTAATTCTCCTTTTTCTTTAGATAATGCGATTTCTTTTCTGAGATCTTCAGCGTTTACATAATGTGCCATGTTTTTAGATTTAGCCTGGTCCAACAATATTGTTTTCGTTTTTTAAAGCGTTAATGTATGCCTGTAATTCAGATATACATATAGTTATAGAGTCAAAAGACAAATTGGTTTCAGTTTTTAAGTGTGATTCTAAGCCTTTTAATTCATCGTATATGGTTCCAACTTTTGAAATTACCATATCTATTAGTTTGTTAAATTTCTCTGGAACGTTTTCCTTTGTCTTAACTTTATTCTTTAAATCGTGTTCTGAATTATAAACGCCCCACTCGTTAATCTCTAACTTTTTTTTTAACGATTCTTTGATACTAATATTAGCACCATCACTTTGAGCGGCTAACTTTATATCTTCCTTTTTAGAAGAAATTTCTGCCTTCTTTATAATTTTAACATCATTACAGTTTGCAATTGCAGTGGTACCATTTTCAAAACGAATAACCACACTGTTGTCAGCATCATTGCTACCTATTACTATACCTTTTTTTTTAGGTATTCAACGGTATCTCCAGTACCAGCACTTTCTTGCAATTGAGTGAATTTTTTGTAGTCTCTGTTAACCTTTGAATATTCCTCTTTTACCTTTTCAATTTCTTCATTGATAATACCAATCAGGTCTTGAACTTCTTCAGATTCAACAAGGTCTTCATCTTGAATACTAATCAATTGAGTCTTTTTTGCTTGGAGTTTGTTAATAATGTTTGTTAGTTCAGCTCTACGCTCTTCAAACATTTTAACGTATTTTGATTCCTCAGACAACATATCGGTAAATGTATGGCCAAGGTCATAATTTGTAAATTCCATTACCATATGTTTTGCTTGTGTTGCATTACAGTTTGGATAGAAAATACTCTCTTTAACCAAAGAATCCTCACGGTTAATAAAAATCTCATGGCCAAGTTTAAAGACATCCATTTTACGGTTTGTTGCAAAATTAGGAGTGATGGTTTTAATATAATCCATCTCAAAAATATTGTTCCAATTCTCAACAACTTTATTCACGACCGTGATGGTTTCTAAGTCACTACTATTGAAAATTCCGGATTTCAAATAAACCTGACGGAATTCATCAATAGTTACAGTGTTATCATTAATTTTTATAGTTACTCCGTTATTATCAGATTCGTTAATAGTAACTTTTTGATTGCGGTTGTATATTGTAATTGTATTTTCTAAAATAGAAACGTTTGGTGCTGCTAGTATTGTTGACAATTCAACAAATTTTTCTGGCAATTTAGCGAATTCAGATTCGGTTAACGGTCTAACTTTGTTTCCTTCTTTGATAAACGCCTTTCCTCTAATAGCAAAAATTTCAGAAGTTTCATTAATAATAACCGGAGAATAAACTTTACTTACACTAACATCAGAAGAATCCGCTTTCATTTGGAAGCTTTTTTCTGATTCTAAAATAACATTATATAATTTACGCAAATTATTATCATATGTGAAACCATTAAGTTTTTCTAACAGTTTTGTTCTGTTTGATGCGCTTCTGTGTGTTAAGTAATTATCTAAATCTTGTTTAAGTGCACTTAATATAAAACCACTGTTTCCGTTTTTAGATTCGTGTAATGTTTTATAAATTTGTATATCTTCAGCATATAATTTTGAGTTTGCCTCTAATATATTGATGTGCTCTTTTACTATATGATTCCAACTCAAACCTTTGATTTTTTCTAAAACAGGTTCGATTGCCATATACTCAGGAAGTGTTGTATAGTGTGTTAAAGATTCAATCAAATACATAGTACTTGGGTGTCTCATCAATTCTGATTCCTTTAATGACATAATTGCTCGTTTAACACCAAGATCCTTTACTGCATTGATACGAACTTCACCGTTAACAAAGTTGACAACTACTGATTCTTGTATTGTTGACAGTCTTTCTAATAGGTATCGAGAAACAGATAATTCAAATTTTTCAAATGCCTGTTTGTCTGTATCTAAATGATTATAATCGCTGTAAGCTTCGAGTACTTCTTTACAGATTTCAATTGCTTCTAAAGATTTTGTAGATTCAATTAAACGCTCAACCCTAGATTTAAATTCCGTTTGTTTTGGTGATTTTACAAGTACTTTAGTTTGAATAGTGGAAACATTTTCATTTACTTTTACATTTGTAGTTTCAGCAGACTCAATTGAATTATATAAATTCTTAACCGTTGGACGAACTGCTTGGAAATATGTCATATTACCGTTTGCATCTTCTTGGATTGCAGGTGCTTCATAAACACATTTTTCTAAATTCTCCAAAACCAATTGTTTATTGCTAGCTGTTTTATACACCAAATAGTTATAAATAAGAGATTCGGTTTCGGCAATAAATTCATACTCCCCAGCAGCTTCACACTCAGAAAGTGCTTTGTAAACTTTAATATCAGTTGCGTACTTTTCAGAATTTTCAGTTAAAACATTCAAGCATTGCTCAACAATAGCATAGCGTTTTAGCGGTGCTAGATTTTCAATTACAAAATTTATTGTTTGCCACTCTGGTTTTTCGCTGTAAGCAAAAACAGATTCTAACAAATATAAAGTATTTGGATCTTTTACTAATTCAGATTTCTTTAAAATATTTAAAGTATCTTTAACACCCAAGTTGTTTATATTTGAAATATAATTCTCAACAATAATAAAATCATTTACAGTAGGGTCAGGAAGTCCTCTAAGCTTTAATTTTACTGATTCAGTAATTTCCTTTTCAAATTTATCAGACATTTCTGCTGTTAAATTGAAATTATTGTAGGTATTATATTTTGCGAGTGCCTCATTACATACCGCAATAACAGCAGATGATTTAGTTGAAGCTTTTAGTGTTTCGATACGTTTTTTGAAATTCATTTCTTAAAATATTTTTTTATGTTTTAATTTCTATCTATTATATATATTAAAGTTTTTTTCTCGAAAAATGGACATTGTTATTGTATATATAGTATCCCATTTGATGCGGAAAGTGTAAAATCATTATTATTTTTTGTTGTAGTGACATTGCTACTTACTTCAATTCGATTAAGTGCTTCACTAAACCCAACTATTATACTGCCGAATGGGATTCCAATCCCGGTAACCCGTTGTCCAACTAATGGATACGTTTCTAATAATGTGGTTACAGTTGGATTTACATTTGTTATTAGATTATTTATCGTGGACGAATCTATATTCCCGGTAAATTTTGCTGTATCACTTAAAACCAAATAATTAGATTCGTTGTTTGAATCTTCGATTTTCACTTCTAATTTTGTAATTGGCGATGGTGTAAACCCAGAACCACCATCAACAATATTTGCTGAAAAAACAGAACCGCTGCTGATTGTTGCCTGAATTATCGGTGCAACAAATGTTGGTGGTATCGTTGGTGGTAATGGAAAAAGATTAACTTCAATTAAATCTGTTGATGTGTATCCGTATCCTTGATCTAAGACAACAATTTTATCTACCGAACCGAGTGCATCGATAATTGCTCGGACCCGAGAGTCACGGCCTGTTTCAGAAACTACTACCGACCGATGTCCTTCATTTGCTATCGGTGTTCCGTTTATATCAAAAAATGGTATTTTCCAGTCATAAGTTCCAACGTTGTTGAGGTTACGAGCAATCAGTGTCCATTCAGTTTCTCCGACAAGGCGATAGTAAAGATTAACCCTACGGATTGGTCCGGTGTTCCCCCATGCGATTGGTAGCTCCCCACTTGAAAAATATTTTTCATTTGGAACTGGAGAATTAAAAGTAAATCTTGGTTTATTATAATCTTCTGACGAGATATCAATTGTGTTGAAGCCTGCGATTCTTTTAGCATTACTAAATTCAGTTGTTCGATCTAATACCGGGAAATAAGTTTCAACTTCAATATTGAATTTAAGTGTGGTTTTAGCATCAGCCTGATAAGTAAACTCAAATGTTTTTTCAAGTCCATAGTCTTCGGAAAAGCCTCCCTGGCATGGAATCCTAAACCCTTTGTATGTAACAGAAAAAACTTGATTTTTATAAAACGTTTCAACTAATGCTTGTTCAATCTTAAATGCATCTAAATAGGTATCCGTTTCGATTGTTACCTCAAACGCCATATTAATGGGAATCGAATTTAAGAAGGCACTAAATGTTTGTAGTTCACCATTAACTTCTTTAACGTAATTCCCTCTGACAAAACGATGTGTCATTTTCCCAGTGTCAATTGTTTTGGATGTTAATGTTACAATCCCTCTTGGTATTACATCATAGTTTCCATCTGCAAAATTACCTGTAAATTCACCACAGTCAAATTTTGGATGAATACAGTCATTCCAATTTAAAAAGTAGTCTTGAAGAAATCTTTCATCCCCGCCCATATTATAGAAAAATGGAACATAGACAGTATCAATACTGTTATCGCCTAAGATATTCTCGTAGAATATCTTGTCATTTAATAGATTAATGATTCCAACTATTACTGCTCGTGAGTGAACATCGTCGGTATTGTATTTGTGTAGAAACTCTCCCATGGATTATATATCACTCAATCTTTTCAACATCTAAATTGGAAAACCCATTGTTCTTTTGAACAACCACACGATAATCAAATATCTCAGTCGGTAGAGGACTGTGGTTAATAACAAATATATTTAGTTTTAATTCTCGACAAGTTTTATGTAGGACATTTAAGATATGGTAGATGCCATTCATATCAATTGAAGAAAATATCTCGTCCAAAAAGAAAAGGTTAATACCAGAGAACCTCATTTTCATAATTCGCATTAAAGCAATGAGCACAGCAAAATCCATTTTTTTTCTTTCGCCAGTAGATAATTGCTCAACTGCAATTTCATATCCTAAATGTTTAATGTCAACTGCAAATTCTTCATTAAATGTAACTCGGTATTCAAGTCCTAAAGCTGTTAGTACCTTTTTGATTTCTGAATTTAGAAGTGGCAAGATTTTTTTAATTGCAATAAGTTTAATTCCTCTATCGCCAAATATTTCATCAACCAATCCGTAAAAGTTAATTCTTTTTGTTTCATTATCTTTCTTTTGGATTGCATCGTTTTTCCCACTTGTTGAGTTTTCAATAATATTTCTCAGTGCAACAGTTTGCTCATCGTTTCCATTTGATTCCGACAGTTGTTTCAATTCTTTATTTGAATTGTTAATTTGAAAGTTTGCTGCTGCAGTTTTGCCTTCAATTTCTTTTTTACTTTCTAATAGTTTTTTTCTTTTTTCACTTAATTCATTTAATTGTGTTGTTATATCAGCTAACTCTTCTTTAACCTCTTCGTTTTTCTCTAAATAGTTTTGCAGCAACTCTTTGTGATAGTCGGTATCTAAATTGGTTTCACAAGTAGGACATTGACCTTTTTGTAACAATTTTATTTTTCCGTCTCTTGCTTTTGTTTCATAATTAATTGAAGTTTGGTTTTGATTTAAAGCGTCAATTACATCTTTCAATTCAGATTCAGCACCGGACAGTTTTTCCAAATGTGCTTCTGCATTTTGTATATATAATTCCAACTTTTCGATTTTTTCAATCAGGTGTTCTTTTTTCTCTTCTGCAGATTCGTTTAACTTTGTATTTAATAATTCCAATTCCAATGTTGAATTATCAATAGTTCTAATCAGAACATTGATTTCAGTTGTAAGTTCATCAACTGCATCTTTGATTTCCCTAATTTTATTTTTAACCTTTGACCGCATATGAGTGATAAGTTCAAGACCAAAGATTCGGTCAATGATGTTTCTTTTATCACTTGGACCCATATCCATAAAACTTTTAAAGTCGTTAATGGATAAGGAAATCATATTGTTAAAAATATAATAAGGAATGCCAAGTATCTCATCTTCCAAAAATGACTGAACATTTTTCTTCCCAGCTTGTTGATACTCAACGCCATTGACAGACAATTTGAAAAAGTTTGGAGCAACACCACGTTCAATTGTAATCTGCTCCAATCCATTTTTCTCTAACTCTATTTTAACATGAGCGTGCTTATTAAAACGGTTTGCAATATGTGCTAACTTTTTATTATCAAGTCTGCCGTATAAACCAAATTTGATTGCATCTGATAAACTACTTTTACCAGCACCATTATCACCAAGAACAATATAAAAATTACCTTGTTGTTCATCAAATTCAATGGTCTGCCATCTGTTTCCGTATGATGCAAAGTTTTTAAAACTTACTGAACGTATTTTCATTATTTTATAAAATTAATATGGTCTAATGATTTAATCATTTTGTGAAACTCTTTAATAATAGCCCCACCTTTTCTTGGATTTCCTTTGTCCGTTAATAACGGACTCAATCCCATACATTCTGGATTATTAGTATTGCCCAAGCCACATAATGTGTTTTATTTATCTTCACAGGTTCTTTCAGTAAAATTAAATATCGACCATCTTCGTGTTTATAACTCATTAGTTTTAAATAATCAGTAATACATTTTATGTATTTTTCACCAGTCAACCAATCAGGTTCGTAAGTAGGTTTTGTAAAGTACATAATAATAAATTTAGTTAATTATCATTTCATTATTTTTTTCCATATCTCGAAGGGTCTCGTGATAGATACCAGTACTTGTTTTTATCAAACGTTCTTTAATACTAGATGTATATGCTAATTCATTAACATAAGTTTCAATTAGTTTAACAATCGAAATTGAGTCAGGATTTTCAATATCACCGTCTATATCATCTTCAACTTTTTCACCTTCTTCTTCAGTAATAATAACGTGGTTGATTTTTCGATACCCAGACAGCTTATCCATAAAGACTGCAAATGGAAATTTGAGTGACCATTGCGGTGTCATATGGATGTCCACAAAGTTATTGGCAAATAGACGTTGGATGGTTTCAATGTTTTGCTCGAGCAACCATTCAAGGCGATACCGCAAAAATTTAGGTGACCGGGTATTCTCCCAAGAAGTTTCTTCTAATGTTTCCAAATCAACTCGCCAAACAGATTTAATATTGCCTGCATCCGAACGGGTCAGTTGATAAGGCGAACCAACCATTCTGATGTTTTTATATTTTTGTGTATAGTGAATATGACCGGAGTAGACTTGTGTATAATTGTTGAATACTTCTGCTTCATTTCCTTCTTCAACTTTAACATTTCTACTGAATGAAACACCCCGGACATCGGTGTGGCAAAAAAGTAAATCAGCTTTGTTTTTTGGATTTTGTACAAATTCTCTAAGTTCATCTTCCTCTTCAACCCACGGCAAAAACATCCCTGTAGATTTTCCAAAATTAACAAGCTGCGGGTTTTCAAAAACTGTTACATTTTTTGTATGTTTAAAAAGCTTCATTGAGTTTATCTCATTTGTATGCTTCATAAAAATATCGTGGTTGCCGATAATAATATAAACTGGCAAAATATCCGCAAGTGCTTCGATAATCTCTTGGCCTTTGTTCATAACATACAAGTTAATAGACTGTCGAGAATCAAATGTATCGCCGCAGTGAATTAGAATATCACCAGGTTTGTGTTCGGATTTAATCAGTGGAATTAAAAAATTGTGAAAATAGTCATCAATTATTTCCATCCATTCTTTAGAATTATTTCTGACACCAAAATGTGTATCTGAAATAATCCAAGCTCTGGATGCGGGAACATTTAAAGTAGTCATTAAAAAAGTCGTTTAATATTTTTCTTTGCGAATATTTTATACTTGCCATCCAACTCACGGATAATTCGATCTTGATATGCAGAACCTAATTCATTAAACAGTGTGTCATACGGCGCAGTCATAAATTCAGCAATTGCTGTAAACCTTTCAACCGCAGACATATCGTCAGACTTTAATCGGTCATCAAAGTAATAATAGATTTCTGCTAAAACTGATTTGCTGTTTTTTCGTATTTTCTCAAAGTCCCCAGAATACGGTGACTCTTTATAGATTTTGTATAAATCTTCTTGAAGCTTTGTTTCAATATAGTCTTCGTATAAATCCCCAGTTGCTTCTTGAACTACTTTAATTTCACCGAAAAGCTCATACTCAATGTCGCCCCGATTAAAACTATTATTAAATATTTTATCTTCTTTCATACTTGTTATTCGTTAATAATTTGTGAATCGGGGTCTTCGGTTATGGACATATAATCATAATCAATTAAAAACTTTTTTCGAGAATTTTTATAACCATCGTCTCGATTCGCTAATAATTTTAACATATATTCTCGATTGGCGTGCATAATTTCATCTTGAATAATGCCAAACATAGCATCCACCGTATGACCTAAACCCGAAGACTCGGAAATATTAGTAATATTCAAATCGGTACTACCGAAACCACTTCTGTTGACTTGAGTTGCTGTGATAATTGCCCATTCATTTCGCATTGCCATGGCACGTAGATCTTCAGCGATTTGTTTAATTTTCATATACATATTTTCGCTGTTTGGATTTCTCCAGTTTTTCAAGATATTAATGTAATCCAGGACAATTACTTTGAATTTAATACCTTTCATCTCTTCCATTTTCCTTAGATACATTTCCAAATCAGGAACACCTGCAGATGAAGTCGGAAATTCTTTTACGAATAATTTACCTGGCATCTGTAAATTGTTATAACCGATGCCTGCTAATTTTTTCTTGACTGCAACTTTGTCTCTGGCAAAGTTACCATATTCTCGCATACTGATTCCAAGCATATTTGCACCCAAACGTTTAATTACTTTACGGTCTCGCATCTCTAAAGAGATTACTGCAGTATTATAACCAAGCTTTACAGAATTAGCTGCTACGTTTGCTAACCAAATCGACTTACCAATTTTCATTTCACCGATAAAACAAAAAAGAGCTTTGTTATACCATCCACCGCCTAAGATTAAATCGAGATAAGGATATCCCGTAGAGAAAGTATCTGATGTTGGTTGCTCGTGGCTGTCGGGATTAAAGAAATCCAAACCTTCATCAAATCCAAATTGAATATTATTCCGGTCAGTGATAATCGACTTTGCAGTTTGGACAACATCTTTAATGTTCTCGGCATTGATTTTTGTATTTTTCAGATAGGAAATCAAATCCATTACTGAAAGATCCAAATTTTTAAATTCAATCCAAGATTGTGCAGTCTCAGAAATCCAGGTTGTGTCGAATTCAGAAAGACGAGTTTCAAAAATCATTTCAATTTTGGTCGAAGAAAGCTCATCTCCCAATTCTTGCATTTTTGAAATCTCAACACATTGTGCTGATGTAGGTACTTGAGCGTATTTTTGAATAAACTCAACAGATATTTCATAAAGTTTTCGAATATCTGGAGAATCAAAAAACCTGGGTTTCACAATATCCAACAGCTCTTTGTTGGCCATCAGATAGTGATAAAATATTTTTTCGAGGTGTGGTGCTGTCATAGATATTATATGAAAAATTAGTTAAATAGTTTACACCCAAGGCATATAGGTTAACTTAAATCGATCTTTATTTTTTTCCAATTTAATTGGACTATCACTTTCAGGATTTACTAATTTATCCAAAAAAGTTCTTAGTTCTTCAATTGTACTAAAATGATATTTCATCCCCGACCAAACTTGCTCTGGTAAAAAATCTTTACTTAGTCTATTTAAGTCATCCAAGGCTGACACCAACGCATAACAGAGGTCGTCATACGTTGGGTAACCAGGCATTTCTTGATAGACACCAAGTAAGTATTTAATCGGTAATTTAGACTGATTAATTTTCATCTTCTAAAATGGTGTTTGCAATTTCATCGTCTTCCAATTCGTTGATTTCATTAATATTTGGAAGCATAAATGTTTTCTTGATAATTTTTTCATCCAACTCTTTAAGAACTTCTTGCGTGATTATTTTTGCTGTAAAAAGTTCATTAGGCTTAATTGAATCTGCAAGGTGGCGAACAGCGATTGTCCTGGAAGTTTCCTTTCCTTCAAAGTAAAGGACTTCCTCGACCCCATTTTCTCGTGTTACTGTAAAACGAGTATTTGCTATTTCCGCTTGTTCGGCCGGAGACTTCTTATTAAATTCCTTTTCGGTAATAAGTTTGCCTCTTTGTATTCCACAAGTTTCCCAATTCATATACTCTTCTAATCCAACAAAGCGGTTCATACCGCGAATAAAACTGATGTGAAACTTAATTGGAATTGGTCGAGCAAAACGATTCTTTGCAGGTTTAGATGTAACAATAATTCCGGTTCGATTAGTTCCATCTTCCTTTAATTGTGCCTTGCTTAGTTGCAATATAATTGAAGCATTGTATATTGCCCCGCCTCCACCACTGATTGTTTGCCCAGGGATGTACGATCCAATTGATGCATAAGTGTGGTTTGTAAATATAAACGGGATTTTAAATTCCGCAAGGTCAGTTGTGATGACTCTAAAAAGTGAACGAAGATCTTGCTGTTTTGTCATATCCTTTTTCTCACTTCCACTTGCAGCATCTACTTTTTCTTTTGTTGTTGCCAAGTTTCCTAATGAATCTAACACCAACATAATTTTCGGAAGTTCAGTTCCTTTTTCTTTTGCTTTGCGTAAAGTGTCACACAAGTTAGCAACAAAGTGTCGGACTTCTAATGAAGTCGCAACTGGTTGGTAGCGAACTTTATCTGGGTCAATTCCAAAATTTCTCATTATATCTTCATCCACTGCTGCTTCAGAGTCACAATAAATAATATTGTAACCCATCCTTTGAGCTTCACGGCAAGCGTTTAATGTTAAAAAAGTTTTGCCCGTTCCTGACTCACCCGCAAAACAAATTGAACGGGAATTAGGTATCCCGCCAAAAAGTGAACCTGTTAATTGCGCATTTAATAAATAGTTACCAGTATCAATCCACTCATCAATTTTTGAAAAAGTATTCCCGGTAATAATTGAACCCTTTGGGTTGATTTTGGATAACACCGTATCCAATTCTGAAAAAGAAAATCCTTTTGCCATATAATTTTTTTATTTTAAAAAAGTGCAGTTCGCACAAAAAGCTCTTCAGGTATTGAAGGGATGCCCATTGAATTTAAAAATCGGTTCATTGGTTCGATAACACATTTTGCAAACTGAATATCATAGTCAACCTCGGGTGCCATTTCAGTAGGGAAATTGCCTGGCAGATATCCAAAGATATTCTGCCCGGCAGGACCCTTTGATTTTGCATAATAGTATCTAATTTTGTCACCTGATTTGATAAGCTCGTATTTGTTTTTCCATTTTGAGTTATGGACCAAATAGTTATGATACCCGGCAGCTCGAACGTGAATGGGACAATTTGGATTTATTATAAAAGTGTCTCGGTCATTTGCGATTCCTTTCTCATAGTCATTGATACTTGAAGACATCGAAATTGCTTCAATATCACTTAACATAAATTCTTCCTTTTCTTTCTTTAAACGTTGAACGAATTTTTTAAGATCCAACTTGTTTCTTTCTTGAAAAAGAATAATTAACAAATCTTTTAGTCTTTTTCGAGCAAATGCAGGTGTAGAAGATTGAACAATCTCTACACCCTTTGCATCAATTTTGCTTTGTGGTTGATAGCGAATACCATCACCTTTGCCGGTTTTCCAAGCCTTATCCATAACGTATTTTTTCTTTTTCAAGAAAATAGCTGAATACGAAAGGGTTTCAAATTCTAGATTTTGAATATTTTCTGTTCCGGATTTTTCTGCAAATTTTGCAAAATTCTTATCCAAATATTGTTTTAACCTAAGTTTGTAAATTTGATGTATCAGTTCTTCTGCGGTTCCAATCCAATCACATCCATGAACAACTTCTTGGAAAGTAATATAGACCGAATCAGTATCGCCATAAACTGATACATCATTAATTACTCGTTCAACTCTGGTTAGACCAAGCTTTGTGTGCAGCTCTTTATCTCGATACCAAAATTCTGAAAAATAACGATTCATAATACTTTGAACAAACTTGATAAGTTCTTGTCCTTGAAGCGTAATTGCTTCTGCAACTTTAATGTTAAAACCAACAAAGTACGCGGATGCGGTTGCACCATAACAGCTGTTGATAAAGATTTTTATTGCTTGTTCTTCATTTTTTTTGATGTTCATTAAAGAAGTTAATCTTTCGATTTCAGCTTTAATGTCATCACGACTTGCAGAAACTAAATCAATGTTCGAATATTTTAAATCCATTTTTATATTTTTTATTCAACTTTACCTAATGTCAAAATAGTGTCGGTTTCCAAAGAATGGAATATCAAGCGGTCATCTGACATATAAGTTTTAGCATCTTCTTTGTCAAGGAATGCAAACTGATTCTTGTAAACAGAAGTTGCAATTTTTGCTTTGGTATTATTTACATTACACAAACTGTAGTTGTAAGATTTACCACGTGCTGAAAGAACACCTTTAGCTAATTCAAATGTTAGGATTTTTTGATCCGAGTCAATTGTTCCAAGAGAAGCAATTTTTGATTGGATATCCTTTGTTAAAACAAAGTCAACTTCAGCCGCATCAGTACTTGCGATTTTTGACATTAACTCATCTGAGATATGAGTAAACAATCTAAGACTTGCACATGGGAAATTGATTTCCAATTCGGGACTTCTTAATACAATTTCAGTTCCAACAGTTTGTCCGTCAACAGTTTCAGTTTCAATTCGCATTGTAACGTCATTCCCGGTAAAGTGTGAGAAAGCTTTAATCAGTTTATCTAATGAATAAACACCAATTAATACAGTGCTGTCAGCAGATTCATCGTACTCAAAAATTTGACTCAATTCAATTTTTGAATATTTAACCACACTTTTCTCAGGAGTGTGAGTTTTTGCTTTTAGGTAATCACCTTCGATTTCAAGAAGTAAAGTGTTTGAAATTGATTGAAAGCGTTTTAGAAAAGTTACCAAGTCATTGGTTGAATGGATTTTAAAAGTCATAATTTGTTTTTTAAGTTAATTTAAGAAATGATTTATTTAAATAGTATGCAATTTTAAGTAAAAAGTTTTATTCATCTTGAGCATCGTCAATAGCGTAATATTCGATTCCATCGATTTCAGTTGGTTCATCTGATGATAGTAGTGAGTTGAAAAGATTTTTCTGATTCTGCGTTGACCTTACGATTGAACCATCTACCATATTTTGAAATGCCAATTCGGCATTTTTTAATTCTTCTTTTTGCTGAATAATACTTTTTTCCAATTCTGTAATGTTTTTGATTGTTTTATTGTACTCATCTTCAGACATTGTTTTTAGCAATATCGAATTTAATCTTCTTCTGATTGTGTCATTGCTTGTTAAAGTATCAATAAACTCATCAATCTCAGTCTGTTGTCTCATTGATTTGCTGGAAATCATATATTTTAAGTAGGCATTTTTGCATTTTTGGAATTCCAATTCCTCAGTGTCAACCTTGAGATAATATCGCAACCTTTCAACATTTAAACTTGCAATTCGATACTTGTAGTCATCAATGTAGTCTTCAACACGATTGTAGTTAATTACAACTCCATCTTTAACAAAAACCAAAGTTTCGGTGATTAGCAATTTGGTTGCTTTATCTACCTTTATTTTTAAGTCTTCCCACTCGGGGATTGTACCTTTGTGTTTAAAAACTATTTCGACTTTCTTTGAAGAATTATTTGTAATTGTGCAATTTGGTAAGTCTTCAGTAAATTGATTAATTTTCTTAAGGAAATTTGTGTATTTCATTAAAGGCGGAAGATCTGTTACCTTAATTGTTTTTGCCTGCTCGTTGATTTCAACAGAACCGGAGATCAACCAAGACTTATCCAAACCTTGGTACCTTGTAATTTTTCCAGTAAATCCTTGGAAATGTGGTTTGACTTCTTTAACCTTACCATCAAGATATTTTTGAATGTCTTCAAGTTTTCTAGGAAGAATTGTTGTTTTATAACCAACTGCAATTCCTACAATCATTGTGGTCAAACCAATTGGCAAGTCAACCCATAACGGGTCCCAACTATCATTTTCATTTTTCTTGTTTAAAAAATGACTTTTCTTAATAATCTCTGAAATTTTGGAATTGATTTTAATTGAAGTATAACGTGCCGCAGATGCGGTGTTGTCCACAGGTGTTCCAAAGAAACCATCGCCTTCCAACAGTGAAATACTGTTTCCATAAGGACGTGCTAATTTATTGATAGCTCCGGTTAATGCCATATCGCCATGGTGGTACCCTCCAGAAATACAAGCACCAACTAAAGAAATTGTTTTGTTGAAATGGTGGGGCGCATTCATTAGAATAAATCTTTGGACATTTGTCAAAGCGTCATCGAATGCGGGTATTCCTCGGTTTTCTAAAACATAAAGAGCATAGTTCCTGAAGTTAACATCTATATGTTTTGAGACCGAAAGGGAAATTGGTTTTGCTTTCATATTATCATTTTTACTTTATATGAAATATTCAGCTCAAAGTTTTCAACAAAAAAAGCATTAGGAATTCCTAATGCTTTCGATAAACCAGTTTCAGTGTTTGAGTTTTTATTTTAAAGTCAAAAGATATTTTAACTTCATTAATGCGGCTTGAATCTCATCTCGGATATTTGCAAGTTCGCTATCCTTATCAGACATAAATGAATCACTGATAAAATCAAACATACCATCAATAAATGCGTTTACGTTAATGGTGTCATAGTCTGCAAAACTTACATCTTTCATTCCACCTAACTTAGGGCGCTGATATTTTCCACTGTAAACCTCAATCATTTGGTCGAACAGGTTATTCAGTGTTTCATAAGTTTCGCCAAATGCATTGTGTTCAGCAAAAGATTCGGTTTGCCAATGCAATAATCTAAGTTGTCCTTGCATTTGGATGATGTTTGTCAGTAATTCCTTTTCCATTTTATTTAGATTTAATATTTATTTTAGTTTTTTAATTTTATACATAACGTTCAGCCATACGCTTCCAATTTGCTAACCCACCTAATTTGAAACCTGCTGCTTTTACGAATGTTCTCATACTAACAGATTTTGAATCTTTCATAAATTCAAAAATTTCTTCTTTGTCAGCAAGTGATAATTCCATTGGTTCAAGTTTTGGAAGTAGAACTCGCATTCTTTCAACAAGTGTTGCGTCATCTGGGCTAACATCAACTAATATTGATCTTGAACGAATTGCGCCATCGGGGTCTGCTTTATCCTTTGGAAGATTTGAGATAAAAATAACCTTTCCAGTAAAGTTGAAATAAGAAGGGAATTCTCCGTTTTCCTGAGCTTCAAGTTCACCATCTGGGTCGTCTTCATAAATCTTAGGGTCATATAATTCACCTTTCATTCTCTTTTGGTAACTAATCTTACGAACCTTTTTTGTATCAAGTGCTGCTTTAAGAATATTACGACCGTTTTCATCGCGGAATACTGCATCGCAGTCGTCAAACACAACAATCTTGTCATTATATTGGAAAAACTTTTTGTACATCTGTATTGCAGAAACAGCACCTGAGATAACTGTATAATCAACCTCAGCAGTTAGTCCTTCATCTTTCAATGCCTTTTCAACATTATAAGTTTTACCTGTACCGGCTTTACCAGAGATAAATAAGCTATTCATACCAGGCGCATTGGCAGCAATTCTTCCAGTAATATCATAAATATCTTGTAATGTCTCTTCAAGATATTGAACTTTATCTTGCAAAGTCATGGTATTTTTTTGTTCAACTGGTGATTCCTTTTCAGTTGCAACTACACCTTCTTTGAAATCGTATATCAAACGTCTAGGCACACCAAGCTGTTTGGAAATATCTCTAACAGATTTCCCGGCGTCAAGCATTGATTCGATTTCTCGTACTTCATTTGGTGTAAGAAAGCCTTTGGCTTCATAGAGAAGATTATCCATATCCTCATTTTCAAAAATCGTTTTTGCATAAGCTGGATTTGAAATAATCAAAATAAATTCACCAACCAATTTTGTGATTGGGAACTGCTCAGATGTCATAATATAAGTAGCAACATCTGCAGCGTGATCTTCATAATATTCTAATCCACCAACAATTGCACCTCTGCTAGCAATTGGCGGGGTAACACGGAAAGCAGATGTTCCTTTGTTTGCATAGAACATAACACCATCTGTGTCTTTGCCTTGAATTGTTTTTGTAACAACAAAAGGAAATTTCATATAGCCGTTTCCGGTTTCGCGGTTAACCATCGCAGCAATTAGATCTGCAGCTTTGCTCAGTTTTGGAAAATATCCATCAACCTTTGTCATTAAATCCGCAGCTTCAAATAATTGCTTTTTTGACTCATTAATAAATGAGTCGTAATCTTTAAGATATCGTAATCCCATACTAATTTTTTTTTTATTTTAATAGTTTATATATCATTTTACTTTAGCGACCTTCTAACCATTTTTTTCTTTTATCTGAACTATTTCCAAATGCCATTTCGATAAATTTGCCTGCAGAACGGTCATTTTTAATTTTAAACATTTTTCGGTCATCCATAACATGGCCCCAGTCTTGAATACTCAATGAACCTAATCCTTTTAAATACCTAACATTTTTATAGCTCTTATTTTCATTTATATGTTTACTCCACTCATCGGTTGAATAAAAATATTTTCGTTTTCCTCCGACTTCTGCAGTTATTAAAGGAATAATTAAAATATTAAGTTTTCCACTTTCGATTATTTGTGGAAACCATCGGTGAAATAGGTTAATAATCAAAGATGCAATGTGCCCAATTCCGTCAGGGTCTGGGTCAGTTGCTATTGTGATATTTGTAAAACTGCAATTTGTCCCGTCATTTGGCTCGAGGTTTAGGATTTGCATCAAGTCAATAATCTCATCATTACTTGACAAGTCACTTAATGTCCTAGCATTTTTAACCTTTCCTTTTAATGAATAAACACCGTCGATTCTTGGGTCTCTTTCTTGTAAAACAGAAGCCATCGCAGACAGACCTTCAACTATAAAAAGAGTACCTTTACTTTGTGATGGCGGAAAATATTTGTCACTGATTTTTTTCTTTGCAGCTTTCTTTTTACTTTTAATGGTTTTTAATTCTGCCTCTCTGGTATACTCGTCAATACTTTTTTGAACTAAATTAAACAATTCAGATTTTGGTAGTTTACTGAAAAACCCTGCCTTAAAATGTTTGTGTAGAACTTCTTGAATTTCAGACTTCTTAATTGCATAACGAGTTTTGTTTTGGTCAGCAAACTTAACTAATGCAGGTGGAAGGTTTAAGACTAACATTGTTTCAAAGAAGTGATGAGCATACTGATACTTAAAAATATCATTTGCCCAGTCAGTAACAATTTTTTGATGGATACCTGTACAGTTCGCACCGTTGATAAATGAAATACTTGTACTGTTTTCAGATTTTGGCCACATTAAAATCGACCCTATTTTACTCGTTACTGTAAATGTATCTTTAGGCAAGAAGTTAACATCCAAGTTTATTTTTTTTCCATCAAAGATAAATTCAAAATCTAGGTTTGAAATAACAGGGTCGTTCTTTTTTAAGTAGTTTCGGAAAACAAACATCGAGAAAAGATACTCAAAGTCCCATTCGCTGGCTTTAAATGTGTCTTTTCTTGGAATAAATCGAACAGTCGTTCCAAGTGGTGTCCGATTTCTTTTGTTTAATTCTTCATGGAATTTTTTAAATTGCTTCCATTTGATTTGAAAAGAAACATCTAGGTTTACTGTATGGATTTCAAATTCATCCGAAAGCATATTTACTAATGCAGCACCCACTCCATTTGTTCCGATTAAAGCATCTTCAGAAGTTTCATTATAAAAATTTGACCCAGCACGTAGCATTGACACTGCGGTCTCAACATTTGAAACTCCGGTTTTCGAGTTTTTCTTTTCGGCATTAATAAATCCGTTTCCGGTATCAGTTACAGTAACTTCTCCGGATTGACTATTTATAGCTACAGTAATTTTTTTCATTTCACCGTTAAGCCTTTTTGCTTCATCAAAGGCATTGTCTACTATCTCGTTAAGCATTTTATAAAAACCAACTGAAATTGTTTTACTTTTTTCAATCAATTTCCCGGATTCAATAATGTGAACTTTTTCTTCACTCAGGTCGACAGAACCAACATACATAGTTGGCCTTAATAAAGTATGTTCAAAATCACTTAAAGAAACTATTTCCTTTGAGCTGCTTGCGGACTTTTTAGATAAATTTTTTTCTTTCGTTGCCATATTAATAAGTAGTGTCAAAATCTTTTTTCAAAACAGAACATTTTTCGTATTCTTCAAGTCCTTCAAAGTGCTTAATCATTTTACTAATTATATCAATTCTTTCTTTGGATGTCGCAAGTTTTATCTGTAAGAACATATCCGAGAAGATAATATTTTTTTGTTTAAACTTATCTGGATTTTTAATTATAAAGTTATAAACATTCGAATAAAATAATCCAATGTCACCTTTGGTTTGAAGTTCATCTTCAGGATTAAATATCCATTCCTCAACGGGTTCTGTTGGTTCTATCCCTTCATTTATTTGTCTTTGGTAATCAAGTGCTTTTTGGATTGTTAGCAAAACTCCATTATCCACAGCTTCTGTTTGATAGTCAGTTCTAACGTGTTCATCAAAAAGTTCAAGTTCATCAGGCATTTGTAAAACTGGGACTGTAACAACATCACCATAAAGTGGAACTCCAAAAACTAAAGATGCAATTTGATTTAATGGTTTTTTTCTGGTCATTCCGGTCTCATCGTAAATTAACCAAAAATGGTCAAAACATAAAGGGTCGATTGAACTTCCGACTATATCATGGATTTCACCTAATGTAAATGATTCAGTTCTGGGATAAAGAACTGAAACCATGTGATCCACACTAATTTTTACTGCCATAAATTAGACATTTTTTTATTTTATATGCAAATTTTGCTATTGAGTTTTGACAAAAAAAGAAAGTCCGTTTCCAAACTTTCTTTTTAATAATTACGCCGAACATCCAAAACAGTCAAAAGGTGAATCTTTTGGTTTTTGTGGTAGAACATCGGGTTCTTTAGCCTTTTCAAATTTGCTAATATCAATACCCAAATGCTTTGCGCCTGTCGAAATTGCCTTTCCTTTAAAATAATATGAAAGTGTTTTTAATCCTTTTTTCCAAGAATAAAAATGTGCTGAAGAAAGTTTCGATAGCGTTGGTTTTCCAATATAAATATTCATTGATTGTGATTGGTCAATGAACGGGCCACGATCTGCGGCCATATCAATTAGTTCACGTTGCGGAATTTCCCAAATAGTTCGATACTTTTGAATTAAGTGCTCTAATCTTTTAACCTTTGCTTCATACTTACGGTCATCTGATTCGAGATATCTATTGAAATTAATATTTTGAATTGAACCGTCATTTAAAATGATGTCATCTTTCAAATCCTCGGACCAAATTCCAAGTTTTTCAAGGTCGCTGATTAAATACTTATTGATAATTGTAATTTCTCCACCAATTACACTGCGATTAAATATTGCTGAATGTGCTGGTTCAGTCATTTCATACGAACCAGTAATTTTTGCTGAACTCGCAACTGGCATTTGAGCTGTCACCAATGAATTGGAGATTCCGTGCTCCATTATGTTCTTTTTAAGTTCTGCCCAGTCCCACATTCCTGACAAATCATCTTCTGTTAACCCCCACATATCCCATTGAAGTTTGCCGTTTGCTACAGGTGAACCTTCAAAGTAGTGATATGGTTTATATTCTCCAGATTTGCATAATTCCATGCTTGCAGTTAATGCGGCAAAGTATATTGTTTCAAATATCTTTTTATTAAGCTGCTTAGCTTCAGGTGAAGTAAATGTTAAATCCAATAAATAGAAAACATCTGCGAGACCTTGTGTTCCAATACCGATTGCTCTTTGTTCTCGTCCACCTTTTTCTCCTTTTGCTGTTGAATAGTTGTTTATATCAATAACTAGATTCAACGCTCTGACTATTTTTTTAACTTCTTGATATAACTTATCAAAATCAAATCCATTGCCAGAAACGAAATTCTTTAACACAATAGACGATAGTGTGCAAATCGCAGTTGTTTCTTCATCTGTCGCTTGGAAAATTTCAATACACAAATTTGATTGTTTTAAGACACCAATATTTTGGTGATTGGTTTTTCTATTTGCGCTGTCCTTTGCTGCTAAATAAGGAACACCTGTTTCAATCTCGGCTTCGATAATGCTGTTCCAAAGTTCTTGAGCTTTAACTTTAACACCAATTCCCGCATCGATTGCTAATTGATAATTTGCTTCATATTCTTCACCGTAACACTCGTACAGAGGTTTAATCCCAGCTTTCAGAATATCATTTGGACAAAACAAATACCAGTCATCATTAGATTCAACAGCTCGCATAAAGTTATCTGGAACCCATAATGCTGTAAACAAATCTCGGGCACGTTGTTCATCCTTTCCTGCTTGTTTTTTGATTTCCAATAAATCAAAAATATCTTTATGCCAAGGCTCAATGTAAATTGCAGCAACACCCGGACGTCTGCCTTGTTGGTTAAAAAATCTTAATGACTCATTAACAATTTTTAAGTATTTCAACAACCCACCTGCATATCCACCTGATGAAGAAAGCCGGCTTTCTTTACTTCTAATATTTGACATACATAATCCAATTCCTGCAGCATCAGCAGAATAAACAGAGATATCTCTTAGCGTATTAAGCAATCCATCTCTGGAATCACCATCGTTATAGTGCAGAACACAAGATGCCAATTGTGGTATCTTTGTCCCGGCGTTAATCATAATTGGTGTAGCAGGTGATATTAATTGATTTGATAAAGATTTATAATAGTCAATTGCTTCTTCAAATGTTTTTGTAACCCAAAGTGCAACTCGCATATACATATGCTGAGGTCGTTCTATCACTACACCTGTCGGCTTTCTCAACAAATACATTTCCCGTAACGACTTCCAAGCAAAATAATCAAAATTGAAATCGTTATCATGGATAAGTTCCGAGTCGATTTTTTCTGCACCATACTTTTCAATAATGGCAATTAAACCAGGATTGATAATGCCGTCCTCAGCTAATTCCTTCATGGTTTCACTAAAGCTGGTTTTTGTTTCTCTGTGGTATGAAGAAATTGCAATACTTGCTGCAAGTTTAGAATAATCGTGATGACTACCTGTATATGCTGCCGCCAACTCAGAAATAAGTTTGTCAATTTGAGAAGTTTTCAGAATACCATCAGTTGGTACTGATGTGATAACCTTTGCAAAAATCTCGACCGGGTTTGTTTTTAAGTTTTTGTTTGCTTTGTTAATACGAGTAAGGATCTTCTGTGGCGCAAACGAAACCACATCGCCGTTTCTTTTTTCAATTTTTAATGACATTATCTAATCGGTTTTTTTAAAAATCTTCTGTAAATGTGAGTGGCTCACCAATTCTCGCCTTTTGGTAATCGATTGTTCTGCCTTCAAAGAAATTGTTTTTGGTTTCAATTGCTATCTGTTCCATAAATTTAAATGGATTATTAACTCCAAAATGTTTTGGTAATCCAAGTTTAACAAACAATCCGTCAACAACAAACTCTAAATATTGCTTCATCAAATTCGAGTTCATACCGATAAGTGAAACCGACAAAGATTCTGTAACAAATTCCTTTTCAATTTCCAAAGCGGAAAGTAGAATTTCTTTAATTCTTTCAGCAGAAGGACGTTGTTCGATATGGTTATTTAAAAGATTGATAGCAAAATCACAATGCAAATTTTCATCTTTAAAAATTAAACCATTTGCTTTTGCTAGTCCTAACATTAATCCTCTCGATTTTAACCAAAAAATTGAGCAAAACGAACCGGAGAAAAAGATACCTTCGACTGCGGCGAATGCAACTAATTTTTCTTGGAACGTTCCATTCTTAATCCAATCAAGTGCCCAGTTTGCTTTTTTCTGAACGATTGGCATATTTTCTAAAGCGTTAAAGCATTCGTCCTTTTCTTTTGAGTTTGACACATAAGTATCAATTAACTGAGAATAAGTTTCTGAATGTACGGTTTCCATAAAAAGCTGTATCGAATAAAAAGACCGAGCCTCAGGATATTGAACATCATTATAAAAATTCAAGGCTAAGTTTTCATTAACGATTCCATCACTTGCTGCAAAAAATGCCAAGATATTTTTAATAAAAAAGCGTTCATTGTCTGTTAAAGATTTCCAATCTCGGATGTCGTCTGACAAATCAATCTCAGCAGCGTGCCAAATTGCAGCTTCGTGGGCTTTATAAAAATCCCAAATGTCGTGGTGGACAATTGGAAAAGTAACAAACCTTGCATTACTTGGTTCTAAAATTTTTTCGTTCATTTTATTCTGGTTTTTTTATTATATTTAAAATTTTCTCTACTAATGGGTACTTTAAATGAGCACCTAATTCGGGTGTTAAGTATATAATCAGCAAAACAATAAATGAAAAATTATTTTCATCAACATAAGTAATTATATCAAAGTCTTCCCATTTTTCTGAATAGGTCTCTAAATAGTCAGCTATACTTTTTAATTTATTCGGGTCATCCTGAATCTCTTCTAACGTATAGTTTAGTTTTTTTATAATATACGGTCTACTGACTCGGTTTTCTAATTTATTTATTATACTATCAATAATTTCAATTTTGCTTTTCATTTTAATTATTTAATTGTTGTTCTAAATATTGAATTTCTGCTTCGATTGCTTCGTATTCTTTTTTTGCTGACTTACGTTTATTATAATAATCAGTCAAAACTGTGCGAAAGATTGAATCTTCCTTTTTACTAAAAACTGCTCCGGATGCAGTCAAGATTTCCTTTTCAAAGTCAACGGTTTCCCCAACTTTAATGTTTCGCAAATAAGAGTCCGGGGAAATATTCCATTGGCGCATAATAAATGGATATAGAGAAGCAAAGTCTAATGAACCTACCCATTCATATAATCCAGTTTTCGGGTCAACAACAAAGGCGCCTTCGTACTTACCTTTTTTTCTTTCAACCTTTTCAGATTTTGGTATTACTTTATTTCGATTTAAACACTCACGGCACATCGCGGCTTCTGCCATATAGATTGGAGAAAATGCTCGATTGATTTCAACCTTGGTTATGTTTGCAAGTGTTAAAAATGTTTGCAGTGTATTGAGCTTTTCATCAATCAGTTCAACTAATTTAGTATCGACCACATTATAAAAAATATACGACTCAAAATCATTATTATATAATTCTTGTAGTGAACCGTTAAATTTTACTTTTTGTACACCCAATACAGAACTTGCAACAAAGTCCAGAGTATTGTTTTCTTTAATGTCAACAACCCGATCCCATTTTTTATAGATATCCATATAGTCAACAATCAAACGGTGCATCGGCATCGGATTATACTTTCCAAGTAATTTCCCAGAAACCGATGAAGGTTTCATATTTATATTAAGTCTCTTGCAACGGTTTGTTAAATATTGCCAGTCAAATTTTGTAAAGTTCCAACCCGTTAGTAGTGGTAATTTTAAAATTGCTTTATGAAAAAAACTAACTAACATATCATACTCACTTGAAAACTTCAAATAAGCAAATTCCATAACCATCCCATTCAACTGCTTTTTCAAGTGTTGATTCATTCGGTTCTCAATACTTTTGATTTGCACTGCAGATAAATCCTTTAAACCCATACAGATCATTTTCTTGCCATTACAAAATGCAATTGCTGTTACTGGGTATTTTGCAGTTTCTGCTTTCGGCCATTCATCTCCAATCTCGACCTCGATATCCATGAACCATTTCTTTGGAGTATTAAATTCGTAAATTTCATCTATGGTTCCTGACGGCAAAGATTCGATATATTCAATTACTCTAAAGTTAGAGATGTGCTTTGCCTTTTTCTTTTTTACTGGTTTGTCGTCCCACGACAAAGTACCGGGATAGGATTTTTCGCCGGACTTGCAATACTCCCAATTATACATTTCCTCTTCAGGGATTCTTATGTTTTTTATCGAGACACCACCTTCTTTATTAAAAAAGGAAATGTTTAATTCTGAGTTTTCTTGTTCAATATCAATTATCATACTGTAAATTTTATAAAAAATAGGATTTAATTTTCTATGAATTTAATCCTATAAAGTTTTTTAAAAAAATATGATAATTCTAAAACTCTTTTTCTGCTTTCTGCATAAAATAACTATGAGTAGTTTCGGAGGGTTAAGTATCTAAGCTTACCTTTGAGCAACATAGCCAGACAAGATCTTTGCATCCTCAATCATTTGATCTTTATGAGTCATAACATCAGATTCTTTTTCTCCAATATGGTGCCCAACAATAAAACCAATTAAATACTTTTCAATTGAATAGATTGGAACAGTAACAAATTGAGTAACGCCCAGCTTTTCTAGCTCTTTTTTATCTTTGTAATCAATATCTTCAATATCAATAAGAAAGCATTTATCAGACAGCATTCTTGTTACCCACTGTGGATATTCTGAAGTTAAAACGTTTTGTTGAAGTCTTTTGAGTTTTTCGTAACCGGGTGCAACAGATTCATAAGTCATTGAAAACTTCTTCATACTTTTGCCATGAAAGAATTTACCACCGTTATGAAATTGAAATATTGAGGCTCTATCAAAATGATAATTTTTTCTAAATGTTTCGAGCCATTCCTGAACTGCAATCATTTCAATAGCATCTACTTCATTAATTATCTCATCCTCTTTCTTTTTCTTCTGAGAAATTCTATAGTCTAATTTAGTTTTAACAACAACGGTAATTAATGCTACACAAATAGTACCAACTGTTGTAATTAGTGTCTGAATAACATCTACGCTCATTTCATTTTGCTATTTTTCTTCATCCAACGTTTAACCCATTTTTTGTATTCCTCGTAGGACATAACTCCAATTTTGTCTTCTTTATTATCAATGTTGTTATCAAACCGGTCACCCGAACCAAGCGTGCCAAGTGTTGGCATTACCACATTACCAACACCGCTTGTATTATTCACAGTCGCAGGTGTACCAGGTGGAACTGGAACTGATGAAATTCCAGATTCTGTTACTTCCTCTTCTTCATCTTCGATAAATTTCATAAATTTTTTCACTAATGGATCTTTATTGTCTTTATTTGCGTATGGCAACATTGGCGCTACATTTGATGCATAAGAATAAAATTGCGGAAAGGGACCACCACTTAAAAAACCTGTTAAATTTTCTTTAACTTTCTTTTTCGGTAAGTCTTTAATTTTTGTTTCAGCAAATCTTTTTAATTCGGCTTTTGACATTGAATCAGCAAGGTCAGAAATTTGATCTCGGTATTCGGCGTCTATTTCTTTCGGGTCAGTACCTTCGTCCCCGCCACTAAGCTTAAACTTTTTAACTTGATAGGCTTGTGCCATCAATTTCTGCTGAGATTGTGATACTGCTGGCATATTAACCTAAATCGGTAATTTTGCTATGAACACGCTCACCAAGTTTTGAAAGAGAGTAATGCTTTTCTCCGTTCTTTTCAACAACATTAAAGTATTGCTCATTTCTTCTTACCCATTGCGGTGATGTTGTTCTTTGTGAGCCTTCATTCATACCTTTAATAAATTCGTATAGTGCAGCTTTTGTTACTGTTTTGTTTTCTTTAACAAAAGATAAAATTCTTTCACGAACAGGCGCATAGTCTGAAACAACTGTTGCTGGATGATTATCTGTGTATTTTCTTTTTACAGTTATAAGTGATTCACTTAAGAAGGTTTCGAAATCCATTATAAAACTCATATCTTTAAATTTTTTTAGTATATATCACTTAAGAGTTAGTGTAATTTTATCAAACATAAAAAACGCTATCGAACCTGGATTTTACTAAATACCAAAACGGGTGCATTTCCTCAGGTGTTAGTTTCTGAAACTCCGTTTCACTTGTTCCAATCTCAATTACTTCAAGTGCATCTTTGTATAATTTTTTTGAAATTTTCTCAAGTTTCCATTTATATCCTTTTTCGCCCCAGATTGCTTTGAAATTTTTTGTTTCCATCTCAAATAAGTCATAATTATTTATAGAACAATATATGTGCTCTGGTATAAAATTATCACATTTAGTAATTACTTTCTGAATAAGTGGAATGTCTAATATATAGTATCCAAGAAAAATTTCATTTCGATTATTTACAAACCTAGACGCTATTTTCTCAACGTCTTGCGTTTGCATATGAAGAAAATCATCCTTTACATCGTGGAAAAGAATAATCCTTTTCTTTGTCTGTTTGTGGATATTCTCTAATTGGTCAACTAATTTTTTCGTAATTAAAGAAAGATTACATACAACAACAGTTACCGCTTCTTTTTGCTCGTATGACCTTTCGCCGTCGAAAAAGGATTCTAATAAAACAATCGACTTTTCAACTTTACTGTCATCTGAGCCAGATTCTTTTTTATCTTCTTTCTTTTGACCTTCTTTCTTATCTTCTTTCTTATCTTCTTTTTTATCTTCTTTCTTTTGACCTTCTTTCTTATCTTCTTTTTTGTCTTCCTTCTTTTCTTCTTTTTTGTCTTCCTTTTTATCTTCCTCATTTAAAATAAAATTAAACTCTAAAAAGGAATAGTCACTTTCAACAAGCCTTGAAATTTCTTCAATTTTTGTATTAAAGTTATTAACAATACTTTCACTTAATAGACCGCTTGGATATTTTGGTTTCTTTAAATTTGCTAGAAATACAGTAAACAAATATTCGTATCTACTATCGCTTTCGATAATTTGTCTTGTTGTTTTATTTGAAATCCACTGCGAGTTGAAATTTCCACTTTTCTCTAAAAATTTAGGACGCTCCAAGCCGGAATCCAAAAAGTCAGATCCTTTTGCTTCAACAAAGGAATTAAAAATTTCTGATACGGTTTCCAAATATGCAATATCAGTATCCTTTGTGTCCGATTTAATTTTATCAATGTTAATTATATTGATGTGCTCGCAAATTTCTAAAAGTAAAATATCAAAAAGATGCCCTCTTGATTCCTTTTTACTTTCAGCAACTGTATCACTTTCAAGTTTGAAAAGCAAATCCTGTTGTTCAAATACAATCGAATCTATTTGCTGATGGGCTTCATTTAGTAATCCTTTAACCGGGAAAAAGGATTCGTTGATTTGCTCAGATTCAGACTTTGCAATACTTACTAATTGTTCTATGCTTTCTTCACTAAGTTCACCTTCAAAAAGAGGTTTGTTCCATTCACACCCAAAAATGTTTGACCATCTTTCCAAGACCTTTGCATCCTTAATGTCTCTGGAAATGTCTGAATCCGGTTTTCTGATTGTGATATCCGTTAAGACTAATCCTTTTTTAGGTCGTCTTTCATAACGTGTGGATAACGGTGCATTGGTTGGAAACCATGAAAACCCGAACCGATGGCGTGGAGGTATTGAGTTTTTAATTTCGGACGGCAAGCTTTGAATATGCGTAATAGCCTGTTCATATAAGTCATTAATTGTACGGTCAATTTTATTGAGTGGAACCTTTCCGTTCTTTCCATAAAAATAAATTTGATAATTATCTTGGTTTTTTTCAAACGCAAACCGATAAGCATCGAACTTTTCAGTGATGCGGGTTTCTCGTTTCAGAGTCTCACGAAGACCTTTTTCTCCGACTTTTTTGTAGAGTTCTCTAATATTTTTAATCCCAGCCATTTTAATATTTTGTTTAAATTCTAATTATATATCAAAGTTAAATAAGGTAGCTTTCGGCTAAACCGGATTCAACCATTTTTTGGTTGATGTTTACATAGGTAACAGTTTTAATTCCTTCATTTAGTGTTGTGGTTTCCAAATAAACAGTCCCTAAGATCCTTCCGTATTTCTCAGATCGATCTTTGATACTTTCTAAAATAATTGATTTTCCCATTATCATTGATGCTAACCAAGATTTTGCTGCTAACCCAGTCTTTCGAGTTTCGCCCTTAAGTTCAGGTGTATTAATTCCGTATAGTCTGATTTTTTGCTTGTGTAGTGTTGACCAAAAACCAAGATCAATATCAACTGTAATAGTGTCGCCGTCGTAGACATCGGTAACAAATGCTTTGTAAAGATAAAAGTTATTTAGTTCCATGGATAATTTATTTTTTGACTATAAAAAGGTCACAATTATAATTGCGACCTTAAAAACAAAGTTTATATGTTTTTCTATTTTCCAGCTTTGTCAATAATTGACCAAACGCCGCCGGTTAACGCAATTACCGAACCGCTGATTTCTGCCCATAACGGTTCGTCTAATAATCCTTTCATAACAAGAATACCGCCAACGAATGTAAGTCCATGACGGACGATTCCTAAAATTTGTTCTTTTGTTAGTTTCATAATAATAGAGTTTTTTTAAAATCCAAATTTCTTTGAACTGTATCAATTACTTTTCTAAATTTTTATTGTGCTATTTTAATATCTGTTGGTTTTATTATACTATCGAAAGTAACAACAGACTTCATATCCTCTGGCATCAATGGGTCAACCCACCATGTATATCCCTTAGCGTTAATTTCCAATATAACCGGGTCGGGTATTTTAAAGTAATTAGTCATTTTTCTTGCTGCGCCAATTGATGTTACGCCAAAAACAGCAGCGTATAATTGCATTGTAACATTTTCACCAGATAATCCTTTACTGAAAGTTGATGAGTGTGCCTGCGCCTCAGAAGCAATCAGACCTTTTTGCATTATATTATCAAGATTTGCTCTTGCTGCAACGTGGAATACTTTTCTTGCTTTTACTGGTTTTGCAGCAATCATTGTTTTCATTTCGTTATCACTTGAATATCCTCTTATTGTTTTTAAAATAAGAATATTCTTATGCTGTCTACCATATTTTTCAATATCTGCTAATGTTTGTTTGATTTGTAATTCAGTAGAGGTGTCTATATTTACTAACACTCCGTTATCGAATACTTTAACTTCGGCAAAGCCATTTTTTTTAAAAATAGCCGCAACGTCTTGTTTGACTGCATTTGGATTGTAATTAGATTCATTGATTGAATCCAATTTAGACTCAAGCAAAAATTCATTAAATGTAAAAATTCTTTTCATAATATTTTTTTATTTTAAAGTTATGTTATTTGACATTATTTTGGTTGGCAGATATTTAGGAAAAAGTGTTTTGTAAAGTCTTCTGCGTTTTTCATCAGTTGCATCAATTATAATCTCTTTACTCATACCCCAAGAATTTAAAAATTCCTCTATGATTGCGGCTACTGTTTTTATTATGGTTCTAACATTCCCTTCTCCTGTCATTTCGAAAGTATCAATCTTGTTAAAATCTCCTTTATCAAGTCCAAATGATAGATCAAATTTACCTTCTCCTGCGCGGTATTCTCCTGAATAAAAAACTACTTTATATTGTTGGGTTGGTGAATTAAAAATATATTCAGCAACTAGAAGTTCATCCTCATCATCATATTGTTCCTCTTCTTCTCGAAAAGGATATGGTTTTTCTAAACTTTCATTTAAGAAGCTTTCAAACGTTTGGATGTGTTTCATTTTGTATTACTTAAATTTTTATTTACTGATGAATTTTTTGAATTTATCTAAAAACTCAATAAAATCTTTATCAAATAAATTTATACTTATTCCAATATCTTTTAATGAATCGATATAGTCAGAGAAATATTTTTTATCATATATCGTAGATTGTTCCAGAGTTTCAATTCCTATATTTGGATACATTTTTTCATAACCTATATAAGTTTTGTAGTCATTCTTCTCAACGTATTGTTTCAATTTATCCAAATTCCTATCAATTATGCCAACATTTTTTTTGTAATCAGAGTCTTCTAAATTATCAAATGAATATTCATAAAATAATTTTTCTAAAGTATCAAAAGTTGTATTCCAATCATATATACTTTTGGCAAGATCATCTCCCTGAAATTTAGTTTTTACATATGGAAGTATTTCACTCTTTTTTAATTCTGAATCCTTAGCCCACTTAGGATATTTCTTTTTTAATTTATCAAGTAATTTGGAAATCATTTCCGCAATCCTATCTTCAAAAATTATAGTGTTATCTTTATAAAGCCCAACACCTTCGTCATAAATCTCCTTGAAATCCCTTCCTTTATTTATATGCAAATAAACAGCGCCATACTCATTAGTATCAACATAAAATAGAGAAGTAATGTTTTTTCTATTTTGTGGGGTATTATCGACATCATAAAATTCAATGATTGAATCAATAATTGAATTTGTAACAACATCTATAATAATGCTGGACTTATTTATTCGAGCTACGTCAAATTGAATTTGCTTCTCATTCTTACCAATTTTAGTAAGACCTTTTTTATGACCCGTAATTTTGGTTAATGCATCAATTAAATTATTTGAAATGAAAGTATTGACATCGTAACTATCTAACGATTTCAATTCGTTTAAGAAACTTTCAAATGTTTGGATATGTTTCATTATTATTTTGTTTTTTAAAAATAAATAATTATCTTATTGACCATTTTAGTTTTTTCGGTTCAAATATGTTAATTTCAAATTCTTCTAAACCTTCTTCTGTATCATAATCAAACATTATAGCGCCATCGTATTTTTTCTTGGCATCATTAAGTATTTTATTTACATTTCTTTGCGTATCTAATTCTTCAAAAAAATCTTTACCCGGCATTAAATTAAGATTTGATATATTAGCCATTAAAATAATAGGCTCCCCGCCGTGTTCTTCTGCAGCCCATTCTGCGTGTTCTTTAGCAATATCATATTCAATTGTGGTTGAAATTCCAATTAACGCATTAGCATTTCCAGATTTTAAACCGCGTTTGGAAAGGTCAAAGCCGTTCTTCAATATATCGTCAGCCATGATTGAATTTGTTCCGTGATAAACCTCACGGTATATATTTGATTCATTCAAGAAGCTTTCAAATGAGTGAATATGTTTCATAATAATTATTTCTTTAATTTTTTAGCAAAGTTTATCAAATAATCATTAGCAAAGTCTTCTATTGTTTTTATATAGTCAGGTATTTTTTCAGTTCTAACTTTTATTGCTAATTTTCCCGCCTTTGTTAGAATTAGAGCAACTTTGCCATCCTCATAACCTAATTTGTAATGACTGACATTTAATGTTTTATAAGTACCGAACTTATCGCCCATAGCTAATCCTAACCCAACGTCTGCTTTTGGTAGATTCTGAGCTGGAATTTCGGAAGCAGGTACTGATGTAAGAATATAATTTAATGATTTACCTGTGGCTTCTATAATAGATTCTTCATTTAAGAAGCTTTCAAACGTTTGGATGTGTTTCATATTTTAACTAAGTTTACTTTTATTTTGGTTTCACCAAGAGCCCATGCTGTCGTTAAACGATGATGGCCATCATATATTGCTAATCCATCAGGAAATTGTACAACATTAATAGTTTTTAATTTACCATCTTGACTAATCATTTTCTTAACTTTATTACTTTGAATGTTACGTTGAGTAATTTGAATGTCTTTTACATTTACTGATTTTATCTTAGCGTCTTTCTCATTCTTTTCAAATGCATTTGCAACATCGCTCCAAGAATGTTTCGTAATATCAAAAATGCCGTCGATTCTTTTTGAATCATCAAAAATTGCACCTTTTGGCAAAGAATCAATTTTTGAGTAAGCTTGCTCTAATTTAGAGCTTAATATTGATTCATTCAAAAAGTCTTCATATGTATGAATGTGTTTCATTCTATTTTATTATTTGAATTTCTATTATTCATCTCCGTAAAGTTCGTGATATTTTTTAGTGTGCTTGGACGTTTTTAGCAGTTTCTTGCCTTTAGTGTCACCTGGCATTTCTTTGTATGCTTTGGGGTCATCGTCATCCATATCAGCTTGTTTTGCGATTTGTGCTTTCTTTTTCGCAGAAGTAGATTTGGATATCCCTTTGTAATAACCACCTTCAATTACAAAATCATTATATGTTTTTATGTATTGCATTTTATTGAAATTATTTTTTAGGATTGAATCCAGAATCTCTTGCTTCTTTGGCTAAATCTTTATCTGCTTTCCCCCATGTTCCTTCACCGCCAGATAAAAAGCTGTTAACTCTGGCGTATGCCCACTGTTCCTGTCCTGCACCTGGACGGTGTCCGCTTTTCCATGCTGCCATTCCACGGCGAAAAACTGCACGAATTATTCCAATCGGACATCCGGATTCGTCGGCTTTATTCTTTACTCCGGTCTCTAGCGCTTCGCTGCCCAACGGTCCGCGGTCAGTAGACTTCTGTTCGTTATCATCAGCCTCTTGTAAATAATCCAGCAACCAGCTTTCAAATAATTTTATAAACATCTTATTTTCTTATTTTATTAATATCCTCTACGAATACTTTAATTGCCTCTTCTGGGTCAAATACGCTGAACTGTGGCGCTTGATTAACTTCTAAAACATACCATTCACCTGTATCTTTATTTTGTACTAGATCAACACCAGACGTATAGAAACCCATAGAATCATGAGCACGTTTTGCTATATTCATTTCTTCAAATCCTAATTCTACTCTTTTGCCCGTTCCGCCCAACGAAATATTATTTCTAAATTCTCCGGCTTCTTGACTTGAGCGCTTAACTGTAAATACGTTTTTGTTTCCAATAAAGAAAACACGGTAATCACAATCATTCGGAATAAACTCTTGAATTAACAAAATATCATTTTTTAATTTTCCTGCTACCCGTTTTAATTCAGTTTCATTCTTAACAATTGTAACACCTCTTCCTTGTGAGCCGTGTGCGGGTTTTAAGACAATTGGAAATTCATACTTAGTAGAAACAAAATCAACATTGCAACTTGATCCTGTGCAGGTGTACGTTTTAGGAATACTTACATTATTTTCAGATAGCACTTGTAGCTGTTTGTATTTATTGCTAGTATATCTTGGTTGTCCGTAGCAAAGAAGTGATATGTCCTTTTCTTTACAGTATTTTTCTACCAACAGAAAATTTTCATATGCATCTGTATCGGCGCCATACGAATTAACCAATCCAACAAATACCAATGAATACTCATCTAATTTTGTTGTATTGTTGAATAGATGCCCATCAAAGAAGTGTATATTATCCAAACTTGAGAACTCTGAGTCGCTGATGTATTTTTTAGTTAACTTTTCTACATTATACATCTTATCTTCCATATCACTACAGTCAAAGGAAAAATCTAAAAATAAAACAGGTTTCCGCTTATCTAAAAAATCAAAATATGTAATCATATGTAAGTAATTATTTTTATATGTCAATTACCAAGGTTCATCGGATGTAAGACCTAATTGCTTATAAAAAAGCGATGGACCATAACACGCCCAGAACCCGGCCTTGTTTGGATCCATTTTTTTCTGTAAATCACATTGGTGTCTAGACCAAAAATTGGCTGCAGCACCAGGATCGCTATTTTTAATACTTAATCCAGAAGCATCGCCCCATTCTATCTTCTTTGCAATTATATTGCCTTTCTCATCCACTTTTCCGCTGTTTCGATATACAACGAATTTTTTGTTTCCACCTCTGCTAGGCGTATCTAATTCAACTTGGCGGCCATCGTATATTGCCTTTTTTCCAACTTCTAAATTTTTTGCCATCCAGGCGGCTTTGTCATTAAGAATGATATTGCCTTCGTCCCAGTACTTTTTAGTCTCTTCAAAAAGACTCTTATACGCTTCACTGCCAATTCGGTAAACCGAATTTGTAATGTCCAATCCGTTATCCAAATGGTAACGAAAGCCTTCAGATACCTCAAATTGTTCAAATGTCTTTACGTATTTCATTAGTATTTCTATATCTTTATATTTATCTAAGATCAACTTTTGTATTCTGAAGATTTTACTTTTTTACCTTTGTCGGGACCACCTTCTCTCGGTATCATACCTTGTGCAATCAATGAAGTTTTAACACCAAACGGAATATCTTTTCCGCTTTCATAATCCTTTTTATATTTCTCAAGTGTTTCTTTTGTGTATGGTGAATCTTTTTCTTGTATAAAATATTCAAAGGATTTAATGTGTTGCATAAAAATAATTTATTTAAAATTTAAGATTGCCACGTTCAATAGAATAACCTTTCTTTACTAAAATTGGTTCCACTGCTGTTGCAATTGCATCGCCTAACTCTGCAAGCAATGCCATATCATAATTAACCAAACCTAATCCAACAACTGCGTTTCTAATGTTGTATGCGGATATGATTCTTTTTTCATTTAGTTCTTCTGATTCTGAAATCGAGAATTCTTCAAATTTTTTAATTTTCATTTTTATAAGTATTTTTTTTAACCAAAAATATTTGGATAATCTTCAACACATTCTATTGGGAACGGAACTTTAGTACCAAATATTCTTACTTTAAATTCGTTCAATATATCATTAAGCTTATCTGCGTGGATAAATTTAGGATCCGTAACAAGTTCCCACATACTTTCGAATGTCATTAGTTTAGAAATTGGGACGTCCGGGCCGAATGCTATTTCCGCAATAACCTCTGGCGTATTTGATATAAATTTATCTTGGTCGGCAAGTAATTTTGCACCACTTACAATATTTCCTTTTTTTCCTAAAAAGCTTTTTGATACCTGTACAATTCCCTGATTTAAACGAAGAACATAAGAACGGTATTCTTCAACTTCACCTTTGTCTGTTAATTTTATAGTTTCCTTTTTTACGTTTGATATTATATTCATTAAAAGAATGTTTCGATAAAGACCTTTATATTTTGACTCAGATTTTGTAAAATCTGGTGAATAATACATAAACGAGGAAAAATCTAAATTGTCCGTGAGCATTAAATCTATTTGTGCTATGCCGTTATTTGACTTTCCGCTGACCGGAACGCCAATTGATACTTGTTGGAATCCTTTACTTACTGTAGTTGAATAACCCGCTGATTTTAATTTAGAATCAATAAATTCTAAAACATCATTTAAAGCTAAGCCGTTAACGCCAGCTACTCGGTCAACAAGAACTGCAATATCAACATCACCTGATGTTTGATTTACTGCTTTTTTCTTAAATGAACCAATTGGTCTTGCGTAATCTTCAGTAAGTCCAAGAATTGGAAATACTTCTTTCACCACATGGATATATGTTTCTTCTACTTCTGTTTGATTTATTGGTCTTGCGTCTTCTACCGCATTGCCACCTTCATTTATATTTTTCTGCTCATTTAAAAATTCAAAAAAGTTAAGTAGACTCATTTAGTAATGTATTTTTTCAATTCGTTATAAAATTTATGCACTGATTTAGGCGTCATTTCTTTAAATAATACAAGGTCATCATTTGCTATTGCTTCTCTAACTTTAGTGCCTGACGGTCCACCTGGTTCCCTAGCATCGCAAATTTCTAACCTAAATGTTTCAGATATCGGAACATCACTTTTTTCCGAATTTATATAATTGATTTGTGAGATGTAAGATTTATATCTATCACTACCGCAGCCCATGCCAATTGGGTAGAAATCAAATTCTTCTCTTAAATATTTAACCATTTGCGGTACAACTGTCATCATACCTTGTGGGTAAAGACAATAACCGGCTAACCAACTATATTCATTTGCAACTGCTTCTCCTATTTTTTGAAGTAAAGAATCTGGGAAAGGCGACTTGTCAGTTTTCGATAGTATTTGAACAGGAACAACTGGAAGACTGAATATATTATTACAACGCTTCATAGCTGCCAGATGCCCGTTATGAAATGGCTGAAACCGTCCCGGAAATATAACAACTCGTTGATTACCAATTTTACTTTCAACTATTTGATGTTCAAATATAAATTCCGCAAATGTATTTACATATTTCATAATTATAAATTATTTAATATCCCAGTTTACTGGAGTATAGGCATTGATTTTTGCTAAAACATTATCAGCAATTTGCTCGGCCGCAATTGTTGGTTTGCCTGCTCTTTTTATATAAACGTAAAAAGACTCAGTTAGCATTACGGTTTTACCTTTTTTATGTCGAGACACAACTCCAATTTCGGCTGGAATAGTTTGTTGTTTTGTTACCACTTCAGTATCAACTCCGGCCTGGACAAAAGTAAAGACAATATCGCCATTCATATATCTATTAATTTCTTCACCCATTGTAATAAGTTTTAGCATTGTTGCTGATGCACCTTCGTGGGTACCAAATAAAATATTGCCCGGAACAACTCGAGAACGACTAAGGTTTTGTTGCTGTGCTACTGAAATATGATTAATAACCCATACAATATGAATGTGGTCCGGATCATAGCCAAGTTCATTTGCAAATTGAGTAATCTCATTAAGTTTTTTGATGTTCTTTAAAGTAACATCAAAAATTAAATTAGGTTTTCGATCTGGAGCTGCTGCTAATACTGAAGCATACATTCTTTGCATCTTTTTTTCGTCTACGCCGTATTCATCGCCAACAACCGCGTGTAACTGTGCAACATCTTCGGGTGTTTTGAGATTCATTTTTGTAATGTCTATTCCGGTTTCTGCTTTTGCTTTTGCCGCGAAATTCTTGCTTTTCATTGCGAGTGATTTCAGCTCATCAACATCAAACACCCAGCCATCAAGACCAATTAAATTATCTTTAACAAATCCCTTTCCGCTACCAGCACCACCTGCCATAATTACAATATTGCCAAATGGCTGATAGGGTTTGTTGTTGAAAACTATCAGTTTTTCTAATAGTTCATCTTTTGAATTGGATTCCCTAATAAATTCAGTAAGGGATTTTAAGTACTTTAAACCCATTTTAATAGTTTTTTTTATAAAGAAAGAAGCATATCAACAACCTCTTGTTGTGGAAACAAATCAACTTTTCCGGCTTGGACATTTGTATGTAACCATACACCTGGTGTTTTATTACATAGCGCAACATCTACTTTGTCAAATGCACTTATTCCATATTTCTTAATTTGTTCAACAATACCTTTTCTTGGATCAATACCGTCACGATTAGCAACCCAAAGAATCCAATCCTTTAAGACGGAAATCTGTTTGTCAGAATATTTGTGCCAATGTTTGAATCCTCTAAATGCTTGTGCTAATTCAACAATTTGTGATGGATGGGCTTCGGTTCCAACATAAGTATAATATGAATTTGGTTTCAGTGCAGTCCAAATATATTTTTTCTGAGTTGCATCGTATCTTTGATATCCACCTTTTGTTAATTGTCCAAAACAGCAAACTTCAATACCTACACTTTCTCGGTGCATGGCATCATTTCCGGTTCCTAAATGCCATCCGTATCCACCTTGTGGGAACACCTGGATTAGTTCGCCGTCGTGCTTAGTATTATTTCCAAGAATACTTTGTCCGCCTAAAACAAATTCAGTGGCAACAGCACCTCTGTTGTCCATTCCCCAAGTACTAACCGCTCCGTTTGGATCGTGCCATCCCGCGGTGTGATGTAGAAATATCCAACGTTTATTTACCGGTCCTGGGAAATATTCACCTTTCGGTAAATAATTTTTTGCAAATGTTAAACCTGTGCTTGGTTCAGTAGTTTCGCTAATATCGGTTGTTGCGATTCCCATTGCAGTCCAAGTTTTTGGACCAACAATCCCATCATCTACTAAACCATTTGCCTTTTGCCATGCTTTAACAGCGACTTCTGTTTTTTGACCGAAATCACCATCAGCAGAAATCTTTAAAAACTGCTGAAGTAAAACAACTGATGCCCCGGACGAGCCTTTTTTCAAAATCATATTTTAAAAGTAATTATTTTTTGAAGTATATAATTATTTTTATTTACTATATACGAGCATTCCTCTGAGTTGGTTAATGGGTGCAAATATCCCAGTATATTTATACTGCTTTCCTTTCCATACAAATGTAATACCTTCACTTGGTACAATTGAATCCAAACCGCCGACAGCAGCAATTCTTTCCAATTCTCTATTTAGTTTTTCGATTTTTGCAGTATCATTACTTGCTTGGATTTGTTTAATTGCATTTTCAATTTCTTGGCGCATTGTTAAAGTTGCCTCGGTTGGATTTGCTGCTAAGAACGTATTGATATTTTTTAAAAACGTTGTTCCTACTTCTAAAAACAAATATTCAACGGGTTTGATAATTTCCTTTTTTAATTTTACCCCTTCTGTTTTTTCTAATTCGATATACCAATCTGCTGCGGTACCAAGATCTTTTTTGATGTTTGGGACTTTATAACTTTTATCATCAAAATAAAGTCTTTTAACTAAAAGGTCAACAAAATCCGGTAAAATTGTCTGTCCAGCATCTTTAATCATTTTGCTGAGTTGCATTTTGCCCATTGCTGCAACATAATCGCCAAGAGTTGAATCCCATTTTATTCCGGCATTTTGGACAAGTTGATTTATTTTTCCCATGAATTTTTTCTCTAACTCACCAGCATTTGGTAATGGAATTGACTCTATATTTTTAGGACCACGGACATAGAATGTTGATTGGACATCTGCGTTTGCAGCTTTAATAAGATTCCCTAATATATTTCCGGCTTCTTTGTCATTATCAATTGGTTCTCCAGCTTGATTGTAAGTTAGTATACCATGAAAAACTAACATATCCTGTCCATAAGGAATTACGTTTTGTGTTCTGGGCGTAATTACTTCAACTGAACCAAATTTTTCTCCATTATTAAATAAGAGAATTTTGTCTTCATCTCTTAGTTTGCTAATTGCGCCCGAAAGATCTTCCATTGCTGTTCTAAACGCAACTTCAATTTCACCTCGACCTTTAAACATTTCGACTATACCATTGATGTCTAAAGCTTTTTCTCCAAAATTTTTCAAATGCCCTTTATTTCTCGCTCCAATCAACTTCCCATCCTTCCAAGAGAACATTAAATTTTGCCCATCTGTTTTTTCCATAATAAAATTTTCCGGAGTAAAAAGACCATGGACGGTTGCAAGTATCATTTCCTTGAAATCTTCCATGGTCAATTCCATATCCTCAAAAGGATGATTGAGGTGCCCGTAGGCACCTCCTTCATTAAGTAGTTTTTCAAATATCCAAGAAGTATTGAATTGTAACTTCTCGTTAAGAAATTGTGTATATGATAGTAATGCCATTATTTATTATCCTTTATTTAACCTACCAATTGCAGAACCCCAATCGCCTGATTTCTCAGCATCCTTTGCAAGGCCGTCAATTACTTTATTAGCAATTTCTTCATCGAAATTATCCGGGTGTTGTTTCTTTAGGATTTTCATTGCATATTCACGGAAATCTTCTTTGTTTTCGATTGTTCCTTTGCCTGCACGGTCCTGAGCTTTTTTCGCATCTTTGATAGCGCCTTTTGATTCAGCTTCAGCATCCTTTGCCTTTTGTTCAGCATCTTTTGCCGCAGTTTCCGCCTTTTTGACTTTTGATTCTAATTCTTTAGTTTCGTCTTTAATCATTTTTTTGATGTCTGCCTTGTTGATTTCAGCTTCGCTAACTTCGTTTTGGAAAACTGGGTAAACCTTTCCGTTAAATTCGAATTCATCTAATCCTTCTTCGATTGCTTTTGCTCTTGCAGCCATCCAAGCGTTACCTTCGTTCATTACCATGAATTTAGTACTTCTTTTCAGCCATTCCATTGTTTCTACATAAGAAGTAGATTCAGGATGTTTAGGTTTTCCAGTAGAATCTATGGTTCCTTTTTTCGTGTCAACGGTAATCGTGAAGCTTCCAGATGCTGAAGTTACTTTAACTATAGGACCATTTACTTCAACTATCATTTTTTTAGGCTTCAAAAACGCCGCAAAATGGCTTTGATTTTGTAGTAAAAACGACGCTATTATAATCGGGTCGTGCCAATCACTAGCTTCGTTTATGCCTAAACTTTCTTTAACGCCGTGTTCTTTAACGTCTTTTTTGCCAGCTTCTGAAGCACCTTGGCCTTTTTCCCAGTCTTTGGTAATTTCGGTAAAGAATTCTGATTTTTTGTCAGCTGACAAATCAGCAGGAGAGTCAACTCCATATTTTTTCAGTTTTGCAGAAAAGTATTCTTGATAGCTTTGTTGCAATTTTGATAGTTCACGCTTTTCAGCTTCGCGGACAGCATCTGCCCATTCTGAGATTTTTTTCATTTTTTATTGATTTTTATTTTTTACATATTCAATACATATTCAACAGCTTCTCTAGCTTCTTGATATACGTTTGGAGTTAGTTTATCCATAGATGCTGGCTCTACATTTTTACCCTTTAGAAGAGTAGCGCTTGTTTCAACTGGAATTTGTCCGAATGTAAAGTAGAAAGAGTCGTTTGTTGCGGAAATTATAAGCTGTAATGTATCAAATCCTTTACCTAACTTTGGGTTTTTATTATCTCTAACTTGATAAACTGAAGGCGGATATTTACCATCTTTGGTAGATCCTCCACTGCCAAAAAGTTCGAGCTTAATTCCAAGCCTCTGTTCTATTTCTCTTTGAAGTCTGTTATCCATAGCTTCGTTTAAAAATCCTTCGAATGTTTTAATGTGTTTCATATTTTTTTGTTTTTTTTATATTATTTCGACCAAAGCATTACTGTTCCTGGGTCGGTGAACTGAACATACCAACCACATTTGTCTAGAAATTTAGCAAGGTCTTTATGAACACCTTGAGGGTATTTAGAACCTCCGTGATGGTAGTTAAACATCTCGTCTTTGGCATTTGGCATTAATAAGCTATCACTATCACCTAACCAAATACCACCTACCTCACCATCAAATTCTTCTGATTTTTTTACGAAATCAAGACCATATTTAGTGTACATAATGCTCATCATTTCGTCTCTTGTTAAAACCTTAGCTTCGTTTAAAAATCCTTCGAATGTTTTAATGTGTTTCATAATTTTTATTTTTTTATTTTTACATTTTCATACCATATTGGTTAAATCCGCCATAATGGCCATTTACCATATCACTAACTGTTTTATTAACTGCTTTTACTTTACGTTCAGATGCTTTTGCGAGACGGTCAATTATATCACTATCAATTCGCATTCTTTTGTCTAAACAGTAAACAATAGTAGAAACGCATTTATTAACAGTATCAATTTTATCATCGCTCATTCCTTTCATAAACTCATCGTATAGACTTCTTCTAAGCGGCTCAAGAGTTTCGTCGGAAAAGTTAACTGAAACTTTAATATCTGAGATGTTATCTGTCTTCATAATACTGCCGGCGTTTGTTAATCCTTTTTTGCCTTCAATTAGAAAATCAGTATATGTCATAATCCATCTCATTCAGTATATATTCTTTTTTATTAAGTAATATTTACATTATATATCTTATATGGAAAGCCTTGTTCTTGATAAACTTTAATTCTTTCATCGCTATGGCGAATTAAATAGTTTTTGTTTTTCCATTTTTCACCTGTTGAGAAATCATCAACAAAGTCAATAATGTTAACTTTCTCTTTGCCTTCAAAAAGGCGAAGACCGCGGCCTATTGATTGACGGATGATTTTTTCACTTTTGTATGACTCAACAAAAAAGATATTATAAATGTTATTAATTGAAATACCAGTTGAAAAGGTATTAAAACTTGCCACGAGAATTTTGTTCTCGCCAACTTTCATATTTTCAATATAGTCATCTCGCAGATTAATTGAAGTACCACCATCAACATAGTATACATTCTTATCAGTAGTTGATTCTCTAAGATAATCGTAAATCCTGCGGCCATAAGAGTCTTTAACATTTTGAAAAAGAACTAATGTGTTTTTTGTTGTTTTTGCAATAAAGTCACAAACAAATTTAAATCGAGCTTGGTTTTCAATTACCAATCGCTTTTCAATTTCCAACATTTTTGTGCCGTCGACTTCTTCTTTTCTGCTTCGTAAGTCCTCGAGTTTCATTCGCATCTCATCGTTTAAATATTGCATTTTGACAACTTTAATAGCGACCGGAGTTGCGTACTTGTTTTCAATCAAAAAGGACGCCGGGATATTATTAACGAGAGGACCCAGATAAGCTTGAATTGTTAATGCCTCGGTTGAACCATTTTGTAAAAGTGTTCCACTAAGACCAAACGTATATCGAGCGTTTTTGCATTTCGATAAGATATCTTTAATGCTCTTTGCTTGCGTGTGGTGTGCTTCGTCAACACAGACACCATTGATGGATTCGTAAAATTCAGTATCTAGTTTAATGAGTGATTGATATGTTCCAATAATGAAATTTGGATTTTTTACTTTACGGTCACTTCCGCCGTATATCATTTGCCGAACAAAATCAATTTTATCTTGGTTGTAAAATTCAAAATCTTCAATAGTTTGAAGAACCAAGTTTGTGTTTGGAACAATCATTAGGAATTTCTCAATGAGTCCTTTTGTGTAAAGATACCCAAAGATCATAAATATAATTAAAGTCTTTCCCGCTGATGTTGCAATCTCACTAATACTTTTTCGGTATTTAATAATTGGAATACAAGCATCTATCTGATAGTCCCTGGGAACCAATTTTGGATGGTCACTGAAAAATTCTGCAACCCAAGTTCGAAAATCTTCTTCATCAAATTCATAGTCAATGATTTTATCAAGACCACTAAACTCAATTTGAAATTTATATTTTTCGCAAAGTTGAGTGAGTTCACTCCAAAGACCAACAGGTAGGCGGTTGGTCTTATCAATAAATGAGATGTAGCCATCCCATAATCCTTTTTTTACTAATGGATGGAATCTCCAATTGCTAATTCTTTTATTAAATGAATGTCGGATTTGTTCGAGCTCTTCATTCGTAAAATCTATGAGTTGTAAGAAATTTAAACCTTTAACTTCAGCAGTAACCACGTTATGGACTTTTGTAATATTTAGAAATGATAGACATTGGGTCCCAACTTCTATGAAAGTCTGTAACCCAATGTATATATTCACTTCTTTTTTCGACCAACTTTTCTCCACTTAAAACGTGCTCGTCAATCCCATCCTTTGAACTAATCCAAATTTCAATACGGTCAATTGGTTTTCCGTATAGTTCTTCAAATGCAATACTATATGCTGCGCCTTGTAGAAAATATTTGTTTACCGTTTCACTATCTCTTTTTGAACTTGCTGATTTGAAATCCGCGATAATCCAATTATCCGATTGGTCAACAAATGCAAAATCCAATGTCCCAGAATATTTGTGTGTTAATGACCAAATAAATTTTTCAGTAAAAAGAACTCGTTTTACCCGATCCAAATAACCTTCATAATAGTAATTATAAAAAAGATCTCGACCTACTTGAATTGCAGTATCATTGAACACTTCTCGGTCCAAGTCTTTAATTGTTTTCTTTTGTGTATAAAGTAAACACTGTTCACTGTTACCGCCATTCCGCATACAGATAAAATAGTTCTCTAAGTAATTGTGCATTACCGAACCTCTTCTTGCTGCCTTTTTACTTATTTCATCTAATACTTCCTTTCCAAGTGCAGCTTCAATTTCCTCAAGGCGGCCAGACTTTATTTCTTTTAATACAGTTGTAACCGACGGAAAAAGTAAAATGGACCCATCGGAAGCAATGGGTCCAGTTTTTGGGTAGTAGTACCTACCTTCAGGCGTATCGAGTCTAATTAATTGCATTAGTTTCTTCTATATTCTTCGAGTGAAATTCTGTGTTTAATCGCAAAGACAATATTATCAATAGTTTTAATTGTGTCTCGCATATAATCGAAATGGTTTTGGACTACATCTTTTTTTTCTATGATATTTGAGATATCATTATTGATGTAGCTTTCCTTGCTGTCTTTATCTAAGCGGACATCAAAATTATAAGTATAATATACATATCGCTCATGCCGCTTTTCTCTAACAATTTTATTGAGTTTGATTAAATGTTCCATTAACGTATGTGAGTACTCTAAAGCAATTTGTCTTTGTGAATAGACATCGGTCATTAGTTCACCGATTTGAGAAATATGTTTTAATTGATCTGAGAATTCTTGGATTTTATTAACCCAATCACGTCTTTCTTGTTCGAATCTTTTAGAAAGCGCATTCTCAGAAGAGTTTTGACTTTGATTTTCGACTTGTTGCGACATAACTTATAACGTTGATTTTATCTTTAATAGGTTCTTTTGCTTCAAAAAATATTTCAGGTTTTTTCAGGTCAGACTCAACTTTAAAATTTGCCAAGCCTTTAATTTTTTCGACATCAATCAAACCTAAAAATTCATAGTCAATGTCAAAGTTCATAAACATCAAATTTATTTTTTGAAAAGTAATCTGCAAGTTTTGGTAATTTAAATCCTTTTCTTTTTGCCAAAACTAACAAATCAGTTAAGTCCATTTTCTTATTAGTATATATGCCTAAATCAGTCAAAAGTTTTTTCCACAAGAAAACCGGATAACCATTATTTGCTTTGTCAATTGCTGCCTTAATGCCTGCGGTATCGTAGTCATACATATATCTAATGTTTCCAAATTTAAATGGAATATCAATATTTGCCGAACAAGTTCCTACACTGTTTCGCATTAGAAATGCGTCTAAAGGGCCTTCAAATACGGTTATAGGTTTATCCATATCAATATCCAAAATGCCAAAGATGGTCGATATTTCGTTATTTTCAACCACATCAGGCGTTACTTCCAAGTTAAATGTTTCATATAACTTAATTAAATCATAAGTCATATATTTTGGTTTAAACTTGAAATTTCTAATTTGATAACCAATAACAAAATTTGTGTTGGGCACTAGATTAAATATATATAATTGCTGTTTGACCGGGTCCCAGGAAAAACGCTCTAAATTAGGCTGTCTTCTTTTAATTAAATATGTAGATATATCCGATTTGTCAATTCTGATTAAATTGAATTTTTCCTCAATTGTTTCTCTGGGTATTGCAATTTTAGCAAGTTCTTCTTGGTTCCATAAAAATGAAATATTTAATGAATCATTTTTTTGAACATTTCTTTTTTCTAAAGATTTTGCTAATGTAATTTCTTCAAGTGACAACTCAATATTGAATGACTTTAAAAAGCTATCAACACTTGCATATTTTCCACAGTTATAACATTTATAATAAAGAGATTCCCCAGTATATAAGTTTCCTCGCTTTTTATAATTGTCAGTATG